>Ga0185299_10001913_pt1 | contig 35478 bp, 30 predicted proteins | sample PaiPotPPA55metaG_FD_128002 | JGI IMG/M metagenome (GOLD analysis project Ga0185299, IMG submission 128002) | Iron sulfur acid spring bacterial and archeal communities from Banff, Canada, to study Microbial Dark Matter (Phase II) - Paint Pots PPA... ...
CCGGCATTCTGGCCGGCATTCTGAGGTGGACTTCACTGGGATTTCCATTTTGGTTCCCCGGCAGTTGGAAGTATATACCAACCGCCTCTTCATGGAAAGGCTTGGGGGTTACCTCGTTTTCGTCACTCTTGTGCCCATAAGTATTCCCTTGGAGAGAGGACCGCCCCGTTGCCCCCCGTGCCGGTTCTGAACCAGCACGAGCTTAGCTGTTAAACGTGAGAGTTTCTCGTCGGTTTGGCTCCGCGGTCAGGACTCGAACATACGACCCATAGGTTAATAGGATGGTCGCGGGCACTGTCGGAAGACGGCGCTCCATGTCAAAGCCTTTGGGGTCCCAAGACTATTGCCGCCGCGGTTAACAGCAATTGGCGATGGCGGACGTCTTGCGAGGTGCGAAAGGTGTCTGAGGCCTTCCACTGAATCGATAGCGAGCCACTTGCGCTGACCGGCCCGCATCAGCCTATGTTGTGTGCATGCCAAAACCACCGAAAGTAGTCCCTATCAAAGAACCGAAGTACAAGCTCATCGCAAGAGACCCAGAAGCCCGGCGCCTCATCCTCGGTATCGGCTCGGAGCGTATCGCCGTCGACCTATTCAGCCGTATTACCAAACTGCCGCCCGCCACTGGCGACCAGCCCGCCGAATTGCTGCCCATGAAGAAGAACAAGGGTAACCGGAAGAGACCGTCCCCCAAACAGCCAAAGGACTAAACGAGCCCTTCCGCCGTGGCGGCCGTCCTTGGCGCCCTTTCGCGAGACCCAGAATCTGCTTGACTGTGGTGCCCGACAGAGTGATCCATGTCATGAGCCAAACGGGCCCCCCTTGGGCTTGGAGAGGCTCAGAAAGGTAGATCACTGTCATGCACCACTTCGTAATACCCTTCCAGTTCGCCCTGTTGTGGCTGGATCCGCCGCAACCGGCGCGGAAGCCGAAGCCGCCAACGTCGCGGCTCTCTGCTTGCTGGCCCAAGAAACCCTCCACCACCCAACAACCCAACACTCGGAAGGAGGCGCAATGAGAACCTTCACCATCGATTCCGATCACAACATCACGGTGTTTGCCTCTGCCGAGGAAGCGGGCCAACAGACCGGGGCGGAGCGATTCCACTCCGCCGACCAGTTCGCGGTGCTGGCCGAACCTTGGCCAGCCGGCCGGCTGGTCGAGATCTGGAACCGGCTAGCTGGCGTGCAGCCCGTCAAGAAGTTCACCGACCGCAAAACAGGCATCGCACGAATCTGGAAAGCCATTCAGAGCCTGCAGCTCGCCGGTGCGGCTTCTGAGGCCAAAGGGGGAAACGCCAGATCCAGGAAGCCGCGGCAGCACACGAGCAGCAAGAATACCAAAGCGGCCCAAGTCGTGGCCTTGCTCAAACAGCCTTCGGGCGCCAGCTTGAAGTCTCTCATGAAAGCCACTGGCTGGCAGGCCCACAGCGTGCGAGGCTTTTTGAGCGGCCATTTGCGTAAAAAGCTCGGTCTGCGCGTGAAGTCGTTCCAGCGCAACGGTGAGCGCGTGTACGCCATTCGCGGCTAGTCTCCTCTACTTTTGGTTTCAAGCCGGGCCTTAACCGCCCGGCTCTTTTTGTCTCTTTTCTCGACTGTCATCGCTAGCTTACTCATTCCGCGATCAGCGGCGGTATCGAAGCAGCTCCTCAAAGAGTGCGCGCTGGCGATCCCAACGCGGCTCGCGGGCGATGGCCCGCAGGTGCCGTTCCGCGAGGAACCCTGCTTCATTCTCTGGCAGGAACAGGATGTACTCCTGGATCGCGGGAGCCAGCAGGATGAGAACCAAGATCTGGGACAGACGGGCGGCCGAAACGTGGCCCAGCCGGGCCAGCTTCGCGTAATCCTTCACTTGACCGGATTGAACCAGTCCTTCCAGCTTGTGAGCGAGCGCCAGAAGGCGTGCGAGCCGAGGAGGCCGGCCACACGGCTCGCTGAAAGGCTCCAGCGTGATTGCGCGTTGGGCAAACAGGCGTCGGCAGGGCAGTTTGTATTCGATAATCATGATCGGGCCTCGTTCTCAGAATCTCCCCGCACTCGGAGCTCGAGTGAAACGGAGCCGTTCGCTCCGTCATAGGTGATCTTTTCCACGAGGGCACGAACCAGCACCTCAGGGTCGCCTTCGCCGAGAACCTGCCAGTCAGCGTCGGCAACATTCAACTCAGCGCGCGTTTCGTCGGCGCTTAGTCCGGCTCGAAGCTGAGCGACGGCTGAATCTTCGATCAAGCTCGCCGAGACTGACTTGGTCGGGCAGGATTTCCAACCCTTCTGTCTGGCGCCCTGGCAAACGTAATACCGATATCGTCGTCCGGCCTTGCCCGAATACGTCGCAATCATGGGCCTCTGGCAACTTCGGCAAAACAGCAGGCCGGATAGCAACGCTTTCTGTTGGCTGCGTGTCGACTGCGTCTTGGGCGGGCGACGTCCGTGAAACTCGGCGTTGACAGCTTCCCATAACCCGGCATCGACAATCGCTGGGTGTTCGCCTTGGTAAACCACCCCGCGGTACTCTACCTTGCCAGCATAGATTGCATTGGTGAGTAATAGCCGCAAGGATGCTTTGGTGAATGACCGGCCCCGGTGCCGGATGCCTCGCTTGGACTTCCATGACTTGCTGGTCCAGCCCCGACTGGCAAGCTCGCAAACCGCGGAAGCAAGCGAGCCACGGCTACGATAGAGCTCGAAGATCTCACGAACACAGCGAGCCTCCTTCTCGTTGACCACCAACCGGCCGCCTCGCGGGTCCACATCGTAACCGAGTACCGGAGTGCCTCCCACCCATTTGCCTTTGCGCCGCGCGGCCGACATTTTATCGCGCGTACGTTCGCTGATGATCTCGCGCTCGAACTGTGCAAACGATAACAGAATGTTGAGCGTCAACCTCCCAGTGAGGTCGTGGTATTGAACTGCTGGGTGACCGACACAAAGCTAACCGAGCGTTGGTCGAAGAGGTCTATGAGCCGCGCAAAATCCAGGAGCGACCGGCTCAGTCGATCAACCTTATAGACCACCACGCAATCCACACGGCGGGCGTGGATGTCTTCGAGCAGTTGCTGCAGGGCGGGACGCTCCAGACTGCCACCGCTAAAGCCGCCATCATTATAATGATGTGGAACCAGGGTCCAGCCCATATGTTTTTGGCTCTGGATAAAGGCCTCCCCCGCCTCGCGTTGCGCCTGGAGGGAATTGAAGTCCTGGTCGAGTCCTTCTTCGGTGGACTTGCGAGTGTAAATAGCGCAGCGCACTCGGACTGGTGCGCCTTTTTCCGGCCCTGTGTTAGCGCCCCAGCTGTTACCCATTCCGGCGCTCCGCGAGTCCGAAGAAGAGCAGGCCATTCCATCGCGTGCCGGTGACCTCACGGGCAATAGCGCTCAGCGAGCGGAACCGCCGGGACTGGTATTCAAAACCGTCTTCGAGCACTTTAACGACAATGTCGCGCCCTCGGATTTCGAACGCGCGCGAGCGACTCGTACAGCGCAATCTTGGTGATCCAGCTTGCGAAGCTGGCCCGGTTCTCAAACTGATCGAGGTGTTCATACGCGCGCACCCAAGCGTCTTGGAGCACGTCTTCCCCTTCGCTGTCGTCAAGAATCACCGACCGGGTCACGCGAAACAGGCGTTGGTTGTAGCGGCGCATGAGCAACTGATAGAGGCAGGTCTCGCCGGCCCGCACCCGCAGCACGACCTCGTCATCGGTGAGCGTTCCGCAGCCTTCGTGGATCACAGACGCCAGCACGCCACCATCCGGCAACACCTGCCCCCTCGTGGCGTACAACAACTTAACGCTGGCGTTTGCCGCGTCCAAGCTCAAGTCATCCATAGTCTGGCTGATGGAGTGGAAAGTATTCGAGAAGCTCGACAACGGCAAGTGGGAATCACGGCAATGGGTGACGTGTGGCACGATGGCGAAGAACGTTTTGGCATAAAGCCAATCTGTGACTGCGAGTCTAATCTGTTCTTAGCGGGAGATTCGTGGACAGTTGGCGGCATCGCCAACGCCGGTCAAGATCGCAGGTGCGCTTGTTAAACGTGAGAGTTTCTCGTCGGTTTGGCTCCGCGGTCAGGACTCGAACTTACGCCCCATAGGTTAACAGGATGGTCGCGGGCACTGTCGGAAGACGGCGCTCTATGTCAAAGCCTTTGGGGTCCCAAGAACTATTGCCGCCACGGTTAACAGCAATTGGCGATGGCGGAGACGAGACGTCTTGCGAGGTGCGAAAGGTGTCTGAGCCTTCCACTGAATCGATCCCGAGCCACTTGCGCTGACCGGCCCGCATCAGCCTATGTTGTGTGCATGCCAAAAACACCGAAAGTAGTCCCTATTCAAGAACCGAAGTACAAGCTGATCGCAAGAGACCCAGAAGCCCGGCGCATCATCCTAGGCATCGGCTCGGAACGAATCGCCGTCGACCTTTTCAGCCGTATCACCAAACTGCCGCCAGATACCGGCGACCAGCCCGCCGAATTGCTTCCCATGAAGAAGAACAAGGGTAACTCGAAACTACCATTCCGCGACCGATCCGTCCTCATGGAAGACCCGAGCCATTGGCCTGGTACCGCCAAAGGGAAACTTCTGGAGGCTGGCTTCGGAAAGTTCAAAGCCGAGGCCGGGCCGGTTGGAGAGCGGGAACCGCCCGTTGACCATGCGCATCGCCGGGAAGCCTAACCATTCTTCCCAGATCTTTTCCTGACGCGTTGGTTCGACGAAGCCACAGATCTCCTGGACTACGAAATTGGGTATCGACGAATCCACGTGGAGAGTTGCTAAACCCCCAATTGGGCCTTCGCAGGCGTGCGGTGCCATCGAGACGCCGGAGATGCTGGCCAGCGACGCGACCTTCCACAGGCCTGAGATGCCGCCGACGTGGTTAATGTCGGTCTGCAGGATGTCGATGACACCCATTTCAATCAACTCGCGGCAACCATAGGAAGCGATGAGCCGCTCGCCGGTTGCAATGGGGGTGGTGGAGCGCCGGGCGATTCTAGCCATGGCGGCGACGTTTTCCGGCGGGCAGGGCTCTTCGATGAAGAGGAGATTCAGCGGTTCCACTTCCTTCACGATGACGGAAGCGACACTGGGGCTGGTTTTAGCGTGGAAGTCAACGGCAATATCGATATCGGGACCCAGGTTTTCACGCAGCGTCTGCATCGACTTCACTGCACGCTCAATTTTGGCATGCGTTTCGATGTATTCGTATTCGCCGGGAATGCCGTATTTGAAGCAGGACACGCCTTGCTGGAGGGCGGTTTCGCGCAGTTTGAGTAGATCCTCGCGGGTGTTGGCGCGGGAGTGATAATATCCGCGAACGCCGCGAGGATCGAGCGGCCCGCCGAGCAACTGGTATACAGGCACGCCAAGAACCTTGCCGCGAATGTCCCACAGCGCCTGGTCGATGCCGGAGATGGCCGAACCGATGACCGGGCCCGCGCGATAGAAGCTGTGGATGTACATTGACTGCCACATATGTTCCACCTGCATGGGGTCGTGGCCGATCAGGAAGTCGTAGAAATCGTTCATGCAAGCCATGACTGCGGCGGCCTTGCCTTCGAGCGTGCCTTCACCCCAGCCAATGACGCCTTGATTGGTTTCCAACTTCACGAAGACGTAAGGGCGGTCGGATTCGGGAGTTAGCGAGACACCGAACACTTTCATGCCGGTGATGGTAAGGCCGGAGTGAAGGCCGTCGAAGGCGTCGGCAATGGCGGGTGGAGGGGCCATGGCGCAACCACAGGAATCCACGGGACCAAGCCCGTGCTTTGGCCTGTGTGCTCCGAAAGCGAAGCCTGCGCCTCCCAATGCAAGGAATCCTCTACGCAGCATGATATTTCTCCAATGCGGATTCATTCACGGTGATGCCGAGACCGGGAGCGGTGGGCAGGGCAGCGAAGCCATCCTTGATCTTCTCGAGGGCGGCGCCGGTAAGTTCGGCGCGCATGCGGCGGTCCTCCTCAGCCTCGGGAAGCGGGATGTGCTGGATGAAAAAGTTCGGCAAAGCGGCGGCCAGATTCAGGGAAGCGGCGGTGGCGATGGGTCCACCCTCATGATGCGGCGCAATGGCGACATAGTAGGTTTCGGCCATGGCGGCGATGCGGCGGGCGCGCGTGATGCCTTCGCGCGAGATGTCGGGGCGCACGACATCGATCAGGCCTTCGCGAAGCAGATCCTGGAAAGCGCCAGGGTTGGTTACGGTGCGGCCAAAGCCAAGGGGCACCACGGACTCTTCGCTGATCTTGCGAATGGTTTGCAGGTTGGCGACGGGGCACGGTTCGTCGAACCACAATGGATGCAGCGGTTGAATGGTGGTAGCGACGCTGCCGGCGTCTCCGGGAGTCAAGAGGCCACCGCCGTCGATGACGAAATCGGCGGTAGCTCCTCCCTTGTCCTTCAATTCGCGTAGGCGGGTGCTGACGGCATGTTGATACGCCTGTCCTTGATTGCGCGCGGCGGGGTCGGGTGCGGGGACGCGAAACGCGCGATAGCCCGCCGCCGCGGCCTTGTCGAAGCTGGCCAGGAGTTCGGCGTTGGTTGAGCCTTGCAAGGCGACCAGCGCGCGGGCTTTGTTGCGGGTGGGGCCGCCGAGCACGCGATAGACCGGAGCGTTGCAGGCTTTGCCGACCAGATCGAGCAGGGCCATATCGATTGCTCCGGAAAGGGGCGAAGGCGCGCTCAGAGTGACGTAGGAAGTTGCGGGCTTTCCGAGCCAGGCGTGCTCGGCTTGGCTCAGGTCGGCCGCAGTTGCGTGCGAGCATTCGCCAAAGCCCGTCAGGCCGGAGCGCGTAGTCACGCGCAACACGACGTAGGATCGGCCCGACACTGGCTCGCGGACTGGGTAGAGGCGGAGCGCGGTGACCTCGAGCTTGGAGTTGCCGGCGGGAGCCGCGGCCGCGACCTGCGCGGCGAAGATGCCCGTGAGCCGGGCACGGCGATGGACTGTGGATGGAATCATAGGGTGCCCTCGTTTCGTCAGAATAGCAGCTTCAACGCGAATTGAATTTGCCGCGCCGGCCGCGCGGTAGCCGATATGGTTCCGACGCCGTTGGCGCCGATGGTGCTGGCCGGGACCAGAAACTGCGGATGATTGAATGCGTTGAAAAACTCAGCGCGGAACCAGAGCTGCCGCGTTTCGGTGAAGAGAAACTTCTTCTCGGCGGTCAAGTCGAAATTCGCGGCCCGCGGGCCCCTCAAAACGTTGCGGCCAGCATCGCCCCAATTGTAGGGCTGAGGGGTGGTGAAGGCAGCCGGATTGAACCAAAGGCTGGGGCCTTGGGATGCCGGATACTGAGCCACGCCCGAGACGACGTCGGCACGGCCGGCGGTGCCGGTGTTGGTGGGCGCAGACGCCGTGGTTACGGTGAAGGGCTGACCACTTTGCAAGACTGCGATCGCGTCCACCTGCCATCCGCCGATCACGTAACGATTCAACGGCGCCGTGCCGTTGAGGTAAGGCTTGCCGGGACCGAACGGCAGTTCGTAGGTACCAAAGGCGTTCAGACGATGCCGGGAGTCGTTGTTCGAGCTGGCCCAATCCGCGCGCCGATTGGTGGGGTCCTGCGGGATGGGACCATCGGCGCCGCCATCGTAAGGCGCGTTGTCCATGCTATGCGACCACAGCCAGTTGGCGTTGAAGTAGAGGCCGTGGCCGAGGCGCTTCTCAAAAACGGTTTGGAGGGACTGGAATTCGGAATTACCGGCGGATTCGAGATAGGTGATCGTGCTCACGCTGGGATAGAGCGCATTAAATGGGCGGCGCGCTTGAATGTTTCCGGGGCCGGGCGCGGGTTGATCGAGCGGCAGGGCCCAGGTGAGGTGGCGGCCCAAGGTTCCGACATACGTTACGGTCAATACCGAGGTTTTGGTGAGCTGGCGTTGTACGCCGAGGTTGAATTGTTGAATCGACGCGTTCCGAAAATCGAAAGCGACGCCCTTCAAGGTACCGAACGGGTTGCTGAGGTTGAGCGGTTCGACCTGCGCCAAGGTGATGAATCCCTGCGACACGGTATTACCGGGGAACAGCGAGCCAGGAGTCAGGGTGTAGATCAGATCGAACGGGAATTGGCGCTCTTGGCGGATGTTGGTTCCCTGGTTGCCCTGAGGATCGTAAAAGATGCCATAGCCGCCGCGGATGACGGTCTTGTTCATCACTTGATACGCGAAGCCAACGCGCGGGCCGATGGCGTGATAGTCCGTCTCGACATTACCGGTGCTCGACACACCGTTCTGGCCCGCCAGCAGCAATTGCCCAGTGACTGGGTTGACGTTCGCCCAGTAGTTGTTCTTTTCGGTAAACGGCGTATTGATCTCGTAATGAACGCCCAGATTCAGGGTGAGCTTCTTAGTGATGCGCCATTCGTCGCGAACATAAAAATTGATTTCGTTTGTGAACACGTGCGCGGTCCCGGGGATGAAAAGATCGCGCACGGTGGAGGCTGGGTCGCCGAGCAGCATGGACGCGATGGCGTTCCCCGTCCCATTGGGCGCCAAAGGATTGTTGGTGAATGAGCCGTCGAAGTTGAACCGTCCGAACGCGCTCTGACCCGGCGGGCTGGCTGTCTCGCTGATTTCCCGATGCCGGCCATCGAATCCGATCTTGAAGTTGTGCGATCCCCGTTGAATCGAGACGTCGCCCATGTTCTCGATCGTGTGCTCGCGGCGGATGAGCGGATCGGAACGGGAATTGCCCAAGCCGCCGTAACCGGAAGGACTGATGATGGGGGCGGAGGGTTGGAACGGGTCCGAGGTTTCGCGGCCGGGAATCATGCTCCACACGGGAGCGCTCAAGGTAGTCGGCAGCAGGAAGTTTTTGAACTTGGTGAAGCCAAGCCGATATTCGGCAACGACGTTGGGAGTGATCACATAGTTGTATCCGAGCACGGCGTTCTGCCCGAGGACGGTGTCCGGGCCGGCGAAGGAGTTCTCGTTCCCACCGATGGTGGTGTTGAACGTGTCCGGGACGATGAGGCGTGAGGAATCGGCCGAATACCGACCAAAGAGGTTCTGGCTCTGGGTGATTTGATGATCGACGCGTACGTCGCCTCGGTCGGTGGTGTTCTGCCTGAGCGGGTTGGCGACGTAGTTATTGGCCAGAGCGGAGGTCTGCGGCGCCGGGTACAAGGCAACGATTTGGGCGCCGATCGGATCGAAGCGGGAGGCCGGAATAATGTCGTTGGGGAAGCGCTGGCGCGAATAATTGCTGCCGGAGGGGGTAGTGGTCAAGGGATCATAGATGCCGTTGGCGGTCACGCCCTGGAAGTTACCGGTCTTCATGGCTGCGGTTGGCACTGTGGTCACCACGGTGCCGCCTTGGCGCTCGCGCGTTCCCTCGTAATCGACGAAGAAGAACGTTCGGTTTTTGCGAATGGGGCCGCCGATGGTGGCGCCGAAGTCATTCAACCGGTATTCGGGGATCGGGAACGGGCTAGGACGGTCGAAGAAGTTCTTGGAGTCAAGATCAGAGTTGCGGAGAAATTCGAAGGCCGAGCCATGGAACTGGTTGGAACCCGACTTGGTGCTGGTAATGACCACCGCGCCGCCGGCACGGCCGAACTCGGCGCCAGCATTGTTGGTGAGCACCTTGAATTCCTGCAAGCCGTCGACGGTGGGGCGGACAATGAAAGTCTGGGCGATCATTTCCGTATTGTCGACGCCATCAATGAGGAGCTGATTACTGCTGTCGCGCGCGCCGTTGGCCTCCAGGGTGGTGCCGCCCGGACGCAATTCATCGGGCCGCGCGCCGGCGTTGATGGTGCCGGTTTGGGCGTAAGTGAGGCCGGTAACACCGGGCGCGAGAATCGCTAGCTGGGCGAAGTTGCGGCCGTTTAAGGGCAGCTCACCGATGGGTTGCGATGAGATGACTTGGCCGACTGAGGCGTTTTCGGTCTGCAGTAGTGGAGTTTCGCCAGTTACTTCGACGGTTTGTTCGACCGCCCCTACATCAAGTGTGATGTCGAGGCGGGCCACCTGGGCCACCTGCACGACGAAATTGCGGTACACCTTGTGGGTGAAGCCGCTCTTCTCGGCCTCCACCGTGTACGTCCCAGGGGTGAGGTTGGTGGCCGAGTAATCCCCGGCTGAATCTGTTTGAAGATTTTCGGTGGCGTTGGTGGCTTGATTGATGACTTTGACCGCGACGCCCGGCACTACCGAGCCAGTGCTGTCGCGAATGGTTCCAACAATGCTCGCCCGCTCGACTTGGGCGAAGGCTCGGGTGCCTCCGCTAAGGCAAATCAACACCCACAGGACAGCACAGTACCATTTGCGCATCCCATTCCTCCCAGATCCTCGTCTCCTACAGGCCAGTCGTTTGGGCGCTGGTGTTTAAATACGCGGCAAAAACACCGTTAACGGAAACATTTTATCCTTCTCATCGCACGCCGTCAATGAAAGTTTCAACCCACGGCGCGAAAAGTTGCTTCCAGCACCTTTTCTTTTTGCCTTTACTTACGTCCAATTCACACTGTTAGCATCGCGGCGGTCCCCGGCTTAGAGGATCGTACCGCCAACCACCGATCGATGTTTCTTAGTATCACACGTTAGGATGCGCACGCTGCCACGATGACAAGTACGACCCCATTTCGCAGCGGGAGTTTTACCAGATCTACGCGTTCTACAACAACACGAGCGAGGTCTGGAAGAACGAAGCGAGTTCTATCGCCCGTAGTTGAATTTGTCCACGCAGGAAGAAACTGCACAGGCGTAGGCCTATTGGGCGCAGGCGACTGTGCTCAGCCGCGATCTTGCGCAGTACATCGAAAAGCTAAACGCTGCGAAACGCGAGCCGGCGATCCGCCCCTTACCTGGACCCAGAGTTGCGAGAGTGCCTCGCCGCGCTGCGCAAGCTCATGAAACCCCTCGGTGTCGACGGCACGCCTGAATATCATTGGCCCGAGCCTTGGCTGGCTCGAACCCTGATGATGCAGGAACTGCCGACACGCGTGAGACCTACGTCCTCTTGCCCAAATTCCAAGCGTCGCAAGTCATTTCAGAGTCTATGAAGTGGTATATCCCTTTGACCCAAGACTTAGATGACGTTCTGGCCTTCAGAAATCCTTCGACAGTTTCAACGACGGTGCTCGCTTGAATACGATCTCGAGGTAGATCGTCGCTTGCTACTGGGCCACGGGGCTGCATCGGAGTCGGGATTGGAACAGCTTCGACAACCGACGGGTTCGCCTGTGCCTACGGCCTTATCTGGGTGCCGTCCGCTTTCCTGATTGGGAACCTGAAACCTGTCCCTGCAGGGAATGGTTGGAAAGGATACTTCGCTGCCAGTTTTTCGTCGATGTCAACGCCAATCCCAGGTGACTCATTGAGGTACATATATCCTTTCTTCATCTGCGGACAGCCGGGAAAGACCTCCTGAATTATCTCCCTCCAACCGAGATCCACATCCTCTTGAATACCGAAATTCGGTATTGTGAGATCCACATGGCCTTGGGCTGCATGGTTGATAGGGTCGATGTTTCCTGGTCCGTGCCAGCCGGTTCGCACCCCGAATGCTTCTGCCAAACGGCCGATCTTCAGGCCTGGAGTTATACCTCCGACGTGGTTAAACCCGACTCTAATGAAATCGATCAGCCTGTCCGATATCAGGCCGGTCCATTCGAGCGGATGGCTAAACAGTTCGCCCATAGCGATGGGAGTGCTGCACTGTTCCCTCATCATCTTGAAATAGCCCATCTGCTCCGGCGACAACGGGTCCTCGATCCAAAACAAACGGTACTGTTGCAGTGCTTTCACTAAATTGACAGCCTCGATGGGCTCGATACGCTCGTGCATATCGTGGATCAGTTCGAGATCCTCGCCGTGTACCTTTCTTATATACTCGAAAAGCTTGAGAGTACCCTTTACATACGGCTCGTTTTCCTGATATTCGTCTGTAGGCAAGCCGAATCCGGCTCCTTTGAAATCAGGTGTCTTCCCAAGGAACGGCGAACCATACCCTCCGAGCTGAATACGCACATGCTTCCAGCCCGCTTCCACGAATTTACTGACATTCTCTGAAGTCTCTTCGACCGTTTTGCCGTCGGCGTGACAATATGTAGGGATCGCAAAGCGGCTCTTGCCTCCCAGAAGCTCATAGAGGGGCATATTGGCCCGCTTCGCCTTGATGTCCCACAGTGCCTCATCCAGGCCGCACAAGGCGCCATTTAAGACCGGACCGTTCCGCCAGTAGGAACTTACATAGGCGGTCTGCCACATGTCCTCGATGTTGGCAGGGTCGCGTCCGATAGCAAAGGGCGCGAGGAATTCAGTTGCCGCGGTTACCACTGCCTCACCCCTCGTGGTAAGCGTGGCCGACCCTACGCCGTAAAGACCGGGCTCGTTCGTTTCCACTTTGATGACAACGTAGTTGCCCCCCTGCGGACAGGTCTTAATGGTCTTCACGTTCGTAATCTTTAGCGCCGGCAACCCCCGCGTCGCTTTCGAATAGGTTTGAGCGAGCGCTTCACTCTGTTTACCAAGCATGCCGATGGCTCCCGTTGCCGCAGAGACGCCCGCGATCTGTAATAATTTACGACGATTCATTTCGTGCTCCTTTTGATGCTTAGTCGGAATTTCTGATTTGGCTGACTTTCTGGTACATGGTACGCCTCTTCTACGCTCGATACAACGAATTTGTCACCAGAGCAGGAGCGCGAATCGGCAGCGGCCCTACCCTGCCTGATTTTGTCGCCCCATGAAAAGGGATCCTAGCCGCCATTTACCCTCTACTTGCGCGGCGGCGGAGCGAGAACCGCCATCACCACGAGACGGTGTGGCCCCGGATTGCTAATCGAATGGACGACCCCGGCAGGCGCCAAGGCAGCGTCACCGGCGGACAAGAGCTCGGTCTCGGCGCCGACCTGAACCATGCCGCTGCCCTCCAAGACAACATAGAGTTTGTCCTGGCCCACATGCGTGTGAGGAGCGTGCTCCTGGCCAGGCTCAAAGGAGTTCAGGCCCGCAAAAAGAAAATCACCCTGCACTATTGTGCTCTTCCCCATCCTGTCCGGTGCGAACTTGGCGAAGCCCGAGATCCGTTTTACGAACATGACCCGACGATAGCGCAGCGGCCATCCAGGTGGTAGCATCTCAATTGCGCCTAGGGAGGGCACTCAGCAATGCGAATGATGATGCAGATATGGATTCCTGTTGAAGCGGGAAATGCGGCGGCACGCACAGGAGCCTTCGGGCCGTCTTTTCAGAAGATCCTGGATGCGTTGAAGCCCGAGGCAGCATATTTCACGACTGGTGCGAGCGGCGAACGCGGTGGGTTCATCGTTTTTGACTTGAAGGACACTTCGCAGATCCCAGCGGTGGCCGAGCCATTCTTCCTGGCCTTCAACGCTAGAGTTACACTTTCCCCGGTCATGAACGCGCAGGATTTGGCTAAGGCGGGTCCCGGCATTGAGAAGGCGGTCAAGGAGCACGGCAAAGCTGCGTCCGCTTAAGACCTTCGCGGATATCATACGCTCCTGAGCGAACCCCGCGAAATTGCTCGGTCTAGAATAAATGTCCGGTCGCCGACGTTGACTGCCTACTGAGCGTCGGGCAAGGCGTACGCAATGTACTCGCCTGAGTAGTTCCCACCGCTGACAGCGACAACGATGTATTGCTTTCTATCCCACATGTACGTCATCGGCGATCCGCTCTGTGGCGCCGGCATCCACAGCGCTCCGACCTCCTGGCCGTTGGCCTTGTCGTAGGCCCTCAGCATCGCGCCGCGTTGGCGTCCTGGCGGCGTCGTGATCTGAGCGTCGCCCATCACGACCAATGTCTTGGTGACCATCAACCCGACACCCGACGTGCCCGGCTGGCCGGTCTTGGGAATGTTCAGACCCTTCAGCGCGGGATGGTTGCGGATGTTATCCGGCGTGTCGCCATGCGGCACCTGCCACATGATTTCACCCCGGTCGAGATTCACCGCCGAGAGTATCCCGTACGGCGGTTTGACGATGGGCAGTCCCTGCACAGTCAGGCCACCAGCACCAGCGTTGGCTTGCGGATTAGCTGCGCCCGGCGCCGGAGTTGGAGGTGGCGTTGGGGGCCCAGCTTGGCGTCTCGATCCATCCGCCGCGCAGCAGTCGCCAGGTCCCAGTATCTCCAGGAATTGCCGGCCGGCGGTTCCCGAGACATAGCGAATATCGGAGAATCCCGGCGGCGGCGCGACGAGCGACCGGACCGTCACGGCTGTGTTGCCGGCCTGCGCGTAGACGGTGTGCGTTTCGGGATCGTAGGCCGACCCGGGCCAATTCGTGGCGGTTCCGGAGCCAAGCGCGCCCAGCAGACCGTTGACGTCGCCGAGAATCGGAGGGGTGAACGGCGATGGTTCTACTTTGTAACGCTTGAGAACCTCAAGCGCTTGCGCCCGCAGCTCGGGCGTGAAGTCGATCAGGTCGTCGGGTACCTTGAGGTAGTTGCGGGCATAGGCTGGCGGCTTGGTCGGAAACGGCTGCGTCGCCGAGGTCTTTTCGCCCGGCACGTTCGACTGGGGTACGGAGCGCTCTTCGATGGGCCACACGGGCTGGCCGGTCACGCGATCGAAGACGTACAGGAATCCCTGTTTGCTCGGCTGCGCCACGGCTTTGATCGCCCGGCCATTGACTGTGATGTCGGCCAGAATCGGCGCAGATGAGATGTCAAAATTCCAGATGGGATGGTGCACCAACTGGAAATGCCACTTGCGCTGGCCGGTTTTTAGATCGACGCAGACCAAGCTCTCGGCAAACAGGTTGTTCCCCGGCCGATGCCCGCCGTAATAGTCGGACGTGGGCGTTTCTACCGGCAAGTACACCAACCCGAGCTCTTCGTCCACAGTAATTTGAGTCCAGACGCCGGTGTTGCCGTTGATAGCCCACGAATCGTTTTCCCAGGTCTCGATGCCGAACTCGCCCGGCTTCGGGATGGTATTGAACTGCCAAAGTTTCTTGCCGGTCCGAACATCGTAAGCGCGAACCAAGCCCTTGGTGTTGTTGTGGCTTGAGACCGTCGCTCCTTCCCGCATGGACGAGCCTATGATCATCACATCCTTGGCCACGGCCGGTTGAGGAGGATTATAGCGCCGATGCTCGACCAGTCGTGTGGCCCGCGCGGCGCGGGCATCGAGCCGGTCTCAGCTTGGCGTGTCATTTAGGGAGGCGGAAATTCACTTCTATCACCGCGCGAACGCGAAGATCCTCACCGTTCACAAGAGATGGACGGAAGCGCCATGTAGAAAGTCTCTCCCTGATACTCGAAAATGTGCAGGCTTGGGTTCCTCCGGGCCACATCCCTCATTGCAGCGGGACAACGATAACCTGCTTCGCTGCTCGTTCGAACATTGCTAAGAATCGCGTCTTTGGGATAACCACCTGAGGGCTGTTAAACGACGAGAGTCGCCGAGGAGATTTGGCTCCCCAAAATGCCATGCGCTCTCACTCTCCGAAGAGTTTTACAAGGGTTTTTACCGTCTATAAAAAGCAAAAAGGTTAGGGTTCGCGGTACGATCCCCGGCCGTTCACCACTTGGCGTGCCGGTTAATGCAGGGGTTGGCTGCTTTGGCGTCTTCTCAGAAGCCAGATTTTTGATTAATTGAAAGGCGAAGGAAAGGCGAATTTCCGGGCTTAGGACGACACTAACGAGGGTAAAAACGGATGTGTTGCAAGTGGCCGGAGTGGGGGCTGGTAGCCTAAAGGGACCACAAAATGGCAACCCGACCAGCAATCTTCAAATGGCGGCAGACCGAGCCGGTTTTTATTCTTTGCGCCGTCCGCTAGTACTTGCGATACTCGCTATCGCTGCGAGACGTCGAAGAGCTGCTAGACGAGCGCGGGCTGCAAGCCGACCATACGACCGTGTGGCGTTGGGTGCAGCGGTACGGTCCAGAACTGGAGCAGCGCATCCGGCGGCATCTCAAGCCGACCAACAAATCCTGGCGCGTGGACGAAACCTACGTTCGCGTGCAGGGCCGCTGGTGCTATCTGTATCGGGCCATCGATTCGGCCGGTGCCACCATTGATTTCCTGCTTTCGGCGTTGCGCGACGCCGATGCAGCCAAACGACTGTTTCGCAAAGCGCTGAGTGATCAATCCCATCCGCAGCCTCGCGTCATCAACACGGACCTGGCGCCCATCTACGGCGCAGCCATCGCAGATATAAAGAAGGAAGGGATTTTACGCCGCCGTTGTCGCCACCGACCTGTGCAGTACCTTAACAATATCCTCGAACAAGACCATCGAGCGATCAAACGCCGAGTGAACGCCAAGCAAGGATTTCGGGAGTTCCAGGCGGCAAGGCGAACGATACAAGGATATGAGGCGATGAACATGATTCGGAAAGGGCAAGCCCGGTGGGTTGGCGGGACTAACGTTCGACGTCAGATTCAGTTCATCCAGAAGCTCTTCGAAATGCCCGCCTAAGAACGCGACGTGGGAGTCGTCATTGGCCCAATCTCGGGCACGCCATCAAAGTTGCAACACTTTCGCTGCGTCACTCCAGGCGTGTAACTCATCCCGTTTGAGAACGTGATGGTGACGCTGCCGGTTCCGCTGCCGCCTCCATGGCAAGCCGCACAGGTGGATTCTCCCGGCACGCCTGCCAGGGTCGCGTCGGGACCTTCCGCATATGCGTAGAGCACAATCGGAATAGCCGCGACAACCGCAACCTGAGCAAAGAGGATCTTCTTTCGTCGAGTCATAAACGTCGGGTGCTTCCCCGGGATGCAATCGAGGCACCGGAAAACGTAGGAAGATAAGTGCCGCCTTTGTGAATGCAACACCGCGGAACACCGTCCAAGCGGCGGCATCCCGCCGCGAAAGTCACTTACGAGGGTGGCAGAATGCCACTACTGGCGAGCCATTCAGATCATCGGTCAAAACTCGTAGCGAAAGCCAAGGCGCATGAAGCGCGGTGGCTCGATGGAAACCGGCAGTCTCAGGTTAAAGGAAGGTCCATTGAGATCATCTTCCTGCAGTCTTTGGCCCGCATTGCTCAGGTTGAGAACATCGGCCGATACTATAAATCTGCCCAAGGGCAGCCCGAACTGCCGGCTGAGCCGAAGATTCCAATTGATCGCGTATTGAGCTCGGTTGCCACCCTCCGGGCTCCCGCGCACGGTTGTCGCTACCAGGAATGGGCCTTGCGGAAGCCCCGTGACGAGCAACTGACGCGCAAATACGAGCCCATCCATGTAGTCCGCCACACTCGCCAATTCGATTCCACCCCAGGCCGACGGCAGCCGGTAGCCGGCTTGAATTTTCCCCACGTAGGCGCGGTCAACAAAGCTTCGACCGGCCGCATGGATGAGGGTATTGGGATCGAGAAAGAAAGCGCCGATAACGCCCGGATCATTTTCATAAACCGCGTCGCCTGGGTTGGTGGGTCCGTACGACTTCTCCGCCACGAAGGACGCATGAAGTATTAGCCGCCGCCACTCCGTGCCCGCCTCCGCCAGCAGACCAGTATTGAGCATGCGCAGTCCAGCAGGATTGGTTAACAGATATCGGTCCTGGCCCAAAGATGCGGGGTTCTGTGCATAGACGATCAGCCGTTGGTCATCGAACGTACCTGGAATTCCGTCAGGCCCAGGATCGAGGACGGAGACGGGCGTGAACGCCCGAGCTGGCACGCCGGTATCGATGGCAGCGATACGATTCTTATCGTCGCGGCGGAACAGGTGAATGCTCGCGACGCTTCGCGGAGTGACCGGAAATTCCGCGCCAACGTCGAATTCATCCGAGTAAGGTCGCCCGAGTGATGGAAAGATCGACGAGTAAGGTCCACCGAAGCGCAGCAGCAGACTGCCTTGTTCGGCGGGTTGAAATGGGCCGGTGGAATTGGCCGCGATCCATTGATATGTGCTCCCGCCGAGACTGTTCGGATTTCCGAAGTCGAGATACCTGCCCGCAAGGGGCGCGTACAGACGGAAGTACGTTCCGCGAACAACGAGGCCATGCGAACGGGGAACTTGCCACGCGAACCCGGCGCGCGGCGACAGGCTGTTCCAAACGATCAGATCCGGTTCGGCGGCGAATGTTCGCGCGGGTGCAAAAGCGCCGGCCGGGCTCGATTGAGCCGGCAGCGATCCGCGCGAGAAATCGGCGAAAGCCCCGATATCGAGTGACAGCGAAGGCATCAAGCTCACGTGGTCCGCGGCAAAGCTGGAGAACGACCGCACGAGTTCACGAGAATCGAGCGGCGTATTGAACTCCATAATGAATGCGGGCACGCTATTCGCGGTGATCAGATTCATGTCGGAAGGAGTTGTGAAGCGGTTGCGGGGCTCTGATGTTTTCCAACCTCCACCGGCAACGATCTGATGGCGAGTCCCTGCGGCGCTCAATATGCGCGGCTGCCATGCCGTCTCGATCCCTTGTCGCGTGCGGACGGCCAAATTCGCCAACGGCGGTGCTCCGGAGACCGTGCCGCCGAGAAGCTCTATGCGACTCTGCCCAGTTGGGATGGTGTTGGTGTCAAGGTGCGCCACCGAATATCCATAGCGCACCTCCACAACGCCCGCGCCTGAGTCTGCGGGCAGGAGGTGGGTCCAACCCACCTGGATAAAATCGAGATGGTCGGTCTCCCGGTGACCAGGAAATCCGCCCGGCAGAATGAAAAACGGCGACAGGCGATTGCCGGTCAAAGCTTCGAGACCGACAGGTGTGCCGCCGTTCGAAAGATCGATCCGCGAGCCGCTGTACAACGCATCGAACTGATCTCTGGGGCTGGCCCGGACGCGGCCCCGAGAGTTCCCATACAACAACCGGCTGCGCTGATCGGTTGCAGGGCTGGCGAGAGGTTCGGTTTGCGAGGCCCATTGCCCGCTTGCGGAGGCGTAAAAGTCCGCCCACTTAGCCAATGGGCCGCCGATCTCCAGACGATCTCGTGTGAACCAGCGAAATTGGTCGGCCTGCTGGACCAATCCCCGGCTGGCTGGCGCCGGCAGGTTCGTCGAGGAAAGCGAGGCGCCGGTGTTCGCTGTCGAAAGAGCTCCATGCCACCCCGCCGGGTTGGGAAAAAACGCGCCCGGCTCGGCCAGAAAGAGGCCGACCTCCGTGCCGGCGCTAGACGACGTTGTCTGGGCGAAGCCGCTGCGTACAACAACCGCATCGAGCGCTTGGATGTCGGGTACGACTGCCGGAAGGCCCGGCTGATAGGAATCGGTTGCATCCATGCCGTGCAACTTGTATTGCGTATCGGTCCACGAGAATGCCCGCTGCGACTCGACCGCCAGCCGGTTGTCAGTGAGGCCGGTGAAATCGAGTGGTTCGGTTACACTGGACGGCTCCCGGCTCAGGAGCAGCCCAGGCAAACTGAATGCTTCAGGATAGACACGCCCGCTCGTGGCGTCGGCCCAAATACCTGGTGTCCTCGCCGACGGTTGCACGCCGCGGATTGATCCCGATCCGTCGATAACCAGATCGAAGTGCGTGGTTTGCAATGGTGCGACGAAAATCATTGCGCTAGAGGAAGCGGCGACGAGTTGGACATCTCCGGTGAATCGGTATCGCCCATACGGCAATGTGATTGCGAACTCGCCGTTCGAGTTCGAGTGAATCGTCAGGTGGAAACCCGCGCCGCCCGTGATTAGAATCGGTGAACCAGCCACTGGACGGCCATCCGTGGCGCGCAGAGTCCCCTCGATGGCGCCGGTGGTCAACTGCGCGAGCAGCACTCCTGGGACGAAAAGTAAAGTCGCCAGCAGCGGGCCGAGCCGCCGAATCGCTGGAAGACTACGGCTACTGGCGCAGCACGGTGAAGCGGCTGATTGAGTACCCAAGCGCACCACCAATAAAGACGTCGGACAAAAAGTGGGCCGACAGGGAGAGCCTCGAAAATCCAACCAGTGCGGCCATGCCGAACGCGGCGTATGGAACCCAGCGATGATTTCCATATCGCCTGGCTACGACCGTAGCGATCGAGAAGGCTGCGATGGTGTGGCCAGATGGGAAACTTCCATTTCCTCGTAAAAATGAGCCGCTGCTCTCAAACCAGCTATCGGAAAAGTTACAATGCGGCGGGATGGCGGCGGGACGAACTCGCTTGGTGCCGTCCTTCAAGACCGTCGTCAGGATCTCGGCGTCGGCGACGGCTTCACCGGCGAGCAGTGCCGTTCGTTGCATTTTCGAGTCTCTCCTAATCAGCCCGATGGCGTAAAGGGAGAGCGGAGCCGCGATCGTGCCGATGACCGTGGCGTTGCCGGTAAAAATGTTGTCGAACCCGTGATAGGACGTGGTGCGGCGGAAGTAGGAGGCTTCGGTAGGGTCCAGCGCCAGCAGTCCAGCGGTGGTCCCGAGGACGGCAGCAGTGGGAATCCAGCTTTGCCCCTGCGCCAATCTGGCCGGAAACGTCCAAATCCCTTCTTGATCACTGACAATATTAGGAAACAGGAGTTTCCAAGAGACCGGCCGATCGACTGTAGGGAGTGGTTGTGGGACTGGAGACGGGGCCGGGGCCTGAGGCGCGGCGCTTGTTGGAGAACCGGCGGGTGGTGTCTGATCCGGAGTGGCAGTTTGGCCCGCTATCTGTGACGGAATAGCAACAGCAGATAGCAATATCAACACAACACTAAGCTTCACAAACGGGGCCCTCCTTGTCATCCTGGTGATCTTGAATCTTGCTGTAGGCATGCCGGTCTTGCTGGTCAGTCGGTCCTGCGTTCTGACGAATCTGCTAGGCACGTTCATTGCCGCAGGGGAAGAAGCAGAACGGGACCGCGACCGCAGGCTGAGGGACATTCCCGCCACCGGAGTGGACTCGAGGGGGCGGCAGTTTGTCACCTCTATCCAAATCAGGGACCGGCAGGTGCTTCATCAAGGACTCTCTGCGATATGTTTTATTGAGCTTCAGCAAAATGGAAACTTAAACGAACTGGCGCTACGATTGCGAGTAGCTTAGGAATTCCGATAAATACCTTGGGTTAGGCGTTCTCCGAATTGGCACGCTTCATGTTGCCCCGTTTTATAAGTCGGCCCGGACCCCAGGATCGGTTGAACTTCGATGTAGTCTTGCAAAACAAGGTGAGAGGGAACACAGCCAATTTCGTTTCGCTGACAGCTATCGTGGTCGTCTCAGCGCTGCTCGGGACGTTTGTCTCTTGGCGGGCGCCCGGTATCGATCAATATATGCGGGATTGGATGATCCGTGCGCGGGGCCCGCTTCCGGCGCCGGACGATATCGCCATTGTTGCCATCGATGAACATAGTATTAACCAATTTGGCCGTTTCCCATGGTCGCGGGCGCTCTCGGCGCAGGCCATCGACGCGATAGCCGCGGCGCAGCCCAAAGCTATCGCGGTGGATGTGTTGTACGCTGATCCGACGTCGGAGGCGGACGATAGCACTCTAGCGCGCTCGATACAACATGCGGGAAACGTAATCGTCGCCGCGCAATTGGTAGCTCCTCCGGCTACCGGAGTCCCGACCAGCTGGCTGCTGCCATTGCCTGCCATAGAGCGGGCCGCGGCGGCAGTAGGCCATGTGAATGTTTCGACAGAGTCGGACGGCGTCGCGCGCCAGATTGTAATTCAGGCTGCCGATGACCAGGGGCGTGCTATCAATGCGATGGCAGTGGAAATCATTCGTATCGCCGATGGCATTGCGGAACAGTCGCTGACCGAGACTTCACGCAGCCTGTTGCTCGGCTCGCGCGTCATCCCCGTGGAAAGCATTGCTCCCAGCGTGGTGATCGGCGGGGTTCCGGGCGTCGAAGGCTCGACGCAGACGTTGCGGGCAGCACGGATGGCGATCGACTACATTGGACCGACGGGATCGTATAGAACCTATAGCTTCGCGGACGTGGTGAGCGGGCGGATTCCGCCAGTACGGTTCCGCGGCAAATACGTGTTGGTGGGTGCGACGGCGGCTTCTTTGGGCGATCGGCTCGCTTCGCCCTTCGTTCATCAAGCGGACGCAAACGGAAATCAGCACGGGTCTCTAATGCCGGGGGTCGAAGTGCTTGCGAACACGCTGAACACGATCTTGCGGTCCCGTTTCTATTCCGAAACTCCGGATTGGCTCGCGTTTCTTTGCGCCACGCTGGTAGCAGTGCTCACCATGTTCGTGCTCGCGATCGCCCAAGGACATCACGAGACCATCAAGCAAATTGGCGTTCTGGCGGCCGTGACCGGCGCGGTCCTTCTGGCGGGTTATCTCGCGTTCACCCGTTTGCTCGTGTTCCCTCCGCTGACGCTGTCACTGGTTTCATTCGCCTCCGCGGGCGTGCTCGGATTGTTGCAACGATCGTGGGTCGCAAGCTCCCATATCGATAGGAGTATCGAAGAGATCAAGCGCGCCGAAGAATCCCTGAATGCATTGAGCTTGGGGTCGGCGGCAGAGTCTATCGCGCGTCGAGCGGATGCCGCGGGTGTAGCGATTTACGCATCGCATGGAGGCAGACGCATGCGGTTGGTGGCGGCGTACGGAATAACTATTCTCCATAAGGCCTCTGGCGGTTTTGAGATACCGCCTCTCACCAACCCCGGCCGGGAGTTGCTGGCGATTCCAATCGGGTTGGACGGCGCGGTCACGCTCGTCATCGCGCATGAGGCCAACCGGTTACCATCCATCGAAATACAGCAGCTCTGCGCCGCAATCGCTGGCAGCACCGCGCACATTTGGGCCGAAAAAGTGGAGCCATCGCGATGGGGGTGGCCGCGAGGACTGGCGTGGAAGGCGCGGTCTCTGGTCCATCTTAATAACAACATCTTGGACCGCGCGAAGTTCGTGGATCTAGCGATGCGGTCAGTCGAAGACGCACTCATCATCGCCGGAGTGGATGGGCGCATCACGTTCGCGAACCGGCGCGCCGCGGCGGTTTTCGATTCCTCCGAGCACGCTCTGATCGGCCGCGATCTGCTGGAGCAGTTGGCCGAGGCCGAACAGAACTCGCCTGAAGCCGGCCCCGATGTCCTGGTGCGCCTGGTCGTCGACCGCGCTAAGATCGAAAGGGAAATCACAATTCGAGGCGCGCGTCCGCGGCACTTCACTTTGCGGATCGCTGCGGTGTGCTCAGGCGAAAACGGGGGCGGCGCCGTACAGGGCGTTGTCGCTTCACTCTCCGACATCACACGGCAGCACGAGTTACAGCAAACCAAGAATGACGTCATGGCGCTGGTCTCGCACGAGATGCGTACACCGCTGACGGCCATTCAAGGCATGAGCGAGTTGCTGGCGCAATACGAGCTCGATCCGGAACGAAGCCGCGAGATGAGTATCGCGATTCACGATGAGGCCAAGCGGCTTACGCATATGATCAGCGAGTATCTCGACATTACCCGCCTCGAATCAGGGACGACTGTGTTACGCCACTCGGCGGTGCGGATAGAAGCACTGGTGGAGCGCACGCTGTTGATGCTCGATCCATTGGCCGCACAGCGTGGCATCCGCTTGACAAGACATCTGGATTCCAGCGTGCCCCCAGTACTTGCCGACGCCGACCTGCTTTCACGCGCCATCAGCAATCTCGTGTCGAATGCGGTCAAGTATAGCCCGCCGAAAACGGAGGTCGTCATTTCAGCGAGGAACGCCGCGAATGGCGTTGCGATTGAAGTCGCCGATAAGGGTTACGGTATTCCGGAGGACAGTGTGAATCGCGTTTTCGAAAAGTTCTATCGCGTTCCCCGAGTGCAAGACGTGGATGTTCCTGGTACGGGCCTAGGCCTCGCGCTGGTGCGAGAGATCGCGGAGCTGCACGGCGGATCGGTCGTGGTTCGCAGTTCGGTGGGCGCCGGCTCCGTATTCACGCTTTGGGTTCCGTGTTCTGAAGAATAAGCCATGACCGAGAAAGTTTCGTCAAACACGCCCTCCCACATTCTGGTTGCAGACGATGAGCGCTCCATTCGTCTGATGCTTGAGGCTGGCCTGAAACTGAACGGTTTTCGGGTGACGTCGGTACCCACCGGTTCAAAAGCGCTTGAAGTGGCGCGGAATGGCGGCATCGACGCTGTGCTGAGCGATATTTACATGCCGGATGGAGGAGGGCTCGATCTCATCAAGGACCTGCGCCGGATCGACCCCGCGATTCCGATCATTCTTATGACCGCGCAGGGATCGGTCGAAGCTGCCGTCAGAGCCTTGGCCGAAGATGCGACCGATTTTATCGGAAAGCCGTTTGATGTTGCGGCGGTGGTGGAACTCCTGCGGCGTCACCTGGGTGCACGGCGGGAAGCAGAGTCGGCACAAGGATCATCGTCGTTCGAGAGCGTTATTTCGAGCTCCGGGCTTACTGGCCGAAGCGCGCCGATGGTGATGGTCTACAAATTGATCGCGCAGGCCGCGCGCTCCGACGCGACGGTACTCATTCTGGGTGAATCCGGGACGGGAAAAGAGTTAGTGGCGCGAGCCATTCATGATTTCAGCATCCGGTCCAGCCGCCCATTTCTTTCGGTGAACTGCTCGGGCCTAACGGATACGTTGCTCGAATCGGAACTATTTGGCTACATGCGGGGAGCTTTCACGGGCGCCGCGGGAGATCGCGGAGGCCTTTTCGAAGCAGCGGATGGCGGCACGCTGTTTCTCGATGAATTGGCCTCCACAAGTGCGGCGTTTCAAACGAGCCTGTTGCGTGTGTTGCAAAGTGGAGAAGTGCGGCGCGTCGGCGCCACTCAAGCCCGCCAAGTCAATGTTCGCGTGATCGGCGCGAGCAACGCGCCTCTGCGCGGGTTGGTGGACGCCGGAGCTTTCCGCGCGGATCTTTTTTACCGTCTCAGCGTTCTGGGTATAGAGCTACCTCCACTGCGCGCCCGTGCCGGGGATATCGAGTTGCTCACCGCTCACTTCCTGCAAAGATTTGGCGATTCCTCGAAGTTGCCGCTACATCTTACGCGGGAGGCAATGGTGGCTCTGTCGTCGTACGACTTTCCGGGAAATGTGAGGGAATTGGAGAACGCCTTGCGTCGGGCAGTGGCGGTCTCATCGAACGGCCTTGTCACAGCAGACTGCCTTCCATCGGAAATTACGGACGCCAGCCAGAGGCTTGACAGTCCTGCCAGCGCCGAGCAGCGATTGATCGCGGACCGGCCGGGCATGGAAGAGCTGCAACGGCGATACTTGCAATTGATCCTCGATGAGACCGGCTGGAACCGCAGGCAGGCAGCCGCCGTCCTTCACCTTGACCGCCGGACTGTCCAGCGGCTCATCGCCCGATACAAGCTCCAAGGGGCTGCGGACCCGGAAAGCGATGCGGAGGGGGATGCCCGAAAGTAGTTAATAAGCAGGGCTGTAGGGGCCGGCCATAGAGATTTTCAGACAAGCCCGCGCGATAATCACCAACCGTGCCATGTTGATCTTGGCTGCGGCGCTGGTGTTGTGTGTTAGCTTGGACGCTCAAACTGTCGCGGCGCGAGTTGCCAGTGTTACCGGACGTGCTCTGTTTTCAAGCGGCAGTGGAGCCTCCGCCCTGGCGCTGGCGCCGGGAAATGAACTGAGCCCTGGGGACAGGGTGGATACGCGTGGCGGCGGCCGCATTGTCATCGAACTGACGGACGGAAGCATGATTGTCGTACAGCCGGAATCTGTGATCCTGATCAAAGATTTCCGCGCCGCTGTTTCACTTCGTGAACTGTTTGAGATTACACTGGGCAGCGTGCGAGTGAAGATCAATCATTTTGCCGGACGGCCTAATCCGTATCGCATGAACAGCCCCACCGCCTCGATCGCCGTGCGCGGAACCGACTTCAACATTACCGTGGACAGCCGGGGCGATACGCAGGTTATGGTTTACGAGGGAGCCGTCGAAGTAACCAGTCGCGTCGATCCTTCACAATCGGTGATGATCGAAGCCGGACGGGGCGTGCTGTTGGTTCCGGGACAAGGCTTTCAATTGTTCAACGTGCTCTCCGGCCGGGAAATCGCAGAGCAAAATCAGGGCAACGGGCGCAACGATCGTGGGCTCAGCGCGTCAACCGCGGATAACCATAGCGGCCAGATTGAGGAGCGCGACTGGGATTCGCCGCGTAATATTGCCAGTATTTACGAGCAGTATATCGCCGGACTTTCAGAAATCGGACAGGCTCCTTTTCTGCTGCGTTACAATGCTTTTCCTGAAGCACACCTGGATAGTCTGGAAAACCCGGCATACGCTACCGGTTTCAAGGCGGCGGAAGGCCGCGTCGTCTTTTTACCTTCGTTGAATGGGAGCGGCGGGCTGGATGAAAACCCAACTCCGCCAGGGCTTTCTGCGGTCAGCCCGATCAATTACAGCGCTGCGTCACAGTTGTCGATGTTCGTCCCTCTGGCCAATAATTTTGTGATCGGTGGAAGCGTCACTGGGTCGAAAATTGGAAGTGGCGTGCAAGGTGCGCCGTCCGATCTCGGCTTGTCGACCATCTTAGGCCAGACCGTACCCGTGGGAGGCTTACAAACCAGCGGTTCTTCAACCGGTGAGTTCTTCTCGGGTTCTTTCGTTGCCGCACGCCGCTTCGGTGCTAACAGCAGTGTTGGGATTGAAATCGAGAGCCTGCGGGGAACCGGCTCTCTGGCAGCGCAGATTCTCTCGACAGGACAGCCGATCGGCTCCCTCGAACGTATAGACTCCGGTTCCTCGATCTCGCAGCGGCGGATTACCGCTGGTTTCGAAAGAGATTTACCGCATGGTCAAACGCTCGGGTTCTTTTATCGCTACGGCTTAATCGAAGCTGAGGACAACAACACGAGTCATACATTGAACAACGTTCCAGAGCCTCTCGATTCCACTCGCTCTTCAGGCCATTCGTCCGAAGTTGGGCTTCGTCTTCGAGGGCCGTTAGGCCATAGGTTTTTCTATGGAACGGATATTTCCTGGCTAGGCCTCGCGCTCCGTGACGACCTGACACGATCGATCGCGGTCGATTCGCATCAGCGGGACCGTGCGCAACGAAGCTCCGCAGCCCTGGGCTTTGGCTATTTTCTCAACCAGCGGACGGTGTTGAGCATCGATTTCGCCGCTGGCACATCGAGCGCGAGCACGGGCCGCACGGAGATTAACACTGGCGCTTTGCTCCAGACCGGCGCCCAGAACAGCCGCTTCGCCTCGACGAACCTGGGCGTTCAAACCAAGTTGTTCTCACACCTATTTTTGAACGCGTCGCTCCTCGCCATCTGGCAGGGGTACGATCTAAGCCAAGGGTTTTATCCGGATAGCTTTGGGAACACATCGCTCATTACAGACCCATTCCTACCTCTTACTGCCACTGGTTACAGACCACCGCGGCGCTCCTCCGACTTCGGCGCAGGCTGGTGGTTTTCCAACAGGCTTTTTCTGCAATACGTGTTCTCCACCCCTTACGGAGTCGATTCCGGAGGCCACACCTTGATGCTGCGCTACACGTTCCGTTTGCACGGCGAGTAATTGCGGCACTGTGCTCGGGCCAGGTGCAGGGAATCGCCACCTCCCACACTTGACAAAGATCGGAGGGATTGAGCAACATCACCTTTAACTCGCTTGTTTCTCAAGTTCGGTGGTTGGATGTCCGTGTGCAAATCCGCCGGACTGTTCCGAAGCGAGTAGTTTCTCGTCCTATGAAAATACTAAATCTAGTTCTCTTGCTTTCTTCAGCGGCCATCGCCCTGGCGCAGGGAAACTACGAAATCCAGGTATATCCGTCGGAAACCCAGGCCCCGGGGACTACGATGATCGAGTTGCATAGCAACTTCACGATCCAAGGCAGCAAGGGCATTGTCGACGGCGTGTACGGGACCGAGCACCAGTTGCACGAGACGGTTGAGATCACGCAAGGGATCACGAATTGGTTCGAAACAGGGTTTTACATCTTTACCAGCGCGAATCCTAACCAGGGCGGGTGGCAGTGGGTAGGCGACCACATTCGCCCGCGCGCGCGGGTGCCTGAAGATTGGCACTGGCCGGTGGGCGTGAGCCTGTCGCTCGAGTTTGGCTACCAGCGCTACGCCTTTTCCCCGGATACCTGGACGCTGGAAATCCGGCCTATTATCGACAAGCAGGTCGGACGGTGGTATCTCTCGTTTAATCCCACGTTTGACCGGAGCTTCCACGGGCCGAGCGTGAGCCAAGGGATGATTTTCTCACCGAACTTCAAGGCCGGCTACGACATCACGAAAAAGGTCAACGCGGGCTTGGAATATTATGGCAGCCTGGGTCCGTTGGGAAACTTCGATCCGTTGTACGAGCAGCAGCAGCAGATCGTGCCGTGTGTTGATTTGAATCTATCACCGCAGTGGGAGTTCAACTTCGGGGTGGGGGTGGGCGTCACCCGTGGAACCGATCATTTGCTCGTGAAGATGATCCTTGGCCGGCGGTTTGGCAAGACCGCAAAGAGCGGGAACTAGCGGATGGTAGTAATTGTCACCCACAAAGAAAGAAGGGGGCGAGGGAAGGATGCCCCCATGAACAACAACTACAGAGTGCGGCATCGTGTTATGAACATCGCAGTGGAACCAGTGCACGAAGCGTACCGCCGCTCGCGGCGAAGCTAGGTCCCTGAAAACCAACGACGGGATCGTTTGGCTGGCAATCGCTGAGATCGCGGGTGTGGCATCTAGTCACATCAGAAGATTCGGATGGGGGCCGAATGCCGCCGGCCGGCGAAGCCAACGGTCCGAATAGACGCTATCGCCCTGAGCGGTGCTGTCGCGAGAACTTCCGGTTTATGTCCGGCCAAAACTCCTTCAGGAAGTTCGACGCCATGTCGACACCCAACTGAACACCGAGTTTGGAGACGGCGTTGGTGGCCGTCCGGTTATCCGGATAGTAAGCAGTCGAAATCGCCACGGCGGTTGAATTGCCGATGATCTCTGAAAGATTGAATTGCATGTGATCCGAGTCCGTGTGAGTCCAGAAGATCTGGCCTGCCGCGCTTCCCAGGCGTGCCCAAGTGCTGCCCGTCCCGCGCCGGAAATAGCGTGGGTCCTGATGAAGCATGACTGGATAAATGGCTTCCGTCATCATATCCCCGATCACGAAATCGGCGTACGATGTCCCCAGATACCGAGCGTAGCCCGTTACGCCTTGCCCGAACGCGGGAGTCGCGTTGGTAAGCTGAGCCTCACCGGCGAAGAGTACGGCCAGAGCGACAGTGCCACGGTCGAACGAGTCCTCGGTCGCAATCTTGAATTTTTCCTGCGGAGTGAGCGGCTTGTAGGGATGCAAACTCGGAGAGGTTCGGTAATTGGGAATGATCCAGAATATTCTTTTGTCCTCCGGTTGGGCGGGACTCGGCGTGGGAGAGGGCTGCTGACCCAGCGAAAGGCTTGATAAGACAGTGAAAAGAGCCACCAGCAAAATGCGGCCATGAAAGAGCATGAATTCACGCGAGCAAGAGACATGCCAACCTCACAGGCAGATTAGCGAAACTTTTTGGCGGCCTTTGCGGGATTGGTCTCGTAAACGGTGGCAGTTTGCCGCCGTTGTTATGAAACGTCGACGGAAGAAAAGTAAGGCGCGTGTCCCGCAAGGAACACGGTGCACGCGCCAGCGATTAATGAGAGTCGCCGTCGTGATCGGCGTCGCCTGCGGAAAGTGCCTGCGGACTCAACTTAACTGTATCTTGCGGTGGATTGTTAGCCGGCTGCTTCGCAGAAGCCGTATTATGTGCCTGAGCCGCCTCGAAAGCGGCCACGCTGCTCGAACTCAGTGGGTTGATCATTTAACCTCCGAGGTGTATATCGGCCATACATCAGCGGATGTTTAACAAAACTGACAAGTTATCTTAGTCGGGCCGGTGGCAAATTGCCGCTGTGCCGTTCCTGCACTCTAGCGGTCATTAGCACACATCGCGCTGGATTTCTCAGATCTAGAGAGGTTGCTAATGCCCAGAAGGTTTTTTTGGCACGGAAACAAACGTGCTTCAGCAAAGCGTCAAATGAATTCGAAAGCGGCGACATTCTTCCTTGGGCTAATGATTCTAGCCCTTTCCCTCCTCATCTCGGGCCCATTGCGAGCGCAACTCACCGGCGCTTCACTCTCCGGTTCCATCACCGGCCCTTCGGGAGCGGCGGTTCCCAACGCCAAAATTTCCGTCAAGAATGTGGCCACCGGGCAAGCGACGGAGATCCAAACCAATGCGGCGGGGACGTACAATCTATCCGACCTCATGCCGGGCGACTATGAGGTTTCTGTGTCGGCTGAAGGGTTCAGCACCAAAGTAGCCAACGTGACGCTCGCGGTTGGGGCTAAGCAAACGGTGGACCTCACTTTAGCAGCCCCGTCTAGCGATGTGGCGCCTTCGTTGGGGGATCTAGGTTTTCCTACGGATCAGGCTCAGGGAAATGCCCAGGATCAGGCGAGACTCGACAGGCGGGCGCACATGCTCAAGATGCATCAACGGTTCGGTCTGATAACGCTCGCGCCTTTGATCGCCACCATCGCCACTTCGAACCTCGCCGCTGGAAAGCACAGCACCGCGATGGGCCGCGATGTGCATGGAGCTCTGGGCGCGGTGACGGGGGATATGTATTTCATGACCGCATACTATGCTCTCCGCGCGCCCACGATACCGGGAACCACAACGCGCGGCCCCATCCGCTTGCACAAGGCCCTGGCTTGGATTCATGGCCCAGGAATGATTTTGACCCCAATCTTGGGGGCGATGGCTTTCAGTCAAGAGAACCGCGGGGAAAAAGTTCATGGGATCGCCATGGCTCATTCGGCGGTTGCCACTGTGACGTACGCGGCATTTGGTCTTGCCGTTTTGTCAGTATCCATTAAATTCTAGGCGGGCTTATGAACCAGACAATGGTGCTGAGTATCTTGCTTCTACAGCCTTTCAAGCCTGCGCTCGCGCAAGCAGATCGCCAATGGATTCTTGAGCAATCCACTCTGACATATCACGTGTCTCACCCGTTGCATCAGGTGGACGGCGTCAGCCACGCGGCGCGAGGCAAGGGCGTTTGTCACGCTGGTCAATGCGATTTCCTGATCGCAGCACCCGTTAAGTCTTTTGATTCGGGAGACAGCAACCGGGATCTTCACATGCTTCAAGCGACACGGGGCGCGCAATTCCCAATCGTCACGGTGCGTACCCGATTGCCCGAAACAGCATCCGGATCCGCAACGGTCCGTGCCGATCTGGAGGTCCAGTTCGCCGGTCAGACTGCACAGTATAAGCAGGTCCCATTCGAACTGGCGACCCAAGGCAACCAGATCCGGATATCAGGAACGATTCCGGCGACGCTATCTGATTTCAAGATTGACCCACCATCGCTGTTAGCGGTCGCCGTTAAGAACGAGATTCCTGTGCGCGTGGACATGACTTGGCGTCCGCAGTGAATTGTAGGCGTGTATCCTCGCCCGGTGCCCAAAATGGAAATCCCTGTTCAGCCGGACGAAATTCATGAGAACACTCTTCTTAAATCCACCTTCGTTCGAGAATTTTGACGGCGGCGCCAGTTCGCGGTGGCCGGCCACCCGCGAGATTGAGTCCTACTGGTATCCGGTATGGCTTTGCTACCCCGCTGGAATGCTGCCCGATAGCAAGGTCGTCGACGCCCCACCGCACAAGATCTCAGCGGTGCAAACCGTCGAAATGGCCAAGAACTTCGAGCTCGTCGTGCTGTTTACCTCAAGCCTGGGCCTTCGCGTCGATTTGAAAATCGCGGAAATGATGAAGGATGTGAATCCGAAACTCAAGGTGGCATTCGTCGGGCCGCCAGTGACGATCGAGCCCGAGAAAGCTCTTCAGAATAATGCGGTCGACTTTGTCGTGCGCCGCGAATTCGACTACCAGATTGCCGGTTATGCTAATGGCAGGCCGCTCGAACAATTACCAGGAGTGAGCTTCAGGAACAATGGCAGCATCGTACATAATCCAGAGGGCGGAGCGATTGAGAATCTGGATGAACTGCCCTGGGTGACGAAGACCTACAAGCGCGACCTGGACATCACGCGTTACAACGTTCCATTCCTTCACCATCCCTTCCTATCCCTGTATACATCGCGAGGATGTCCCGCGATGTGCACCTTCTGCCTCTGGCCACAGACTCATTCCGGGCACCGCTGGCGCCTTCGCTCGACCGATGACGTGGCGGCCGAAGTTCGCTATGCACTGAACGCATTTCCAGAGATCAAAGAGATCTTTTTCGATGACGACACTTTCAATTACCGGAAGGCCCGGACCCTGGAGCTGTGCGCGAAGCTCAAGCCTCTCAAGTTCACATGGTCGTGTACATCGCGAGTAACGACGGATTATGAAACGCTCAAGGCGATGAAGGAATCCGGGTGCCGGCTACTGATTGTTGGATATGAATCCGGCGACCCGCAAATTCTGAAAAACATCAAGAAGGGCGCGACCATCGAGATGGCGCTGCGATTCACTGAAAATTGCAAGAAGCTGAGGCTCGTGATCCATGGAGATTTTATCGTCGGGTTGCCCGGGGAAACGCAGGAGACACTTAGTAGGACGATTGATTTTGCGAAGCGCCTCGATACCGAAACCATTCAAGTTTCGATCGCGCACGCTCTTCCAGGTACAGAACTTCACGACTATGGCGAGCGCAACGGTCTGATCAACCTGTCGATGGCGGACGAAGCGGGCCATCAGTTGCCGAATATTACATACCCTGGCCTCGATGAAGCGGAACTGGTGGATGCGGTCGAACGCTTCTACGGCGAATACTATTTCCGTCCGCGCGTGGTCTGGCGTGTCGTGCGGAAAGCGATCTTCAATTCCGGCGAGCGCCGTAGGCTTGCCAAGGAAGCACGCGAATACCTGTCTTTACGTTCGAAGCGGAAAAAGTTCGTGCGTGAGCAGCGCAAGGACGCTGCTGGCATGGCGAACAAGGGTGAAACCGTACCCTCACTCGATTAACGTCGTCGGCTCCAGAAATTAAGGCCATCGTGACAGACGTTCGATTGGGGTTCGTCGAGCAGAACGTGAGTTGCAAGAAGCTGTCCGTGAACAACCAAAGCCCCTCGCCTGTGACACGCCGGCCGATGTGGTCCGCAACCTCTTCCCCTGGTAGCTTGCACCGGACGCTAGCTGGCTTTAAAAGCGGTCTCGTTTGCTGGCAAGTTTCAGTCGATGCCGGAGGTCAGCTCAGCGTTGAAGCCATCGGACTTGCGGAACAGCGAGCCCTCCGATTCGATTCGCCTGATCAATCCTTGCTTCCAGAAGGATTCGCCTGATCAATCCTTGCTTCCAGAAGATGGAAGGCTTGACTTGACGAAGCGGTGGGCGCCTAGGCGAGCGCGATAGCCGCGCTGGGAACCCAGCAGTGCGGAAACGGCCATCGCGCAGTACCCGTATGGTCACAGAATTCATGCGGCGCTGGCATAGAACTTGAGCAGTCCTCCGAGCCGCTGGCGACGCTCAACCGCGTGGCCGCGCTGTTCGGTTTTATCGGCAGCATCCGGGAAAAGGAGCTTGTTGCCTTTGCCCTGATGATTGCGTTGGCCGTGATAATGCGCGCTGAACTTCCGGCAAACACGCCTTTGAGGATCGAGTACGGCGCGCGTGATTGCTGCGATTTTGGAACTACGAAGACGCGCGAACCAAGCGGCTCTTGCGTCGCGCCGAACTGCTAATCGTCCCTGCCTCGGGCCAGTAAACCTTCCTCGAAAAATGGATATACTAGCAATCATTCAGGATGCGCCAGCTGGGCATCCCGTATGGTGGGCCTGATTTGTACTGAAGGAGTTACCATGAATCCTCAAACTTTGGAAGCAGCCCCCGTTCGCGGGAAGTCTGCCAGCAGTTGGTTGCGTATTTTGTCCGTTTTCGCCATCGTGGCTGTCCCTATCACGGCCCAGGACCATGATCATGGAGCAATGGGGGCCGAGACGGGCAAACCGCCCGAACAGCTCGGCAAGGTGCACTTCGCCACATCCTGCGCGCCAGCGGTTACCGCGAAATTCGACCGCGCTGTCGCTCTGCTCCACTCCTTCTGGTTCCCAGTGGCGATCGATGGATTCAACGACGTTCTGAAGGCTGACCCGGGCTGCGCAATGGCTTATTGGGGCATCGCCCTCAGCCAATGGGGAAATCCGTTCGGCGGCAACAGCCGTTCGCCGCAAACCCTGCAGGACGGCTGGGCCAGCGTACAAAAAGGACTGACCCTTGGCGCCAAGACCCCACGGGAGCACGATTATATCGGCGCGGTGGGAGAGTTATACAAGAACGGCGCGACCACCGAACAGAGTGCCCGCAAGCGGAATTATGCAAAGGCGATGGAAGAACTCGCCGGTAAGTACGGGACCGATTCGGAAGCCCAGATCTTTTATGCGCTGGCTCTGGATGGAACCATCCTGCCGACCGACAAGACCTACGCGGTCCAGCTTAAGGCTGCCGCGATTCTGGAGAAACAGTATGAATTGCAGCCGGATCATCCCGGTGTCGCGCATTACATCATTCATACGTACGACGTGCCCGCGCTGGCCCCGCGCGCGCTGACCGCCGCGCGGCGCTACGCCGTCATCGCGCCCTCGGCGCCGCATGCGCTGCACATGCCTTCGCACACCTTCACGCGCGTGGGCGACTGGGAGGCGTCGATTGCAACCAACATCCGGTCGCGGGAGGTGTCGGTGAAAACCAACACCATCCAAGAGGCGCTACACGCATCCGACTACATGGCATATGCGTATCTGCAGACCGCCCAGGACCGGGCGGCCAAGCAGGTGTGGGACCGGGCGCAGGAAATCAGCCGCTCCGGTGGCGGGAACGCTTGGGCCATGGCCGCCATTCCCGCGCGCTATGCCATCGAACGCGACGACTGGGCCGCGGCGAAGGCGCTCGATGTTCATGCTGAGCCCTCGACGCCGTACGTGGAGGCGATTACCCACTTCGTGCGTGCCCTCGGCTTTGCACGCACCGGAGACGCTGGGTCCGCCCGTAAAGAGATTGCCGAGCTCGAGAGGCTGAGGAACAGCGAGACGCAGATGAAGGACGCCTACTGGGCGGAGCAGGTCGAAATCCAGCGGCTCGGCGCGAGCGCCTGGGCTGCGCGCGCGGAAGGCGAGAATGACGAAGCGCTCTCATTGATGCGATCGGCCAGCCAGAGAGAGGATGCGACGGAGAAAGCAGCCGTCACCCCCGGACCGCTCAAGCCGGCGCGCGAGCAGTTAGGCGAAATGCTGGTCCTTGGCGGCCAGCCAGCGCAGGCTCTCAAGGAATTCGAGGAGACCTTAACTAGGGAACCGAGGCGGTTCCGGGCGGTCTATGGAGCCGCGCACGCGGCCCAGCTCAGCGGCGATCGCGCCAAGGCGCGCAATTATTATCTGCAGCTCGTCGAGATCTGCAAGAGCGGCGACACGGAGCGTCCTGAGCTTAAGGAAGCGCGCAAAGCCGCCGGCGGGTCGGCTACGGCGAGGCGTTGATTGTGGAACGGACCCGATGTGGCCCGTAAGAACTCCGTCCGAACCAAGACCACGCTTCAATAAGGATTGGTAGAACGTGCGATCCTGAGCGTTCTGGCAGCGTCACTATCCTCATTCACCGCTCTGCAACACTGCTTTCGGACAACAGCGCTGGCCCTGCTGGACCTTGGCCGGCTCGTCCCGTTAATGGCCCGCTCCCGCAGCGCCCTATCGGCTGAGAATCTGTTTCTCCGGAAGCAGTTGGCGCTTTTCCAGGAACGG
>Ga0185299_10001915_pt1 | contig 35434 bp, 33 predicted proteins | sample PaiPotPPA55metaG_FD_128002 | JGI IMG/M metagenome (GOLD analysis project Ga0185299, IMG submission 128002) | Iron sulfur acid spring bacterial and archeal communities from Banff, Canada, to study Microbial Dark Matter (Phase II) - Paint Pots PPA... ...
AAGGCTCCAAGTAATCTTCCAGCCGGGTAAGCAGTCCCCGGACCACGCGGGGATGAACCTTGGCATCGTCCATCAATTCGCCCAAACGGGCTTGAAAACGTCGCTCCATCGACATACTCCTTTCGGGGATTCCATCCCCGGAAGGACTTTGTACCCAAAGAGTTTACATTCGATCAATAGGCAATACAGTCGAAGTACTGAGTACCGAGTACTGAGTACCGAGTACTGGAGTACTCAGACCGAGTGCTAAGTCCGAAATGCCGATGGTGAACGAGCAAGAGATTTTGGATACGGACTATTAGCTATTAGCACCTCTTCAAGTAGCTATTAGCACCTCTTCAAGCAAGGAGGATGAAATGCCGGTTCTTCCAGACCCCGTCCCAGCAGATTTAGCCCGCCAGCTCCGGCAACAGGTGGACAGTCTGCGCTCAGCTGGAGTTGAATGGGTTCCGAACTCGCCTCTACCGGCTGTCATTGGCGTGGCGGAGGCGGCGTGTGCGAGTTCAGTGCAATCCATGGAAGCAGTCGAGTCCGCAGCCGTGGCAGGCGCGCTCTTTGACAGCGGAGAGCGGCAGCTGGGCAGCCCCGAAGAACGCCGACAAGAGCTTGCCGTTCTTGCGGAAAGTGTCTCGAAATGCACACGCTGCACAGAGCTGGCGTGCACGCGAACGCAGACGGTCTTTGGCGTCGGCAAGCTGGACGCGGAGATCTGCTTTGTAGGCGAGGCGCCGGGAGCGGATGAAGACGCGCAGGGCGAGCCGTTTGTCGGCGCGGCGGGCCAGCTTTTGAATCGGATTATCACGGCGTGCGGCCTGAAGCGCGAAGAAGTCTATATCTGCAATATTCTCAAGTGCCGGCCGCCGGGAAACCGGCTGCCGCTGCCGGATGAAGCCGCCCATTGCCGGGAATATTTGGAGCGGCAACTTGAGCTGGTGCAGCCGAAGTTTATTTGTGCGCTGGGTGCCTGCGCTGCCCAGAACTTGCTTGGCACCAAGCTATCCATCGGCAAGCTGCGCGGGCAGTTCCAGCAGTACCGGGGAATTCCGGTGCTGTGCACCTATCATCCAGCATACCTGCTGCGCAGTCCGGACAAGAAACGCGACGTCTGGGAAGACATGAAGAAGCTGTTGCAACGCATGGGGCGGGCGGTGCCGGCGGGTAAGTAAATATTTATGGTAGAGCATGCCTCTGCGGAAATGCTCATTGGGCATTTCTCCACGGTTTGCGTTAGCTTATTCATCCGGCGCAACGGACCACACTGGGATTGCGCGGGCACGCGCAGTCAGGAGGGATGCCTCGGGCTCCCGGCCGGTCTTGCGACAGAGATCGGCAAGATCTTCGAGCGTTTCGACTACGTCCGGATGTTCTGGGCCTAGGACGCTCTCACGCATCTTGAGGGCACTCCGGTGGAGAGACTCGGCCTTGGCAAAGTTGCCTTCTGCTTCGTAGATCGCCGCCATCTTGCTCAGGGTGACGGCCATTAGAGGATGATCGGGACGGAGCGCTTTCTCCAGGAGTGAGCGGGCGCGTTTGAGCAGGCGGCGCGCCTCGCCATATTCCTGGCGTTGCATTCGGCATTCTGCCAGGTTGGACAGCGGTCTTGCAACGAAGGGGTGCTCCGGTGACAGGGACTTCTCCCAGTCTTCGCGGCTTTGGCTGAAGAGTGCTTCTGCTTGCGCGCGCTTTCCCAGCTTGAGATAAGTCTCTCCCAGATTATTCAATACGTGCGCCAGAACCCGGTCTTTCTGTCTATGACGGCAAGCAGCAAGCATGGCGCGCGCCTGCAGGCCGAGTTGCTCCGCCTGTGCGAACTTGCCCTGCTCGAAACGCAGGCAGGCCAGATTGCTTAACACGAGGGCGATGTAAACATGTCCTGGCTTCAGGCAACGGTTGAAGACTTGTTGGCTTCTCAGATACAGCGACTCCGCCTCGACAATCCGTGCCATACCCAGGTGCCAGGTGCCCAAATTCAAGAGGCTCTCGGCGACCATCACATGATCGGGACCGAACAATTGCTCCCGAAGCGTCAGCGCTTGCCGAAGATAGCGCCCGGCATCGGGATATTCGGCATCCGCAAGATACAAAACGCCCAACTCATTCCATAGCATGCCAAGGCGGGGATCGGTCGGCTTGAATTTCTTGGCCAACTCGGCTGCCTCGAGGAGCTGATTCTCGGCCTCCCTGAAATTGCCTTTTTTGAAAGCCTTGGCAGATATCTGAAGCTTGGTCAGCCACCGCAACAACCTTTTGATGGCAAAGAGAACGACACAGGACGCAAGGAAGAGCCCTATGGAGGCAAGGAAGTTTTTACGGGCGAAGAGGTACCAAAGGGACAGGCCGAGGAAGCAAAAATCGACTAGCAGAAGCAGCCAGACGGTCAGCAAGCGCAGGCGCATGGCTCATCATCCTAGGCCACAAGAAGCTTTCCTCAATCGTGAACTCCCGAAAGCAGTTGATTCGAGCCTCGTCCGGGCCGAATTAATGCGCTCCTTCGAGCCGCTCCAGAAATACGTCCGGGCTCTTACGGATCATCTCGGAACTAAGCATTTGCGACAGTGCTCACGTCTGCCTCTTGCCTAGCGATCGCCGTTTGGACTGGCAGGGGCAGGGACAAGGCTTTCGAGTTTGCGTTGCAGTTGTTTCAGGGTGAGCGGCCGCACCAGCACGACCACCTTGGGCTGCTGCGGAACTTCCTTGGCCCAGCCCGCCTGCTCTTCGGAGAGGATCAAGATGCCGGCACAGGCCACTTCCTTGCGCACCGCGTCCTTGAGGATGTGCTCGAAGGTGTAGCGGCCTTCTTCGCCGGTGGTGCCGGCGTCCAGGACCAGGGCGTCGAAGGGCTGCAGGTTAAAGCGGTCCACGGCGCGGGCCGGGTCGGCCGCCACATAGACGCGGAAGCCCTTTTCCTTGAAGCCTTCGCGCATGGCGTCTTGCAGGCGCTCGTCCTTTTCGACGACAAACACCGAGCGCACCGCAGGCTTGAGCGTGGCGCCGGGCACGCCGCTTTCGATTTCGCGGCGCACCTCGTGCACGGCGTCGAGCAACTGCGAAGGCGTCTGGTAGCGCGCCTTGGGATCGAGCGACATCATGCGCTCGACCAGCAGAAAGAGCGAAGGCGGCCCCTTGACCTCGTCGCGGCGCATGGGCGTGACGCTGTCAAAGCGGTTGGGGCTCATGCGCACGCGCGGATCGCGCGTCATGAGCAGCGGCGAGCGGCCGGTCAACATTTCGTAGAGCACGCAGCCGAGGAAATAGATATCGCTGCGCACGTCGCCCGACTTGACGCCGGTGCGCTTTTCCAGACCGGCGTAGTCCACGGTGCGGTCCATCTTTTCGCCGGCTTCGAGCTCCAGGCCCTTGCGGATAAAGATGCCGGCCAGACCCAGGTCCACGAGCTTGGCGGCGCCCTGGCTCGATATCAGCACGTTGGTAAGCTTCATGTCGCGGTGCGTCACGCCCTTGGAATAGGCGTAGGCGATGCCCGACACCGCGTCCTCGATGAAGCGCATGGCCTCGGCCGGCTCCAGCTTGTTGCGGATCGCCAGGATATCGCGCAGGTTGCCCCCCTCCACGAACTCCATGACGATGTAGTACTGCTTGGTGACGGGATCCTGAGCGACGGCCAGCGTTTCCACAATGTTGGGATGGCGCAGGCCGAGACCGACGCGGCCTTCCCGCTCGAACAACTCGATGGTGTGATCGTCTTCGCTCCAGCGCTTGCGCAGCACCTTGATGGCGACGCTGCGGCCGCTCATGGGTTCTTCAGCCCGATAGACGCGGCCGAAACTACCGGAGGCGATCTTGTAAAGAATCTTGTAACCGCCCAGAAAGTAGCCGTCCGTGTCTCCCTTGCGGAGCTTGCTGATCTGATAAGGGGCGAGGATGCTTCTGCGCTCGAGGATCTTCAGTAGAGGTTCGGCTTCGCCGCCTTTTTGCCCCAACTCCATCCAGGCGTCCTGGATCTGGGACTCGCTTACCAGCCCGACCTTCAGAGCAAGCTGGGCGATCGCATTAGCGTCAAAGGTTGCCATCGAATTGCACTTCTTCTCAGACCGACATTTTTCCCAGGGTGCCGCGTCCGTTCCATTTTACGCGATGCACAGGCTCGAACAAGCGCAAGGCGGCGGATGTTCGCCATTGCCCTTGCACGGCCAGCGCACAAACGGTATAGCCACGCCCCCTGCCTTCTCATGTGAAGCAGATTTTCGGGCGAATGCAACCGTTTTTTTGCCAATCGCGCGCAGGCGCGGCCGGCTATGGGGCGGGATTGAGCCGTGGACAAGCGGAGCAGGAGGAATTCCGTGCTCAACAAAGGAACAGGCGCGCCGGAAGCTTTAACCGACCGGAAACAGCAGAGACCCGGCCTCTGGTTGACCCTTCTACTACCGGCGTGCCTGCCGCTCGGCGGGTGCGCCGGCTTTTGGGACGACGTCACCAGCCGGGACTTCTCGTTTAACACCTTCTTCAACAAGCCGAATCCGCTGCTCGTGCTGCACGACAGCACGGACGGCGATCAACGCGCGCGAGCACTGCGGGCACTGCGTGAGCCCAAGCAATATGGCGGCACCGATCAGGAGCAGAACGCCGTCGTTCAGATTCTGGTAAGCGCGGCCAGCACGGAACACCAGCCGCTGTGCCGGCTGGCCGCGATTCAGGCCCTCGGTCACTTCAAGGACTCGCGCGCGGTGGACGGTCTTACGTCGGCGTTCTACAACGCCGGCAATTTCTTGCCGGAACCGGCCGCCATGATCCGCGCCCAAGCTGTGACTGCGCTGGGCGAGACAAAGAATCCCGCCGCCGTGGAATTGCTGGCACGCGTCGTCCGCGAACCGCCTGCCGAAGGTCCGGACGCCGACAAGCAGCTCACCCTTGACGTGCGCATCGCCGCGGCACGGGCCCTCGCCAATTTCAGCCAGTACCAGGCGACCGAGGCGCTGCTGCACGTGCTGCAGACCGAGCGCGATGTTGCCTTGCGTGACTGCGCGCACAAGTCCCTCCAGGTAGCCACGGGCAAGGACCTGCCCCCTGACGCCAAACAATGGGAAGCCGTGCTGCGCCAGGGCAACGGCCAAGACCTGGCAGCGGACCAGGGGAAGAAGCCGAAGTTGTTCGGCATCTTCTGAGAGCGTATTTCATTACCATCTAGATTTCACTAAGGTTCTCGGTCATTCGTCATTGGTCATTCGCGAATGACCAATGACGAATGACCAATGACCCATTACCGAAGTCTTTCTCCCTTGATTTAGTTGGCGCGTCGCTGGGCAAGCTGTAAAAGAGACAAAAGACGTTGGTTCTGCACCATTGATGAGGCGCATCATGGCGACCAAGAATCTCCGCATTGGCCTGGTTGGCGCGGGCGGCAACACACGGGCGCGGCACATTCCCGGGTTGCGGGCGCTGCCCGGCGTGGAAATTATTTCCGTGTGCAATCGCCGGCCCGCCTCGACGGCGGCGGCGGCGCGCGAATTCGGCATTCCTCGCACCTTCCAGCGCTGGCAAGATCTCGTAGCAGATCCCGACCTTGACGCCGTGGTAATTGGCACCTGGCCGTACTTGCATTGCCCCATCACGCTGGCGGCCCTCGAAGCCGGCAAGCATGTGCTGACCGAGGCGCGCATGGCCCTCAACGCCGCGGAGGCGCATCGCATGCTGGCTGCCGCGCGGCGTTATCCGCGACAGGTCACCCAGGTAGTGCCTAGTCCGTTCGGCTTGAAAGGGCAGCGCATCATGGAGGAGTTGATCGAGGGTGGCTATGTCGGCGAACTTCGGGAGGTGCATGTTTACAGTCTAACCGACGCCCTGGCCGATCAGGCAGCGCCGCTATCGTGGCGGCAGGACGCGGCCCTGTCGGGCTACAACATGCTGACGCTGGGAATCCTGCAGGAGACGCTGCAGCGCTGGGCGCCGCCGCCGGTCCAGGTACTGGCCCAGGTCCACGCCTTCGTCCCGGCGCGCACCGACCCGGAGAGCGGTGTCAGCCGAGCGGTGGGCACGCCGGACAGCGTGCAGGTACTGGCTGTCTTGCAAAACGGAGCCCGCGCGCTCTACCAGTTCAGCGGTGTCATGCCTTTTAACCAGGGTAGCGGTGTTCGCTTCTTCGGAACGGAGGGCATCTTGCATTATGACTTGGCCGCGGAGCGCATTTACGGAGCGACGCGCCGCGGCCGGGCGCGCTCGGTCAAGATGGCAGACCTGGAAGAGATTCCCATTCCCGAGGACAAGGCCGGCGGTTGGCGAGTCGAGGCCGACTTTGTCGAGGCCATCCGTCAGGGGACTCCGATTCGCTTCACGGATTTCGCGCGCGGCGTCGATTACATGGAGTTTACCGAAGCAGTGGCCCGCAGCGCTCTGCAGGGACATGCCGTGGACTTGCCGTTGCAGGAATTTGCGGCTGAGGACGAGCAGGAAGTCGTCGAGGCAAGCTCCACCGAAAATGAGCTTAGCTGAGCGTCAGGTCCTATCAGAAGATGCTGGAGCGGCGCCACCACCAGCCGGCGACGGCGAACAGGCAGCCTCCGAGCAGCACACCGGCCAGTAAAATCAGGCATAGCGCCGCCAGATCGTTGGACACGCCGTAGTGCATCCGATCAAACACCTCCATGGCGAAGGTCAATGATCCCGGCGTGGCGGCCAGTTTGCCGGCGGCGATCTCGCCCAGGCTCAGGACCATCACGGCAAAAGCAGCCCGCGCAAACGCGGGCACCGCCAGGGGAAATAGGACCTGCCACAGTTCTTGACGCGGGCGGGCGCCGTCCACACGCGCGGCATCGCGCAGCTCGGCCGGCATCAGCCGAACCACCGGCCACAACATCGCCACCGCGCAGGGAAAGAACCGCACGAGATCGACCCAGGCGACCGGCACCGGCGAAGGACCATAGTACAGGGCGACGGCCAGCGGCCGGATCGGAATCACGTCGAGTATGCGAGCAATGGCATCTTTCATTCCCAGGCCCAGTATGGGGCCGGGCAGCGCCCAGACCACGGCCATCAGACCAAGGGCGCAAGCATGAAACCAGCGCGCTCCCATGGCCAGCCAGCACAGGATCAGGCCCAGCCCCGCGGTGATTACTCCCGTAGCCATGGCAAGCAGCAGGCTTTCCACAATGACGCGGCCCCGGTCGCGCAACGTCTGCGTAAGGTAGACGCCCGCGGTGTGCGCCGACCAGTTCTCGGGGCTGCCGGCCAATCCAACCTTCCAGATCAAGCTGGCCAATGGTATGGCGAGCAGCATGCCAACGAAGAGCAGGATCAGAGCGAGATACAGCCAGCGCGCCGGCCCAAGCGGAATGAGCCGAGGCGGGGCGGTCAATGTCTCCAGGGGCGGCAGACTGTGCTGCCAGCGCAGGCTGCTCCAGACGACGAGCGCCGCCACGAGCACGACCAGCGGCAGCGCCACGGCCACGGCGCGTGCCAGCGCTTGCTGGTCGCCGGTCACAAACTGGGTATAGACTTCCTCGGCGAAAGTGCGAACTTGCATCATGTCGGTGACGGTGATCTCCGTCACGATCATGAGCGCCACCCACAAGCCGGCGGCCAGAATAGCCGCCCGCGAGCGCGGCAAGGTCACCTGCCAGAGGACGCGCCACGGTCCCGCCGCCAGGAGCGCGTCCTCTTCGAGTTCGCGCTCCACCCAGAGCAGCCCCTGGCCGATGAGCAGGATTGCCCAGGGCAAACCCGCCATGGCATGTACCCAGACGGCAGTGCCGAGTCCATGTCCCCAGGGCTTGGCTATGACCCCGGTGGCCGATACGTCCGGATCTCCGGGCGCAGGATTGGTCCAGACGGCAACAGGCAACAACCCGCCCGTGCCGAGCGCCGCTTGCCAGGCAGAGGTGAAAAGCGGCAGCGGGATGAAAAGGGCGAGCAGCGTCAGCAAGCGCAGGCCGCCGCGGAAGGGCAGATCGGTCCGATACAGGAGTACGGCGCCGGCGATGCCGAGCGGCAGGACCAGGGCCAGGGTCCCCAGGACCAACTGGAGCGTGGTCTTTGCTAGAGACAGAATGCGCTCGTATTCCGACCAGGCTTGCCAGCCATGACTATCACGCAACACGCCCACAAAAGGCAAACCGACCGGGAGGCCGACGACCACCAAAAGCACGAGCACCGCAACGGCGCGCCACCAGGTCATGGGTAGGATGAGCCTGAATAACTGTAGGACGGATTGGCAATCCGTCCTACGAGGGGTTCTCATTTGCTTGGAACAGTCGAGAACTTACTTATCGTCCGGATCCTTGTCCTTTTCCTTCGGCTTCATCGTTGCCGGTTTTGCCGGGGCCCTGTCCGGCGCCGGTTTCTTGTCCGCCGCCGGTTTCTTGTCCGGCACGGTCGGTTTCTTTTCCTGGACATTCTTGGCGCGCACCGGCCTGGCATAGTCCTTGTCGCGAAGGCAAAGAAGCAGGCCGTCGTTGCTGGCCAGGTAGATGCGATCGGTCAGTTCATTGCTGATGGGCGTGAGGAAATCGCGCACCGCTGTATACCTGGCCAACTGAGCGCCGCTGGCGCGATCGAGGACCAGCAGATTGCCTTGCGCGTCCACGGCGTAAACGAACTTCGGGTTGGAAGCGAGGAAGCGCTGGGCCTGGCGATTCATCCAGAGAAGGTTGCCGGTCGAGCGGTCGAGGCGGTACATGCCGGCGCGCTCGGCGATGACGTAGACGGAGTCGTCGGTGACGCGCGGCTGGTGGTAGATCGGCCCGCCACTCACAAAGCGCCACAGAATTTTCCCCGTGACAATGTCCAGGGCATAGACGCGAAAATCTTCCGAGGCAACGTAGGCGATCTCGCCGTGGCTGCCGATGGGCGCCGAGATCGGCGCATCGGCCTGGAAGTGGTAAAACACGCGCGGCTCATACTTGGAAATGACAAAGAACAAGCCATTGGCGCCGGCCTGGAAGAGAAAATCGGCGGTCAGGATCGACGATTGTTCGACACGGGTCTCGGGGCGCGTTTCCGTGACATAATCCCAGAAATACTGCGGTTGTGCTCCCAGCGCGCCGCCGACGGCGCTCGATTGGATAGCGGAGGAAAGCGGCCCTACCGATTTCACATACTTGCCGCCGCCGCCGACCGCGCTGACGGAACCGAGCGACTGGGTGCTGCCCAGCACTGAGGCGCGCTTGGCGCTGAACATGCCCTCAAGAGATCGCGGCGCCGGGTCCTCCACTTTCTTCTCCACGACCAACGGGAGTGGAGCTACTTCGGTTTGTTTCGGCAAGGTATAGGCGTTGAGCCGGTTGGTGCCTTCCGGAACAAAGATGTGGTCGTCATCAGCCACGGGCGCCGCCGTGGGTGCTTTATCCAGGGCGAAGGTCCACAGCAGGCCGCCTTTCTTGCGATCCAGGGCGTAGATGTCCACGCCCTTGGCAACAAAGACCGTGTCGGAGTTGGAACCAAAGCCGGCGGCCGGCACGTAAGCAGCGCCGACGCGGTTGCGCCACTGCGTGGCGCCGCTATCGGGATCGATGGCGATGACCGCGCCGCTGCGCATCAGGAAGAGGATTTGCTTGTCATGCATCTGGATGTTGAAGATGCCGTCCCGTTGACCGTCTACCGGTAAATACGTGTGCCAGGCTTCCGTGAGGTTCAAGCGGTCGAGATCGGCGCGGGAGGGAATAGCAGGCTGCGAATACATGAGCCTGTTCTGCGCCGCTACCATTGCTACCGCCAGCAGGACCGCTACCGCCGCACCCAGATATGTCTTCATGCCAGTCGTTCCTGTTGCCGAATCAAAAGAGGAGAAACTCCGGAAGCTTTACTTTAGCGTACCGGAGACGGCTTGTGCCAGGCCACATTGCAGTTAGCTTGCGAAAAATGCCATCGATCTGATGGACTCTGCCGAGCGGACACCGAGCATAATGCTGGTGCTGGCTCAACCCTTGCCCGGACGGCGCTTGTTTACAAAGAACCGGCTGAGCACTTCCGCGCAGCGTTCCGCCAACACGCCGCGGACAATCTGGGAGCGATGATTGAGCCGCGGATCGCTAGTGATCTGGTAAAGCGTATCGCAGGCCCCGGCCTTGGGATCGGCCGCGCCGTAGACGAGATAAGGAAGCCGCGCCAGCACGATGGCGCCCGCGCACATGGGACAAGGCTCCAACGTGACATAAAGCACACAGTTTTCCAATCTCCAGGAGCGCAGGGCCTGAGCGGCTTGGGTGATGGCAATCATCTCGGCATGGGCGGTCGGGTCATGCAGTTGCTCGCGCTGATTATGAGCGCAGGCAATGACTCCCCGCTCGAGCGAAACGATCACGGCGCCGATCGGCACCTCGTCTTCAGCCGCTGCCGCCCCGGCTTCTTCCAGGGCCATTTCCATGTGCGCGAGATGAAACGGATGACGGGGGTCATTCAGCGGCAATTCAAAAGGGTTCCAGTCCAAGAGGTTCTTTCCTGCATGTGTGGCCGGGGCTTCGAGTACTCAGCCCCGGCCACACAAAGAAAGCTTTCTACAGAGCCTTTTTCAACAGGCTACTTGCACTAGCGAAGCTCATTGAGCGTGTAATAGGCCTCAGGATGAAGAACCTTGTCCCCGTCCGCAGCCCTGATGTCTTCCAGGTGCACTTCGTAAACGCGGCCTTTGCGGAAGCCGCTCGCCAGCAGTGACACAGTCCGCCGGTCAGCGGACACTCGCACTCCCTGAATCTTCTCCGCCCGCTTGTCCATCTCCGGGGAGCCGTAGGTTTGCCAGTAATTGTAAGTGAAGGACTGCAGACTGTAATTCGCCGCACGACCGGCGGCCGCCGCATCGAGTGGCTTGGTGAAAGCAAGGTCGAAACCTTCCCTGGTGAGCTTCATGGTTTCGATCTCAAAAGGAAGGACGCCGGTATAGACGAGCCGTTGGATCCCGTACGGCTTGCCGCCAACCGAACCCCAACCGCGCTCGGTCATGCCGGCGAAGAGGCTACCGTCGGGAGCAAAGACGACGCGGTTGACGCCACACTCGAAGCCGCTGCGAAAGGGAAAACAGGCGCCTTGAAAACGGCCGTTCACCTTCTCCAGGAAGACGCGCATGACAATGGACTTGGCCTGGTCGCCGACGAAACACTGACCAGCAAACGGGCCAAACTTGCCTCCGGTCGTGTCCCAGACGGGCTCGCTGGCGGATTGGCCCATCCTGCCGTAAGGGAACCAGATACAGGGGGGAGTCAAAGCCGGCATGCCGCGGTCGCCTTCCTTGCCCGGCTGGCCGTCGTAGAGCATGCCGCTTGGCACGAGCTCGGCCAGGTTGCCGGCAAAGGGCGACTGCTTGAGCCAGCGCATCCCGGCGGGGTGGCCGTAAAATTCGCCCGGGCGAACGTGATGCAGCTTGTTGGATGCCACCCATTCGCCCTGGTTGTCGGTGTAGAAGAGATCACCGTCCGGGCTGAAGTTGATGCCGTTGGGGGAGCGCAGCCCCACCGCGTAAGGGATAAGCTCGCCCTTCGGAGTTATCTTGACGCACCAGCCGCGCCACGGCGATTTGGACTGGTGCCCGCCCCCAAAGCCGACGTTCAGCGTGACATAGAAGTTGCCCTGCTTGTCGCGCGCCGGTCCGTAGGCAAATTCGTGATAGTCGCCCGAGATGCCCCACTTGTCGCAGACGGCGAGATATTGATCGGCTACATCGTCGCCATCGATATCCACGATTCTGGTCAGCTCAGGGCGCTGAACGACATAGACAGCGTGCGGCCCGTCCACGACCAGTCCAAGGGCCTCGTGCAAACCGCTGGCGAAAAGCTTGTAGCGAACCTGGCTCACATCCTCGGCCAGGGGATGGGAGATCAGCCAGACCTCGCCGCGGCGCGTACAGGCCAGCAGTTTGCCGTCCGCCCGGAATGCCAGCCCGCCCACTTCCATGACAATCTCAGGCGGAATGGGAAGCGTCACCATACGGTAATGTTTCTCCTCCTCCGCCACGAGCGAGCGCGCGGGTGGAGCGAACACGTCGTCGGCATTCGGCGCACCGCCATTGAAAACGACAGCGGATACGACAAGGATTGCCGCTGTTGCGATGTTAATAGGCTTCGCCATCCTCACCTCTTCATTCACCGCGCAATCCTACGAAGTAAATCTTGCAACAATGCCGGGTCGTCTCGAGGCAAAATCCACATTTTAAGGTCGATTACGGCTTTGGCCTTTTCCGCAGAAGCCGGAATGCGAAGCAATGCCTGCCATTGCCCGTCCACGTGACGTAGATGCCAGGAGACATCGCCCGGCGCGTTGGCAAGATCCAAAATTGCCAGCCGGTCGCCGTCCTGCGGCAGGAGTAGGAGCCGTTCGGCCGCCTCGAGCTCGACCTGGCCAGCCTTCCAATCAACCGCCAGCGGCATGTTGTGGCGGTCGAGAATCCGCGGGTTCTGTCTCGATTGTGCCGCAAAGAACCAGGCCGTCGTTTGCGCCGGCCTGGTAATCACAAAATGGCGCGTGAGCCCGGAGGCCAGAGGACTGCGTAGCGGCTCCACTTGCTCCGCAATGGCAAGCCGATCGTCGCCGCCATTTTCCAGATGATAGTGAAGAGTGGGCTGACCCATCTCAGCGACCGAGTAGTTTTCGAACTGAAGATGATGGGGCCCGTTGTAAACCTGCCCTTCGGGCAAGGCTCCGCCGTAGCCGGGATCCCTGGCCTGGGCTGCGAAATCGGGCGGCTCATGGGAAGTATGCATGGCCCAGGCACAGCCTGCCGGTGAGGTCCAGAAGCGCGGGCCGAGCAGCCTGGCTGGATTGCCACCCCTGCCGTCCCAGACAGGCGAGGCATCAAGGAACGCGCCGGACCACGCATAGGCCAGCCGGCACGTGGTCAAATCAAACGCCACTGAAATCCCACCAGGAAAACCGATCGCCATGGCGCGCGGACTGGCATCCGGCATGAATGTCCGCAGTAGTATGGGCCGGTCCTTGACCGAGAGCACTAGACCCGGCGGCGGTTCCAGGCCCTCCGGTAAGGGCAGCGTCTTGCCAAGCGATAAATAGGCCCAGATTGCTTCTGCCTGCGCTTCCGCGTTGCCGCTCAGGACCTGCGGCAGGAGCGACTTGCCCTCCGCAAAAATGGTCGGCATGCGCGTGCCGGGCTGCATACGCTGGGCCTGCTGCAACCAGCTCCGGTACCAGTCATGGCGAACCCGCTGATCCATCGAGGCAAGATCCGGCCCCCGCGTGCCCGTGTTGGGGATGCCGGCGATGTCGTGGCAGGAGATGCAGCCGAAGCCGCCCTTACCGACCAGTTGCTTGCCGGCCAGAACTTTTTCCGCCGTGATTGGTTCCTTGTGAATTCGGCTATCCGGCTCCGTTCCTTCGAGAGCAAACAGGGCCTCAGGAAGCCAACCGACGTTGGCTTCGCCGAATTGCGGCATGCGCAGTCCCATCCACGGTCTGGCCCGAGCCCCCTGCGTCAGGACCTGTTTCATCCACGATGTGCGCAGCTTGTGGGCGACACCAGTCAACGGCGGCGGCGTGATGGCTTCGCTGTTCTCGGCTTTCTCGACGCGCCGGAGCTGCTCGGTCAAAACCGCGGTCAGTCCCCCCGCCCCGTCGCGGGAGTGACAGGCCAGGCAATTGAAGCGCTCCAGCGCAGCACGAGCTCTGTAGGCTGGTGCCGGCGAACCGGCGCCTTTGCTCCCTTCGCGCAGGAACAGCCGGAGCGCTTGGCGGTCGCCGTCGGTAAAAGCGAAGCGCGGCGATTTCGTTTGCTGGCGCGGTTTCTCGGCAAGACAGCCTTCGGTCTGTGCTCGCGGCTGCGTGATGTCCGCGAAGGATGCATTAGCCAGCATGTTGGCGAACGGTTTACCGCCTGGAGCAATGGTGTGGCAATTATTGCAGCCTTTGTCTAACGCCAATCGTTTACCAAGATCAAGAATCTGGACGTCCGCGGGAAGCTGCCGGAAGACGACAAGCTCTTGTGTGCGCGATTCGACATGCCGAAATGCCGCTTCGATCTGTGCCCTCTCCGGCCGGGCGGGCAAATCCTGTTCAAGCCCTCGATGCCTGGACTGACAGAGGAAGCGGGCCAGGTCGCGTGCCTCTTCCCGTCTCAGACGCATATCGGGCATCCGGCCGCTTGGATCGATGGCCAGCGGATTCGTTAGGTAAGCCGCCAACTTCTGTGGTGTCGTTTTGCTACCGAGATTCTCGAGGACATTCGACCCCGAATGGCAGGCGACGCAGCCGGCCGCGGTGAAAAGCCGTTCGCCGCGCTTGATGCTGGCGTCGGTGTTCCGCTTGCCGGGTGGACCGGCACTGGCCTGGAGTGGGCCGCCGAGCGAAGCCAGGTATCGCGCCACGGCATAGCGCTCGACGTGGCCCTGCTCATTATCGCCAAACAGCCGCGGCATGATCGCTCCCGGACGAAGCTTCCGCGGCGCTTCCAGCCACGCGAAAATCCATCCGGCATAAGTCCGTTCTCCGATCTGCGACAGGTCGGGCCCCTGGCGCGTCTGGAGTCCTTTTGCGATTCTGTCATCATCGTCCGGCCGGTGGCAGCATGTGCAATTATGCTCTTCCGCCACAAGACGGCCACGCTCAATGACATGATCCCGGACAAGCTTGTCCGACTCCTGGGCCGGCAGATGCCATAGATGATCGTAAGGCAGAGGCTCCCGGCGAAAATGAGGCGCTTGCCAGAAGAGTTCGAGGCAGGCCAGACCCGCAGGGCGGGTAAATTTTCCGGATAGCGGGTGAATACCTCCCGTTAGGCGAATGTCTGGCCCCTGGACGAGCGCGGCCCGCGGTTCGGCAACATCACCTGCAAACATGACCTTGCCGGCAACTTCCAAAGTGAATTTGCCGCGCAGCATGGCGCTAAAGCGATACGTTCCAGGGCGCAAGATGTTAAGGTAGCCTTGCCATCGAATGGTTCCCCCATCACTCTGCAAACGGGGATCAGGCGCTTCGCCGTCTCCCAAGGATAAGGCAATGCTCGGTTCCAGCCGGCTTATTTCGACGGCCTTGTCGCTGTAAGTGGTCACCAGACCCGGGTGCAGCTTCTCCGGATCAAGATTTGGTTCATTGAACATTAGCTCTTTCGAATCAAGCTCAATGCCACCGCTAAAATAACACAATTTGCAAGGCGGCTCGATCCAGCCAATTCGCTGAAGAAGTGGTTCCGCGCTGTCATTCCAGACATGCGCTGGGCCGGAACTACTCATTATGCGGGTCCACACTCTTTTGAACTTGAAGGTAATGGGCTCAGAGTCTTTCGTAGGATGAATGAAAGCCAGGCCGGTCGTCCAAAATGCAAGAATTGCCAAAATCCCAGCCATCGCCTTTTTGGAAGTGACTGTAATCTTTGGCATGAGACCTCTTTGGTGGGAGCAGCCTTGGCTCGTGAGCATCTGGGATCGATTATAATCATCAGCACGTTGCGTGGCGTGTCAAGATTCCGCAAAACGACAAAGGCGCATCCATGTTTGATCTTTCCGCCGTGCAGGCAGCAATCGCGAGACTGGGGTTTGATGGCTGGTTACTCTACGATTTCCGCGGCCTGAACGTTCTCGCCCGCCGCGTCATCGGATTGGGCGACGAAGCGATGCTGTCGCGCCGCTGGTTTTATTATGTCCCGGCGCGCGGCGAGCCAAGGAAGCTGGTGCATCGCATTGAGCCGCACTCTCTGGACCACCTCCCTGGCGCCGCACAGCCCTATCTGCGCTGGCAGGAATTGGAAGCGGGCGTGGCTGCGCTCGTCAAGGGGGCGAAGAGAGTCGCCATGGAGTATGTGCCGCGGAACGCCAATCCCTACGTGTCGCGCGTCGATGCGGGCACAATCGAGCTGGTCCGCTCCTGCGGCGTCGAGGTGCTGCCGTCGGGTGACCTGGTGCAGCTTTTTGAAGCATGCTGGGACGATGACCAGTGGGCCATGCACGTGGAGGCGGCCAGGCACACGCGTTCGGCTTACGATGTCGCCTTCGCTTTCATCGCCGACCATGTCCGCGGCGGCCGAGCCGTGCGCGAGACGGACGTGCAGCATTGCATCATGACGCACTTCAAGACGCACGGCCTGGTCACCGACCATCCGCCGATCTGCGCCGTTGGCGCGCACAGCGGCGACCCGCACTACAGCCCTGGGCCCGGCTCAGACGCATCTATCAAGGAAGGCGATTTCGTCTTGATCGATCTCTGGGCCAAGCTCGACCGGCCGCGCGCCGTGTACAGCGATCTGACCTGGACCTGCTTTGTTGGGAAAGAGGTACCGAAAAAGTACGTGGATATCTTCCAGATCGTCGCGCCGGCGCGAGACGCCGCCATTGCCCGTGTTCAGGAGGCGTTTCGCAATCAGCAACCGCTGCAAGGCTGGCAAGTCGATCAGGCCGCGCGCGCAGTCATTGACCGGGCCGGCTATGGACAATACTTCTGCCATCGCACCGGGCACTCCATCGGCCAGGAAACGCACGGCAACGGCGCCAACATGGATGATCTCGAAACCCACGAGGAGCGTCGCGTCTTGCCGCGGACCTGTTTTTCTATCGAGCCGGGCATCTATTTGCCCGAGTTCGGCGTGCGCAGTGAAGTGAACGTCTTTGTGGACGCGAAAGAAAAGGTGCACGTTACAGGCGGTGCGCCGCAGACAGCCATTGTGCCGCTGCTCAGGTGAGTGGAGTGAGGACTGAGTACTAAGTACCGAGTATTGAGTACCGAGTACTGAGACTGGATGCCGGGTCCTGAGCACTGGATACTATGTACTCTGTACTGAGTACTCGGTACTGCCCAGAACTCACCACTCACTGCGCCTGAGCCTGGTGCAACGGCACGTCCATGAGCCCGTACTTTTTCATCTTCTTGTAGAGCGTCACCCGGCTGATGCCGAGCGCGTGCGCCGCGCGCGCCCGGCTGTAGCCGGCATTCACGAGCGCGCGTTGGATGACGGTGCGTTCGGCAATCTCGCGGTTGTGCATGAGAGACTCGCCGGAAGTCTGGCTGTGGCCGTTGCCGCTGCTTAATGAAGCGTACTCCTGAACGGGCTGCGGCAAATGCTGGAAGAGCAATTCCGAGCCGGAACTGACCAGCACTCCCTGCTGCACCACGTTCTCCAGTTGCCGGATGTTGCCGGGCCAGGGGAAGGCCTCGAGCGCCGCCATGGCTTGCGGGCTGATGTCGAAGAGATCCTTGTTGAACTTGCGGTTAAAGCGCGCCGCCATGCCGCGGACCAGCGGCCCGATGTCGTGCACGCGCTCGCGCAACGGCGGCAGGTGGAACGACATGACGTTGAGCCGATAATACAAATCGCGGCGGAACTTGCCCCGGTCCACGGCCTCGTCCAGATTCCAATTGCTGGCGACGATCATGCGCGCCGTGCACACCTGGGTCTCGTTGCTGCCGACCGGCTCGAATTCGCCTGTCTCGATGACGCGCAGCAGATTGGCCTGCTGCTCCAGGCCCAGAGCGTCAATTTCATCGAGCAGCAGCGTGCCTTCTCCGGCCGCGGCGAACTTGCCGATCTTGGGACGGTCCGCGCCGGTGAAAGCTCCCTTGGCGTGGCCAAAGAACTCGCTTTCCACCAGGTTAGCGGAGAGCGCGCCGCACGGCACCACCAGGAAGCGGTGCTCCTTGCGGGCGGAACATTCGTGGATCAAGCGGGCCAGGTAAGTCTTGCCCGTGCCGGTCTCGCCGGTGAGCAGCACCGTGACGTCATGCGTGGCTGCGAGGGCCAGGCGATCGACCATCGGCATGAGCGACGGCGTCCAGCACAGCAAGCGGCGGCCGATGACTTCCTCGAGTGATTTTTCACCCATGTCGGTGAAAGGCTGGCCGCGGCCCAAGCGATCCTTGATGAGTCCGGAAAGCATGCCGGCCTGCTCCGGCCAGCGGATTTGCCGGCAGATGCGGGACTGGACGCCGCTCAGGTCTTCGCAGCAATCGGCCGCCTCGCCGGCCAGCACCACGATCGTGGCGGGAAAGTGTTGCAAGGAGACTTCTTGCACGAGGCGAAGAACCTGCCGGGCATCGGCCGGCGTGGACGCCGCCAGCACCAGCACTCCGTCCGTATCCGGTCCTAAAAGATCTCTGATCGACGCGAATTTGCAAACGAAGGCCGCCTGTCCCAGAGCCTTGTGGAGATGACCCCCAATAGCACTGGCAAGGCGGGCATCGTCTGCCACCAAGGCAAGACGGCTGCCTGACATTCGTAGATACCCCCATGTGTGAGACCCGGGCCGGTTCGCGACCCGCGCCTCAAAGCCGCTCGATCTGTTCCATTGCTTACGCACTCCCTGGGGATGAGCATGAGGAGATGCGGAAGCCCGTAGCAATGTCCCGGGCCTGCCCTCCACACGACTATACGCTCAGCCGCATCAAGGAACTGCGCCAGACCGTTCATCTATGACAATAGATTGTCCGCTCGCCGGAACAGCGTGGTCCAGCAAGCCGATTCCTTTCGGTAGGCCGTATCCTTACGGAAGGGGGAAACGACGCACACGGCGAGTCAAACAAACAGGCGGCCCTGACCCCCGTTTGTCATAATTCCGGTGCGAAGGGAAATCCCCTAATGCACTTCTTCCCAGGGGAGTGTCGTTAAGACCATTTGGGGAAGAAGCCGTGCGCAGGCGGACATGGCCTACGTCTGGTTTCCTTTTTTGGGGAAGACTTTCCGGAGTGGCGTGCTTCTTGCACTGCCCCGATTTTCCTCAGTCCGGCAAACAGGGCCGGGCCAATGCTTATGAATCAAAGAATTTAGGCGATTTCTTGCGGGCTGTCAAGGAAATAATCTTAACTTTCCGGCATTTCCTCTTTCTTAGCTTCTTCCGGTACGACTGCTCCATTCACTTCAGGCGTAAAAAGCAGTTCCGCGTCCAGCAGGGATTGGGCGATATCCCGAATTTGCCGGCGCTGGCGGCGCGACAGCACCCGCAGCCTTTTGTAGGCTTCCTCTTCCGAGATGCCCAGGCGCTGAATCAGGATGCCCTTGGCACGCTCGATGACAACCCGGGCGGCCAGGCGCTGTTGCAGATGCGCGAATTCCTTGTGCCAGCGGGCCTCGCGCCTGGCCGCGGCCTGGCAAGTGAGCAGGCTGAGCCAGACGGTTTCGGCGCTCGCGGACGGGGGCACGAAAGTCAGGGGATGGGAGTCGGCCAGCGGGCGAAAACGCTCCCCGTGCTCGGCGCCGGTGACCAGCACCACGCCCAGGCCAAGGTCCAGCACCTCCTGGAGCCACAGGCCGTCGGGACAGGCACGCGCGTTGATGATGATGAGGTCCAGCAGATCGGGGACGAGCTTGCGCAGGGAGGCGGCGAGGTCCGGCTGAAATGGCGAGGTGCCGAGCAAGCGGAGCCCCGTATCCAGCTGGTCCTGGAGCTGGCGCAGCAGCTCCTCCAGGGCGCTGGGAGAGCCGGCTTGCTTGTCGTCGATCAGCCACACCCGCATTGGCGTACCTTGTGCCGGAAGATCGGCCTCAGATCGGCAATGAGAAAGTCTCCACGCTGTCCCGCGCCGCAAGAGAACTGATCGCGCTGTGCCGCTGCCCTGCGATCGCGATATCAAAATCTTAGTCTTTTTTTGACGGCCATGTCCCAGGTTGAACGAGCGCGTTTCCTTATGCCGCCCGGCGTGTCTACAATAGTCGCATCGCGGGCGGCAGCGCCCCCGTAGCTCAGGGGATAGAGCGACGGTTTCCTAAACCGTAGGTCGCAGGTTCGAATCCTGCCGGGGGTAATTCTGAGCTATTCCGCCTTCTTCATGACAATGGAGATGTTTGGGCTGCCTTCCTTGGTTTTGAACTCGGTCGGTCTCTCGGTCTCCCCCGCCTTGGCGACGCAGAGCTTAAACTTGCCATCTTCCATCTCGTAAATGCCGAGCTGCGTCTTGCCCTTGTCAACGCCGCTTTCGATTACGAAATCGATGGTCTTCGGCTTCTTGTCGGCCTGCAGCTTCACCTTGCCTTCTTCCTGATTGCCGGTCATTTCAAAGGTGTAGCGGTCGCCCTTGAACGTGATCTTCATGTTGAGTTGCTTGAGGTCGTCTTCGGGTAATTCCTGGCCGCCCGACTCGCCGCCTACCGTTTTCCACGTGCCCTGCATCTGCTCCCTGTCCTTCTTGGCCTGATCCTCTTTGGCCGGATTGGCGCCCGTGAGGCAGAGGGCAACGCCGACAACAAGAAGGAGGAAAGAACATGATTTCATGATCGCTCTCCAAAAAAGTGAGAAGTCCTCTGGGGCATTCTACGGGACCGCGCTTCTTGCATCCACAGCCCGCAGCGCGAGCAAGGGCCCTTGCTGGAGCGGCGGGTTACATTAGCCGGCTAGCCGCGGCCGACGTAAAGCTGGCCGACCGGCAACACGATGGCCTCAAGCATATTCATGTGCGCCGGCAAGGTGGCCATCGCCAGGGCGGTTTCTGCCAGCTCCTCCACGGTCATCATCGGCTCTTCGTCTTCCTTCCGCCCCGTGCCGCGGCGACCCTCGATCAGAACATTGCCGGGATGCAAACAGCCGCAGGAGATGCCGAAATCGCGGCCTTCCAGGGCCGTCACCTGTGTTAGACCCCACAGCCCGTGCTTGCTGCTGCTGTACGCCGCGGAGTTGGGGCGCACGCGCTGGGCGGAGATGGAACCGATGTTGATAATCCGGCCCCCGCCCTGCTTTTTCATGATGGGCAGCGCGGCGCGCGTGCACAGGAACGGCGCGCGCAGGTTGATGGCCAGCACCTTGTCCCAGGTCTCCACGGGCAGCTCGTCCAGCGGCCCGCCGTCAAAGGTGCCGGCGTTGTTGACCAGGATATCGAGCCGTGCAAAACGTTCCATCAGTCTGGCGAACACCATGCGCACCTGTTGCTCTTCGGTCAAGTCCGCCGCCACCGCGAGCACGCTGGCCCCGGCTGCCGTCATTTCATCAGCGGTGCGCTGCAGCGCCTCGGCGCCGCGCGCGCAGAGGACCAGGGCTGCGCCCTCAGAGGCCAGAGCCCGCGCGATGCCCTTGCCGATGCCGCGGTTGCCGCCCGTGACCAGCGCGACCTTGCCGTCAAGCTTGCCCACCGCTTGCCCCCTTTGCTTGTGCCTCACGATTGGCTTCCGCTTCGAGATAACGCGCCAGCAGGCGATGGAAATGATAGCCGGCTATCTCCCGGCGCACGCTGAAACGTCCCGCTTCATAGGACCGGCTGGCCAGGCCGCGTTGCACTTCCTCGCAGATGCCGACGTCCTCCATCTGCACCTGGTGGGTCACGGCAATGCTGTCGGCCATGAACTGCCGCGCCTGCGCCGCCTCGGTATCGGCGAAATAGAGATCGAAGAGCACCCGGCAGCGCTGGGGCCCCAGGGGCAGGACCAGATTCACGTCCATCAAGCCCTGGTAGGCGTTCAACATGAAGTTCGGGAAGATCCACCAGTAATGAGCGGCGTCGCCGCTGCGCACCTTGCCGGTGACGGCATCCGCGTGCGCATCGGGTGGTTTCATGGGACTATGCTGCACGCTCGTGTGCCCCTCGATTTCCGTGCGGTATTCCGAATAGTCGAGTACACCGGCCAGCCCGGGGTGCACGGTGTTCACGTGATAACCGCCGTCGAGATAATTATCGACGTACACCTTCCAGTTGCAGGCGAGATCATAATGCCGGCGTTCCACAAAACGCAGGCCGCCCAGGTTCAGCTTCTCGGTGCGCTCCGGCATGGGCGCCAGGTACTCTGCCAGCGACGGGGGCTTGGCGCCGTCTTGCTCGGCACTCTGACGGACCCAGACGAGTCCGTCCCAGGTATCGACCTCCAGTTCTACCAGGCCATTATCCTCGCGGAAGAAGTCCTCAACGCCTTCAAACTCCGGCGTGCCCCGCAAACGGCCAGATAGGTCGTACGTCCAGCCGTGGTAGCGGCAACGGAGTTTGCTGACCTTGCCCTGTTCCTGCTCCACGATGCGCCCGGCCCGATGCCGGCAGACATTGTAGAACGCGCGAACTTTTCCTTCTTGATCGCGCACCACGAGGATCGGTTCGCCGGCCAGGTCCATGGTGAAAAAGGAGCCGGTCTCGGCAAGCTGATCCAGCCGGCCGAGCCATTGCCAGGTGTTCCGAAAAACAGACCGGCACTCCGCAGCGTAAATTTCCGTGTCAAAATACCAGAAACTGGGAATTGTCCGTGCCCGCTCCAACGGCAAGTGCGGGTCGAAGAGCGCCAGCTTCTCGTGCAAGGTGGAGGCCATAAGTCCCTTCCTTTCCGCCGCCGCGGTTCTCTCTCAGGGCTATCTGGTGTTTGACACCAGATGCGCATCTGTAACTGAGCTACAGATGAGGCAGGTACAGGGCCAAATACGGGGCCAGACAGGGCCAGCGTGGCCCTGTCTGTCGAAAAACATAAATACTGTTATTGCATAAGCTTGCGACATGCAGAAAGCGACAGGGCACAGGGCCACCAATTTTAACATGTCCCGAAAATGCGGGTTGCGAAATGTCCGGGCGGTTGAAGGCACGTGAGACAATCCCCCAGTGGCAGATCGGCGTCGCGGATCAGCGAGTAACATTGCCACTTTGTCGAGTAACATTGCCACATTGCCACTTCATGCACAAACTGGCAAGGTGGCCATTTTTTGGCCATCTTCGGCACCACAGGTGACCGGCGTGTAACCTGCATTTGAACGATGCCATACCGCCACTCCGCCAACCTCTGCAGCTAGGTTACAGATTCACGCTGATATTGTTACCCGCCGAAATCCCCCGTTCGCTTTTCGTTCAACAAACCGCTTCCCGCGCGCATATAGAAGGGCAGGCCCATGGGAAGCGACCATGCACCAGGCGCAGGAACGCGATGAGTGGCTGATGGCCCAGGTGGCGGACGGCAAACGCGAGCACCTGGAGCCGCTCATCCGCCGCCACGCGAACCCGCTGTTAACCTTTATCCGGCGCATGGTCGGCGACCAGCACCGCAGCGAGGAATTATTCCAGGACGTCTTCCTGGCGGTCTGGATCAAGCGGCGGCGACATCGGTCTCGTTTGACCTTGCGGTTTTGTTATCACGCGATAACATAATTATATGAGGAGAACATGGCCGAGTGGACCGTGCCCGGGTTCAAGATCACGATGTACCAGGCCGATCATCCTCCTTTGCACTGTCACGTGCGCAAAGACGGGAATTTCATCGGGAAATTCAACCTCGAGACGGGCACCTGGATGATCGGACCTAAGCGCCACAAGGCGCAGGCAAACGCGGCCGTGGCAAGATGGAGGCGAGAAAATGGAATCTGACGAACTTCGATTCAAGCACGTAGGCCTTTCGAGCGACAGCGCTGTGATCTTCTGCGAGATGGACAACGGCAAAACCTATGCAATGCCCATCCTGGCGCTCGAGCAGGCGGAGGATTGGGATCCCAAGGCTAAAGCCAAGGCGGCCGGCATCATCCATGACGCATACGCGGCTTTCGTGGAGTTCGATACGCGCGTCAAAATCGACTTTCCTGCACAAGGAGCGGACGCCGAAAAACGAATAGGCTGGGTGCACCCTTCGTCTTCGATGGCGCGTTCAAGGCAGAGCGAGAAAGCCAGGGACTAACACTGGCCGAGGTGGCCGAGCGAATAGGAATCGACGCGCCGGCTCTGTCCCGACTGGAAACGGGAAAGATGCTGAACCCCCACGCTCGCGACGCTGCACAAATAGGCGGAAGCACTCCGACAGAAACCGGAGCTTGATTTGAAGGAGCATGTCATGGTGATGCCGAGTTTGCGAATCAGTACGTAATCCGGGCAGTTGGGAACAGGTCGATTACCCGGCTGCAAAGTCATAGGAAATCGCCCCAAAGTGGCGGCGCCAGGCAGTATCGATCAAAGGACGCCGCGCGCCATCACCATCAACACTGTATGGCGAACCTTGTCGACGGCGCGGTCGATCACTGCCTGATCAATGCCCTCGAGTCGCGCCCACCGGCGGGCTTCTTCCGCCTCGCGCAGCCACTCGGCTTCCGATTGCTTCGCCAGATAGTCTTCCAGCAGCAAACGATCTGCGACGGGCAGCCGCTGAATACGCTCGAGTATTTCTTGAACAGCTTCGCTCATAGCGACAACTCCTTTCACGATTCACACAAACAACAATTCTATCGCGAATTCTATTCCGCGAGTCCTCTTCTAGCATTTCTCCTGATAGAGTGAAGCCATGAAGCCAACGATCAAGCCAAAGCGCAGCGCCGAGCAACGTGCCGAAGAAGAAGCCATCCGCCGCCAACACGCGGCGAACCCGGTCCGGCAACCGCCGGCTGGCGCTATCAATCAGCGGAGTTTCACCGCGATTTTGAATGTCGTGGCGCGGTTCAAGGCCGAGCGAGAAAGCCAGGGATTGACACTGGCCGAAGTGGCCGCACGGATGGCGATTGACCCGCCGGCCTTGTCTCGCCTGGAACGGGCAAGATGCTGAACCCGACGCTGGCGACGCTGCACAAATGGGCGGAAGCATTGGGGCAGAAGCTCGACTTTGGTCTATCGTCCGCATGACGCCGATCAGTAGCCGGTCTGGGCGCTGGACACCGATTTGAGGACTCATCTGGTCTGCCCCTCGAAAGCACGGCAGCCGGCGTTGACTCTGCTGCTGGCCGGACGCTAGCATGATGGTAGTTGGCGAAGGTGACGTGTCGCAAAACGTTGGGCGATGACGGAACAGCCTTTGTTTGATCAGGTGTCTTGATGCCGTCTGACGCCCTCGTTGCCTGGCAGACAGAGCGAATGCCCCGCCTCCAAAAAGTCGAGGCGGATTGTCTGCATCTCGAAGCTCTTCACGTGGCAGATGCAAACCGCGTTCAGGAATTCATTCGATCTTACACGATATTGTTGAGTGCGGAATTTCAAGGGTTCTGTCGGGATCTCCATGATGAGTGCGCAGAGAAGTTCGTGGAATCGATCAATCCCATGGCTTTGCAGGCCGTGCTCCGGTCGCAGTGCCGCTACGGACGGAAATTAGACACTAGCAATCCAAACCCGGGAAATCTTGGCGCCGACTTCAACCGCTACCAATTCGAGTTTTGGACTGTGGTGTTGGCGGGGGATCCCGGTAACGCGACAAGAAGAGATCGGCTTGAAAGGCTCTTTGTTTGGCGCAATTCGATTGCGCACCACGATTACGATCCAGCCAAACTGGGCGGGACGACGAGTTTGACTATTGCACAAGTGCGAGACTGGCAGACCGATTGCGATGCTTTGGCAATAGCGTTTGACCGGGAGGTACGCAACCAACTCCAAGTCACCACTGGCGTGTCGCCTTGGCCGCCTTGAAAGGAGAGCCAGCGATGCCTGAATTAGTGAAGCATCCCCGTTACAAGGTGGGCGATCTACTCCAGCTCAAATCGCGCGGGCCGCGCTGGGTTGGCACGGTCGTTGAGGCCCGAGGGACTTATTCTCCAACCGGTCATGTGCTGTACAACGTGCGCGTGCCAATGGACCCGGAGCCTCTCTTTTTGTTGGTCCGGGAAGAGGAAGTTGCCGATCCCCTCGTCCTTACCAAATTTGCGGAAGAAGTTCACCGTTTGATGGACTTACCGAAGGCCAGAGAAAGATTTCGCAGTCGATGCCTCGAATACTTTCGTGAGCGGGATGAGAATCCTAATCGGCCTCCCCCAATGGACCTGCTAGCAGCGGACAAATCCGCCCACCTGATGCTTGCTGAGAAATACGCCCTGCTAGCCGCACTCCACACTGCACTCTGCCCTGGCGAAGAGTTCGAGCCTGTGGTCAAACCGAATGGCCTCACTTGGGAGGAATTTGCCGCTCGCGATCCGGAAAGCTACAAGAATGCCGTGCGATGGGCGGCGCTCGTGGACCGCGTGAAGGAGTGGTTGGGGCCACAAAATGCCGACAGTATTCAGCGTTGCCTAGAGGCCATAAAAGCGGATCTCCAAGGACAGGAACAAATCCCGCACGAGCAAGGATAATGTAACTTTGCGCGTACGGCGCAAGATAACATTAGTTCGGCGGCGAAAGCTAACCGCTCAGAGTAGGAAATGAACTATCTTCCTTGGCACGTGGGGTCCGTGTTCGTCTGCCTCGTTGCCGCGTCAAGGATAATGACCCACTACTACATCAAGGCACGCTACCAAGACATTCTGAAAGCCGGTGTTCGACCCGGACTTATTGCCCCGTGGGTTACTGCTCTCTACATCGTGGGTTGCTTGGGATTGCTTGTCTCCGGTGTCTGGTCTTTCGTAATTGCTTGGTGGGCTCCGGCGCTTGTGGTGGTAGCCCTATTTTGTTCAGATGCTGCTTATCCCGTCGGCGATGCCGACGGCAATTCAGCACGCCGCAGACGAACGAGCGTCTGCCGCTGTACGCGTTGCTGTGAAAGAACTGGATGGCGCAATCAAACAACTGCGGAACGCCGTGCAAGGCGGTACGAGTAATCCAGATGTCGAAGCCGCCCTGCGCCGTGCGATGGATGCAGTGGAACAGGCCAAACCGCTGATTGATGCTCTTCCTGACTCAAAAAAGAAATTCGGGTTGCTCATGTTTCTTCAGGAACATTTGGAGCGGTTTCAAGAAGCGACAAACGGCCTGGGCACCAGCTCACAGTCCTAGTTTGGCCACGCAGGGACCGCCGAACATGATAACCCGCACCTATCCAAAGCGCTGCGGCAAATGCGGCGCGAAAGCGATGCGGCTGGCAATGGTGCCCTATACGACGACCATCGAACACGACGGCCGGGCTTACCGTGTAGAAATTCCAGCCCTGTCCGTGCCGCAATGCGGCAATTGCAAGGCGATTAGCATCGACGACGAGGCCGATCAGCAGATCAGCGCCGCCTTCCGAAGGGCGGCAAGGCTGCTGGCGCCGGAAGAGATTCGCCAGGGCCGGGAAAAGCTAGGGCTCACCCAGAAGCAGTTCGCGAACCTGCTGGGCGTGGGCGAAGCGACAGTCTCGCGCTGGGAGACAGAGGCGCAGATTCAGCAGCGCGCCATGGACCGCTTCCTCCGCGTCTGCCTCGCTAGCCCGGCGGCCGTGGCGCTTTTGGCGAGCGATTTCCAACCGAGCGCGAGGGGAGCGTAGTTACCTCAGGGCTTGGCCATGACCTTCGCTAGCGCACTGGCGGCCACCTGCCGAACCTGCGGATCGAGATCATTCTGGGCGTGGGCCACGAGCGCCTTGCTGGCATCTTTCTTCGCGGGCGGGCCGATCTCTCCCAGGGACATGGCGGCGCCGATTCGGATCAAGAAATTCTCGTGGCTTAAGGCTATGACGAGAGGTTTCACGGCATCCTTGCCGATCTTTCCCAGGGCCAGTGCACATTTGCGGTGCATGTCCTTTTCCCGGCTTTCAAAGACCTGAATCATTGCCGGCACGGCGGCCTTGGCATCGGGACCGATCGCCCCGAGAGTGGCAATGACCTGCAGGCGGAAGTCGCGATCCTCGTCTTTCAGACAATCGGCCAGCGCGGACACGGCGCTCTTCGCGTCGGCGCCCATCTTGCCGAGGGCGACGGCGGCGCTCTTGCGCAATTCCTTGTCTGGGTCCGAAAGCACGGTCGCCAGGGCCGGCGCCGCCTCCTTGGCGTCCGAGCCGAACTTCGCCAGGGCGAGCGCGGCACTCTTGCTCAGGGCCTTGTCGGTGTCGGTCACGACTTCCGCGAGGATCGGCACCAGTTCTTTCGGCGAGCCGCCGATGACGGCCAGGGCTTCCACCACGGGCTTGCGGACGCTCTTGTCGGAGTCCTTGAAAGCTACCACGAGATCGGGAACAGCCGGTTTGGCGGCCTTGCCCATTTGGCCGAGCGCCCGCGCCGCCGAGGAGCGGATCTCGGTGTCCTGATGTTTCAGCAGGTCGCGCACCATGGGCAATTCGTTGACCCCCAGCACGCCGAGGCTCGCCAGGGCATCGCCGGCGGCGCGGCGGGTGTCGCGGTCGGCATCTTTGAGCGCTTCGGCGATCACCTGCAAGATGGCGTCTTTCGCCTCGGTGCCAAAATTGCCCAGGGCGCGAACGACGCTCTGGCGGACGCTGCCTTCTCGATCGCGGGCGGCCTTGAGGAGCGCCGGAACCGCCGGCCGCGCATCGGCGCCAAGCTGGCCGAGGGCGCGGGCGGCATAGCTGCGAAGCTCGGGATGCAGGTCCTGCAAGGCAGTCGTGAGCGCGGTGAGGTCGGCCTTCTCGGGCGGTCCGATCTTGTTGAGCGCTTCAACTGCCAGCTTGCGCGTCAGGTCGTCGTTTTCCTTGGCGAGGAGCGCGAGGAGCGGTCCGACGGCCATGCGGGCTTCGGCGCCGACATTGCCCAACGCCTGCGCCGTATTGCCGCGCACCTTGCTGTCGGAACTGTCCAGATTACGAATCAGGCCGGGCACGCCGGCGGCATTGCCGGCAATGATCATGCGGCTTTCCTCGCGCGCCCAGGCGAGGCCGGATTTCTGGCAAGCCCTTTGAATGAAATCGGTCGCTTCAGTGACATCGATGAAAATGCTCACGAGCTGGGCAGCGCTCGAACCGCCTTGCGTGACGCCGACCAGCTCGCCGCGGGCGTTGACGAGCGGGCCGCCGCTATCGCCGTGGTTGGTCGGGTTCTGGGTCTCCACGATCTGCGCCTCGTGGCGGCCGCCGTCGGTCGTGCCCCATTCGTAGTGGTAAACCTGACGAACGGTGCCGGAGGTGTAGACCCAGAGTCCGCCGCTGGAGCCGGGGTTGCCGATGGAATGCACGGTTTCACCGGGTCCGGTGCTGCGCTTCGCCACGGGCAGGGCTTCGATCCCATCCGGCACGCGGTCGAGCTGAACCAGGGCCAGATCGCGGCGCACATCCTTGTCGAGCACTTTGCCCAGGTTCAGGTCCTCACGCCGGGTCTGTTTCATGTACAGGTCGCGCTCGGCCACCAACTTGCCGTCTCGGTAGGTAGGAAAGAACACCAGGATTTGGTTGTTGTCGCCGACCACGTGGGCGTTGGTAATGAGCAGGCGATTCTTGCGGTCAATGAGCGATCCCGACCCCATGAGAGCGCTGTTACTGTCCACCACCACGACGATCCAGGCCGCCGATTTGAGCAGATGCTTGTAAACCGTCTGGCCGCTGTCGGCATTCCCCGGCAGTTCGGCGCCGGGCAGCGGCTCCTGAGCCTTGACCTCGGGCGTTTTGGCGTCCGCCGGCGGCGTCTGCTGGGGCGGCGGGTTGACGCGGGCAGACGGCTGGGAGACGATGCGGGGATTCTCCACGCGCGGCTCATCCTTGCCGGCGCGCAGGAGCATGACGACTGCTATGATCATGCCTAGACCGAGCACGGCGGCCCCGCCGACGCAAGCCAGGATCAAGCCCATGCCCTGCTTGGAACGCTCTTCGCGCTCGGAGCGCGCCGGCCGGCGGCCGCCGCGGCTTGCAGGCGCTGGCCGCGAGCGGCGTTCCGGCTCGCGCTCGCGCGGCGCCGGCCCCCGTTTGCCGCGCGTGGGCACGGTAAAGCGCTCCTCACATTCCGGACATTTCACGGTGGCGCCGGCCCGGCTGTCGGGCACTTCCAGTTCGGCATCGCAATGCGGGCAAGAGAAAGCGATCATGGACGAACCTCCCCTGAAATGCTGGAGTCAGATAGCTAAATCAAGGTACCTAGCGAAAGCCGGGGAAGCAATGAAATTCCGGTTCATGGCGATAGTTGATGGACCTAGCTGACAGGATGCTGCCCATTGCTACAATAGATTATTGCTTAGAGTACTCACGAGATCTCAGGAGCGAACATGCCCGCAGTCATCCAAGCTCCGCTGGAAATGATCGAAGCCGTGGCTGACTTGCGTCTGCCTGCAAAAGCCGATCGGCGCTTGCAAGGCCTTATGGATCGGAATAACGAGGGCGCTTTGACCGCGGCAGAACGAGAAGATTTGGAGGCATTCGTCGAACTGAGCGAGACCATTTCTCTCATCCGCGCGCAGGCTCTCCGCCTGCTCGGTCGAAAACCGCTATGATTTCGTGGCAAGAAATCGTCCGGCAGGTAGAAGATCGGGCCGGGGGCCGTTGCGAATACTGCCGCATGCACCAAAGCCTCCAGGGAGCAACCTTTCACGTCGAGCATGTTGTGCCGCGTGCGGCGGGAGGTAGTTCCGATCTGGAAAACCTGGCCTGGGCGTGCCCAGGGTGCAACTTGCGAAAATCCGATCCGGTCAAGGTTCGTGACCCGGAATCCGGCGCGCTCGCTCCGCTGTTTAATCCTCGCGCCGACCAATGGTCCGCCCATTTTGCCTGGCAAGGTTACTCCATTGTTGGATTGACCGCTGTCGGTCGGGCAACTGTGGTTACCCTCGATCTCAATCACCGGCGACGGCTCCTGGTTCGCCAAGCGGAAGAGCTATTCGGATTGTTTCCGCCATACTGATGCCTGATGCGCCGCAGGGGTGCCAGGGGCTGAGCTCGGCCAGCTAATGAACAACAATGACAACTCCTGTCTTCGAACGAATTGAAACCTGGCTAAAGAGAGAAAGCGTACCTTTCACGGTGCTGCGCCATGAGCCTGTCTTCACCAGTGAGCAAGCAGCAGCGGTCCGCGGCACGAGTCTGGCCAGCGGCGCCAAAGCGCTCGTTGTCAAAGCAGGGGAGAAGTTTGTTTTGATCGTGTTGCCGGCGGACCGGAAGCTGGATAGCAAGAAGGCGCGCGACTTCTTCGGCGTGAAGTCCATCCGCTTTGCCAATAAAGAGGAGGTGGTGGAACTAACCGGCCTGCAGCCCGGCTCCATACCACCGTTCGGCAGCCTGTTCAACTTGCCGACGTATTGCGATCCGGCTCTGGCAGAGAATCCGAGCATCAACTTCAACGCCGGCGACCATTCCATCTCGGTGCAAATGAGCTATGCGGATTACGTCGCCGCGGAAAAGCCGATTCTGGCGGCAGTATCCTGATGCAGCCCGCGCACCTCAATTGCCCATGGCAGTGATGGAAAAGAGCAGCACCAGTCCATTGTTCACGCCGTGCGCGACCATTCCCGGGATAAGCGTGCCGCGCCACTCGCGCAGCAAACTGAACATGAACGCCAGCGCCATCAATGGCGGCATGCCGATGAGCCCCTGCGGATGGATGACCGCAAAGACGAAGCTCACCACCAGGGCGCTGAGGAGCACGCTGCCGGCAAAGCCGAAGTTGCAGGTGGCTTCCCGCAGATGCCGATAAAGCACGCCGCGGAACATGATCTCCTCGACCACGGGCGCAATGACGCAGGCCAGCACGAATACCTGGAGATACTCAAGCCAATTGCCATGAGCCAGTTCCTTGACGATGGGATGGCCCGGCAAATCGGGCGGACTGAAATTGTCGCCGGCCGCGACGTTGGCGTGCAGGCGAGTTTGCAGAACAATCAGGAAATACGTGACGGCAATGCCGAGGACGAGCAAGGGAAGGGCCATGACGTTGCCGGACAGTCCTATCAGAGGTTCTACGGCTGGACGCCTGCCCAGGGTCAGACCTGTTTCCCAGCGAACCTGGCTCCAGGGGATGCCGCGCAGGACCGGCCAGCCGAGGGCCACCAGGGTAAAGCATTCGGCAACGAGTCCGGCCACAAATCGCGCATTGGCATCGAGCGCCAGCTTGTTGGCCAGCATGCCGACGAGGAAAGAAAAACTCAGGAACAGCACCATCCAGAGGGCGAACGCCTCGGCGTAAACGGCACCATGGTACGAGCCGCAGTGGACGCCCCGGTCGAGCTTTCCTTGAAACAGGAAGACCAGAAATACAATGAGCGCGGCCAGCCCCACGACAGCGACCAGCCCCCCGATGGCAAACACCGCGAAGTAGACGATCGCGACGCGGTAGGCCGGCCGCAGCGCTGCTGCGCGTGCCTGGGCGTTCTTGCCGCCCGCCGGCGCCAGGGCGAGTTCCCCGGTCCACTCCAGATCCCTGCGCAATAACTCGCGATCCTGTGGCGTCAAGGACAGCGCATCATACCGGTCTGCGGCATAATCCTGGTAGAGCTTCTCCAAGATCTTCAGGAGTGCGGCCTGCGTCTCGGTGGGCTGAATGCCATGCTGGGTGAGTTTGCCGCGAAGCTCTCTCAACTCCTTGAGCGCTTCCTCGGGGCCGCTCAATTCTCCGATGAGGACAATCGCACGGAGTCGCTGATCCAGGGGCCCGGTGTTTAATGCCTTCGCCTGGGATGCGAGCGCAGCCTGTTTGCCCATCATGGCGCTGACGCCGACGAGATATTTCGCTTGCATCTCCTCCGTGATCAGCGCCATGCTCTCATCTTTTTGCTGCTCGGCCCGACCCGAAAGACGCGGCCACAGCACGATCCCTACGCAGAGACCAATCACACTCCAGGCGAGGAGCGGCCGGCCTACTCGTCGTGGCGCGACAGGCTCCGCCGTCAACGGGCCCGGCCATTCGGCGGGCATGACAGGCAACGGATCTGTATCGGCGTCGTCCGTCGGGCCGGTGTCGGCGTTGGCCATGGGGCAGGCTCCCGCGGAAGCAATGGGAATTTGACCAAAGTTGAAACGGCTCAGGAGAACTTGACCTCGACAAACTTTCGCTCAATTTTGCCGTCCTTCGCATGGCACAGGAAATAGCCCTTCTCCTTGGTGCCGTCGTGGTTTTGCCGGCGGAAGGAGCAGCAGCGGTTGGTCGTCAGGGTGGTGTCTTGCACGCGGCGCTCGGTGAAGCCGTGCCAGTGGCCGCAGTAGACGGCCTGAAGGTTGTATTCCTTGAAGCGATTGAGGAGCGCGTTGGCGTTCTTGGGCCGGCCGATCACCAGCGGGCCGAGGGGAAAGTGAGTGAAGAGCACCAGCGGTTTCTTCTTGTCCAGCTTCGGCAGGGTGTCGTCCACCCATTGCAGCGTGGTCGAGTTGATGGTTGTGCCGCGCGTCAGCTGACCCTCGGTGGTATCGAGCGCGACCCATTGCCAGCCGCCGTGCTCGAAGTGGTAGTTGATCCGCTCGGGAAAGTTCTTTACATACGCCTTGCGATCTTCCTGGGTCAGGTAATCGTGATTGCCGACGACCACGTGGACCGGCTTGTCCAGGGTCTGGATAAGCTCGCGCATGGCGGAAAGCTGCGCGGGCCGCCCGTGTTCGGCGAGGTCGCCCGCCAGGAGACAGAAATCGGTCTTCTCCTTGTGTTCCTTCATCTGTGCAATCACTTTCGCAAACCAATCGCCACAGCCCTTGTCCAGGTAATGGACGTCGTTGACCACGAGAAAGTGAAATTCTTCGGAGTGGTCCTTTCCTTCCGCGAAGAGGGCACCCGGCCACAAGCCGGCGGCCAGCAGGCTGCCGGCGCTCAAGCGCAGCATCTGGCGGCGGTTGAGGTTCTTGAGGTCGATCATGCTTTGTGTCTCCATCTCGTTGCCAGTTGGCACGTGGGTCTATCATAAGCGCGCCGGCCGAGTTGCACAAACCAACCCTCTCGTGCCCAGGCTCTGCCTGGGCACGCACTGCGTGCGAGGCTCCGCCTCGCGAGGCGGAGCCTCTGGTGCACTGCATTCCCAGGCGGAGCCTGGGAACGAGAAGAGCGAGAAGATTGCGTGTCCAAAACGGGCGCGTTACAATTCCCGGCAATCTGGCAGGGGGTACGAAGGATTCAGCCACAGGGAGAACGATCATGTCTCAGCTCTCGCGTCGCGATTTTCTGGGTCAGTCGGCCGTGACGGTGGGGGCGCTGGCCGCGAGCACGCAACTGGCCGGCGCCGCCCGGAACGAGCGCAATCTCAAGAGCGGCGTGGACCAGGTCACCCTGGGCCGCACGGGGCTCAAGCTGTCGCTCATCGGCATGGGCACCGGCTCAAATGGCGTGCGGCACTCATCTAACCAGGTCAAGCTGGGCCATGAGAAATTCATCGGCCTGGTGCGCTACGCCTTTGAACGCGGCATCACCTACTTCGACACGGCCGACCAGTACGGCTCGCATATTTATCTGCGCGATGCCTTCAAGGGCTTGCCGCGCGACCGGCTCTTCATCCAGTCCAAGACCCGCGCCACCACGGCCGAGATGGCCAAGGCGGACATCGAACGGCTGCGCGAGGAGCTCGGGGTCCATTACCTGGACACGCTGCTCATGCACTGCATGGTCAAGCCTTCCTGGCCGAGCGACTTCCGTCCCGTCATGGACACGCTGAGCTGGGCCAAGCAGAAGGGCTACGTTCGCGCCATCGGCGTGTCTTGTCACGGCTTGCCGCCCCTGCAAGCCGCCGTCCATTGCGACTGGATTGACGTCGATCTGGCGCGCATCAATCCCATCGGCGGCAACAAGGGACGCATGGACGGCACCCCGGAGCAGGTGGCCTCCTGCTTGCAGGACATGCACAAGCAGGGCAAGGGCATCCTGGGCATGAAGATCCTTGCCGAGGGCACATTGAAAACGCCCGAGGAGCAAATGAACTCCTTGCGCTTCGTGCTCGGCCTGGGCTGCGTCGATGCCATGGTGATCGGCTTCGAGAGCGCCCAGCAGATCGATCAGATCCTGGAGCGCGTCGAAACCGTGCTCAAGGCGTGATCTGGTGAGTGGTGAGTGGTGAATGGTCGGCTTGCCACCACTCACCACTCACCTACTCACCACTCACCACTCACGCTAGCATTAAGGGCATGAAGCCTTGCATCAGCGAAGCGACGACCATGCCCGGATCTTTTGCCGAGGATGTCGTCGCCTTTGCCGGGGCCGGCTTTGAGGGCATGGAGGTCTGGCTGACCAAGCTGGAGAAGCACCTCGAAACGCATACGCCTGCCGCGACGCGAAAGTTGCTGCACGACCATAGCATGAGTTTGGCGGCTGCCTCGTATCAAGGCGGCTTGCTCCTCTCGCAGGGCGAGCAGCGCAAGGCTCATTTTGACGATTTCCGCCGTCGCCTCGACCTCTGCCAGCAGTTCAGCATTCCGACGCTTCTGGTCGTCGCCGACTTTGTCGATGCGCTGGACGAGACTTCCCTTGGCCGGGCGGTGGTCTCGCTTAGACAGGCGGCCCAGTGGGCGGCCGGCTTTGACGTGCGCCTGGCGCTGGAATTTCGCGGTAAGGCAACCTTCTGCTCGAGCCTGGATACGGCAACGGCCCTGGTGGAGCAGTGCCGCGAGCCGAACGTCGGCGTCAGTCTGGACGTGTTCCACTATTACACCGGGCCGAGCAAGTTTGAGGACCTGACTCTGCTCATGCCCGCCAATCTGGCTTTCGTCCAGGTCTGCGACGTTGCCGGCGTGCCGCGCGAATTAGCGACCGATGCCGACCGGGTGCTGCCGGGCGACGGCGATTTTCAGCTGGGAGCGATTCTGCAACAGCTTCAGCGAATTGGTTATGACGGCTGGGTTTCTCTCGAACTCATGAACCCCACCCTCTGGAACACGCAAGCTTCTCAGGTCGCGGCGATTGCCTATCAGGCTGTGCAGCGGCTGCTGCTGACAGTCAGTAGTCAGTAGGTAGTCAGTACTCAGTACTCAGTACTCAGTACTTCGACTGTATGGCTTATTCCTGTTGATTAACCCTTTTTGGCGGCAGCAGGTTACGTTTCTTCCAGTGATAGAAACGCGCCTGCTCAAGGCGCTGGAGGCGGCGGGTCATGGTGCGGCGAAGACGAGCTGAGCGGTCGCATCCCAGAGCCTTATGCAAGAGCCAGGCAATGGCCCAACGAATCTGCGGAACCG
>Ga0185299_10001917_pt1 | contig 35376 bp, 35 predicted proteins | sample PaiPotPPA55metaG_FD_128002 | JGI IMG/M metagenome (GOLD analysis project Ga0185299, IMG submission 128002) | Iron sulfur acid spring bacterial and archeal communities from Banff, Canada, to study Microbial Dark Matter (Phase II) - Paint Pots PPA... ...
ATCTTACCGCGGGGGATCCACCCGTTCCCATCCCGAACACGGAAGTTAAGCCCCGCAGGGCCGATGGTACTGCACGCGCCAAGTGTGTGGGAGCGTAGGTCGTTGCCGGCATTAATAAAGGCCGCATTCAGAAATGAATGCGGCCTTTTCCTTTATTGATCGTTCGTTAGTTGCCAGGGTGAAACATTCCCATGGCAACAAATCGAGTGATGATGGCGGCAAAAAGCGTGCCTATCACGAACAGGAGTTTACGGTATCGACGCCAGACCTCGCGGAATCCTGAAGCTTGGGCGAATATGTCAGCAATGTAAGCTGCGCAATACGCGACGTTAGCTATGACTGCCAACAAGAACAGTCCGAGCAGGAAATCAACCGTAAGAGCGGCTTTTGAAAGCGGATATCCAAGCGCGAAGTAGATGATGACGATCGCCGCAAGGGCTAAATTGTAAAGAAGTCGCCAGGGCTCCCAGAACTTGATGGCATCCGTCGCATACTCACGCAGATCGGCCCTCTCCATGGGCAGGATTGTACCTCACCTCCCGAGGTCCTTCGCAAAGGACGCTCAGGATTTCGGCAGAAGGCTCCCGCCCGCAAAGGACGCGCGCTCACGCCTCCTATTCGCCTCAACTCTACGGATTCGCAGGCGGGCTCAACAACTCACAATGCTCGACACACTTTACCGTGTTGGCCTCGACAGTGGCTTTCTTGTGGCCGGAAAAATCGATGTCGGGGAGGATCAGCAGGGTTTGCGTGCCGTTGGCGACGTTGAACGTGCAGTTGAAGCTCATGGACTGGACGCCACGTTCTTTGCAGCCGGTTTGGTCGAGGGCATTGGCGAGGGTTACGGTCTTGTCGTAGACCTGATCGGCAAGATGCGAGGGCAGCAGAGCGACGGTCAGGGGGATGGGCGACTTGATCTTCACTGTGAGTTCCTGGCCGTCGTGGTCTGGAGTCATGAGACTGTAAACCTTGGGCGCCTGCGTGATCTGGTATTTTTCGTCGAGGATGCGCCGCCAGTGGTACTCAGGCTGAAGGCAATTGTAGTACTGGATGTGGAGATCGTTGGGGGAAAAGAATGGCCGCGCACCAGGTCCGAGGATGGCGCCAATGTTGGTGAGGACGGGCTTCTCGGGCCTTCGCTCATCGCGGAAGGTGATGATCATGGGGCGTTCGGAGGGAAGATGACACTCGTAAATCGCGCTGGTGACATGCTCCTTGATGCAGAGAAAGCTGAAATTCGCAGGGGCGCCGGGGCGCATGGCGGCGTTCCATTCGTCGGCCCAAGCCATGGCCAGGGTGACCGGATATCTGGAGTCGATCTGCACATGCATGCCCCCGCCCCCGACCGCGGGATAGTAGACGCGGCCGGCGTGGAGGCTGGCGGGCTCCAAAGGGATCGTCTCGCTGTTGGCAGCAATCCATACAATCTGATTTTGCGCATACGAGTTCGCGGCCAAGGCGCAGAACAGCAGCGTGGCGAAAAGCGAAAGGTTCCTCATGCTACAAGTATTGGCTGGGTCCAAGCGCGCACCCTAGGGAATTCGCGGAGGGAGGATTACGAAGGTACCAGGGGCCACACCGGCCTTTGTTTATGCTGGCAACGACCGCAGTTTACCTTGAGCGAAGCCGAAGCACTCCGCTCAAGAATCGGCGTAGTAAGGGGTCTTGTCATTCCGACGCGCGAGCGAAGGCAGACAGAGCAGGGCCGATGGTACTGCACGCGCCAAGTGTGTGGGAGCGTAGGTCGTTGCCGGCATAAATAAAGGCCAATCTGAGAAATCAGATTGGCCTTTTCCTTTTCGGGAATGCCTCCAAAATTTCTCAGCTTCGGTTTCAAGAAACCTCCGCTTACACCCCTATGATTGGTTCTGGCCATCGAGGGGCTGTTCGTGCTCGTCTCAGTCTTCGCGCACATTTTTGTGCCTTTGATTGCTCTGGTTGCGGTCGCGGTCATCCAATTCGACAAGACTATTCCAATGCCGGCGCAGATCGCCGAGGGCGGAACCGACCTGTGCATCCTGGCAATCGGGCCACCGGAAGCATGTTCATCAGTCCCAAGTTGCATGAGAAATTTGGGCCCGAGTGGATGGTGCTCATCAGCATCATGATCGTGCTCGGCACAATTACTTTGGCGGGGATGTCAGTTCATATAAATCGCTCACAGATGGCGCTGCGTGGCCGGGCAAGGCTCAACTGCTTTTTAGGGGCGGCTGCTATAATTTTGGTTTGTGGGGTGGTGATCGTGGGTGCGAGGTAATTATGGAGGCACTAAAGTTCTTGGCGCTGGAGGTTGGAATCAGTGTAGTCGTGGCGGGTGTAATCACGTTCCTGGTGAGTTTGGCGATGGATCCGCTGGAGCGCATGCGCCTGCGCTGGCTCGAGCGCGAGCGCGAAGCTGGCAAAGCTGCCCGCGTCTGAGCTGGGGCGTTCGCATCGGGCTATGGAAAGCCTTGAGGATGATGGGAATCGTTAAGACCGTTGCCACCCTTGTGGGAAGTGCGGCGATTGTGGCCGCGTTGTTGAGCCTGGTAGTCAAGGCACTGCAGCCGCGGGCCAGTCGGGCCACCACCTCTGAAGCTCCCACCGCGCGGAGCACGGTTCGGGGTTTCTGAAGGCGATTCTGCCCCAAGAAAGTTAAGCCCCGCAGGGCCGATGGTACTGCACGCGCCAAGTGTGTGGGAGTCCGTTCGGCAAGCTCAGGATAAACTCCGGTCGTTGCCGGCATTAATAAAGGCCAGTCTGAGACATCAGATTGGGCTTTTCCTAGTTTAGGAGATACGTCAACTGTGTTCACTCAAAGTCATGAAGCCTGTTTCATCGTGAGCAGGTCTATCAACTCATGATTGCGTGAACATAGCCCCTTCGTCTGAGCATGGCAATGCTGCCCGCTTTGTGCAGCGTCCAATTTGGCTTTGAACTCTGCAGCCTCTTGCTGTGTCTCGAAGAGGTACACTTCGCTGTACATCATCTGTGCAGCACTAGGGTGTCGGAAAGCGCAGGTCAGAACAGCGTATTGGCCGTCCCCGAATACCTCATTTTCCTTGAAGCTGCGGGGCCAACGTTTACGGGCCGTGGAGAGCCAGTTGCTAACTTTGGTCGGCATAGAGAGATTTTGAGCACCCTACCGGAGTGCGTCAATCAAAATTACACGAATCTCTTTACGTGTCTGAGAACTTCGTCTGGAATTGGGAAGGAGACACCATCCCGAGCTGCTTGCTTGACAATGTCGTGCCAGTCTCCGCCCACAGCGCTCGCAGCACGCTCTGTCATCTTCAAACTATTTCCAATCTCGACCAAGCCAGAAGCTCCGCCTTGCTGCACCAAGCCAACGATTGCCTTATGCAGTGTGGCAAGCGTCGTATCGTCCCTGGTCGTCCATTTGATGAAAGTGCCCAAGTGCTTCAGATCAGTCGCACCGTGTGGCATGACGCTGGTATGAGGCACACCGAATAGTCCCAGCCAACGGGTCTTAGTGAGGACGTGAACAATCCTTCGGTCGTGTCGAGGGCGGTGAAATATGTGCTCATGATGAGGGATCGCCTATGATCTGCGGCAACCAATGTCCGAACGGTCTTCGCAATATTATCCTCAAGCGAGGTTTTTGTCGATGATTGCTGAATATTGTTTCGAGTCATTTTCGAGAGATCCTTCGCAACGAACGCTCAGGATTTCGGCAGAAGACTCCCGCGCGGAAAGGACGCGCGCTCACGCCTTCTAAGCGCCTCAAGTTAAGGACCGCAGGGCCGATGGTGGCGTGGTCACGGCCGGTCGGTAACGACGCAAGTCTTCTGCCCTACGATTTTTTCTCCATTGGAACTTATGGAAGCCCTGTTCCGTAAAACGCAGTTGGGGGGCATATCAATGACAGCTCAAGAAATGACGATACGTGATCCTCAGACACCGCCAGCGGACTCGACAACCAAGCGAATTTTCATTGGTCCGAATGGCTTGCGCGCGGGATGGCGCCTGCTAATCTTCATGGCGATCGTAATGGCAATGTCGACCGTAGCGCGAATGATCGTTAAGCGCTTCTTCCCGGACGCGCTGGATCCGGCGCAATTGACACCTATGAGAATCATCGTGCCGGATCTACTTGTCTGCTTCATCTTGGCGGTCGCGGCCTGGACCATGAGCAAGATTGAAGGCCGCAGCCTGGGCCAATATGGCCTTCCCAGGAGCGAAACGCTGGGGAAAAACTTTCGGGTAGGACTATTGATAGGCCTGCTCGCTACCAGCAGTACGGTGCTTGCAATTTTCGCCCTGCATGGCGTGCGGTTCATAAGTGCGGCGATTCATGGCACCGCGATTTTGACCGCAGCGGCCGCCTGGGGGCTGGCATTTTTGCTTTCCGGCTTGGCCGAAGAATTTTTGTTTCGCGGATACGCGCAGTTCACACTGACGACTGGCATGGGATTCTGGCCGTCCGCATTTTTGCTCTCGAGTTTATTCGGGCTGGTTCACGCCACCAATGGCGGAGAAGCCGTTTTGGGAGATCTGTCGGTGGTTTCGTTCGGTTTGTTGTTGTGCCTGTTTCTCCGCCGGACTGGAAATCTATGGTGTGCGGTCGGCTTTCACCTGGGATATGACTGGGGTCAGACGTTCTTGTACGGTGTTCCAAATAGCGGCTTACTACCCTCCCAGAATCTTCTCAACGCATCGTTTAGTGGGCCGCGCTGGCTGACCGGCGGAACGGTCGGGCCTGAGGCCAGCATCTTTTGCCCGATCGTCTTGGCCATCGTGGCAATCGTATTCAGCTTGAAATACCGCGACGCGCGATATCGACCGTTGAGCGCGCCGTCAGCTTCCTGAGTCGAACCACGGAGAACGCAGAGGCGGAGCCCATCTTTGGCGCTCTTTGCCAAAGGTGGGATTTCACAGAATCAAAGTCTTCCCCGGAGCTACTTTGCCGGGGCGTGCCCCTTCGGCGCGGGCGCGCCACACAGCAATCCTTCAGTACTCAGATCCTCATCAATCTCGGGCCAGTGAATGCCGTAGCCTCCGCCAGCAATTTTCCAGTTGGTGCGCTGAGCGGGCGTGGCGTTCAGCAGGCGCGGATACCACGCGAGCGGCACGGAAATAACTCGACCATCGCGAAGCGACACACTCAGTGCGTCGTCGCTAAATTCCACTCCCCACACGCGCTCCTCTGCTGTCGCCATGGCGCGATTGTACCAAAGGCCTCGCTCCCACCTTTTTCCACACCCCCAATGTTCACTTAACCTTGCGCCACCTGCCCGCAATACGAAACAATATCTCTATAGCTCAAAAAAGCTATAGCCCTCCGCTAACTTGTGAAGGCTCAAGATTTTGCCCCTAACTGATTGCAACCAAGAGATTAAATCGCAAAATCCCGCCAAACCCATGATTCTAATAGACCGTGGGGGAGGGGGTAGGAGACCACCATGCCAAATTTCCCAAATCGGTGTCAGCACATCAAAGTCAACGGCACACTCTGCGGATCGCCCGCCCTGCGCCGCAACCGCTTCTGTTACTTCCACAAACTAAACCACGAAGAGCGCATTACCCTCAACGCCGACCGAGCTCGCCGCCGCCGCAACGTCACCCTCGATCTCCCCGTCCTTGAGGACGCCAACTCCATCCAGGTCACGCTCATGCAGATCATGCGCCTGATCGCCGCCGGTCAGATCGACGGCAAAAGCGCCGGACTCCTGCTCTACGCCCTGCAAACCGCCAGCGCCAATCTCCCTCGCACCAACTTCGCGCCCACATGTATGAGATGGTTCTCGACCCGAAAACCGTCGGCGAAACTCCCATCGGAACTCGCATCTGGGAAGACTCCGATTTCAGCACCGGCAATCAGGAAGATGACGACGAAACCATCCGCATGCAGGCCTACGAAGAGGCCCAGCGTAGAGCCCGAAAGAAAATCGCGCTCGACAAATGGGCCGAAGCCGAAGCCGACCGCCTGGCGGAAGTAGGCAGAAGCGAACGCGAAGCCGAACGCCAGGCCGACCTCCGCGAAGCCCAGCTCGAAGCCGAGCGCAAGCGCGCAGAGAAGGAACGCGCCGAAACCATCGCCCTCCAAGCCGCTCGCCACTCACCGGCAGTAACCCCCGCCGGACGCGCCGTCATTCCCGCGCCAACTGCCCCACCGCCCACAAAGCGTCCCTCCGCCAATGTCGCCATGGACGACGTCAGAAAGAAGGTCGCCGCTCAAATCACGAAAGCCGTCCCCGCCATAGCTGCCGCAGTGTCCAGCAAAGAAAGGTCGCGCAGAGAAGATGGCAACAACAGCGGATGAACTTCTCATCGCACCCAAGTCTGGTCATTCCGACGCGCGAACGGAGCCAGGCAGGAGAGCCTGCCCTGAGCGAAGCCGAAGGGAATCAGCTGTGTGCTGGGAGCCAGACCGACGGAGGAATCTGCGCTAGCACTTTTTTCTGCTCGCGAACGATCCCATCATTACTTACTTGGGAGTTCCCTCCCTCCACGAGCCATGGCAGCAAAGCAGGAATTTGTTCCCGAGCGGCGGCGGTGTTTGCGGCAGAAGGTGCATGCTCCGGCGTTTGCCAGTTTTGACGGGGTTAGCGGCGGGATGATTCTGGATTTGAGCGAGGAAGGATTGTCGATGCAGATGGATCGTTCCCTCGACCCGCGGAGCATCGACATCGACAAAGATCGGCCCGTGCGGCTGGAGATTGATCTCTCGCCGAGCGGGCATGTGGAAACTACAGGCTATATCGCTTGGGCCGATGCTTTGGGACGCGCGGGCGTGCGTTTCTCGGATCTGCCCGAGGCGGCGCGGCGGCGGCTGAACGAGTGGTTGACGGTGAATGCCGGAGCGCCCAGCCACATCGCTCCGAAGGTGGCGCTGGGCCGGGCGTGGGGTTGGGGCGCGGGAAAATCCGGGAGCCGCGATCAGGAGCACATGGCGATCAGTCTGGAAGCGGAGAGTGAGGCGCCGGGCGCGGGCGGAAATGAAAATGAACGTCAAAATTCGGCGACAGTGCAGTACGAATTCAATTCGCTGGGTACGGATCTGACGGCGGCGCTGCGGTTGATTGGAGAACGGGCGCGGACGCTGACGAGGGGTGCGAGCGCGGCGATTGCGCTGGTCCACAAGGATGGCGTGATATGCCGGGCGAGCGTTGGAGAGAGCGCGCCGGCGCTGGGGACGCGGCTGGATGTGAACTCCGGGCTTTCGGGCGAGTGCTTTCGCAAAGGAAAAACTTTGCGCTGCGACGATGCGGAGAGCGATCCGCGAGTGGATTTGGAAAGCTGCCGCAGGCTTCGCGTGCGCTCGATTCTGGCCGCGCCGGTTCGCTATGAGCGGGATACGGTGGGACTGCTGATGGTGTTTGCGCCCGCGCCATTTAATTTTGATGAGGGCGATGTCGCGGTGGTGGAGAGCCTGGCGCATACCGTGATCCGGAGCATGCGGCAGGCGGATGCGGGTAGATGATTGGGTTATGAGGTGCGTACAAAGAGCCCCACTTCTCGCAAAGAACTAGAGAAATAGGCACCCTGACTGAGAACTCCAGGCCAAGATCAAAGTCAAAGGCTAGGGGGCAGGAGTGCCTTCGCCTTCGCTCAGGACAGGTCCGCTCCCACACGAGCTATGCCCACACGAGCTTACATCCGCACGATCTACGTTTTCTTTCGAGGCTTGAGAGACTCCCAGTCTTCGTTTGTAAGGGCTCGGCCTAACGCGCTAAATTCGCCGGCGCCTTGCAGGAATTCTCCGCCGTCCATGCGAATCACTTCTCCGTTGATATAGGACGAGCCATCGCTTATGAGGAATGCGGCGAGGTTGGCCAATTCTTCTTTCGTGCCGAAGCGGTGCATGGGGTTGCGATCGAGCGCCAAGACTTCCAGGTCGGGACGCGGGAGGACTCGCGAAAATGCGCCTTGCGTGGGAATGGGACCGGGAGCGATGGCGTTCATGCGGATGCCGCGATTGCCCCACTCTACCGCCAGGCTGCGGGTGAGGGCCTCGACTCCGGCTTTGGAGACGGCGGAGGGAACTACGTAGGCTGAACCCACTGGGGCGTACGTTGCCGAGATGCTTAGGACGGTGCCGGGGTGGGAGGATTTGAGCCAGCGCCGTCCGCAGGCCATGGTGGCGTGGAGCGTGCCGAGGAGCACGATGCCGATTACAGATTCGAAGGCGTGCGGGGAAAGTTCTTCGGTGCGGGCGATGAAGTTTCCGGCGGCGTTGTTGACTAGAACGTCCAGCGGGGCGGATTTCCAGATGGTGTCGATCATCGACTCGACTGCATCGAGGTTGCGGACGTCGCAAGGCAGGGCGTGGATTGGGCCTTGCGTGGCAGCGGAAAGTTCGGCAGCGGTTTTTTCGAGCACATCTTTGCGGCGGCCGCAGATGTAGACTGTCGCACCCAGCTGGAGGAAGCGGTGGGCCATGGCTTTGCCGAGTCCGGTGCCGCCGCCGGTGATGAGGATGCGCTTGGGGCTTAGGAGATTGTCGCGGAACATGTGAAATTGAGTAATTTTGCAATTTAGTAATTGCGTAATTGAAAATCGTTTTCCGGTGACCAGGTTTTCAATTACACAATTACTAGATTACACAATTGCTCAATCCTGATTGAATCTCGATCCCGAGTCAAAGGCCGCAGGCTACGCGGAAGCCGTAGTCGGCGTAGTGGAAGTCGGGCGGGATGCTGGAGCGGGCGGAGCAGCGGGAGACTTTTACGTGATGACGCCATGATCCTCCGCGGGAGGCTTTGCGCTGGGCGATTCCAGCGCGAAGTTCGGGGCCGCGCGGATTTTTCTCGGGGGAGACGGCGTAGTAGGTGGGATCGTACCAGTCGCTGCACCACTCGTGAACGTTGTCGCAAATGTTGTAGAGGCCGAAGGCGTTGGGGGCGTAGCGGGCTACGGGTTCGGGTCCGGTTTGCCAGCGGGTTGCATAATCGGGGAGAGATTGCGGGGGGTCATTGCCCCAGGGGAAATCGTTTTGGTCGAGATCGGCGCGGGCGGCGCGCTCCCACTCGGCTTCGGTGGGAAGACGGCAGGGGCGGGCGGTTTGCCCGGCCAGCCAGTGGCAGTAACGGTCTGCGTCGAACCAGGAGACTGCGGTTACTGGCTGCTCGGGATGATTGAAATTCTGATCTTGCCAGAAGGGCGGCGGGTCGGACTTCGTGGCTTGCAGGAAGAGCGCGTACTCAGCGTTCGTGACTTGGGTGGCGGCCATTTGGAAAGCGTCGATCCAGACGCGGTGGACGGGGCGTTCGCAATCCTGACCGGAGGCGGAGCCCATAAGGAACCAGCCTTGGGGGATGGAGACGAGCCGGGGCTCGATGGAGAGTGTTGCTGCGGGTTGGGAGTGCGTTGCTGGCATGGTTATTGGAGTTGGCAGTGACCCTTGTGTTCGGGCTCTCTTGCCCCGGCATTCACGCACTGGCCGGAAAGCGGGCAGGAGTGCCCGCTCCACACGAGCAACGCCAGCCACACGAACTATCTTAGCGCTTGGCCGCTATTGGTGCTCTGGCGGTTTCGGGCGGCGCTGTTGGCATGGTTGTGACTCTCGCGCCCTGCGGCGGAGTCTGCGCTCCCGCTGGCGGTTGCGCTTGGGTTGGGGTTGCAATCAAGCCCAGGGCTTTGCGCACCTCGGTGTCTAGCTTGGCCATGGTGTCTTTGTTGTCTTTCAGGAACTGGCGGGCGTTTTCGCGGCCCTGGCCTATGCGCTCGCCCTTGTAGCTGAACCACGAGCCGGATTTTTCGAGGAGGTTGTTGTTGACGGCGATGTCGAGCAGGTCGCCTTCGCGGGAAATGCCTTCGCCGTAGAGGATGTCGAACTCGGCTTCTCGGAAGGGCGCGGCCACTTTGTTTTTTACTACTTTTACGCGGGTGCGCGAGCCGGTGACTATGTCGCCTTCCTTGATGGCTGCGATACGCCGGATGTCGATGCGCACCGACGAATAAAACTTCAGCGCGCGGCCGCCCGTGGTGGTTTCGGGATTGCCGAACATTACGCCGATTTTTTCCCGGATCTGATTAATAAAGATCAGGCAGGTGCGCGACTTGGAAACCGTTCCCGTCAGCTTGCGCAGGGCTTGCGACATCAGGCGGGCCTGGAGGCCCATGTGGCTGTCTCCCATTTCGCCATCGAGTTCGGCCTTGGGCACTAGCGCCGCGACCGAGTCGACCACCAGCACGTCGATGGCGTTTGAGCGGACCAGGGCTTCGGTGATTTCCAGCGCCTGCTCGCCGTAATCTGGTTGCGAGACCAGCAGGTTGTCTACGTCTACGCCCAGCTTTTTGGCGTAGGCGGGATCTAGCGCGTGCTCGGCATCGACGAAGGCGGCCATGCCTCCGGTTTTCTGCGCCTCGGCAATTACCTGCAGAGTGATGGTGGTCTTGCCGGAGGACTCCGGGCCGAAGACTTCGATTACGCGTCCGCGCGGGAAGCCGCCTACGCCTAGCGCTGCGTCGAACGAGATCGCTCCGGTTGAGATCACGGCGATGGGGACGATCGCTTCTTTCGACCCCAGGCGCATGATCGAGCCTTTGCCGAATTGCTTTTCGATTTGCGAGACTGCCAGCTCGATTGCCTTGCCGCGTTCATCCGCCATGGGAGTGTGGCTCCTTAGAGTGCCTTTTAGTGCGTCTGGGCGGATTATACATACGGAATGAAGCGAAGAAAAGGCGAATCTAGAAAATATAGGTGGAAAAGTTTCCGAAAATGGGAGAAAGAGGTGGGGGCGAGGAAGAGTCCTTTATGGAGTTGAGTTGAAAGCCTTCGTGCTAAATATACGATCTCATCGCATATTTAGCATCGAGGGCGGCATTAGCTGGGCAGAGGGATAAGATGCGCCGAGATCCACTCGTGAATCAGTCCGAAGCGGAACTTGCCTTCTTCCATTGCCTTAATCATGAACTCGTAGGCGGCCCTGCTATTCACGTCCAGATCGAATCCGTTCACCAGCAGAAAGGTGTGAACCGTTGCAAATCCCACCCGCTTGTTGCCATCCAGAAAGCCGTGATTGTTGACCAGCGACTCCAGCAGCGCAGCCGCTTCTTCGCAGATGTCGTGGTAGTAACCGGTCTGGGGACGGAAAACCGCGGCTTCCAACGCGCCCTGATCGCGCAGACCGTGCGCGCCGCCGTACCCCTCGATCTGGTGATGGTGGATGGCGATGACTTCAGCCACGGTCAGGTAGACGCGCTCGGCCATTTACTTGGCCAGTTTCTTGTACAACTCACGATACTTTTCGTTGGAGCGGCGGTAGGCGGCCATCACCTCAGGCCTTACCATGCGTTGCGAAGGGACCACGTTGTGCAGGTAGTGCTCCAGCGCACGCTCCAGCACGAAGCGCTGCGACTGCCCGTTTTGTTTGGCTACGGAGACGAGTTCCTGGTAAAGCTTGGCGTCTATTTCGGGAGCGATTTTGACCGAACGTGGCATGGGCACCTCTTGGTTAGATTCTAGCTGCGGGGCGGGGCGGGATCAAGATAAATCTAGAGATTGCTACAAAATTGCGAGACGTCGGTCCATCAAGCTGTCATCCTGACGCCCGCGATCTTTACTGACCGAAGCAGCAAGAGTGGTTCCGGACAAGTGCAGACAAGTGCAGAGGTCCTTCGTTGGGAGTCCCCGGCTTTCGCCGGGGATTCCGCTGCCTCAGGATGACAAGACAAGGGGAGTGATCGGCTTCCCGGTGCGGGCTACCTCTGCAGCAAGTCAACCGGCGCCGTCACGTCGTGCACGCGGAAATACTTGGCCAGCGCGGGATACTTTCGCGCCACGGCCTCATACATCGCATAGGCAACGTTGCGGTAGGAAACGTGGCCGGCGGGCGTGGTGCGGAGTTCGGAGATGTAGACGGCCTCGGCGAAGTCCATTTTGAAGAGGGCGCGTTTGCGATAGGCCAGCGGGATTGCGTATTGCGAATTTTCTTCTGCCTCGGGCGCTGGGCGCGCCGCTAGCTTTTCTACCGCTGATTGCGCGCGGCGCATGGCGGCGTCGTAGCGGAGGCGCATGCCGGCATCTTCCACGTCGAGCAGCATTTCGTAGCCGTGCTGCGTGGTGAACGCCTGCATGACCTGGATGCAGCGGCGGTGGCGGTGCATGTCGCGGAAGCCGCCGGTGTCCATCAAAATGTCGAAGCGGAACTGCTGGCCGGCGCGGAAGGGGCGTGGCATTTCGTCGTGCTTGCCGCGATGGCGCAGGCCGAGGTCGATGATCTCGCGGCGATAGCGCTCGCCGGAAACCTGGAGCGCGTGGCGGAGCTGTCTATAGGAGTGGTGGCAGTGCTCGTAGAGGAGCGTGGTGGCGATTTCGACTTCGAGCGGCTCTTCGTCGAGCAGGTCGACGATTGCTTTCGAGGGGGCTAGTTGCTCGCTCTTCATTAGTTCGCTGGCGGCCTGGCGCAGTTCGCGGCGGGTTTCCATTTCGTAGGGATTCGGGTCGGCGTACTTTACCAGCGTGGGCGCGACGCGAACATCGTGGAGCAGTTCCTGCTCGGCTCGCGCGCCCAGGTCTGGATTTACGGCTCGAATTTCCTCCACTAGTTTCTTCATAGACTCGGCATTCACGTTGTAAGCCGCGGTAGTAGCAGCCTTCTTTAACGACTCGCCAAGAGCGCGCACTTCTTTGTGGGTGTGCGAGAGCAGGTGCGCTACCTGGGTTTCCAATGTCCGGGCGTTGACGATTTCTCCCAGCGACGTGTTCGTGGCCAGCGGCAGCAGGTAGCGCGTGATATCGAAGGCGCGGGCCTTCAGCGTGCGCTCGTACTGCTCCTGCTTCATGTCGGCGGGTTTGGGAGTGATGCTGATCAGGTGCTGGGTCATGTGCTCCGAGAGCGCGTCATATTCGGCGAAAAGGGAGTCCAGCGTTTCGCGGTAGAGGTGGCGGGCTTCGTCGTTGTCTCGGCCACCGGCTCCGAAGTCGGGGATGTAGTAGCCGCTTTTTTTGAAATCCTGATAGCGGGTGGAGCGCTCCTGGCCGTCCCAGCGCTGTTCGTCTGCCAGTTCGATTGCGGCTAGAATCGAGAGCCTCTCGACCGCCAGCGCTACGTGCGCCAGGTCGGCGATGGAGCGGTGACCGTATTGGAAATAGAATGTGTTGAGGAATTTTTCTGCTTTTTGTGCGCTGATCTCGCGCAGAGATTCCTTCATCGACAGTGCTGAGCGCGAATACTTGGCCATGGCGTAGGCCTGGATCTCCGGCTCAACGCCGTAGACCGCGAAGACTTCGGTGGAGGGCGCTTCGGTCACTTTTTCGGGAACCGCAGGGCTCTCAGCAGCGGAAGCCCTCTGCGGCGACCGGTGTCCGGAGTCGGCCGAAAGCGAATCTGATGGGGATGATTTCTGGTTGGAAGGTTCGGGCATGGTGATGACTTCGTTCATTTTTTCCGTTAATCGAAGCGGATTTTTGCATGTTACGTGGCAAGGTTAGAAGAACGCAATGCCCGTTGGCGGAATGGTGTCATCCGATGGGAAAATTCCTTGCTCATTCGGTCGCGTTAGATTACAACGGTATTGCGTCCTACGGCCTGTGTGACGTATCGTCTCGGAACCGATAGTATAAGTGTGCTTGACGCATTGGGCCGAGACCCCGTGACTGATTCCAGCATCAAATCAGCTGTGAATGCCGCTGAAAATCCGGCGTCGCCTGACCTGCGTCCCGTTGACTACGAAAGGCCTCCGGTCGTCGAGACGGCGTTCCGTTTCACTTTTCCCCCGATTAAAGGGTGGAACGTCTTTCATCTGGGGCTGTTCTGGGCGCGCCTGCGGAAGCGCTATCAGTTCGCCGAGGCCCATTTGCCAGTGGGCAGCATTGAAGTCGACGACTTGGACTTCAAACTCGGCCCAGAAATTCGCCTCGAAGCGATTCCGCTGAGGTCTTTCCTATTCGATTCGTCCAAGAACCAGCTACTTCAAGTGCAGCCCAACGCCTTCGTCAGAAATTGGAGGGCCATTGAGGCCGAACAGAAGTACTGTCACTACTCCGAGCTGAAACCCATGTTTCAGGCGGATTGGACCGACTATCGGGAGTTCCTTAAGGACGAAGGCCTGCCGCAGCCAAACGTATTTCAGTGCGATGTGACCTATATCAACCACTTTGTGAAGGGACGCGAGTGGAAGACGCTGGACGATTTTGCGCCCCTTTTCCGGCGCATGAGGATCGAGCTTGAAGGTGCGTTGGTAACCTCGATTTCCTTCGGAGCGACGGTCGGGGAGAGTCAGGTACGAATGGAAGCAGCCCCGGCGATACGGCCCGCCGACGGGACACCTATCATCCAACTAACGCTGAACGTTAGCGGTAAACCCGTCAACACTTCGGAAAAAGACGTCTGGGCCAAACTGGATAACTGCCATAAGGTGCTAGTGGAAACCTTCGCGGAAATCACAGCTGAAGACTTGCAACGGCAGGTCTGGAGGAGGATACGATGAACTTCTTTTGCCCTGAAAACTGCGCGTACCTCGATAGAGTAAATCCGCACCGCGATACTCTCTGGGCCGACTCTGTTTTCGAGGTGCCACGCATGGTCGACAAGAGGCCTTGGCTAGCGCACGCGTTTACGGAGTTGCTCCAAGTCCAACGCACAGGTGGGGATGAGCCGGGCATCGGAGACTTTCGGGTTACGGACGATACCCTCAACATGGCAGGGAAAATACTTGGGAGTATTAAGTATCGATTTCTACCCAACCCCTCACTCTTTGCAGTCCCAGGCGGAGGTATTCAGATTGTGTGGTCAAATGGACCTGACGCCGTTGAAGTCAGCGTTTTCCCTGGCGAGGGCGTCGGTGTTGCACGTCTTGTTGACGACGTGCCGACGAAGTCGAAAGAGTTGGGGGCGGCAGAGTACGAGCAAATGAACGACTTCTTGGCTGATTTCGTGGGCTGATCGCGCAAGAAACTAGATGCCTCCGTTTGTCGACGATCCCGTTAGATACCCTAACGAACAGCGGCTCCTTCGCATCCTAAGGGACAGCAATTTCTGGCATCCACGAGATGCTCCGGTTCGAGCATCTTCCGGCGCTTTCCAAGACACCACGAAGGAAAATTCCTGCTTCGTGCTAAATCAGTTGAGAGTCGAACATTTTCAAAAGATCGCAGAGACTTATCCGGGCAGTAAGCTCGCAACCGTTGTAGCCGGGGATGCGAGGCGATGCGGGTATTCAGTTTGCGAGGATCCTTCGGATTTTCTCCCTGGGCACGTGGTCGTCTGTCCACCACAAGACGCGAGAATAAACGCGTACATCAAGATGGCAAAGTGTTTAGCACACACCAGCGTGATGTACGAGCCTCAGATGCCGGGTCATTAATCAAGAGGCGCTTCGTTTCGTCATTTGCTTGCGCGCCGATATAGAGTCGGCGAGTATAATTCCACGTTCTGACGTAGAGCCTTTTCAATCTGGACTCGAAGGAAACTCGGGAGAATCCTCATGTCCCTTTCAGGACGGGTGGCGTTTGTGACCGGCGCGTCGCAGGGTATTGGACGGGCGTGCGCGCTGAAACTCGCCACTGAAGGCGCGGCGGTTGCCGTTGCCGCGCGTAATCAGGAGAAGCTGAACGAACTGGTTCATGAGATTACTGCGGCTGGCGGCAAGGCTGCGGCTTTCGCCCTTGACGTCACTGATGAAGAGCAGGTCAAGTTGGCGATCAAGTCTGCTGGGGCGCAGTTTGGGAAGATCGACATTCTGGTTAACAACGCCGGCATTACCCGCGATCAGCTGGTTATGCGGATGAAGCGGGCTGACTGGGACGCGGTGTTGCAGACTAATTTGACCTCGGCTTATCTCTGCATCCAGCAAGTTTCTATTTCCATGATCAAGCAGCGCTGGGGGCGGATCATTAATATCGCCAGCGTTTTTGGGCAGATGGGGCAGGCGGGGCAGGCGAACTATTCGGCGTCAAAGGCCGGGCTGATTGGATTGACGATGGCCGTTGCCCGCGAGCTGGGATCGCGCAACATTACTTGCAACGCGGTGGCTCCGGGGTTCATCGAAACCGCCATGACGGAGGTGCTCGGCGAGGAGTTCAAGCAGAATGCCGCGAAACAGATTCCGCTGGGACGGGTGGGATCGCCGGGCGATGTGGCCAGTGCGGTGGCGTTTCTTGCGTCGGATTCGGCCTCGTACATTACCGGGCACGTGCTGAATGTGAATGGCGGCATGCTGATGGGGTAGGAAAACCTTAAACCTAGCCGCACGCGGGATGGTCATCGCCCATATATTAAAGATGAAAGTACTTGGACGCCAAAAGCCCTTAACCGCGAAGGTCGCGAAAGAAGGCCGCGAAGGACGCAAAGAAGACGAGTTGATTTTTGCCCAGGCGGAGTCGCCGGCGCAGATTGCGCAGGCCCGCGAACTATTTCTGGAATATGGGCAGTCGCTCGGCTTCAGTCTCTGCTTTCAGAACTTCGATGAGGAACTTGCCGGATTGCCGGGCGGCTACTCTCCGCCGGAGGGCCGGCTGCTGCTTGCAGAATGCGAGGGTCAAGTGGCGGGCTGCGTTGCGCTGCATGCGTTGGAGTCCGGCGTCTGCGAAATGAAGCGGCTTTATCTGCGTCCGCAGTTTCGGGGCAAGGGCTTGGGGCGCGCGCTGGCCGAGCGCATTATCGCCGAGGCGCGGCAGATTGGCTACCGGCGCATGCGGCTTGACACCGTGGAGCCAGTGATGAAAGATGCGGTCGCGATGTATCGCAAGCTGGGGTTTAAGGAGATCGCTCCCTATTGTGCGAATCCCATTGCCGGCGCGTTGTACATGGAGTTGGAATTGTGAGTCCACTTATGGAGAGGTCTGGAACCATGAAGAAAGTCTTCCTGCTGATGGTTTTCCTGTTGATCATTGCCGGGCTGTTCGCCTCCTCCTCGGTTGCTGTCGACAGCAAGAACGTTTCCTACAAGAGCGGCGACGAGACCGTCAATACCGTGCTCTACACTCCTGCCGGCAAGGGGCCATTTCCTGCGATTATTGTCATCCACGAGTGGTGGGGGCTTAACGACTGGGTCAAGGACCAGGCTGCGAAGCTGGCAGGCGAGGGCTATGTGGCTCTGGCGATTGATTTGTATCGCGGCAAGGTGGCTACTACGCCTGACCAGGCTCATGAAATTATGCGCGGAGTTCCGGAAGACCGGGCCAAGCGCGATCTGCACGCGGCTTTTGCATTTCTTCAGTCGCAGGCTAACGTAAAGAAAGACCGCATCGGCGCGATCGGCTGGTGCATGGGCGGCGGGTACTCGCTCGACGTCGCTTTGCAGGAGCCTGCGCTGGCGGCCGATGTGATCAACTACGGCCATCTCGCGACCGACCCCGATGCGCTTAAGAAAATTAACGCTCCGATCCTAGGATTGTTTGGCGCTCTGGACCAGGGAATCCCGCCGCACGACGTGAAGAAGTTTGGGGAGACGCTGGACGGGATGGGAAAGAAGATTGAGATCAAGATCTACGACGATGCCGGCCATGGCTTCGAAAATCCGAATAATAAAGACGGTTACCGCGCCGCCGATGCTGCCGACGCCTGGAAGCGTATCGTGAGCTTTCTGGGAGAGACCTTGAAGAAATAGTGGCTTCGAAGCCGCGGCTGCCGAATATGTACCTTGCGTGCTATTCACCTGCGTGCGGCATTTTCGGTGCTGACTGGCCTACGTCAAGAGCCTTTAACCGCAAAGAACGCGAAGATGGCGCAAAGGACGCCAAGCAAAACCGACACCAGGAATTCCTGCTTGCTCTGAGCCTTATTTTTCGAGGGTGATCATTTGTTGCACACTGTCTAAGGATGTCTCTGGCCGGGCTCTGTCATGCTCCTGATTTGCACTGATTTTGTCATAGCACTAAATTCCACTTGCCAGAAAATGCCGATCTGGTTACTATGTCGCATTCCTGAAATGCTCCCCCAGATCAACATCGGCGAAACCATCCGAAACTACCGGCTGCAGAAAGGTATGTCTCAGGGAGACATCGAGAAGCGCACCGGGCTGCTGCGCTGCTATCTTTCGCGGGTCGAGAACGGGCACACGATCCCTTCGCTCGACACGCTGTCGAAAATTGCCGGGGCCATGGAGATTGCGCTCTCGCAGTTCTTCTCCGAGTCGGGGCACAGCAACGGGTCGAAGGGGTTGCCGCAACTCTCCGATGACGAAGTGCGCTTCCTGAGTCAGGTACGCCGCTACGCCACCAATCTGAATGACAGCGACCGCAAGCTGGTGCTGGCCATGGTTAAGAAGATGGCGGCGAATTCGAGTAAATAGCGGTCAGCCATCAGCCGTCAGCCGTCAGAAAAACCCAAACCTTCTACTCCACCTACCCTACCTTTCGTGATAGCCCGTCGCGTGGTCTCTGTCGGGAGGGTTTTACTGACGTCTGATGGCTGACGGCTGATGGCTGCTTACTTTCGTACCATGACCTCTGGTGACCGCCGGGCACCTCGCGCCCGCCGCCGCTTCTCACTACACTTTGACTTGGAGATTCCCTCGTGACCACTGACGAAGAACTGAGTGTGCTGGAAACCCAGCTGCGGCGGCTGAAGATCGAGTATGAGGTTTTTTTCAGCAACCCGACCAAACGGCCTCCCGCGGACGTTGAGTGGAAGGTACTCTCGCTGCTGCGCAAGTTTTCCGATGGCGGGCGCATGAGTTTTTCGCAGCGCTTCCGCTATAACGAAATGGCGCAGCGCTATGCCGTCTATAGCGATCTGTGGCGCAAGAAGTCGCGCATTCGCGAGGAGGGCTACCGGCGTCCGCAGGACGCGCTGCTTGCCGTGCAGGGAGTTCGCCCCGATGTTGAGGCGCACAAGCCGCACCACAATCCAGTTTACGGTTTAAGTCATAGTGCCGCTGCTGCTGCCGCCGCTACGGCTGAGGTTCCGGCCGCCGCTCAGCCGGTTACATTGCATAGCGCTGCGGATAAAGTTGAACGCGAGCAGGTGGAGCGCTTGTTCAACACCCTGGTCGCTGCCAAGAAGAAAGCGGGAGAGAAAGTTTCCGGCAACCTCGATTCCTTCTCCACTTTCGTGCAGAAGAAGAGTGAAGAGATTCGCAAGCAGTATGGATGTCAGGATGTGGAGTTCTCGGTGGAACTCAACGATGGGCACGTCAAGCTGAAGGCTAAGGCGAAAGCGTAAAAAGCTCAGAAGCGGGTGAGGTTTCCCAAAACTGGTGAACCGGCCTCTATTTCCCGCGTCGTATAATCTCCTCGCGGGTTATCCGCAGCAGCTCCGAAACACTTACCGCCTCGTCCCTCTCGACCCGCTTGGAAATCATCGTAAGCGCGTTGAAGTGGACGGTCGTCTCTCTGAAGCGCAACGTCGGGTCAGTGCCGTACTCGTCTGTTACCATTACCCACCGCAAGGGAAGTTCATTCGCCAGCACATCCCCGAAGGCGACACCTAGGCTCTGTAATTCGTATGTCTGAGACTTATCGAATACCTTCTCGTCAATTAGCTTTTGAAGAACTGGTAAGTCGCGCTTGGTTCTGGTGAGCGCCGTTGTGCCATATCGCTGCTTGGCGGCGGCTGCAACGACGGCTCTCTGCTGCTCAAGTCGCGCGTTGTCCTCGCTGGAAAGCTCGATGAATTTGAGCCCGGATGCTGCCTTACGATTCAATTGGCCACAAAGAATACCCACGAATCCAAGGGTCAAAAGGGCGATTATGATTGCGGCGCGTGGGGTCATAGCGAAAATCATTATGAAGTTTACCTGACACTTGAACCATTGTTGAAACATCACCATTTCACAAGGAGTGTCCCTAGAGGCCGATGAGTCTCCGCCAAACGAGCCACGCATATTGCTGATAGAATCTTCGGTCATTCCGCACTCATCCTTCATATCCGAGGCCGATCATGTCCCGCAGCACTTCCCCTATCCAGCGCGCCATCCTCAGCGTTACCGACAAGACCGGCCTTGTTGACTTCGCGCGCCAGCTCTCTGGCCTCGGCATCGAGCTGGTCTCAACCGGAGGCACGGCCAAGCTGCTTCGCGATTCCGGCATCGCGGTCATAGACATTTCAGAGCTCACTGGATTTCCTGAGATGCTGGATGGCCGCGTGAAGACGCTGCATCCCAAGGTGCATGGCGGTATTCTGCATCGACGGGAGAATCCGGCGCACACCGTAGCTGTTGCTGAGCAAGGCATTCAGCCGATTGACATGGTCGTGGTGAATCTTTACGCCTTTGAAAAGACGGCCGCGAAGCCGGGCGTGGCTTTTGAAGAGCTGATCGAGAACATTGACATTGGCGGTCCTTCGATGATCCGCTCCGCCGCCAAGAATTTTCACGATGTTGCCGTTGTTACTTCGCCTGCGGACTACCCGGTCGTTGCCGATGAGCTTGCCCGCTCCAGCGGCGCGCTCTCGCTTGAAACGAAGTGGCGGCTGGCGCAGAAGGCATTTGCCACCACCGCTGCCTACGATTCCGCTATCGCGTTGACGCTTGAACGCATTCCTGACATCAAGAATTCCCAACTCGTTGCCGCGGAAGCCTTCCCGCAGACGCTGCGCTTGTTGTTCCAGAAAACGCTTGACCTGCGCTACGGCGAGAACCCGCACCAGAAGGCCGCCATGTATTCGGACGGATCTGGCGTGGGCGTGGCTAATGCTCGCCAGCTTCAGGGCAAAGAGCTTTCCTACAACAACATCGTCGACCTGCAGGCCGCATGGGATCTGGCGCAAGAATTCAACGTGGCCGGGTTCGACGGACCTTTCTGCGCCATTATCAAGCACACGAATCCCGCCGGCGCCGCTACCGGCAAGACTCTTGCTGAGGCTTACAAGCGGGCGCTCGAGTGCGATCCGGTTTCGGCGTTCGGGGGCGTGATTGGGGTGAACCGCCCCGTCGACGGCGAGGCTGCCGAAGAGATGCACAAACTTTTTCTGGAAGTGATCGCTGCGCCGGGGTTCGATGAGGCCGCCAAAGCCCGGTTTGCCAGCAAGAAGAATCTTCGCCTCGTCGAAGTGAAAGCCGCGCCGCAAAAATGGACTCTAAAAAATGTTTCCGGAGGAATGCTATTGCAGGACTCCGACTCACGCACCTTGCAGGACGCCGATCTCAAAGTTGTCACCCAGCGCGCGCCTACGCCCGAAGAAATCCGCGCGCTGCTGTTTGCCTGGAAGGTTTGCAAGCACGTCAAGTCGAATGCCATCGTTTACGCCCGCGATGGGCAGACTGTGGGGATCGGTGCCGGGCAGATGAGCCGCGTTGACTCGGCCAAGATCGGCGCCATGAAGGCACAACTGCCGCTGCAGGGAACGGTTGCCGCTTCTGACGCCTTCTTTCCGTTTCCCGACGGCGTGGAGGAGATTGTCAAGGCCGGCGCTACCGCCATCATTCAGCCTGGCGGCTCGCAGCGCGATTTCGAAGTTATCGCGGCCGCGGATCGACTTGGGCTGGCTATGTTGTTCACCGGTGTGCGGCATTTTCGGCACTGACTGGCTCAAGGTCAAAAGCCTTTAACCGCAAAGAACGCTAAGGTCGCGCGAAGGTCGCTAAGAAAACTTTACCAAACTTGACAATCCAACCTTAACAATCAATACAATCAAGTTCCCCTCGGTCGCTGTACTTCCGCGTTCCAAGCAGCTCGCGCGAGGCTAAGTGTTTTTCCCCAATCTGTCCCGTATCAGGTTAGAATTAAAGCACCCCACCCCCGGCGGTTTTGCATCCAAACGTTATGCTTCCGGGAAGTGCACGAAGCTCTAGCAGGAACGTTCTAATAGAGACAGGTCCGAGAATTAATTCCAGCGTCGTCAGGTCGAGCATGAATAGAATTTTTCGCTCCGTTTTAGTGTTGTCCTTCTTCGTGGCGGCAGGGGCCGCCCAATCCAAGCCATCTTCGCCCGCGGAAAAGCCCGCGGATTCCAAGGCTTCGCCGCGCAAGATAGACCGCGCCGTCGCCTATTACCACTACACGCTCGCGCACATGTACGAAGAGCAGGTTACGGTTTACGGCCGCAGCGAGTTGGCGAACCGGGCAATGGAAGAGTACCGGCTGGCCATTGAGGCTGATCCGTCTTCCGAGTTCCTGACCTCTGGCCTGGCGGAACTTTACGTGAAGACCGGACGCATTCGCGACGCGGTGCTTCAGGCCCAGGACATCCTGAAACGCGATCCTAACAATCTGGAGGCTCACAAACTGTTAGGCCGGATTTATCTGCGGTCGCTGGGCGATATGCCGGGCGGCGGCAACGGGTCCGACAACGTGCTCAAGCTGGCCATAGAACAGTACGAACAGATTGTGAAGATCGAGCCTGACAAGGTTGATGACCATCTCTTGCTGGGCCGGCTCTACCGCTTGAACAACGATTTGCAGAAGGCGGAGAACGAATTGAAGATCGCGGTGAAGCTCGATCCTGATTCGGAAGAAGCGGTCACCACGCTTTCGCTGCTTTACAGCGACGAGGGCGACACGACGCACGCGCTGCAGGTGCTCAGTTCCGTGCCCGATAAAGGACGCTCGGCCAAGCTGTATGCCGCACTGGGCGCCACCTACGAGCAGCGCAAGGATTTCAAGAACGCGATCGACGCCTACAAACACGCCATCCAGCTGGACCGCGACAATCTGGACGCGATTCGCGGGCTGGCGGAGAATCTTTTGAACGACGGGCAGATCGACGCCGCGCTCGATCAGTACAAGGTGATCGCCGACGCTAATCCGGAAGATGCGCAGACTTACCTCCGCATCTCTGAGATCTACCGCCGCCAGGGAAAATACGACCAGGCGCTGGAAAGCCTGAAGAAGGCTGAGGCCATGGTCCCCGACGCGCTGGAAGTTCCATACAACGTGGCGGTGGTTTACGAGGCTCAGGCCCGCTACGACGAGGCGGTAAAGATTCTGCAGGATCTGCTGAAGAAGACCGAGAAGGCTGACAACAACTACTCGCAGGCCGACCGCAACAATCGCGCCATCTTCATCGAGCGGCTGGGCATGGTGTATCGCGATCAGGAAAACTATCCGGCGGCGATTGAGACCTTTCGCAAGATGATTCCGCTGGGCGACGAAAACGCGCGCACCGGTTATCAGGACGTAATCGATACCTACCGCGAAGCCAAGCAGTGGCCGGAAGCCACGGCGACCGCCAAAGAAGCAGTGCAAAAGCTGCCGGACGACCGCGAGCTGCGCATGGTGCTGGATGCTCAACTGGCCGACACCGGCAACCCCGAAAAGCCGCTTGCCGACGTGCGCTCTCTGCTCAAGGGCAAGCCGGAAGACCGCGAGGTCTACCTCCGGCTGTCGATTATGTACACACGCCTGCACCGTTGGAGCGACGCTGAGGACTGTCTCAGCAAAGCGGAGCAGCTCTCCACCAAGCCCGAAGACAAAGAGTATGTCTACTTCCTGCGCGGTTCTACCTACGAGCGCGAGAAGAAATACGATGCGGCCGAGGCCGAGTTCAGGAAAGTGCTGGCTGCCAACCCGCAGAGCGCCGCGACCCTGAACTATCTGGGTTACATGAATGCCGACCGCGACGTCCGGCTAGAGGAGTCGCTGAATTACATCAAACTGGCGGTGAGCCTGGAGCCGACCAACGGCGCTTATCTGGATTCGCTGGGCTGGGCCTATTTCAGGCTCGGCAAATACGACCTCGCCGAAGAGAACCTGACCAAAGCGTCGTTGCGCATGGGGTCAGACCCAACCGTGCAGGATCACCTTGGCGATCTTTACCAGAAGACAGGTCGGCTGAAGCTGGCCGCTGCGCACTGGGAGCGCGCCGTCGAAGAGTGGAACAAAACTATAGGCTCGGAATTGGATGGCGATCTGTTCGCGGCCACGCAGAGGAAGCTTGACGCGGCTAAGGTGCGGTTGGCTAAGGAAGGGTCGGGGAATCAGTAGTCAGTACTGAGTATCCAGTACCTAGACAGGCGGGCTGTCCTGGACAATCTGCGACGCGGTCCCGCAACTCGCTGCCAGGCATTCGCAGTTGTTAAACTCTCCGCATGTCCGACAGTTCAGGGTGTTTGCCGACGAACCTTGAAATTCGCGTTGCCTCCATGAAGGATATCCCGGAAATCCTGCGCCAGCGCCGGGCAATGTACGAAGACATGGACTACAAGGATGCCGAGTCCCTCGGAGCCATGGTGTCTCTTACCGCTGGCTATCTGACGAAAGCCTTGTCTGACGGTTCGTTCCGCGCCTGGCTAGCCGCAGACGGGGAGCGTGTAGTGGCCGGGGGAGCGATCATCATTTCTCCATGGCCTGCTCATCCTTATGATTTGGAATGCCGCCGCGCGACGATCCTGAACGTTTATACAGATCGGGACTATCGCCGCCGTGGCGTTGCCCGAAGACTTATGCAGACGATGATTGACTGGTGCAGGCGCGAAGGCTTCGCCCGAGTCACTCTGCACGCCAGCGAGGATGGCCGTCATCTTTACGAGTCTATGGGATTTGAAGAGAGCAACGAGATGCGGCTCAAATTGCGATAGGAGTCATAGTAGCTGATACCGAGTACCGAGTACCGAGCGAGACAATCCGGGTACCGCGTGAGTATGTGCTCAGCAGCAACTCGGTACTAGGTACTCGGTACTCACCCCTGCTACACTTCTTGAATGCTGGCCGGCTACGCGGTGCAGGTGGAGCATTCCCGCGGACGCCGCTTCCCTGAAGCGCCGCATCCATATCGCAATGACTTTCAGCGCGACCGCGACCGGGTCATCCATGCGCGCGCTTTTCGCCGGCTCGAAGATAAGACCCAGGTTTTCACGCGGCGCTACTCCGATCATTTTCGCAACCGGCTCACGCATACCATCGAAGTGGCTCAGATTTCACGCACTGTTGCTGGCGCGCTCGGCCTCAACGTCGATTTAGCCGAGGCGCTGGCACTCGTGCATGATCTTGGCCATCCTCCGTTCGGCCACGCCGGCGAGAAAGCGCTTGACGCCGCCATGCGCGCTCACGGTCTGTTCTTCGATCACAACCTGCACGCGCTACGCATTGTGGAGGACTTCGAGCAGCGCTATGCCGCGTTTCGCGGGCTGAATCTGACCTTCGAAGTGCGCGAGGGCATCATCAAGCACTCGCGCGATTACAATGCGGCGAGGCATCCTGAATTGGCGGAGTATCTGCTTGACCAGCGGCCCCCGCTCGAAGCCCAGCTCATCGATCTTACCGACGAGATCGGCTACAACACCGCCGATCTGGACGACGGTTACGAAGCCCATCTGCTGACGCTTGAACAGGTCCGTGACGGTGTGGCCGTCTTTGAACGCTTTTTCCGCGAGGTCGAGCAGATTTATCCCAACGCTGCCGCCAAGCTGAAATTCAACGAAGCGCTTAAAGGAGTGTTCAACCGTCTGGCCGGCGATCTGATCACGAACACGCAGGCGCGGCTGAAACAAGCTGGGATTGAAACACTGGAGGATGTCCGTCTGCACAGAGAGCGGCTGGCAGCCTTCAGTCCCGAAGTAGAAGCCGAACGCAAACAGATCAAAGATTTCCTCTATGAGAATCTCTATTACAGCGCTTCTCTGGCAGGAGAAAAAGACGACGCCGAACGCATCGTCAGCGAGCTGTTCGCTTTTTGGATGGAGAATCCTTCAGCCCTGCCTCACTATTACCAGGAGAAAGCCGGGCAGGAATCTTTGCCGCGCGTAGTCTGCGACTACATCGCCGGGATGACCGATCACTTCATCATCGAACAGTACGAAAAACACTGCGGCAGTGGGCGCTAAGGCAGCACACATAGCCCTGCGCATAGCTCTGTAATCCTGAGCGAAGTTGTCGTTCGCGAAGCGGGCGACAACGCAGTCGAGGGACCCCTACCGTCCACTCGCATGATCGTGCCGATTCAAGGATTCAAGGACCTCTTACGACGCGCTGATGTGACGATAGTCGCTCCCGGCACCGGTTCGTCCGCTTCGAGCCGCTGGCTCGACCTCTAACCCCAGCCGGGTCAGTGAGTCTAAATGGCCTGTTAACGATACTTACCGCCTCTGGGACTTCGCCTTTTCCTCATACGCCTTGGCTTCAGAGCTTTCACCCAATTTGCGACTTGCTGCCGCAAGCATTGAATATCGCAGATATAAGTCTGGCCCGGATGGGCCGGACTGGAGGCAGAGGATGAATTCTCGTTTGGCTCTTTGGAATTCCTTCAACTCATAAAGAGTGTAGCCGTAGTAATAGTGAAATACGGGTTGCCACTCTTGACTGACTCCAAGAGTGCTGGCACGCTCGAATTGTTCCTTTGCCAACGGAAATACGGACATTTCGTGATAGCAGCGACCGAGATGACAATGGAGATCGCTCCGGACCTCTGGATCGAGTTGAAAATCCCTCGCCTCCTCAAGTAGAGGCTGCGCTTCAAGGTTCCTTTGCAGATGCATCAGGGAGAATGCACGCTCTACTTGGATGACCTCATATACCTCCCGGCCCTCAAGGCTTTTGAGCCAGTCGCTGTGTTCGGTCAGTATGGACGATAGGGCTTCGACTCCTTGCTCTCGTTTTTCTTGCTCCAAGAGAGCGAGCGCGCAGAACAAGTCTATTTCTACGCAAGCCCGCAAATTTCCTACAGCCAATCGTCTCGCCTCAACCACGAGCGAGTCCGCCTCATCGAACCGACCTTCTCTCTGATGGAAGCTTGCCTTTTCTAGCAATCCACCAATTTTCTGACGAAGATCATCTCCACCCCCTTGGGTTGTCATGACGAGTCCGGTGCGGGCTGAGGCACGCGCTAAGGCAGCACACATCGCCCTGCGCATAGCTCTGTCATCCTTCTATGAAACAGGCGTACCTGTCCACAGGTATTTTTGCGGTGCCAGGGTGACAGCGATTGGGGCCGCTGACTCGCAATTCCCAATACTACTTGGGCCCCAGTTCTTGCCTGCTTCGAAAGTATGTCTGCGGCGTGGTTCCCAACATCTGCCGGAACATTTCAATGAAAGCACTCACGCTGTCGTAACCAACCGCAACAGCCGCCTCCGTTACGGATCTGCCTTGAGCGAGCATTTCAAGCGCAGCAAACAACCGTGCCTGCTGTCGCCAACGGCCAAACGACATACCACCTGGGCCGAAAACGCACGCATGAAGGTGCGGCGTGCCATTCCCGCACAATCCGCCCACTCATCCAACGTGCGGTCGTCCGCAACCTCATCCAGCAGAGCATGAGCAACTCTGGCTAACCTCGTATCTCTGGGTATAGGCAAACGCAAAGGCTGGTGTTCAGGCTGTCGAATTTCACCGCGAAGAACGGTGATTAGACGCTTCTGCGCCGGGTTGAGCGGTTGCCGGGGGTTCCACGTGAGAACACGATGCACTATGGCAAACAATAACTCTGATGAATTGAACATGCACGGCTTCTTCGGCAGTCCACGGCACATCTCCGGAGACAAGTAAACCATCGATCCGGCAACGCCTCCCACAGAGCGCGCCGCGTGCCTGCAATCAGGAGGAATCCACGCACAACGCTGGGAGGGAAACATCCATCGTTTACTGCCCGCTTCCACAACCAGCAGTCCCCGGGTCAACGCGAAGAGTTGTCCACGCGTGTGACTGTGCTCTGGCGCCCAATCCTCAGGCGCACGCCTCCTGAAGGCAAAGGCCAATATTGGCGTGTCGCTCTCGAACAGACGGCGCAGTTCTGCCGCATTCTTCGGGATTAAGAACATGAATCTACGAGATTGACCCTTTCCCGGTAAAGATTGCCACTTTCCCGTTAGCAGGCCCGCATGAACGCAGCTAGAGTACGGGCCAGAGCGAGGAAAGGCAAGGAACAGAAACGATCATGTGATCCGAAAAATGTGCTGATCGAAAAAACTTAGCAATCGTGAAAGGACGCGAATTATGAACGCTGCTGTGCTACACACTTTCGATGAACCACCTCATTTTGAGCAGTTTTCCGAACCGGTTGCGGAAGACAACGAGGTGATCGTGCACGTGCGGGCCGCCGCGCTCAAACCTATCGAAAAGCAAATGGCTAACGGCTCGCACTACGCAGCGTACCGCAAACTGCCCGTCGTGTGCGGCGTGGATGGCGTGGGGTGCATGGACGACGGTACGCGGGTGTTCTTCGGTGGGGCCCGGCTGCCTTACGGCAGCATGGCACAGCGCACTGTCGTATCGCGGTCGCGCTGTTTTCCGATTCCCGATAATATTGGCGACGACATCGCGGCCGCCGTTGTAAACCCTGGCCTGTCTGCGTGGGGAGCGCTTGCCTGGCGTGCGCAACTCACTCCGCGTGAGACTGTCCTGATTCTCGGCGCAATTGGAGTCACCGGCAAGCTCGCCATACAAACGGCCAAGCTCCTCGGCGCCGGGCGGGTAATCGCTGCCGGACGGAACGAACAGGTCCTGAATACCCTTCACGACCTCGGGGCGGATACGACTATACGCCTCGACAAGCCCGGCCAGGACCTCACGGAAGCTTTCGCTCGCGAAGCACGTGATACTGGCTTCGATGTCATCATCGACTACCTTTGGGGCCTGCCACTGAAGCTCTCCTTGCTGCCATTGCACGAAGCGATTTGAAGGCAGCTACATCCAGAGTCCGGCTGGTTGAGGTCGGCGAGAGTGCGGGGCCTGCCATTTCGTTAAACGCCGCCGTGCTGCGAAGCTCGCGGTTGGAAATTCTTGGGGCCGGGTCTGGCAACGCTCCAGCGTCACCCGAGAGATGGGTAGAAGCGGTTCGGCAACTGATGTCTAATGTTGCTTGCGGCGCACTGCGCATCGACACCGAGCGGGTGCCGCTAGGAGAGGTGGAGAATGCCTGGCATCGGGAACAGCACGGGCGGAGAACAGTCATCATCCCGTAGTTGTGTCGGCGCAAGGCGCGTGAACCACCTGTGTGACAACTTATACAGGAAGTTATCCGAGCGGCTTTCCGTCAGGGAATCATCTCAAGTGGTGATAAAATCGTCATATCACTCACCAACTAAGGTTCTGAGTGAGTTGCCTGGTTTCGTTAACAATGCTGCGATCATAAGGAGGATCCTGAAGTCCCCGCCCTTAATCGCGCTCCGCTTTCTCGGCAAATTCCTGATTTCCGGGCGGTTTCGCCGGGTAACCCAAAACGACCAACTCGCTTCTAAGTGACAATGCAATCTGAGTCCCCATCTAGTCTTACTCCGCGCGATCTTGCACGTGCCTGGTGGCGGGTTTTGAGTGGAAGCGTTCCGCTGCTTTCCATAGAAATCACTCGTGAATGCCCCCTGAGCTGTCCAGGTTGTTACGCCTATGGTGAGAGTCATCTGGGCAGTGGGATCACGCTGCGCCAACTACGAGACTTTCGTGGAGATGCGCTGGTTGAAGGCGTGCTAGGACTGGTACGCCTCCATCGTCCAATGCACGTTTCTTTGGTCGGCGGCGAACCCATGGTCCGCCATCGCGAATTAGATCGTATTCTTCCCGCGCTCAGCGAAATGGGAGTCTTCGCCATGGTTGTGACCAGCGGCGTGATTCCGATTCCAACGAAGTGGTCGAAAATTCTTCGTATGCGCGTGGTCGTATCGGTGGACGGCCTGCCAGAGCATCACGACATTCGGCGCAACCCAGCAACCTATGAGCGCATTCTGGAGAACATTGAAGGCCGGAAAATCAATGTGCACTGGGTTATCACTCGGCCCATGCTCGCCCGCGTCGGCTATCTCCAGGAATACGTTGCATTCTGGAGCGCGCGGCCCGAAGTCGATCACATCTGGGTCAGCCTTTACAGCCCGCAGATGGGCGAAGAAAGCCCGGAGCGGCTGACTCCTGAAGACCGGGAAAGAGTTGCCAACCAATTGCCACGTTTGCAGAAAGCGTATCCGAAGCTGCTGATTCCGGACGGCATGGCCCACGCTTTTGTGAACCCGCCGCCGAATCCGCAGAGTTGCCTATTTTCCAAGATGTCGGTGAATTATTCTGCCGACCTGCAAAGCCGCGTGGAACCTTGCGTCTTTGGCGGAACGCCGGATTGCAATCAGTGCGGATGCAGCATCAGTAGTGCTCTGCATTGGATTCAGAACGAGAGAATTGTCGGACCGCTTCGGGTTGGGCACCTGGTAAAAACATCCCTGGCTGTCGGCACGGCGGTGAGCGGGATTCGCAATCGCGAGTGTCCCCCCAGCCGCTGGCGGCCGGGAGCGCGTTCTTCTGGTCCTAGAAATCTCGTGACGATTCAGTCCAAGGAATAATAGGGAGACCCTTGCGAAGCCGTTCAGCCAGTATTCTCAACCTTCGAGAACTCCACAATCAAGCTCGTAGTTGATTTTAAATCGCCTTTTCACTCGGTCTTTCGATGTCCCTAAAATCTATCTGGGCGATTGCCTCACCGAGTTCCCGCCACCGCTGCCACCACATCGAACAAAATCCTCGGCCCCCGCCGCACTTCTTCTACGCGGATGCGTTCGTCGTTGCCGTGTTCCGAGTTGCCTTCCTCTTCGGTGGCCGTGTAAGGACAGAAGCCGTAGGCGTTGATGCCGAGCGGCCGGTAGCGCTGGTTCTCGGTGTAGCCGCTGGTGATGTGCGGCACCACCGGCGCGCCGGGAAAATACTTCCCTGAGACTTTGCGGATGGCATCGTACAGCGCCGTATGCGTGGGCGAGTAGTTGGCCACGCGGAACTCCGCATTCAAGGGTTCGACGGTGATGTTCGGGTCATCGATGACTCGCCGGATTTGCTCCAGCAGCGATTTGGGATTTTCCCCCGGCAGAATGCGCACATCCAGGTTCGCCCAGGCCTCGGGAGGGATCACGTTGGTCTGCTCCGACCCGCCCATCATGGTCAGCGAAATGGTGTCGCGCAGCAGGAAGTTCAAAGCTTCGTCTTTCTCCACATCCTGCTGAAACTTTTTGTCTTCGAGGGCTTTGCGGATGTTGCGATACACGCGCGCCCGCTCCGGCGGCTCGTAAGGCGCCATCTCGCGCAGGAACTCGTCGACCACGGGCAGCACTTTCAGCGGCGTGCGATAAGCCAGGATGCGGTTCAGAGCGCGCACCAGACGATTCGGCGCCGAATCGGCAATCGGCCGCGATGCATGTCCCGGCCGCCCGCGCGCCACCACGTGCAGCCAGAACGTTGTCTTCTCGCCGACGTCCACGCCTACATACTTCACCTTGCCATCCTGCAGCAGGTTTTCTCCGCCTTCGTTGATCAGGAACTCCGCGTTCTCCAGCAGATCGCGCTGGTGAGCGATGAACCAGTCGGTGCCGGTGCCGTCGGCTTCTTCGTCTGCCACGGCCAGGAAAATCACATCGCGGTCGAGTTCCACCTTTTCGCGCTTCAACATGACCATCACCACCAGTTGCGCCAGTCCCTCGCCTTTCATGTCCTGCGCGCCGCGGCCCCACAGCCAGCCGTCTTTGATCGCGCCGCTGAAGGGAGGAACTTTCCAGTGCGCCGCGTCGCTGGTGACCACGTCCGTGTGGTTGAGCAGGATGATCGGCCGTCGAACTTGCGCCGTGGTGTGAGGCAGGCGCGCCCACAGGTCGCCGCGTCCCGGCGTGTACTCGAACGCGCGATTCTCAATGCCTTCCTGATCGAGAATCTTCTTGTAGAAACTAACCGCGCGCATCTCGTGTCCCGGAGGGTTGGTGGTGTCGATGCGCAAGTATTCCTGCATCCACGAAAGAGCGAGATCGGAATACACATGCAAGTGCTCCGCCGGAATGCGGGACGAAGCCGTTGCCGGCGATGGTTCTTCAAGCGCGACTGCGGGCTGGAAGGAAGACGATTCGCCGGCAGCTTGATGCACGGCACTCAACAGCGCCGCCAACGCCAGAACGGCAAGTCGATGCCGAAGGCGTACCCTGATTCCTGAGACTGCGGCCCACCACCATCCTGCCCACCGGCAAGCATTTTCCGGACAGTTTGATCCCAACGTTGTCGTCCCCCGAAACTCCAGAATGCACGCAGTTTTTATATCAGGTTTGCCAAAATTACCCTGCCGGAAACTCGCGGGCGATTCCCAGGCCCGCGGCAGAGGTATAATGTCTTTAGATATCAAGCACTTAGCCCGTCAACCCCGGAGCCTGGTTTGGCATCCGACCTGTAATACACCAAGCAGGCGTCAGTATGGCTTTGCGGCGCCTGGAATTCAAGGTTTCAGGTGCGCGTTGCGTCAGCGCGCGCCGGCAGAGCGGCCACCGCTTGCTTCGTAGTCTGCGGTTGTAGGGGACGCAATCAAAAATCACGCAACACGCCCGTTTCGGCGTGCTGGAGTGGAGCCCCAATGCTCCCCCCAATTGGAGGAAGTTTATTATGAACACCCGTATGCTCGTTACTTTGCCTCTGGCCGCCGTGCTCGCGTTTCCGGCCTGGGCGCAGACCTCGCCTTCATCTGAAGCTCAGCCCAACACACCGGCCGCCGCACAGTCGACCGACACCGCCACCGGCAAACAACCCCTGCAGCCACCCAGCCGCGAAGGCTTCTGGGGACGGGTGAACCCGTTTGCCCGCAAGAACTACGTCAAGCGGCAGACCGATCCCATCCGCGACCGCGTCAATGAGCTGGACGATCTGACCGCGGCCAACAGCAAGAACATCAAGGACACCGACGCGCGCGCCCAATCCGGCATCAAGCTGGTTTCAGACAAGGCAGATCAAGCCGATCAGCACGCGGTCGAGGCCGGCAACAAGGCCACCGTGGCGCAGCAGAGCGCGCAACAGGCGACGGCCCGCATCCAGACCGTCGAGACGGTAGTCGGCAACATCGATCAGTACAAGGCGTCGAACCAGACCGAGATCCGGTTCAAGCCCGGGCAGACCGTGCTAAGCAAGAACGCCAAAGACGCTCTCGATGAGATGGCGAACAGCGTGAAGGGACAGCGCGGCTACATTATCGAAGTGCAGGGCTTCTCTTCCGGCAAGGGCCAGATCGCAATCCAGAACTCGCAGAAGATGGCCGAGTCCGTGGTGCGCTACCTGGTGCTCAACCACGAAATTCCGGTCTACCGCATTTACCTCGTCGGCATGGGCAATGCCCCGGTCGCGGGAACGGAAGCGGATGCGAAGACCAAGCACATCAGCGGCGGGCGCGTGGAAATCAGCCTGCTGAAGAACGATCTGGAGCAACTCTCCAGCAACTCTTCGGCTCCGATGGCCACCGCAGACCAGCAACAGCAGCCGAAGTAGTCATAATCTGGGACCCAAGGGCGCCTCGCCCAAGTCCCTCCCCTGGAAAAGCCCCTCGCTTGCGCGAGGGGCTTTTGCGCTTGGGGACCAACACCGCTTGGATCACCGGGGGAAAGCCACATTTTATCATCCGATCAAAAACACTTGTCATCTCGAGCGAAGCGAGGGATCTTGGTTCTTGCCTACGCTACCGGTGTCCTCGCTGCGGGCAAACACCCAGTCCCTCGCTTCGCTCGGGATAATGCTGTAAATAGGGTTACGCACGGTACGCTGCGGGCTTGATGCCGAGATGGTCGAGCTTGGACTGCAGAGTGGTGCGTGGCAATCCCAGCCGTGCGGCTGCGCCGTTGGGCCCTCCCAGCTGGCCGCGGCAATCCCTTAGAACGCGAAGAATGCGCTCTCGTTCCTTGTCGCGAACCTTGTCTTTGTCTTTTGTTCCTCCATTGCCCCGATCGGCGGCAGTTTGCAATTCGGAGAGCGGCGCCTGCAGAACCGAGCCCGGCGTGAGGATGACCGAGCGCTCAATGAAGTTCTCCAGTTCGCGGATGTTGCCCGGCCACTCCCAGCGCACCAAAGTTTCCATGGTTCGCGAGGGAATGCTGGTGATGGACTTTCTCATCTGACCGGCGAACTTGCGGACGAAGTGCTCGACCAGCGGCCGGATGTCCTCGCGCCGCTCGCGCAGTGGCGGTATGAGGATGGGAAACACGTTCAGGCGGTAATACAAATCGCTGCGAAACTCGTGCGCCTTCACGCTCTGCAGCAGATCGCGGTTGGTTGCCGCCAGCAGTCGAAAATTGACTTTCAACGTCTGTGTCCCGCCCAGCCGTTCGAACTCCATGTCCTGTAATACTCGCAGCAGCTTGGGCTGCAAGCTCAGCGGAATCTCTCCTATCTCATCCAGAAAAAGTGTGCCCCGGTCCGCCAGCTCCAAGCGGCCATGTTTCCTGGCAACCGCTCCGGTGAAAGCTCCTTTCTCATGGCCGAACAATTCGCTTTCCAGCAGGCCGGAGGGGATGGCGGCGCAGTTCAGCTTGATGAAACTGTTGCCCTCCCGCTGGCTCATGCGATGCAGTGCCCGCGCCACCAGTTCCTTGCCCGTGCCGGTTTCACCCAGCAGTAGCACGGTAGCGTCGCTCGGACCGACCTTGGTCACCTTTGCCATCACATCTTTCAAGGCGCTGCTCTGTCCGATAATTTCCCCGAAGCCCAGTTCGGCGTCGATGGCCTCTTCCAGGTAAAGCTTTTCTTCGGATAGCTTTTCTTTGGCTTGACGAAGTTCTTCCGTGACTTCCCGCAGCTGGGCAACATTTTCGCGCAGGGCCTCTTCCGCCTTCCGCCGGCCTTCCTCCAACTTTACCTTCTCGGTGATATCCCGCTGGATGCCCCAGGTGCGCACCAGCATTCCATTCTCCACGGTGCCGATCAGGCTATTGAGGAAGATTTTGGGATTGCCGTGAATATCGACTTCGTGAGACTCACGTTCCAGCACGCGAAAGCGGGAGCGAACGAACTGCCGGGTCATTTCGACATTCTGCGGATCGTCCGGCGCCATCATTTCTGCCCAGTGTCTACCCCGCAGCTCTTTCGCCGAACTCAACCCGTACATCGCCGCCAGCGCGTCGTTGCATTCCACTATGTGGCTGTCGTGGAGGATGTAATGAACCAACTCGTCTTCGGGAAGATCGATGGAAACCGGCGCGTCCATTTCCTCCCGGTAGATGCCCTCCGAACTCTCGGATACGAACATTCGGTAACTCTCTTCGCTGCGCCGTAACGCTTGGTCCGCCCGCTTGCGCTCGGTGACGTCGCGGCAGGTACCCACTAGGCGAATTGGCCGCCCCTGTTCGTCGTGAAAAACCCTCCATTGCTCCTCCAGGACTTTGACGCGGCCGTCTGCCATGACAATCCGATATTCGACATTGGAGGGTGCATCCTTGCCGAGCGAACCCTGAAAGGCGGCGTCCACTTTCGCGCGATCCTCCGGATGGATAAATTCCACAAAGTCCGGACGCCTGGGGTGAAAATGGGAGGGATCGGTCTCAAAAATTCGGTGTGTCTGCTCGGACCAAGTAATCTCAAGGCTTGGCAACTCGGCTTCCCAACTGCCCACCTTTGCCACGGCTTGAGCCTCGATCAGGCGGGCACGTTCTGCCTCCAATTGCTTTGCGATCTGGTGCTGGCGCTGCTCACTAGTTCGGAGGGCCTCCTCCGCCAGCTTGCGCTCCGTAATGTCTTGCAAGACACAGGCGATGTGATCGATGCCGGTGGGCCCTTCGATGGGGAAATACTTCGCCAGCAAATCTCTATGCCCCAGCTTGGGACAGTCGAACCTCAATTCGTATTGGACTACTTTGCCCTTGAAGCATTCCTCCATCTTTTGCTTGACGACCGTCTCAAAGACCTCCGTGCCG
>Ga0185299_10001918_pt1 | contig 35366 bp, 31 predicted proteins | sample PaiPotPPA55metaG_FD_128002 | JGI IMG/M metagenome (GOLD analysis project Ga0185299, IMG submission 128002) | Iron sulfur acid spring bacterial and archeal communities from Banff, Canada, to study Microbial Dark Matter (Phase II) - Paint Pots PPA... ...
CGGATGCGAAGCTGGCGGCAGAGGCTCCCAAGGCCGCCTTTGTGCCCGGCCACGGCGATGTTGGAAGCGCCGCCGACGTGCAGGAGTTCGGCGCCTACCTGACCGACTTGCGCGCCATGATGGCTCAGCCTGTGAAAGATGGCCTCATGGGCGACGCATTAACGAACGCGGTGATGCCGGGTTTGAAGCAGAAATACGGAAGCTGGAACTTCTTCGATTACTTTGCGAAGCGCAATATTTTGGATATGGCGAAAGAGCTGCGCGGCGACAAGCAAATTCCCAAACCTGCTGACCAACAATGAACGCTGTGTTTTAATTTGCGCGGGTCAGTTAGTGGACCTGGTTTTCTCGGCCAAGCCTTCTATCTGAGATAAGCGTCTGTGATGTACTGCTGGACCATGCGCTGCGTGTTGAAGAACGAGCCGTTGATGGCGATGGCGTGCTGCATGATTTGGATGTACAGCCGGGGCTCTTTGTAAAACATCGGTAGAATGATGTTTTCTAATTTCCAGTAGAGCGATTCGGCCTCCTTGGCGTTGTCCGTGGCAATGTCCGTGTCCATGGTGCGGCGCGGCTCGCCAATCGACCATCCGGTCACGCCCTCGATGTGGCCTTCCACCCACCAGCCGTCGAGAATGCTGAGGCTGGGAACTCCGTTGAGCGCGGATTTCATGCCGCTCGTGCCGGAGGCTTCGAGCGGAAATTGCGGCGTGTTGAGCCAAAGATCGACGCCAGAAGTGATTTTGCCGCCCAGGTCGAGATTGTACTCGTCGAGAAAAACAACGGGAACCGCTTTGCGCAGCGCCTTTTTCGCGTGGAAAATGCGCCGGATAATATCCTTGCCTCCTCCGTCGTTGGGATGCGCCTTGCCGGCGTAGATGATTTGAAAATGTCCAGCGTTCTTGGCGATCTGGCGCAAGCGGTCCAAATCAGAAAGAATCAGGTCGGCTCGTTTGTATCCCGTGGCGCGCCGCGCAAAACCAATCGTGAAGACTTCTTCGTCCAAGCTGAGACCGGTTTTTTCGCGCACGGCTTCCAGAAGTTCGTGCTTGGCGATGAGATGCGCCGACCAGACTTCTTCCGGTGGAAGTCCGAGCGCGCTTCTAAGGCTGTAGTTGTCTTCGCGCCACTGTGCGATCTGACGGTCGAAAAGTTGCTGAAACGGAGGCGAAGTCCACGTCCCGGCGTGAACGCCGTTGGTGATGGCCTCGATCGGAACTTCGGGAAACATTTGGCGGGAAGTGACGCCGTGTTGTTTGGCAACGCCGTTGACGTAGGTGCTGAGGCTCAGCGCCAGGTAGGTCATATTCAAATGGGCGCCGCGGGCCGCGGCTTCCTGCAAATCCGGATAGTTCTGCTCGGCTTGCAGAGAACGCTTCACCAGCTCAGCAACGGAAGCGTCTTTGAGATCGAAAAATTTGCTTTGCTGCGGAAAAACGCGAGTGAGGTATTCGATGGGAAAGCGATCGTGGCCGGCGGGTACCGGCGTGTGCGTCGTGAACATACACTTGGCGCGGACTTTCTCGATGTCTTCGCCATTGATGGCGGTGCGCCCGGCTTTCACCGCTTCCTCTCCGAGCAATTCCAAAGAGAGGAGCGCGGCGTGGCCCTCGTTCATGTGGTAGCGCGTGAGATCCGTATAGCCAAGTTCACGCAGCATGCGCACGCCGCCGACTCCGAGCAGAACTTCCTGGCACAACCGGTAATAGGAATCCCCGCCGTAAAGTCCGCCGGTTAAGTTGCGGTCCCACTCCGTGTTGGAAGGAAGATCGGCGTCCAGAAAATATACCGGCACTACAAAGCCGCGTACGCCTTTGACGTCGTAGCGCCAGGAGCGGAGCTCGACGCGGCGATTTTCCAAGGGAACGGTTACGCGCGCGCTCTCTTCCTTAAGAAAATCTTCAACTTTCCAAACCACCGGCTCTTCCGTTTGGGAGCCGTCCTCAGAGAGATGCTGAGAAAAAAAACCTCTGCGGTATAGCAGTGATACGGCCACCATGGGGAGGCGAAGGTCGGCGGCGGCTCGGATGGTGTCTCCGGCGAGCACGCCCAGGCCGCCGCTGTAGCTCGGCATGGCGTTCTCGAGCGCAATCTCCATGGAAAAATAGGCGACAAATCGCTTAACAGAATTCGCGTGCGTGGACATCTTTCTCGCTTCTCCGCGGGCTGCCGCAACGACAGACCTGCGGGGAAAATGGGCAACTTGTAACCTTCAATTGTCTGGGAAACGCTTGGCTCAATCAAGCGGGTTGAAATGACGGGTTGCCATCTGCGTTTCAGCCTAATTACAAGACTCTAAGCTGGGAGAAGGGGAAGACAGGCAGGATGCCTGTCCCACCTTGCTTCGTCAATTCTGTTTCCCTGGCGCAGAGTGAGCTTGGGGCGTCGGCCGAGTAAGTAGATCGACGTACTCCTTGTAAAACTTATCTTTGTCGAGGTCTTTTTGAACATCCACGAGAACCTCGCCCATTCCGGGTTGATGGCCGGGAGCCCAGGCGAGCGTGTCGCCATAAGATGCGCCATGGTCGAGTTCCACATCGACATAGAGCTTTTGCCACTTGGTGATGAAGCTGGGGTCGAGCCAAGCGACGGCGGCAAGTTCGTCCCAGAGATAATTCGCTTCCGCGTATTTCGCGACATACTGGGCAGCGGGCGTGGGGCTTTTGGCGACCTGGTCGATCAGGGTTTTCTCCATGCGCGTCTTGACGGATATGTCCACGGTGGTGAGGACGATACGCGGCCAATGGGCATGGAGCACGGCGTGAGAGGCCTCTGGATCCATCCAGAAATTAAATTCGCGGCGCGGGCTGAGGTTGAATTCGGGGTCGTCGGTCTGGGGATTCATGCTGCCGCCCATGACGATCAACTCTTTCGCAATCTCAGAGAAGTGCGGATCCAAAGCAATGGCCAGGGCGAGGTCCGTCATGGGCCCAGCAGCGTAGATGGTGACCTCATGGGGGTACTGACGGACCATGCGGACCATGAAATGGGCAGCGTCTTCGGTGGAGGCCTTGATTGTGGGAGCGCCTTCGGGCATGGGCGGAATGTCGTACGGGCCGTGGACAGGGTGATGGCTGGCAAAATTCCAGGCGCCCTGGTAGATGATCTTGCCGTAAAACTTTTCCCACTTTGCAATGTATTCCTTGGAATTGACGAGGGGAAAGACAGCGCCGGGAAGAACGGGAATGTCGCTGCGGCCGATGATTTCGAGCAAGCGCAGCGTGTGCTGCACTTCCTCGTCGCGCCAAGCGTCGCCCGTTAGTACGGTGATACCAAGAACATCGGTCTCCGGCGAGTTGATGAGCGTGAGAACGGCTTGCATGTCCGTACCGCCGGGACCGGCGCAGTCCTGATCGATGATGACTTTGCGCTTTGCCTGCGCGTGAATCGGGAGCGAGAAAAGAGCGGCGAAGAGCAATACGAAGAGAAGAGCGCGAGCCGCGACCCAACATGCCGCTGCGGACGAATTAGGCCGAACGATTCTGGTCAAAATACCCCCTCTCCCCTCCCCGGTTTTTCTGTAAGTGCTGATTCTAAAGGGTTTTAAGTCCTGTGTTTTGGAAGTGCGGATTCTAAAGGAGTTATGGGTACGTATCCCGTAAGTGCGGATTCTAAGGGACTTATCTCGCGATTTCGGACGCGAACCCGGTGAGAAGAGAGGACCGGTTTCTTTGAAGAAGGCTGGCCCGAAGCTGGAGAGGTAGTGCCCGGATAGAGGCGGAGCGGACGACATAAGGTGTCGCTTAAGAGCAGCGGCCCGGGGATAAGCGTCGACAATCACAAGGCATGGTAGCACGATAATTACCGATTGTCTATATTAAAGTTATTGTCATTCGAATGACCTGTGGAAAACTGTGGAAATCAATTTGAGTGAGATCGCATCGGGACGCCATGGGCAGAAGTGACGAATGCCGGAGACACGAGGCGAATTCTGGAAGGGGGCAGAGTGATGTATACTATACATCATGAAACGGACACAGCTTTATTTGAACGAAGACATCTGGAAAGCGCTGCATATTCGCTCTCGCCAGCGAAAAACGTCTATTTCCGAGCTGGTGCGTCAAGCGGTCCGGGAGAAGTACGGGAATTCGTCGGCAGACCGCAGAACGGTCATGCAGGCGCTGGTCGGCCTGTGGAAAGACCGGAGGGATTTGCCTGATACCGAGCAGTACGTGCGACGGCTTCGCAAAGGGAAACGCCTGCGGAGAATCACTTCTTGAAATCGGTTTTGATTGACTCGGATATCCTGATCGAGGTGACGCGGGCCCGCGATAGCGCCATTCTGGGGCGCTGGGACGAACTTAGCCGCAGCGACACCGTTCCTTTATGCTCGCCGGTGACGGTTGCAGAACTTTGGCACGGAGCACGGCCGCATGAGCAGAAAACGCTCAGAGCGTTGTTCGCGGCGGTTACGTGCATCGCGATCGACCTCGAAATCGGGGTGCGGGCGGGCGACTATCTGCGACAGTACGCCAAAAGCCACCGCGTTGAATTAGGAGATGCCTTGATTGCAGCAACGGCTTCCATCCATAAGGCGCAGCTCTGGACCCGCAACCAGCGGCACTACCCGATGAAGGAAATCGTCTTCTATTGACCGGAATTTGAAAGACGACCGGCCCACTGAAGCCTGCCATGGCCGGTTCATCCAAATTCGGATTGCCGAGTAAACGGCGCGGTTTAGAACGTTAGCTTGAGGCCGAGCTGGACGAGGCGCGGGTTGTTTACGGTGGAGTTGACCGCGCCAAAACCGCTTGGTGCGTTGATGTCGTTGACCGGCTGACCGAATTGAGCATGGTTGAAGAGGTTGAAGAATTCCGCCCGGAAATTCAGACCCATATTTTCCCAAGGCAGTTTGAACTGTTTGATCACGGAGAAATCGGTATTAACGAAATCCGGACCGTAGACGGGAACACGACTGGCGTTGCCGAGTTCACCCGCTGCGGGCTGCACAAAGCAGGCTGAGTTAATGTACTGGGTCTTGGTCTGGTTGGCGTAGGGATTGCAGCCGGCAACCTGGTTCGGACGCTCAAAAGCATTGCCGTTGCCGCCCGTGTTGAAGGAGACGCCTGAGGTATTGTTACTGTCAATCAGGGGGAAGGCGAAACCGGAAGTGATTTTTTCGATCAGCGTCACCTGCCAGCCGCCCAGCAGCGAATTCGTCACGTTGCTCCAGTCGGAGCCGAATTTCTTGCCTCTGCCAAACGGCAAATCATAAATGACGCTGGCAGTAAAGTTGTTGTGAAGATCGAGCTGAGACGGAGCCCAATCCAGCTGCTGCCAATTCGGCAGCGGGAAGTACGGCGCGCTCAGCAATGATCCGAGGCCGTCGCTGAGCCCATTGTCGTAAGTATGCGAATACGTGTAGGCGATCAGCGCATAAACGCCGTAACGGGAACTCTTGGTCTCGGCCTTCACTTGCAAGGAGTTATAAGTGGTTCTGCCGAGGTCCCCGAACTCCAGAATAGCGTTGAAGTTTGGTGGAGTGTAGGGCGATATGAAAGGAGCCCCACCGGCGGCGCAGCCGAGGGTGTAGCCACTAATCGTGCCGCAACCGGAAGGGCCATTCGTGTCGATGGCGTTCCCGGCGACGAGGATGTGGTTGCCACGCGAACCGGCGTAGCCAGCGGTGAGCACGATGTTGCCGGGCAACTGACGCTCGACGTTGACGTTGTACTGCACGACCCGTCCCTGCCGGAAGTCCCGCGGCTGGTAGAAATATGTCCCGCTAAAGTTGGACACAGTCGGCGGAGTGTTAAAAATTGGGAATCCGCTAGAGATGCTGGAGACGGTACCGCCCGGGCCACAGGCCGGCGTATTACCAGATGGGGTGGAAACTGGGCACCCCCCGAACTGGAAGATATCGCCCTCGGCGAAAAAGGGAGGGTTCTGCCAAAGGCCCTGCGCCCCCTGGCTCCACGCCGAGTCGTGATAGATGGAAAATCCGCCGCGTACAACCGTCTTGTCGCTGCCAAGAACCTTCCAAGCCGCGCCAATGCGCGGCTCAAGATCCGTCCAATCCATGTTTACGCCAGCCGACCCACCTATGCCGCCCTGATTGGCGATGAGAAGCTGGCCCGTGCTGGCATTCGCGCCCGTGGCAATACTGGGAGGAATGAAGTCCGCCATGCGTCCGGCGGCCTCGGTAATGGGCGTGCTCAAATCCCACGCCAGGCCCAGATTGAGGGTGAGGTCTTTGGTGATTCTCCAATCGTCTTGAACGTAGGGACGGATGATTTTCCAGCGGCGGCCGGTGACCGGGCCGTTGAAAGTCTGATCGTGTTCGGAGATGTTCACATAGCCGAGAGTTAGATCGGCTTCAGGATTACCGGAGAAAAAGCCGAGGGGAATCCAGAAACCGTCCTGGAAGGCTTCGGTGCCGACGTTCATCTGATTGGCGCGGACGTCAATTCCGACTTTGATATCGTGCTTGCCGCGAATCAAGTCAAGAGAATCGTCGAACGTAAAAATATTGGTGCCACCTTGGAAGGGAGTGAAGCCACGATCGCCGAGGGACCACAAGCCGCCGTTGAACAACACCGAAACCAAGCCGCAACTATAAGCTCCCGGGGCACATTTCTCGCTCCCGGGCGTGCCGGAGCAGCCGAGGTTGGCGCCGGGGATGCCAATGCCGGCGAGGTTGGCAGAACTGCAACTGCCCGTGCCCTGAGAAGTGATGTAGTCGAAGATGCGGTCGTAACCGAAGGTCGCCTGGTTGACCGTCGTAGCAGAAAAGACGTGGGTCTCGCCGATGGCGATGTTGCGGGCGTGGTTGATAATGCCCTGATTGCTGCCGAAAGCGCTGGCCTCGGCAAATCCGCCGGCGAAGCCGCCTGGGACGTAGGAGACGGCGTCATCGTAGCTAAAACGACCGAAGATCGTGTCGCTGGCGGAGATGGTGTGGTCCAGACGGATGTCAAACTTCGTTTCATGGAGGCTGCGGACCGGCTCGCTTACGAAGTTGAATCCCTGAGCGGCATTGTTGGCGTTTGGCAGGGGATACAAATTAACCAAGGCCGCACTGAGAGGGTTAACCAAAGCGGCGGGTATTTTGGCGCAGTTGACGCCGGGAACCTGGCTGCCGTTGGGATTGACGGCCGTCGGCAGGCCAGTGCCAGCGTTGCATTGGAAATAGGCGTTATTGGGCGTGGAAGGGTCTAACGATGAACCGGCCAAATACGGGTTGGTGATCACAGGCACTGGGACCTTGGGGCTCGTAGGGGTAGCCTGGAATGTGTTGAAGACCGGATTGCCGAAGGGGTCGGCGCCGAAATCCGCGTACGGCCGCGCCGCGCTTGTGTGCATCGCAGCGCTGGGGACCAAGCCGGTAAACGTGATGCCATGAAGCTGATCCTTCTGCTCGCCATCGACGAAGAAGAATGTTTTGTTCTTGCGGATGGGTCCGCCGATGGACCCGCCAAATTGGTTCAGATTGAACTTTTCCGGCGTGGTGGCAAAGAAGCTCTTGGCGTCGAGAGCGGTATTGCGAAAAAACTCGAAGAGCGAGCCGTGGAAGTCATTGGAGCCGGATTTCGTTGTGACGAGAACGGTTGGTCCGGCGCGAGTGCCGTATTGCGCGGAGTAGTTGTAGGTTAAAACCTTGAACTCCTGGATGTCGTCGATCGAGGAAAAGACTCCAATACCGCCGGCGGTCAATTCGTTGTTGTCCACCCCGTCCAGAAGCCAATCGGTGCTGTTCGGACGGGAACCGCCAACCGATAGAGAATACGACCCGCGCGCAGCCACCTCACTATCAGCGCCGTTGGTGAAAAAACTATTGGGGTTCGTCTCTGCCGTGGCACCGGGGGTGAGAGTGGCGAGCTGGACGAAATCGCGGCCGTTGAGAGGAAGCTGGGAGACTTCTTGGGCGGTGATAACCTGGCCGAGGGAAGGATTGGCGGTCTCGACGGCGACGGCGGAGGCGTTGACTTCCACGGTTGAGGCGACCGCGGACGGCGAGAGCGTAAAGTTCAATTCGCGGGCCTCATCGACTTGCAGCCGCAGGTCCTTGTTCTCTACAGTCTGAAAACCTTGAAATTCGACCCGCAACGTGTATATGGACACTGGCAGCAAAGGGATCAGGTAGTGGCCGGCGTCATCGGTTTTTGCTTCGCGGGATACGCCCGTGCCTTGCGAAGTGGCGGTGACGGTGGCGCCAGTGACGGCCGAGCCGGATTTGTCCACGACGTTTCCGGAGAAGCTGCCCGTCGCTTGACCGAATAGAGCCGGCGAAACGCAAAGCGCCAACGTACAGACCCAAAGAAGCAAAAGTATTCGAAACCTCATGAGTAACCCCTTTCGACCACCCCTGTTTACGACCATCTACGACGATTGCCATTGACCAACCCCGCCGAGAGTTTACTTCACCTTGAGGCGACGGCAGCGAAATTTCTGCGCACGTCGGATTATGAACTCTCAAACGACAAAATAAGATTTTGGCGAATTGCTTCTCGACGGAAGCAGCGCCATCGCATTGCTTTTGAAGCGTCTGGGGAAAAGAGCTTCCGCCAGCTATTAGATCCAAATCATGTGCCGGACCAGAACGGTTTAACGAGGGAGAAGTCCTGTGCAGAAACGTGGCGCGTAGTGCGGAAATAGTCTCTCCAACAAACCGCGAATATGAACAGACATTAATACTTTGCAGGACGTTCCCCCAGTTGCACCAGTGAGCGTAGGCTAGCGTCCGCTTGAGAGAAGTGTCAAGACAAAAGTAGGGTTGGGAAGGGTCGCAGTGGGAAACTTTTCTGGAAATTTTAGATTTCTGCGATGAATCTAAAATTTTGATGATGGAAACCCCGGAGAGAAGCACGCAGGAAGCGGAATTGCGAGAATCGGCGGTTCCGAGACGGGAATGACGGGGATGTCGGCTATAATCACGCACCGTGTCCGCGAAGAATATTTTGGATGACGTGCGCGTCGTCGAATTAAGCGAGGCGCTTGCTGGTCCTTACTGCGCGATGCTTCTCGGAGATTTTGGCGCGGATGTCATCAAAATCGAGCGGCCGGGAATGGGCGACCAGTCGCGCGGCTGGGGACCGCCGTTTGTGGGGAGCGAGTCGGCCTATTTTCTTGGAGCGAACCGCAACAAACGATCGGTTGCCTTGAACTATGATCATCCGCAGGGTGCGGAAGCGCTGCGGAGACTGATCGCCGCGGCGGATATTTTTATTTGCAATCAACCTTCGTTGGCTTCCTTGCGGAAGCGCGGGATCGATTCTGAAACGGTGTGCGCGAAACATCCCAAGCTCATCTATTGCAGCATAACGGGATACGGTTTCTCGGGACCCAAGGCGGGGAAGCCTGGCTATGACATTCTCGCGCAGGCTGAAGCCGGAGTGATGAGCTTTACTGGCGAGCCGGACGGCGGGCCGATGCGCTATCCGATTGCAATTGTGGACATGACCTGCGGCATGTATTCGGCGATGGGAATTTTGGCCGCGTTGTATGCGCGCGAGAAGAGCGGTCGCGGCCAATTCCTGGACATGGCGCTGCTGGATTCGCAACTGACTTGGCTGGCGAATGTCGGGAGCAGTTATTTGAATGCCAAAACTTCGCCGAAACGCTGGGGAAATGCGCATCCAAGCATCGTGCCGTACGAAGTGTTTCGCGGCGCAGATGGCCGGTATTTTGTCTTGGGCGTAGGAACGGAAGCGCTATGGAAGAGATTTCTGCGACTGACGGGGATGGAGAGCGGCGTTGGACAAGATGAGCGATTCCGCACGAACGCGCTGCGGACAAAAAATCGCGGCGCGCTGATTCCGCTATTGCAAAAAGTGTTCGGTGGTCAGCTAGCGAGCACCTGGCTCGAACAATTGGCAGTCGCACAAATTCCTGCCGCGCCCATCAACACAGCCGAAGAAGCGCTGAACGATCCTCAGACGCTGGCGCGGAGCATGATTGTGCAACTCAAGCATCCGTCGCTAGGGAAGGCGCGAAGTATCGCAAATCCTATCAAGTTTTCCGAGACTCCCATAAGTTACCGACTGCCGCCGCCGTTGCTCGGTGAACATACGAGGGCGATTCTGGAAGGCTTAGGCTATACACCGGGAGAAGTGCGCGAAATGTCGGTGGCGTGCTGAGGCCAATGGCTTACAAATCGCAAAAACAGTATTTTGCCAAAGGGTGGGATTGGTCCCGATGGCGTTGTAGACGTTAGCGATAAACCTTTCACCTTCGCGCACGTTATGATGCGGATGCTGATCGAACGCGAGAACCTGCCCGCCATCTGGGCCGGGATGATCGTTGTAGCAGGGTTCGGTAAGACTGTAGTCTGGGAGAGTGTTGGCGGCGAGTTCCGAGATGAATTGATCGAGAGTGCCGAAAATCAAACGGCCGAAGTCGAGGCAGTCGTCTTTAGTCGGGCTGTGAGGTGGCGAGCGTTGAGGATTTCCATCGCACGCTGGAGCAATTGCTCGAATTCGCAACGTTCGATTCTTGGGCCCAGACGCGAGGCGATCATAGAATTCTGTTCGTCGGTGTGAAAATTGGAATGACCCAATTCACCAAAATACCCCTAGCGGAAGAATTGCTGCACGCTAAGTAGTGCTCCGGGAAGCAAAATCGTTTCATGGCGCGGCAATCTTGACCGTCGAAGCAGTGTCTGCGCAGTGGCGGGCACTTGAATCCTGGGCGGGGGTCAGGACCCTGTGTAAAGCTGGAACGGCGCCCAGTAGTACGGTTTCCTGAAACAGAATTAGGGCTGGAGGAACGCAAGAAGGAGAGTTTAGCCTCGCGTAAAGCAGAAGCGGGGTCCTCGCCCCGGCTAAGCCCTTTGTAAAAAACGTCCATGAGCTGAGCCGTGGATGGAGCGTTGCTCACTTCCCATAGAGCCCCGATGACGTTGTGAGCGCCAGCGCGCAGAAAGGCCCAGGAGAGGCCAACCAATCCCTCGCCGGAATACGCGCGAGTTCCGGATCCGTTGCAAGCCGAAATGGTGACCAATTCGGCGTTCAGATGGCGCGTGACGATGTCTCTGGCATAAAGCTTGTAGGTATCGCTCGCAGGTTCCTTGCTCAGAATGACGGCGGATTCCAGGGGCTGTGCGCGGCTTGCGGTACCGTGTGTGACGAAGTGGAGATAGGCGTAGCGCTCGGGATTGCTTCCAAGATAGGCGCTAGGCGTGGCATGATCGAGCTTCAAAACCGTGCGATTCGATTCTGGGAAGTAACGCTCAACATTTTGGATTTCTTCCTCGGCTTGGGGCAGGCGCTCGAACTCTTCGTTCGCCTTCAGTGCGTCTCCAACCAGTAGCAGATTTTTCTGCTTGGGAGGCAGCCTGTTAGCTCCGGAAGCCAGCAAAGAGAGCGAACTGGCCGTTGTCAGAGTGACGTCCTCGATCCAGAAGTGCGGCTTGGGTCCGGGAACAATCAGTGTCTCGAAGTTCAAGGAATAGAGGCTTCCATCAGGAAGAAGTATCACACGCGCATTCTGAGCGATTAACTTCTGCGCGGGCGCCACGAGTGTCGCGTATAACTTTTCGGCGGCGGCTTCTTCTGTTTCGGCCACGTCTTTCGATCCCGCAACCGCTTCTCGGTACGACTTGACCGCCGGATCGATTTTCGAAGCTGCAGGCAACGTGAAATAAGCGGTCGTTACGGGCGTGATCTCCCACAAATAAGAATGCCTCTGCCCCACCCAGTAGAAAAGAAGCGTTGCTTTCAGCCGCTTGGCGACTGCTTGTGGCTGCACGCCAGGCGTCGATTGCAAGGACGCCTTAAGCGCGTTCCCTTTCGAGGACGTTCCTTCTATTAGTGTCAGCGCTCTGCTGAGCTCGGCGGCTTTCAGGGCATCATTCGATCTGCCATGAGTAATCAAGAATTCGACATAATCATCGTAGTAACGAATGCCACCCGAAATGAACGACAGACGAAGTTCATCCTGGCCCACAGATTTTCTGGCTTCTTCGAAAGTCCCAATAACCTCCCAGTATTCCCTCTCAGCTTCAGCTACTCGATTCTCATCGTCATACAGTTTGGCAACCCGAGCTTTCGCTTCCCAGCGGTCAGCCTTCGTTGTGGCCGGATCTCCGATTATTTTCTTCAAAAGTGGCTCCGCCACAGCAAAGTCTCTTTGCTTTGACAGGATTCGAGCGCGAATGAGCTCGGAATAGAGAACGTGCGAGCGGTCAATACCTGACTGCTCTAGGTTGGTCGCTTCCCTGTTATACCGGTCCGCCGCCTCCACGTCTCCCGTTTCCAATGCAACCGCGGAAATATCATTTAAACACTCGACGAGCGTATTTTTTTCGTCCGACTCGCGTGCAAACTTGATGGCCTGCTGCAGCGTGCTCTCCGCTGCCTTGTAATCGTGTAGAGCAAAATGGGAGTTTGCCACCCCAGTGAGCCAATAAACCCTGTCGGCAACCAAACCGCTTCGTTTGGATGCTTCGACAGCCTGATTAAAGAGCGATAAAGCATTCTCGAAATCACCCAGCTCGAAATAACCCCACGCGATGTTACCAAGAGTTTTGGCGAAAGAGGAATTCTCGTGCAGGGCAGTTGACACTCTTAGCGCCGATTTATACTGCTCGATGGCTTTGTCGTACTGATACTGGCTCATCGCCACATTCCCCAAGCTACCGAGCGCAGCTGCTTCCAAGTGCTGCAATTTTTGTTCTCGGGCGATCGAGAGGGCGCTCTGGAAGTTCGCTTCCGCCTCGGCGTAGTTCCTCAGATCAACATCGAGTATTCCCTTCGACTGCTCGACATCGGCAAGGAGGCTAGGCTGATAGTCACGAGCCAGCTTTTCAGCGTCCTTGAGGTCTTGCCCGGCCTTGTCATATTGATGAGAAAAATCATGTGCGAGGCCCTGCTCCATTCTCCGCCGCACAGCTACATCGGAATTCCGCAGCGAAGCTGGCAAATCCTCGTTCAGAAGCTCCAGAGATTCGGAGAGGGATCCACGCTGGACAAGAACTTGTGCTTTTAGGACGCGGAAGCGCCATGCCCACTCAATATTATTTGCGCGGGAATACTCCTGATAAGCGCGGTCTGCTTCCTGCAAGGCAATATCGTACTCGCCTTGAAGCATCTTCTGCCGCACCTCCGCGTAAACGCTTTCAGGAGGCAGATGCGTCCGGCATCCGCTGGCACTAAAGTAAGCTAGAAGTAGAAAAGAAAGAAATCTCACTCTGATTACGGTGGAGGATAGGGACGGCCATTGGTTCCGTCTTCCGCGACCGTCAGATTGGCCGTCTGAGGTGAACCCAATTCGAGATGAAGCATTGTCACTGTGCGAGAACCGGCTACAGCAAATATCTCGGCGATGGTGACCTTGCCGAAGTTCTCCACCTCTATGACGTGGCCTCCGTCTTTGGGCACGTTGGGTAGGTCCGTCTCGATTCTCTCCACGAGGGTGCAAATTACGGCTCCGTCATCGACTGATGCTATTTTCCCGGACTTCTTCTCGCTTTCGACCTTGCGATGCAGCTTCTCAAAATTGTCGCAATCTTCCAAGAGTTTATGCCGGAGTATTACTTCAACCTTATGACCTCGAATTCGCAAATTTTCAAACCTGGTACCGTTCGCCAGGATGAGGCCTTCCGGGTGCCGTGGGTCGTGGGTGGAACTAAGTCGGCACACGATACGATCCGCAGTTAGAACTCCCTCAATGTCCAAATGTTCGATCGTTGTGGTGGCATGGGTCTCGTAGATCTTCTCGCCCACCTGTCGTCCCGAGACGTGTGTGTGGGCTCTTTTGAACGACGCAAACTCATGGCACTGGAAGTTTTCATAACTAGCCATGGCGTGGCCACCGATTGTGGGTAAGGACGTGGAGGCCTTCGCTTTGATGGGATACCAAAACGGGTGATGAATTTCTCCGCTGAAGGCGTGACCCTCGGCATGAAAGTGGAAGGGAATGCGCGGGATACGAGCCATCGGGGACACCTCAGTGAACCGAAACGGAGCCCAATACTCTTTCATCTATTGAAGAAATTCAACTGTAAATGTGAGCCTCTGAGCCTCGTGCTCGTTGGCCGTTTGGCCAGCGCCATCGGCGCCGCCGAAGAAGACCAAGTTGTACTTGCCGGCGGTTTCCACTCCACCCGCTACGTTCAGGGACACTGTCTGGTACTTCTTGTCGCCACTAATTTGGCCGGACTTCACAGCCCGGCCAGCTTGGTCCCGTAGCTGCCAGTCATATTCGCTAAACGTGCCAGTCGGGGTGAAGTCAAAGTTTAGGCTGAAACTCTCCCCCGAGCGAACTCGTACCTTGTTCGCCGTATCTTCTCCTTCATTCCCACCGCGCACACTGCCGCGCAGTTGAAAGGAAGAACTGATGCTCTGTGCTATTTGGCTTGAAGAAGAATCCTTCAGCCGAGGGATCGTTACTCCATTCTGATAGCCGATAAAGAGCACAAGAGCTGCAAGTACGGGAACAGCGAAGGCGGGCCGCAGCCAGGCGAACCAGCCGCCCGTCGTTTGAACAGCCGGAGCAAGTCTTCGCGCTCCAACGGGTTCCAGAGCTTCTTCGCGCACGACCTGTCGTGCGCTTTCCATAAAGGCAACGGCGGCCTTAATCTCCTCGGCGCAAGCGGAGCAGTCGAAATAGTGCTCTTCATACGCTGCGTGCTGTTCCTTCGGGAGTTTCCCGAGGACATACTTGTCGGCGGCTTGGAGGCGCACCGCTTCGTTATGATCCATGATTGTCATCTTTGTCATCCACCAATGGATAGTGCAGGAGAGGGCCAGTTCGTTTCACACCGCTTCTTTTGACGCCAATCTGCCGGACAGCTCTCCCCTGTCTTTCTCATACAAAACCCTGAACTTATCCTTGGCCCGGTGGAGCAGAACTCGGAAATAATCGCGGTCCACTCCAAACCGTTCGCAAACCTCATCCTTATCCTTTTCCTCCAGAAAATAGGCCCTTAGCAGGTCGCGGTCTTTCTTAGGTAGTTCCTCAATCACCTGCCGAACTCGTTCCTTGGATTGTTTGGTCGCCAGGAGACCTTCCCCGTCCAGCGCACGATCCGGCAGTTCCAGATACGAGTCGTCCCACGGGCTGGTTCGCGACGTGGCCCTATAGAACTCCTGCAACACGTTGTTGCAGATGCCGTTAACGAAAGCCCCAAAGCGCTCCGGCTGGCGCACCCCATCTCTTCGCAGAGTAATCAAGACACGAATGTAGGTCTCTTGGCGGAGGTCTTCGACGGTTTCCGACGCGAGCGTCCTCGCTCGCAATTTGATCCGCAGAAGCTGATCAAAATACGCCACGAAATGCTGTTCCGTCGAGGCATCTCCCTCGCGGAGGCGCTCCACGTATTCCCTGGTGAATGCGAAGAGTTCCACGTAGCCCTCAGATTTGTTGGCGAGGAGTATAGCCGTGCCATCCACCAGGAGCAATGCTTCCTATCCACCACTCCCTGTCTTTTATTTCCCGTTTTGGACTCAAAGCGTGAAACGAAATGCCCGCCTCTTGCACTATTCGGTTGTAGGAACCCATCGTACTCTTGGGCGTCCTGCTGCGAAGGGACGGTTCCCCTGTCCCCCGCGTGTCCCACCAGGGCGCATCCGAGTCGGACCTGGACCCACGAGGATGCGCCTCCCCCTAGACGGGGAGGACCAATGAATTCGGAGGCTCCGTGTCACGTTCTTTGCAAAACCACAGTCTTTCCAATCCTGCTTCGCGCCCCATCGATTCGAACGCATTGAGTACTAATGCGCGGACACTCGGTATGTGCTACACCAGTTCACGGATTACAGCTCTCAGCATCGAGTTTGTTGCCAAGCCCAATGAAGCGCACAAAGTACATGCAGCATTACCTGCGGCGATCGATGGAGCGCTCGGAGAAGTTGCCGGTTTTGCCGGGAGTTTCGTGATGATTGCAAACCACGAAGCGCGGCTTGTGACGGTTGTCACATTGTGGAGCGGAGAAGATCGCATGCAGCGCTGCCACGAAAACGTGCGATGGGTGCGCGCTTTGCTTGCGCCGTATCTGGATCGCTGCCTGCGCGTCCAAACGCTCGCCGCCTATGTACCCGCAGCCCCGCAGATTTCGCAGCCGTTCGAACAGCCATGCTCCGAGGAACCATTCGAAACACGTCTTCATGAGGAACAATCGTTGTGCATCGCCTGAGATCAATTTCAAACTCATTCAATGTTCGAACGTTCGAACGAATTCTTCGCCGGAATCCCGCAAGCAGTCCGGCAACGGTTGACCGCCCTCGCAACATCCAACTTTATGAGGTGTTATATAAAGTGGATGGGTGTGGACGGCCTGGAAGTTGAAAGAATTGAGTTGGGGGCCATATCACCGATGTTTGAGGACAAGATCTGCGCAGTGGATTTTTGTGAAGGGGCCGCTGTGGCTTCATTGGCTCAGCAGGATTTTTGCCTGAACCACTTCATCGAACTCTGCTACGAAAATTTGCAACGCATCGATCCCCGGGGCCAGAAGGCCGGCCGCATGCCGCTCGATCTCCCGTCGCTGCGGACATTTATCGAGGAGTGTTCGCAGAGGACGCTGGAAGTGGCGTTACACTGCGAAAATATCGACAATCTGCAGCGTGGCCGTTTGCTGGACATTCTTCTGTGGGCCGGCGAACTTTTTCTTCTGTTGCGCGCGCCAACGCGCGGTTTCGCGGATTCGATTTTGGAGGAGCATGACACCGTGCTCACTCGCCTCGCTGCCCGCCATTTTTAGAATTCTCGCGGCGGATCCATTCCTCATTGCCCGTAAAGCATAACCAAGTACGATCAGTCTTTGCCCTCGCCGGCTTTGAGTTTCTTCAGGTGATCCAATTCGCCGCGGGATCGTCCTTCAAAATGGCCGAAATGCGGCGCTGGTAGTCCTTGGTCTGGTTCTTGCGCAGGCCGAGGTCCTCGCCGCTGATGCGAATACAAGCTGACTGCGCCATTGGACAACCCGCAAGCGTGAGAAGCAAATCCGCATGCAACGAATCCATCAACTTATTCCGGCATGAAAAGTCGACTCCATGCCGATTGAGTTTGGTACCTCTCTCCACGAATTAAATCCAAGAATTGACATGTATGCACAAATGTGCATATACTCTGGATTGTGAGCTAAGCTTGTGAGTTATGAATGGGATCCGGCCAAGGCCTTGACAAACTGCGTCAGGCACGGAGTTCAATTTGCCGAAGCTGCGGCAGTGCTCGAAGACGAACTCGCCCTGACCATCCGGGATCCTTTCTCGGAGGATGAGGAGCGCTGGATCACCCTGGGAAGGAATGAGGCTGGCCGCATATTGGTCGTGATTTATGCCTGGCGTGGGGACAACGTGCGGTTGATTTCGGCGCGTCCGGCTACGCCCAGGGAGAAGAATCAATACGAGGAACACCATGAAGCGTGAATACGATTTCAGCAAAGCCAGGCAGGGGGCGGTCGTTTTCGTGCCCAAAGGAAAAACGCGGATCACGATTCGTCTCGACGACGAAATACTGGCTTGGTTCCGGGAGCAGGTGCAGCGCGCGGGCGGCGGCAGTTACCAGACGCTCATCAATGAAGTGTTGCGGCAGCATATGCGTCATTCTCAGGAGCCGCTCGAAAGAACTCTTCGGCGCGTCATACGGGAAGAGCTAAGCCGGGCTTCTTAGTGTGCCAGCGAGCGAGGTCACTTAGTCCGCGCCTGAATCGTTTACTGAGCCGCGGGTGCGCGTGAAGAGGCGGCGGGCGGCAGTGGCCCAGGGGAGCGACTCGAATTCGGCAAGGTAGGAGTAGGCTACGGGGACGACCAGGAGAGTTAGGAGTAGGCAGAGCGTTTGGCCGCCGATGATAGTTACGGCTATGGAGGCGCGTTGTTCGGAGCCTGCGCCGATGCCGATAGCTACGGGGATTAGGCCAGCGACGATGGAAAGCGTAGTCATCAGGATGGGGCGAAGGCGGACACGGTTGGCTTCGAGGATAGCTTCGCGGACTTGCATGCCGGTGGCGCGAAGGCGATTTGTGTAGTCTACCTGCAGGATTCCGTTTTTCTTTACGATTCCCAACAACAAAAACATTCCAAGCGCGCTCCAGAGACTGAGGGCGCGGCCTGTGATCCACAAAGAGAGAAGCGCAAACGGGATGCTCAGCGGGAGTGTGAGCATGATGATGAAGGGGTGGGAGAAGCTTTCGAATTGGGCGGCTAGCACCATGTACATGAAGATCGAGGCGAGAAGCATGGCGAGCAAAAGATTCCAGGTGGTTTCTTCCAGGACTTTGACTTGGCCGGTGAAGCGATAGGAATAGCCCGCGGGGAGGCCGATTTCTTTGATGGACTGGATGGTGTGGGCGGCGGCCAGGTCGAGCGGATAGCCACTCGCGACGTTAGCGTAGACGGTGACTTCGAATTCTCGGTTGTAACGCCAGAGTGTGGCCGGCCCGGCCCCGCGAACGATGGAGGCGACATTTTCGAGGCGGACCTGGCCGAGTTTGGTCGAGGGGACCATCATCTGCGCCAGGACGTCTGGATTGTCGCGTTGCTGATCGAGGAGTTGCATCACGACGGGATATTGTTCGGAGCCTTCCTTGAAGCGGGTGATTTCGTCTTCACCGGAATAGAAGAGACGGACGGCGTCGCTGACGTCGGTCATCCGCACGCCGATGTCGGCGGCGCGCTGGCGGTCTACCTTAACCTGGAGCTCCGGCGTGTTGAGGTTGAGGCTGGGATTAACGTCAACCAGATCGGGATACTTCATCATCAAGCCGGCAACTTCTTTGCTGAGGTCGGCGAGCTTATTCAGTTCCGGTCCACGGATCACCGCGCCGATGGGAAAGTACGTCTCTCCGCCAAAAACGGAAGGAAGACGGACGTTCGAGACCATGTTGCGATAGCTAGCGAGAATTCCGCGGACTTCGGTAGCCAACTGCTCATGGGTGCGTTTTCTATCGCTGCGGGGGACGAGGCCGATAAAAAGATGCGCGTGATTTGTGGGACCGTGCGTCAAAGACTGCACGAAAGCGACTTCTGGCAGGGCTACGACACGTTCCGCGATATCTTGCGCACGTTCGGTAGTCTTTGAAAGAGCCGTGCCTTCCGGAAGCGTAAAGGAACTGATCAACTCAGATTGATCGTCCGAGGGAATCCAATCGCGTCCCACCAAATGATAGAGGCCGAATGTGGAAAGAAAAGTCGCAACGCAAATGAGGATGATGACCCAGCGATGGGCCAGCGACCATTGCAGAAGCCTTAAGTAGGATTGCTCGATCCTGTGCAGGATTCCGCTGGCGTGGGCTTTTTTCTCTTTTTCGCTGACACGCAGCAGGCGCGAGCTCATCATCGGCGTGAGGGTGAAGGCCACGAGGAGAGAGACTAGGATGGCCATGGCCATAGTCCAGCCGAAGGAATTTACGTATTTGCGGGCGTAGCCGTTCATGAAGGCGATCGGCAGGAAAATGATGACCAAGGAAAGGGTTGTGGCCATAACGGCGAGCCCGATTTCCTGCGTGGCTTTGATGGCGGCGTTTTTTCGATCTTCGCTTTTTTCTTCCATGAAGCGAACGATGTTTTCCAAGACGATGATGGCGTCGTCAATGACAATGCCGACGGCCAACGTCAGCGCGAGGAGCGTCATGTTGTTGAGCGAAAAGTCCATGCCGCGCATAAGCGTAAATGTAGCGATGATGCTGGCGGGGATGGCGACGGCAGCGATCAGAACGGCGCGCCAGTTACGCATAAAAAGAAAAACGATGGCGCTGGCGAGAATGCTGCCAAGAATTAAGTGCTCCAGGAGTGAGTGGACAGAGGCTTTGATGAAATCGGAAATGTCGTGAATGACTAGGAGTTGCACGCCGGGAGGAAGCTGGGCGCGGAGCTCGTCGAGTTTGGCTTTTACGTTGTCAGCGACTTGGACAGTGTTGGTGCCGGACTGGCGAAGGACTTGAATGCTTACAACGTCCTGGCCGGGGCTGCCTTTGCGATAAAGAGCGGACCACGTGCGCAGCTCTTGCGCGCCATCTTCGACTTGGGCCACGTCGCGGACGCGAACCTGCGCGCCGCCGCGCGTGCCGACAACGATTTCGCCGAACTGTTCAGCGGAAGCGACGCGGCCGAGAGTGCGGAGGCCAAGTTCCTGCGGGCCGGTGATCATGCGCCCGCCGGGGGCTTCGATATTTTCGCGCTGCAGAGCGTCGCGCACATCGAGAACCGTGAAGTTGTGCGCGGTGAGTTTTTGGGCGTCGAGGAGAACGCGGATTTGGCGCGCTTGGCCGCCGTTTAATTCGACGCTGCCTACGCCGTCTACGGTTTGAATGGCGCGGCGGATTTGTTTGTCCGCAATTTCGGTTAGTTCGCGGCGGCTGATTGGGCCGCTTACCAGCAATGTCAGAATGGGGTCTGACTGTGGATCTTGCTTAGTGATGACCGGAGGTAGCGTATCCCGCGGCAAGCGATTTACCGCAGCGGCTACTTTTTCGCGGATATCTTGAGCGGCGCCGTCGATGTCACGTTCGAGCACGAAAGTGCAGGTGATGTCCGCGAAGCCTTCGCTGGAGTAGACGGTGATTTCATCAATCCCGCTGACGCTCGAGATGGCGTCTTCGAGGGGCAAGACCACGCCGGTGACCACCTCTTCGGGAGTGGCTCCAGGCAACTGCACATCGACGTTGACTGTGGCGGGATCGGCTTTGGGAAAAAGGTCTACTGCGAGGCCGCGATAGGAAAAGGCGCCAAGCGTCACAAGAAATGCGATGAGCATCACGGTGAAGACGGGATACTTTACGCAGGTTTCGGCTAGCTTCATCGATGTGTGAGTTGACTTCCGGCGGTGACTACTTCAGCGCTGGAATGTTCCCTTCGGATTGTTCTTGAACCGTTGCGCCATCGTGCAAATCGCCGGAAATGGCAACAGCGACGCGGTCTCCCGGCTTTAGTCCTTCGGCTACTTCAAAGCGTTTTCCACGCTGATCTTCAATCTGGCCTGCGGGACGGATTTGGTGCTCGGAAACGCGATTGCCGTTTAGCAGAAAGACTTTGTAGACACCGTAGCGATAATTCACAGCGCCTTCCGGAAGAAAGATGGTCTTTTCTTCTTTTTCGCTGGGAATGGATGCTTGCACGAAGAAGCCGGGCTTCAGGCGCCCGTCCGCGTTGGCAAGTAGAGCTTCGGCTTCAAAGGTGCGCGAATCTTGAGCGACGGCGGGGTTGATGCGCGAGACGCGGCCGTGAAACGTTTCGCCGGGAAAGGCCTCGACCTGCAAATCGACGTTGGCTCCATCTTTCACGGAGCCGGCCCATCGCTCGGGAACGGCTAAGCGGGCGCGCAGAGTGTCCGTTCGCACTAGGACCATAACGGGGCCTTGTACTCGAAGATATTCGCCGGGATGAACGTCGCGCGTTTTGATCGAGCCGGGGAACGGGGCGCGAATCGTCGCGTCCTTCAACTTTTTCTCAGCCAAATTCCTGCTCGCTTCGCTGGAAACAAGGAGGGCCTTAAGCCGATCGACTTCCTGCAAAGCTACCGTGTAGCCGGCTTGTGTGCTTTGAAAGCGGCTGGCAGCTTCATCCAACTGCTGTTGCGAAATCAATTTGCCCTTAAACATTTCTTGGGCGCGCCCGTATTTGCGGTCGGCGTCGAAGAGATCTGCGGCGGCGCGCTGCACGGAGGCGAGCTGTTGCGGGTCGGGCGGCGGCGGATCGTTCAGACCGATGCCTAGCTGGGCCCGCACTTGCGCGACGAGTCCGCGCTGGCGGTCGACTTCCAGCTGCAGTTCTTGCGGATCGAGTACGATCAGCGGCTGGCCTTCTTTCACGGTGTCTCCGACGTCGGCGAGAACTTGGGAGACCCGGCCTTCGACCTCCGCACTCAAGATGCTTTCTTCGAGGGCGAAAAGTGAACCGGCCGCCTGGACCCTGCGTTGGGCGGTCTCCTCCGCGACGGTATACACGTGAACGGGGGTGGGATGAGCGGCATCGCCGAGCATACTGCTGGAAACGGATTTCGAGCAGCCGCCAGCGAGGATTGTCGCGAAGGCGATCAGCCCTGCCAAATAAGAATGCGTTTTCCGTTTCATAGAGTTACGTGTGGAGCTGTCCATCCGCCTTGCGCCTGAAGGGATTCCCCGTCCGCTCTCAGAGCACACTATGACCGTCTCCCCTGCTGCCTTTTGGACGTAGGAACTTACCGCACCGTTTCGCGTCCCGAAGCTTATTCTTAGAAGAAACATTCGTTGCAATTATGACTCGGAGTTGCGCACGAATCCAGCCTACCCCAAAGACCCTGACGTGTTTGGTGAGGACTACGAAAAACGGCCAAAGACCCGAACTTGAAAAGCGAATGATCGAAATTGTCTCAGCGGAATATTTTCTCCCCCGTTATGCACTGGAAGACCGACTGCAGCGAAGATAGAACTCGTCGCCGTGAAAACCGTTTGCCTCGCGCTGCTCCCGGCCGGTCATAAGGCATCTTAAGCAGCCAGAAAAGGTGCCGCTTGCCTGTTTGGCCTTGCAGTGCGGCGCGCCGCCAGTGGTTCGCGAACTCTACAGTTGAAGTAAACGTTTGCGCGGTGTATATCAGTGTGCATCTATGGCATTCGAGGAGACATTTTTGCTGAGTCGGCGTGATTTCCTGCAGCAAGGAGCGCTCGGCGCTACCGCAATCCTCTTGGCGCCGAAGACCGGTTGGCCTTCAACTGCCAACTCACGCACTGCGGATTCTCGCATCGAAGTTCTTTTCGACGAGCCGCTTGGTACTATTTCTCCGAACATTTATGGCCATTTCGTTGAAAATCTCAGCGGCGTGTTATACGACGGCATTTGGGTCGGAGAGAAATCGTCAGTGCCGAATGTCGATGGGCTTCGCAAGAGCCTGATTGAACACATGCGCAAGATCAAGGCCACAGTGATCCGCTTTCCCGGCGGATGTTTCGCCGACAGTTACGACTGGCGTGACGGCATTGGCCCAATTGAAAAACGGCCGCGACGCACGAATTTCTGGGCAAAGGGTGAATCCGAGAAGGCGCCGCCCAGTCACCGTTACGATCCCAACGCAGTCGGCACCAATGAGTTTGTGCACTTCTGCAAACTCATTGGCGCGGAACCCTATCTCGCCGCAAACGTGAGGAGCCTGCCCGCGTCGGCGTTTCAGCAGTGGGTGGAATACTGCAATTCCCCCGCTGGAAGCACGACGCTGGCCGATGCGCGCGCCGCGGCAGGGTATGCGGAACCGTTTCGTGTGAAGTACTGGGGCGTCGGAAACGAATCGTGGGGTTGCGGAGGCGAGTTCACTCCTCAGGAGTACGCGGTAGAGTTCCGGCGGTACTCCACTTGGCTTCCGACCTATGGCGATAACTTAAACCTCATCGCTTCGGGGCCGAATACGGACGATTGGAATTGGACGCGCGAGTTTCTAACAGAAGTGTTGCGCAAAGGTCCAGGCGAATTACACCGCATCTACGGAATGGCATTGCATCATTACGCCTGGAATTTGAGCCGCGGAAAAACACAGGAATGGGTTGCCGGCAAAGGTGATGCGGTAAGGTTCGAGCCCGTGGATTGGTATGAACTGCTCCGCGAAGGGGAGCGAATGGAGGGGCTGGTCACGGGTCACTGGCAAGTGTTGAGCGAATTTGATCGTGAGCACCGGGTGAAACTGGTCGTTGACGAATGGGGGCCGTGGTACAGGCCCGGGAGCGAGGCCACTCCCGGCGACCAGCTGGAGCAGATGCCTACATTGCGGGACGCGGTGTTTAGCGGCATGACGCTGGACATCTTTAACAGGCATCCGGAAAAAGTTGCAATGGCCAACTGCGCGCAGCTCATCAACTGCTTAAACAGCCTGTACCTGGCGCATGAAGACAAATTCGTGATTACCCCGGTCGGCCACGTTTTCGAATTGTACGCGAGCCATCAGGGAGGGCAAGCTCTGCGCACAATATTCTCAGCGCCCAACTTGCATTATGACCGCGATGGACAATCAGCGTCTTTCTGGGGATTGCGCGGCTCCGCATCCCTACGCGACAAAATCCTGACGATCACCGCCGTCAATCCGAGCACCAACGAGCCTCGATTGGCCGAGATAGCACTGAGGGGCGCAACCGTCAAGGAAGCCTTCATGAAGTTCTTGAGCAACGCCGACATCCACGCACACAACACCTTCGATCAACGGGACGTGGTCGTTCCTCAAACAAAGAGGCTGAGCGCGAACGAAGGAAATCTTGTAGTGGAGTTCCCGCCAGCTTCCGTCGTGGCCTTGAACATCCAACTGAATTAGCACCAGCAAGGCATTGCTTGGCTTTTTCCCTCTTCGCTACGTCTTCGATCAACCTTGGCTTGGAACCAGGCCTATCCCCTCGCGCAGGGTAATTAATTGATTGATGGGGATCTGCTTGAAGGACTCCACAACAACCCCGTTCGGCCAGTGCACTTCCAGACCAACCGAAGTGTGATTTCCGAGGCCGAACTGAAGCCGGGAAGGAGCTTGCCGCGCAAGAGGCTTAGCCGCGTGCGCCGGACAGCGCGATCGCCGATCCGAGAGAAATTCCCATAAATGCGCGACGCGAATAGATCATCCCGGCTTTCTACGTCCTGAGGACCGGCGTCCACAATTGCATCGGCGTAGGGGCACGATTCGCCCACGCATAGTACGGCACAAATGTGAGGTCCACGGGCCGGGCTATTGGCGCGTCCGCAGAGTAAGGCAAAAGGTAGCCGTCGACAAAGTGAATACCGGCGTCCAGTAACGTGCGGTCGCCCGTCGCGCGATAATAGGCAATCCCGCCCTGGATCATGTGGCCCATGTTGTACAGTTCATGGCCCGACCGTTGTACCTCGGGTTCCATGCGCTGCCTGGCGTGCTCTCCCACGTAATACGTATTCAAATATCCGCCGGACTCTTGAACGGCGACGATTTCCTTAATGATCTTGTCCGCCATCGCATGCAGCTCCTGACGGTCGCCGGACTGCAGTGCGAAGCCAGCAGCCTCCGTCCACTTGTAAACGTCCGAGTCCGAATAAACCGGACCGCGCTGTGGAGCCTCGCTCTTACCGGTAAGCCGTAAGAAATTCGTCATCCGCCCGTTGGCCTCGAGCAATTTCTCCATGGACGGAATGCTCTTGTCGACGTTAGTCTCGCGGCGCGCTCCCCAAAATCCTTCTGTAATGGTCACCGCGTGTACAGGAATGTTATGCAGCTTGGCGTACGGAGACTTATCAAGAAAAAGCACGCCCTCATCTTTCCAATCAGCGCTGGGCGTTCTCGGAGCACCTCCCCAAGACGGAACCGAGGAAATTATGGATAGGCACAGAGCTCACCGTGGCAGCAGAAATGGCAGCGCCAACAAATTCCCGCCGCGACAACTGCGATCGCTCTGACATGTTCGCCTCCTCAGCACTGCGCATTCGATCCTATCCGACGGGCATTATACGCGTTTCATAAAAAACGTTTAGAACCTTGCCCAATAAAACAGTCATGCACGTGCACGCCGCTACTCTTCCAGTAAGGTTCGGTCCTAATTGGATCGTGTCCTTTTGGAAGTACCGCCGGATGGGTGGGACAAACCTGGACTAGAGCGCCTGATCTAGATTTGCTTCCGCTCTTTTTGGCAGTTGGTCAGTTCCGATTACCGCGTTATCGGCTTTCTGCCTACGCCACAAATCCATCCTTTGTCGCGTTCCTCAATTACCTGCACATCCGAGTACCCCGCGTTGGTGCAGAGTTCGCGATGCTCATTAACACTCAGGAGTGTCATGCCCGTTCGTGAGTCGTATTTTTCGGCAAGCTTTGCAGCCATGGTGTTCGCTCCCTTATAGATTTCCGCAATGAGGGCGAGCGTGCCACCGGGCTTCATGACTCTGAAGACTTCGCGCATGTCGCTGGGCAAGTTGGGCCACCAGAAGTGTGTTTCCACGGCTGTGACGAGATCGAACATGCCATCCGGAAACGGCAACTGAGAAACAGATCCCTGCCGGATGTCGACGCGGCCGAGATCTATCCATCGTACATTCGTTCTCCTTGCTGCGGCGACGCTCTCCTCGGAATAATCGACGCCATAGACTTTTCCCTGCGTGGCGATCGCCGCTAACTTATTGACGGTCCTGCCGCCACCGCAACCCACATCGAGGATCGTGTGGTGGTTCTCTATCGAGATGTGCTCTAAGCCCCAGTCTGTTAGCTTGGAATGGCTAGAATTCATTCGCCACAAAGTGTATCGGCCGAACCACCCTGTTGGCTTGCTGCATTGATTCACCGGTACGTTCCTGCTGATCACCGTTGCCCACCCTGTCAGACAGTCTAACCGTTAAGACGAGCGGGACGCAGCTAGCCTCGAGGCAATCTCACTTGCTGGCAAGGCGGCGAATCGGAAAATGGTCGCTGGCACTCATATTTTCGGTAACCGTGTCTATCAGGCGCCCGCCGGCTAGGCGCGAGCTGATCACCCATTAGCGCGCGGAATGGTGCAAAACAAAAACAATTAACGCTGAGGCGCGACGTGGACCACGTGCGCCGGCACGGGGTCTTGCACGGTAATCAAAGTGTCAAAGAAAGAATTGCCGGGATGCGTGTTTCCGACTGTGCCCGCGAGCTTCAGAATTCCAATGGGCGCTTCGGTGATTTCGTTGCTCTGAACTTTATTGTCGTTAGCCTCGATAAGGATGGCGGCTTGTCCGCTATTGGTGACGTCATTGCCTTTGGCTAGATTACCGTCACCCGCCAAGTCAATCCCAACGAGAACCAAAGAATTAGAAATGTTGTTCGACTCGATTTTTGTGTTTTGTCCGTTCGTGAAGATGCCGACCTGGTTTGTGGCGACGGAGTTGTGCTCGACACGCACATCATCGGATTGAAAAATCAATATGCCTGTGGCGTTAAATGCGCAGTTTGTGAGAGAAACGCAGGGAGCCCATACGTTGTCTGTGACGGTATTCCGCAGCACGCCGCCCTTTGCGCCGAAGCCAATTTGAATGCCATTTTGCGCGGCACCCGCTGTAGGGCCAAGGCCCGTGACAACGTTCTCGGTGATAATGACTTCGGTGCCCGATTCATTGCCGGTGATTCCGTTCTTCTGATAGTCGTGGATGCTGTTGTCCTCAATGCTAACTTTGGAGCTTGCGCCGCCGAGGCTTTGCACGACGATGGCATCACCGCTCTGGCAGCCATTAAGCGATACGGACAGTTTCGTGTTTCGCACGGCGTTGTGTTCGATACTGCCCGACGAATTCTGGTACAAGATGCCGATGAGGTCCGGAGAGCACTCGGTTATGCCATTGTTCGCGGTGTCCACGATGAGACCTTCGATCTCTACATTCGCAGCGTCCTTGACGAGGATGGCGGCGGCTATCGGAGTGCCGGAAGAACCGGTGGTGTTTGCCACCATACTGGCAGGCATCACGATCGCGCCATTATCGCCTTCGATGCTGAGTGATTTGTTGATGGACAGCTGTTCGCGATACGTGCCGGGACAGATGCGGATCAGACTGCCTGGGTTCGCCGCATTGATGGCGTCCTGAATGGACGTGAATGTTGCGGAGGGGCATTGGACTTTACCGTCGTCAACGACCAGGTCAGGCTTGCGATCGCGATCCTGCGCGCCAGCAGCCATACGCGGAATCGCAAAAAAAACCGAGAGCAGAAGAAAAACAGACAAAGCAGACTTTCTCATTGTAGTTCTCCAACTTGAGCTTCGAGGCACAGACCCTGGAGGGCGGGACACCGAGGGAGCTTGAGCATACAACAGAGCGAAGCCAGTGAAAAGAGGGTTAGTAAAAACGTCACGCATTTGACTCTCTTCCGGCGAGTGAAATTATGCTTTGCTGCTCGGTTAACCCCTGTGTAGTCGCGCAATTGGAAACTACAAATCCACATGCACGGTTACACGTTAATCAGGCGTTGAGGTCTACTGGGGAGAAGTTGATTTAGAACTCCGCCCGCCGAACACCGATCTCCAATTCTCCAACCTCGGCCTTCGGTTTGAGTAGTTTTTCTCGAGTCATTCACGGTTTGATGTCCGGTATATTCATATCTGTAGCGGACTTCAGAGATGCTGCCCCAGGAACTTCTGACGATGCGTTATCCCCTTGGCGGGTGAGATAGAGGACGAATGGAGTGAGCTCGAAGGGCGTCACCTCATCTTCGAGCACCGTGGCTACTGGCTTGGATTTGAGCAACTGAAGCTGATTGTTCCATGGTTCGACCTTGATGCGTCCGCCGAGTGGCAGCGCAGCGATGACGTTGACCGCTGGCTTTGCTGCCGACGCTTGCGCGGTTGGCACCGCGGAAGTACTGGTCAAGCTTGTCGCGACCCTGTTGCCCAGGTGCGGACTAACTAGATTGGGGATCTCCTTCGAACGGTCATTCAACGCTTGGAGGAAGAGTTGCGCGTTTCCGAGATGGTCCTTGTATGGGGACTTCTTTAGTAATTCGATCCCCTCGTGGGTCGCCGCCTGCTCCTCTTCCGGTGTGTGAGTAAAGCCGAAGTGATGGAACGTCTCTTTTTCGTCGAATCGCAGGCGATTGAAAAACGCATATTGCGTTCCCATACGATGTCCAAGCACGACATGACCGAGCTCGTGCGCGAGGATGGCCGCAAGGCTGGCCTCGTCAGGAAGCACATCCACCAAGCCGCGGCTCAGGACGATGGTGTGGCCCATGGTGAAGGACTCCAGCGTTGAGGTCATCAGAACGCGGCAGCGGACCGCTGGCTGGATATCGAGGTCATTTGTGACCTCAAGGTTGTTGATTACCGTCTCCAGCACTTTGTCCACATCCCCATACGGCGCCATCAAGCCCAGTTGCTCCATCTTGGCTGCGACATTGTCTTCGGCCTGACGTCCCCAGGCGCGTTTCGCCTCAAGCGGCGAGTAGTCGTTAGCGATTTCACTCTGGTCCTTTACTGGCCTCGGCGTTTCCACGAGAACCTTGCTTAGCTCTTGCTCTTCGCGAACGTGGCTAGGGGCATAGCTCCAAAGGCGCGTCTGTGCCCGGAATGACGGGACCGCCACGCTGTCAAGCGCTTCGCTGTAGATGAAAGCCGGTAGCCATTCGTTTTTTCCCGCGTTCGTACGCCAGCTGTCAAAATTGAAGTAGTAGCTGGTCTTGGACCGACCACTATAGCCACCGTTGAAGCGCACGATGTGGTAGTCCTGATCTTCCACCCAGATGCGCCCGACAAAGCGCCCTTTGTCTCCCTTCGAGGACGGATCGAGGTCGAAAACCAGACAACGAACTTCACCTAAGAACTCGCGGCCGACATAGTCGAACTTGTAATTCTGGCGGTCGAAGCCGTTTGTGTCCAGATAGATCATTTGAAGAAAGCCGCGCGGGAGAAACTCCATCGAGAACATGCTCCCCAAGCCGCCGATCATATTATGTTTGGTACGAGTGCCACTGATTAGCGCCTCAAGCTCCACGCCCTTCGCGAGTCGCGCGTGCCCGAGAAAATACTTATCGCCGTTCGGCACCGCGCCCTGATCCTTGTTGGGACGGAGAATCTGGATGTACGTTTCCACGATGGGTGAGTATTGGCGAAGCGACTGTACCTCCGCCTGCTCTTGCGCCACGATCTTGTCCACGACATCAGTCAGGGTCGGCTGTTGCTGGGGAGCTGCAGGCAGGGGGACAGCACCCAGCGCTAGGGCCATAAGCAAGATTTTCAGGGCACGCATAGTCCCTCCTAAACTGTATATGGCAGATATAGCTGGTACTTGGCAGGCTAGGCTCCAGAAAGCACGCTGCCAGCTGTCCTGAGGGTTAGTTTAAGGACAGGAGTACTTACTGATTGGCGCCCTGGACGAAATGTCGGCGGCTTGAGTGAAAATTTAGAGCACGCTACCTTAGTCGTTTTCCCATCGACAACTGTGTGTCAGCCATTTCACAGTACGATAACGGCGTTAACCAGGCGCTGAGAAGGCGAAGTTATCCGAGAAGCATTTGCCATGCGCGCCTCGAAGTCTGGCGTTACGGGAACAGTTCCGCCGACAGGAGAAAATTTAAATGTTCAGCGTTGTCGGCATTGATCCCTCGCGTGATGAGGACCTCGCCGTTCACCAACAGAATTGCCGCGTGCTCTGAGCGCTCGGTCTCCATATTTCGAGCGGCTGTGACTGATATTCGCGTTGCATCTCCTGCTTCGCTCGTTCGAACGTGATATCCCTTGACCGACGCGAACGCTGAGTACTCGGCGGTCGGCAAGGTCTTTTGCGTTCACCGGGGCGGGTAAGCGGAGAAAATTGGCTGGGATGAGTTAGAGAAAGGATAGCGGAGCAAAAAGTGGAGCTTGACGGGCTATATCTATCTATGTAGAGTTAACCTATGGGACTGCGGATTCGGCTCTCTCGGCAAACGTTGGCTGTGTTAGATGCATTGCTAGGCCGGCCAGGGCAGTGGCGGCACGGGTACTCGTTGAGCCAGAGCACGGGAATACCTTCCGGAACGCTCTATCCGATTCTTATGCGGCTTGAGAAATTGCACTGGCTGGAAACGCGGTGGGAAGAGGCGAAAACACCCGGGCGACCGCCACGGCATCTTTACCGGCTTTCTGGAACTGCGCGAGAGTGGGCCCGGGAAGAAATTCGCGCGGCACAGGAGCGGCGTTTTTGGAAGCATGCGGAGAACGAGGTATGAGCGTGGCCAAACAAGAGAATCCTGCCGCTGCTCGGTTCGCGCGATGGATGCTTGGACGCGCGGTTCGGTATTGGCCCGAAAAGAATCGCTCTTGGGGGCTGGCGCTTGCGGCGGAGATTGACGAGACGACGAGTGCGTTCGAAGCGGTTCGGTGGTCGTTGGGAGGAATCAGGTTCTTCACACGTTCGGTGGTGTCGAGTGCATGGGCATGGATGAAACTTCCGGCGGGCGGCTCTCTTCCGGGAGGCGCGGACGGGCCGGAAGGGCCGTTGCTGCTTCCGCGGCGATCGCGCTTGTTTACGACAGCGGTTCTGGCAGCGGCGGCGTTCCTGCTGGCTTTGCCTGAAGGACGCGAGGCCATGCGGACAGTGCGGTCGAGCTGGCAGGATTTTCAACAGACAGGGACCGATCTGCGGAAGTTGGACGAGCTTGCGGCTCGCGCCGAGAAGGAAAAAGATGCGGGAACGCTGGCTTTTGTTGCGCTGAGCACGGACGATTCGAAGCGCGCTTCGGAGCTGATTGAGCAGGCGGTTTCGCTTGACCCGCAGTACGTGTGGGCCTACGCGGCGGCAAACCGACGGATTGGGGCCGACTCAGGGCAGCCGGATTGGCCCGCGCAGTTGCAGGCGGCTGATCCTGGCAATGCAGTGCCTCTCCTGCTTGCTGCGGATAGGCTGGTCGAGCCGCGCGTTGAGGCGATTGTGTTGCACGGCCCGCCACTCGGTACGGAGGAAAAAGTTCTGGCGAGCGATCCGAAATGGGTCGCGCTGATGGAAATGGCGTATACCGCGCCGCGCTATGACAGCTATTTTCAGAAGCATTCGCAGCTCACGCGAGAAGTGTGGAATCGCGAGAAAAACCTTTCACCGGCGATCGCGGTGGCGGGCTTGTGGCGTCACGAGATGCCAAGCCTGCTGCACATCAAAATATTTTCGCAGATCAAGATTGCGGACGCGAAAAAAGAGCGCGCGGCGGGGGATTTGGAAGGCGCGGCGAGGTTGCTCGGACAAGTGGATCGCTTCGGCGTGAGAATGGCGGATTCGAGCGGGACGAAGATTGAACAGCTGATTGCATTGTCTCTGGCGCGAAATGCTGAGCGCGAGATGGTTGATCTCTATTCGAACGCGGGCCGGGCGGAAGAAACGGAAAAGGCTACAGCGCAGCGCGAGAAGATCGAAGCGCGGATGCTAGGGATGCGATGGGGAAGCGATCCGGATGCGGGGGCGAGGGTCAAGAGGTTTCGGCGGGAAGCTACGATTGTGCAGGTGTCCGCGATTTTGGGACTCGCGTCAGGATTGGGCGCGCTGGCGGGGATTCTATGGCTGGAATTCCGGCCGGGAAGGCGCGCGAAGCAACAGGCAATCTGGCGGCGACTGTCTTGTTGGGCGGCAGACTATGCTCCTGCCGCGTTTCTGGCGGCCAGCGGCGCTTTTCTGCTGAGTTTCCTGCCGTACCAGCGAGCGCTTGCGGAATATCGCGCTTCGAATTACCGAGTGATTGACCAAGAGCGTCTTATGGATGCGCTGTGGAGTTTGATCTCGTTTCCCGAAGCTGTGTTGGGCGTAGATGCTGCTGTGGCGTTTTGGGCATCGGTTACGATTGCGCTGAGCGCACTGCTCTTGATCGTGTTGGTTCGCGGTTTCTACCGCACGAGGCGCGCTACAGCGAATCCTGCCTGAGCCCTTCCCTTTCCTTCCGCCAACCCGGTGACGCTCGTTGATTCGCGGCGTTGCGGCGGCATGCTGTAGACTACTTGACTACCCGGAGCACAGGGGATCTGCCAATGCTGGTTGTCATGAAGTCACGCGCCACTCATTTGTTACTTCCAAAGGCGTGGCTTGCAATTTAGTTGACGCGACGAAGTCCTCGTGCGCGGGGCTGATTTCCTAGCCATATTCGAAAAGCCTCAGCGGGATGCTCTGGCTATGCTGTTCCTCAATCTGCATAATCACGGATTTGGCGTCGCCGAAATATTTTGGGGTCTTTGGCTCTTGCCGCTCGGGCCGCTTGTGTACAGGTCGCGATTCCTGCCGCGGTTCCTGGGCGTCTGGCTCGCCATCGGCGGCTTCAATGGCGGCAAACTTCCCGTCTACGTGTGATTCGGAGCGAGGAGCACCTGAATGCAGTACGCAACTCTTCCTGCCAGAGACGCCACATGCAGGACATCGGACGGACGAGACTTGTTTGGGTGTGAGTTCGCTGTTCTTCATTTCTGACAAAATCCGACTACATGCAGTCACTGTCCAGATTTGGACAGTCGTACGGTACGGATCGCAGTACGCTTGGTCAGTGAAAATGACAGACCTGACACCGCAACTACTACTTGCCGTCCCTTGCCCTACGTGTGGAGTCGATGCTGGCAAGGATTGTATCTTGCATGCAGGTGGCCTGCGTTCCGATCCCCACATAGATCGGAAACTTGATGCGGCTGAAGCGATTGAGGCGAAAAGAACTCCCAACCCCGGCTAGTTTCAATACAATTGCCGAACGATTCTTGTAGAATCGCCGCATGGCAGCCAACAAAAGATGGACCATACCAACCGACATCTAATGTGGCATGGCATGTGTTTGTTTCTAATCGGGCTACTTACTGGCCTCGCCGAGCAGCATTTCGCCAACATGCGCATGGGACTTGCCGCGCACTTGGAAGGCGTGATGAACGGTACATTCCTGATTGCACTAGGTGCCGTCTGGACCGAAGTACGACTGTTGCCGCGAATGAAGGCTATCGCGTATTGGACCGCGCTTTACGGCACATATGGTAACTGGCTTGTAACGACGCTTGCGGCGGCTTTTGGTACTGCGGCCCTGTCTCCAATTACGGGGGCAGGCCATCGTGGACAGTCATGGCAGGAGGGCCTTGTGACGGTTGGTTTCATAACTGTTGGCATCACTATAACCGGCTCATCGGTGCTTATCCTTTGGGGCCTTCGAGCCAAAGCGAGGCCATGAGTTCGCCTTGTCGCGCGAGTTGGGCATTCTTCTATAAACGCCGTAACCACACATGTCCGGTTACGCTGTCCACGGCTGCGGAAGCGTTTTCATCCACAGGTCCATATCCAAACGTGGTGCGGGAATCGTGCCTTCTGCGTGGATACGGCCGCTGCCGTCCTTCACGCAGTAGCTGATCGTTTCTCGTGAACATCGAGTCCGATGTAATACATACTCTCCCTAGAGCAGCCTCCTTGGTTTTTCTGAATCAGCGCCGTCGCTGAGTTCAGCTTTTTTACATCAAGCGCTCCTCCATCGACTTATCTTATTCATTCAAACATATCGTCCACTGGGAGCTATGCCGCCTACATAGCCGAAATAGCGACCAGTTCCCGAGGACAAGCTACGCAAGCCCGCCGTTCGCCCCAACTGCTTACTTTGCGATTTGATTTGCCTGCGACGCGGCCAGCTCGCCCTTCAGACGCTCGATCTCTGACTGCAGGTACTGCCTCTGCTCCAGCTCGCAGTCGAGCCTGGCTTTCCCCGCGGCGTCTCCGGCGTAATTGGGCTTGGAATAGTATGCGGCCTGGTCTAGAACAAGCTGGCGCTGCAACAAATTGAGCTCTTGCTCTGCCTGATCGAGCTTCATCTGGATTCCCGCGTCTTCAGGAGAGTCGCAAGCAATGCGTAAGGCTCTCTTCAGAGACGCAATCTTCTTCTCGAGATTGACTTCCGTCATTCGCGCAGGGATCATCGGTTTCGTTTCTAGAAGCGGTGGACCGCCGACGTCAAGCCCTGAGTGGCCGGACTTGAAAGTCTTCAACTCGAGATTGGGGCCAGAGATGACATTGGGCTGATAGGAGAGTTCGCGGCGAATCTGGTCCTGCTCCCCCTGTGCGACCAGGAGGGCCGTTTTGAGTCTCTCGGCTTCAGGATTATCGCATTCTGCCGTCCGTGGTTTTGGTACTTCGGCTCCGTTCCTGATGAGGCCTCTGGGGGAGACGCTGAAGCCCTCGGCACCGAATACTGCCCGCCCAGGTCGTCGTTGGTGATGATTTTCGGATGCTTCGTGGAATTTAATTTTTGCTCGCGAAACTTCCGCGCGACCTCCGCTATCGATTCCGCGGGATGCGGTGGTTCTCGAGATTGCGCAGGCGCACCAAGCGCTAGCGCTAGAACCGTGATGGTTAATGAGCACGCCCAAGACACGCCAAACGGTTGCCATCCCAAGAGTTCCGAGGGCTCGCTAGTATTACGGCACCGCCTCGCGCGTAGCAGCCGCCAGAGCGCGAATCTGATCGTCATGCGATTGCGTGGCGTATTCCGGATCTTCGCGCTTGCGGTGTAGCGCGTATTCGGCGAGTGCTGTCGCCAGCAGTCCACGTTCGCTATCCACGATGGAAACGCGAACGCTTAAAGTTCCAAAATCTACGCCAGCCACGATTGCCATGAGATTTGGATTGGCTCCCTAGGAATTAACAATCACCCCACGTGTGCGTGCATTTCCCAACCGAGGTAACGCATCGTGGATTCATGCACCGCTGGTGCCACGGAGGAAAAATTGGCGGCGACGTGATGCTCGAAACCGTTTTCGCAGATATAGCGCAGCAGTTTCTGTAGGCCGGGAATTTCGACCACTCCCGCGCCGCCAAACGTCTCGAGGGGGTCGTCCGTAAACCTGCCGTTGCCGGTATAGCCGCGGATTCTTCCGGAAGTGTCGTCGGTCGAGAAGCGGGCGAAGCACATGGCCCCGGACTTCACCTTTCCCACGCACGTTCCAAACGTATTTTCCTTCCCTACCGTGCCCGCGATGATCGCCTGGTAATCCATTCTAACTTCGTTGAAAAAATGTTTCGGCAAATTGCTGCAGTGAAAGCACACCGCCTTGTTGGGATCGTTTCCGTAGTTATTGTTCCAGTCGAGCAGCGCGCTGGGCGTTTCCG
>Ga0185299_10001919_pt1 | contig 35352 bp, 24 predicted proteins | sample PaiPotPPA55metaG_FD_128002 | JGI IMG/M metagenome (GOLD analysis project Ga0185299, IMG submission 128002) | Iron sulfur acid spring bacterial and archeal communities from Banff, Canada, to study Microbial Dark Matter (Phase II) - Paint Pots PPA... ...
GGCGTTGAGGTTGTCAAAATTCAGGATGGTGTTGAGCACGAGCGAATAGGTGCCGCGCGTTTCGCCGCGGTAGACCGGGTTGATGGAGAAGAGTACGACGTGGCCGTTGCCCGTGGGCACGTCCACTACGGCGGGATGCTGCGCGATTTCATCACCGCCTTCGACGAGTCCTGAAATGAGCAACTCCTTGCTGTCCGCATAACGGAAGATGACGCGCGCGCGATTCGCTGGAGGGATCACGCGGAAATTGTTTTGCAGTTGCTCGTCGGTGAGCAGAGGATTTTCCCAGATTTCGGCCTTCGGCTCTTCGAGAACTTCGAAGCCGGGGCGTCCAATTGTGAAATCAGGATCGTCTGCCGTGCCGCGGCCGGTGGGACGTGTGTGCGTCTCGCCGCCGAGCCGGCGGCCTCCGCGTGCGCCGGAAACGCTGCTTAGCGAAAAGATTGGACCATTGTCGCAATAGGCGGAGAGCTTTTCGTCGTAGCCGTAGGCGATGGGGCTTGCGCCGTCAACGAGCCGGGTGCCGACGACGGAGCCAACAATTTTCATTTTCTGAGCGTTGCCGACGCTGACGCCGTCGGCGAGCCCGATGGACAGCGCGAACCGCGAGGTGTCCGTCGCGGTCAGGAGAACACCACCTTTGGCGACAAAGTTTTGGAGATTTGCGACTCCTTGCCAGCCAAGGCCTGGGCGCATGTCGTCGGTGGAATCATTTTTGCCGACGAGGTTCGGCGTTTCCGGTGTGTTCTTCCAAGGGAGCGGGTTGCCCCAGGAGCTCGGCAAACCGTTGATGACAGCGGTGGGGCTCGAGAAGAAGCCGACCGGTGGAAAAAGAATGACGTCATACTTTGCGTTGAGGTCGCTGATCTTGGAGACCGTCTGCGTGCTGATGTATTCGTAGGGAATGCCGAGGTTGTCTAGCGCGATGCGCCACCAGCCTTCTGCTTGCGTGCTGAGCCAGGTGTGGACAAACGCTATGCGGGCAGCGCGCACGGGGTGCGTCTTGACGCTTGGCATCGTTGATACCGGCGTCGCCTGCAAACCCAGGTCGGAGATGGCGTCATTGAGCTGTGCGCGAGGAACGTTGCGCAGGAGAAACGATCCACGGCTGAACTTCTTTCCTGCGCTTTCGAAAGGTTCTTCGGCGGCTTCGATCGAAGCGCCATGCAATTTATAGCGCAGAGTCGCCAGCGAAGGTTCGGCGTTGTTGTTGATCGCGTAGATCGTGCCGTCGCCGCTTACGCCTCCGGGCGCGTGGATTTCTTTCACGCGTTCCATGGGGGTGTCGAGGACTTTCGGGTCGGTGACGCGCGTCACCTGCACGCCGAACAGCTCGCCAAACGTCCAGCCGGTATCGTCGTACGGGGTTTTCTGTGGATCGTCGGGGCTCCAGTATTGATAGTCGAGGAGCGCGTCGGCGATTCGCGAGTAAGGCTGGTCCATGCGGACGATGTAGCTGCCCGCAGGAAATTCGCGCGATGTGGGAGCGGGCGGCGCGTCTTTTTCTTTCGTGTCTTTGTCATCTTTCTTTGGTTTCTTGGCCTTTTTTACAGGGAGCGTTACCGTGAAAGCCGTCGTCGCTCGCGAAATTTCGACCGCTTGTTTTTGCAGTACACGCAGCAGTTCGGCTTGCGAGCCCAATCGCGGATCATTGGCAGGCAAAACGTACGCGGCAGGCCCTTCCGCGCCGGGCTTCGTAACAGAGCGCTTCGCTTTGAGATAAAAATTTTTCAAGAAGAGCCCCTTGTTCTCGTTGAAATAGTGCAGCGACGTTAGCAAGCCGGTCTGTTCGTAATTGTTGTTGTCGCGCTGCGACCACATTACCTTTGGCAACGGCGGATTTTGCCTATACCACGTGCGCGCATACTCCTCAGGGTCGAGCGTGCGCGGCAGCGTGTCTGCGCCGCCGTTGCCGAACGTTTCGTAGAGACGACTGATGCCGTTATGCATCGCGGCGATGAACATCAGATAGCCCGGGGACCACGTGTCAAAAACTCCGTGGGTGAAAACGCCCGGCATGCCGAACTTGGTCATGTCCGAGACGTTGCGCCAGCCAATCATTTCCCATTCGTCAGTGAGAATCGGATCGACCCAAGCATTGAAGGGGCCGTCGCCGGCGGTGTTGTCATAAAGATAGGGAACGGATTCATGCAGGTCGTGCAGCACTTGGGCTTTCCAGCCGACGTAGGTGTTGAGCACGTTTTCCGTTAGCTTCAGCGTGACGCCCATGGCATCGCGGTTGTTGTCGTGCGCCACGTATTTGCCCCAGTAAATCAGCGGTGGATAAAAATCCTTGGGATGAGAGAGATGCCAGTGATAGATGTCCACCATGCGGTCGCGTCCGTCGACCTCGACGACGGGCGTGATGAGCGTGATCATTCCGTCGCGGATTTCGCGGATGTACGGGCTTTCGTCGACGGCGAGGCGATAGGCCAGCTCCATCAACGCTGTTGGCGCTCCGGTTTCGGGGGAATGAATCGTTCCGGTGATGTAGTAGACGGGCACGGACACCGCGACGGTGCGGTCGGCTTCCGCGTCGTCGAGTTTTATCGTGCGGGGATCGGCAAGCTTGGCGAGGCGCGCGCGGTTTTCATCCAGGTTCCTCAGATTTTCCGGCGAAGAAACAGCCACGGCGATCATCTCGCGGCCTTCCTCCGTCTTGCCAATGGAGAAGACTTTCACGCGCGGGCTGCTTTTTTCGAGTAGGCGCATGTATTTGTAAACGTCTTCCGCATAGGGCAGGATTCCGGGCGCACCGGCCACGTCGCCCAGAACGGCTTCGGGAGTCGGAACATTTTTCGAAGCGGGCAGATAGTCGACGAGCGGCGAGGTAAAGAACGGCTGCGTGGTGTACTTATGGATTTTCGCCGTGTACGCATCATCCACGGGTTGCTTGGGGTCGCGGGCGGGCGCGGTTTCGCCGTCGGCGAGAGCCACGGTTCCTGCCACGGAAAGAATTAGCAGCAGGACGAAACCACGAAGAATGTGCACGCGCGCTTTTCCTGTACGAATCATTTGGTTCCCCCGAAAGTACGAAGTGGAAGGCGGATTGTAACGCACCTGCTATTGAGCGGCGACAAATGTTATACACACCGGCGAGGGCACATCGATCGTCTGACCCGTCGGCGTCAGATTGCCGGTTGCGGGATCGATGTGGAAGACGACAATATTGTTCGACTCCTGATTTTCGGCGAGAAGGTACATGCCCGTAGGATCGATGGCGAAATGGCGAGGAGTTTTGCCGCCGGTCAGGACTTGTCCGAGAGATTTCAGCGTTCCCTTCGCTGGATTAATCTCGAATATGGCGATGCTGTCGTGGCCGCGATTCGAGGTGTAGAGAAATTTTCCGGAAGGATGCACGGCAATTTCGGCAGCTTCCTTCGGGCCTGCATAGTCCTTTGGTAGCGCGGAAATGGATTGTAGGGAGGTAAAAGCTCCATTCTTTGCTTGATAGGAGAAGACCGTCACCGACGATTCCATTTCGCTGAGCACGTAGGCGAACTTGCCGTTGGGATGAAACGCGAGGTGACGCGGGCCAGCACCGGGTTTCACTTTCGCAAAACCGGAAAGCATCGGCGTAAAGATTCCTTTGCTGGGGTCGAAGCCATAGAGGATGACTTGATCGAGCCCCAAATCGACGGCCATGGCAAAGCGATTATCCGGCGAGGTGCCGATCCAGTGGGCATGCGGTCCTTCCTGGCGCTCCTTGTTGGGACCGGTGCCGGAATGCTGAACGAAACCGCTGGTAGTGCCGAGACTCCCGTCATCGTGAACAGGAAATGACGCAATGCTGCCGCTATCGTAATTCGCAACCAGAACGAATGTGCCGGTTTTGTCGAGAGAAACATAACAGGGGCCCGCGCCGCGAGTGGGTACTTGATTCAGGAATTTCAGCGCGCCGGTTTTCGCATCGATGGCAAAAGCGCTCACGGCACCGCTGGCTCCTCCATTGAAATTGCCGATTTCATTGACGGCGTAGAGATACTTGCCGTTGGGGTGCACGGCCAAGAAAGAAGGATCCGCCGTTTCCGCCGCAACGCCGATGGATTTGAGCTGGCCCTTCTCCGAATCGAACCGGTACGCGTAGATACCTTTGCTGCTGGTTTTTGCCGTGTACGTGCCAACGTAGGCGATATATTGGCCCTTCGAAGCGGGCTTTTCCGGGGTTTGCGCCCGAGACAGAAAGAGCAATGGCGCGGAGAACAGGACTAAGAGTGCGAACAATCTTCGCGTAATTTTCATAGGGAGGAAAGATTCTAACACTAACTATTGGAGTTGTAGGCAGAGGCCGCTACTTCTTTTCTTCTTCCTGCTCTTCTTGCAGGACGGCGGCGGCGGCGACGGAATCACCTTCTTCGAGGCGCAACAAGCGTACTCCTTGTGTGGAGCGGCCCGCTTCGCGAATCTCGTTCGCGTGCACGCGAATCACTTTCCCGTCGTACGTGATGATCATGACGTCGGACTCTTCCGTCACTTGCAGGGTAGCCACAACCGAACCGTTGCGGTCCGTGGTCTTCATGTTGACGACGCCTTTGCCGCCGCGCGACGTGATGCGGTATTCGGCCAGCGGCGTGCGCTTGCCAAAGCCTTTTTCCGCGACCGTGAGCATCAGCGTGACCAGCGAATCCTTGATCTGCTCGTTTTCGAGTTCTTCGAGATTTTGCGTGGCGACCTTGTGTTCCTTGGCGATAATTTCGAAATCCGGCTGCACCGCGTCCATGCTGACGACGTAGTCGTCTTTGTCGAGGTCCATCCCATTCACGCCGCCGGCGTTGCGCCCCATTGGGCGAACTTCCGTCTCGCGGAAAAGGATGGCCTGGCCTTCATGGCTGGCCAGGAAGATCATCTGTTTGCCGTCGGTGAGCTTGGCGCCAATGAGTTCATCTGTGCCATCGAGATTGATGGCGATGATCCCCGTAGAGCGCGGATTGGAAAATTCCGCAAGCGTCGATTTTTTGACGGTGCCGCTCTTCGTGGCCATAAAGACGAAGCGGCCTTCTTCTTCCAAGGTGTGCGCGGCGACGAGAGCTGTCAGCTTTTCGTCTTCCTGGAATTTCACGAGACTCGAAATCGCCTTGCCCCGCGTGGCTGCGGCGGCTTCCGGCAATTCGTACACTTTCAGCCAGTAGACCCGGCCCTTCGACGTGAAGAGCAAGATATAGCTGTGCGCCGAAGCGATGAACATGTGCTCGACGAAATCCTCTTCCTTCGTGCGCGCGCCGATGCGACCTTTGCCGCCGCGCGACTGGTGCCGGTAGGTGTCTGCTGCGGTGCGTTTGATATAGCCGGCGTGGCTGACAGTGATCAGCATTTCGGTGTCCGCGATCAGGTCTTCGAGTTTGATCTCGTCGACCTTGTCAACAATCTGCGTGCGCCGGTCATCGCCATACGCCTTTTGCACTTCCCGCAGCTCCCCAGTGATTACCTGCTTTAGCTTTTTTTCGCTCGAGAGAATTTCCTTCAGCTCGGCGATGTGCTCGCGGATGGATTTCAATTCCTTGAGGATTTCGTCGACGGAAAGCTGCGTGAGGCGGTGGAGTTGCAGTTCAAGGATGGCGTCCACTTGAATCGGCGTAAGACCGTCAGAAACGGATCGCGTAACCTCGCCTTCGAGCGCGGCAACTCGGTACTTTCGGCCATCCAGCTTTACGCCTTCAAGTTTTCTGGATTTGCCGTTCTCCGTAATCGTGACGTCCTGCTCGGAAAAATAGTTGAGCAAGTTCTGCTTAGCTTCGGCGCGGCCCGACGAACCACGAATGATGCGAATGACGTTGTCCAGATGATCGAGAGCAACCTGATAGCCGACGAGGATGTGCTCGCGTTCTTCAGCCTTGCGCAGTTCATAGCGCGTACGGCGCAGCACCACGTCGCGGCGATGCTCGAGAAACAGCTTGATCAGCGGGATCAAGCCTAGCTCGCGCGGTTGGCCGGCCACGATCGCGAGCAGAATCATTCCGAACGATTCCTGCATCTGCGTGTGCTTGAAAAGATTGTTGAGGATGAGCTGCGATTCTTCGCCGCGCTTAATTTCGATGACGATGCGCATGCCTTCGCGCGAAGATTCGTCGCGCACGTCGGCGATGCCTTCGATTTTCTTGGTCTGCACCAGTTCGGCGATGCGTTCGATCAGCCTCGATTTGTTGACCTGATACGGAATTTCAGTGACCACGATATTTTCGCGGTCTTTGCCGACTTCCTCGATGGCGGCTTTGGCGCGCATCATGAAGCTGCCGCGGCCCGTTTTGTAGGCGGCTTCGATGCCTTCGAGGCCAGCGATGTACGCGCCGGTCGGAAAATCCGGCCCGGGCACGATCTTCATGATTTCTCTGAGCGGCGTGTCCGGCTTTTCGAGAAGAATTACTGCAGCTTCCACGATCTCGCGCAGATTGTGCGGCGGAATGTTCGTGGCCATGCCGACGGCGATGCCGCTGGCGCCGTTCACCAAAAGATTCGGGATTCTCGAAGGCAGGACGAACGGCTCTTCGCGGGTCTGGTCAAAGTTGGGAACGAAATCGACGGTTTCTTTTTCGAGGTCGGCGAGAATATCTTCGCTGATCTTTGCCAGGCGCGCTTCCGTGTACCGCATGGCCGCCGGCGGATCGCCATCGACGGAGCCGAAATTTCCCTGGCCGTCGATCAGCGGGTAGCGCATGTTGAAGTCCTGCGCGAGGCGCACCAGCGCGGGATAGATGACAGCTTCGCCGTGCGGGTGGTAGTTGCCGGAAGTGTCTCCGCAGATCTTGGCGCATTTGCGATAGCCGCGGTTGGAGGCGAGGCCGAGGTCGTTCATGGCCACGAGGATGCGGCGCTGCACGGGCTTCAGACCGTCGCGCACATCGGGCAGCGCACGTGCGATGATCACGCTCATCGCGTAGTCGAGATAGGATTTCTTCATCTCGGCTTCGATATCGACCGGCAGCAGTATCGACTTGTTTGTTTCGTCCGCCATTTCCCCTCGCTGTGGCTCAATTTCTCCGTTGAAGGGGCACGATGTATCGTGTCCCTACAAGGGATACTTATCGTCGGTTTCCGTACTCCAGTACGTAAGCCTTCACCGAATCGAACGCGTCCGCTGCATTTGTAAAGCGCTGCGGCCCGAAGTGTTCTTCAAGCCCTCTCAAAAAATGGTCCCGCTCCGCATCGCTTGTAAACTCGATCGCAACCCCCCGGGTATTGTCTGGGGCGTTCGTCGGAGTCGCGCGAAAATCACTGCAACTCAATCCACGCAGTCCCGGCAGAGTCGTCCAACCTAACTGGTAAAGCATCAAATTAATTGCGAATCAATGTCTGCCTGATATTGCAACAACTCAGACATGTAGTCGTAGCTACCTTCAAGGAAACCAGATAAGCGATTCATCACATCACGCATATTCGTGAGGCTGAATTGAATTCTGCCTTTAAAGCTGGGACTTCCATCCTTGTATTCCGCAAAACGAAAGACCTCACCCGAGGGGTCCATTGCGTCAAATTCCAAAATGCACTTCTCGACCGCTGCGGTGCCTGCAGGGTCTCCTTCCGGGCAGAACTCCTCCAGCAATGGCCGACAGATATCCCATAGCTTGCGGATCTTGTGGTGGTCCTTTGGGTAGTCCGCCATACCATCTAGAAGCTGATTCCCCACCTTGATTAGGGCCTTAAGCATCGACTCAACATAGTGTCTATATAGAAAGCAGGCCGGATAGACTGCCAAATCGGCGGGGATGCTCCTGATTTCTACGCTCGCGACCACCGAGTCGCCCGCCAGCTTGTAACCGAGCGCGTAGGTCAAAAACGAATCCCACGAAACGTATAGGAGGGCCTCTGACTCCCAGTGGGGACCGGAAGCGAATAGAGTGTCACCCTTTTGGGGCCACAAAGAAGCGGTTTGTCTCTCGTTGGTCAAAATGGCCACCTAGATATCCAGATTGACGACTTCGAGCGCATTTTCTTCGATGAACTTGCGCCGAGCTTCGACGTTTTCACCCATCAGCGTGGAGAAAATATCTTCGGCGGCTACGGCGTCTTCGAGCTTTACCTGGAGCAGAGTTCTCGTGTCCGCATTCATGGTGGTGTCCCACAACTGCTCGGCGTTCATTTCTCCCAGGCCCTTGAATCGCGTGATGGTGAAGTCTTTCTTGGCATCTTCAACGACGTAGTTGAGGACGTCGTGAACATTTTCTTTGGTTACTTTGTCGCCGTTGCGCGCCACGGTGAATGGCGGTTTGTTGTACTCCTCAATCTGTTTGGCCAGCCCGCGCAGACGCTTGTAATCCGCGGTTGAGGCCAGTGCCCAGTTCACTTTTTGGTTGTGTGGAAGGCCGAATTGGATTTCGTAGAGGCTGTGCTCTTCATCGAAAGCCACTTTGCCTTCGAGCTTGAGCTTGGCTTTATCGATTTCCTTCAGGAGCTTCTCGAGTGCTTTCTTGTCCTCGAAATCCGTTTTTTTCTCGAGGCCGCTTTCCGCAAGCAATTCGACCAGGCCTTGCTCGCGCAAACGCCGGCCCAGTTTCGCAGCAGCAGCTTCGTACTCCTGCACATTGAGGAGAAACTTCGTCAGGCCCGCTCCTTCGAGCGATACCCCTTCTTTCGCCTTCACGACATGATCTTCCGTGGCGCGCTTCATCAACTCGTGCGCGAATTCGCGTTCGTCGCGGATATATTTTTCGGTTTTGCCGCGCTTCACGCGGTAGAGCGGAGGCTGTGCGATGTAAATGTGCCCGCGGTCGATCAGTTCCTTCATGTGGCGGAAGAAAAACGTCAACAGCAGCGTGCGAATGTGCGAGCCGTCGACGTCCGCATCGGTCATGAGAATCACTTTGTGATAGCGGAGCTTGCCCGCGTCGAAATCATCCTTGCCGATGCCCGTGCCGAGCGCCGTGATGATGGCGCGAATTTCTTCGTGGCCCAACATCTTGTCGTAACGCGCTTTTTCGACGTTGAGAATTTTTCCTTTAAGCGGCAGGATGGCCTGGAATTTGCGGTCGCGGCCCATTTTCGCCGAGCCACCGGCGGATTCGCCCTCGACCACGAACAGTTCGCAGCGCGAGGGATCGCGCTCCTGGCAATCTGCGAGTTTGCCGGGCAAGCCACTCGAATCCATAGCGGACTTGCGCCTTGTCAGTTCGCGGGCTTTGCGCGCGGCCTCGCGGGCGCGCGCCGCATCGATGCACTTGGAAATGATGCGCCGAGCCACGGTCGAATGCTTGTCGAACCATTCGCCAAGCTTTTCGTTGACGAGTTGTTCGACATCGCCCTTGATATCGCTGTTCAGCTTGCCTTTGGTCTGCCCTTCAAATTGCGGCTGCGGCAGGCGTACGGACACGACCGCCACGAGGCCTTCGCGAACGTCGTCTCCCGTGATAGTCACCTCATCTTTCTGCTCTTTCAGCATTCCCGCTGATGATGCGAAATTATTGATCGTGCGCGTCAGCGCGGAGCGAAACCCGGAAAGGTGTGTGCCGCCATCGACGGTGTTGATGGTGTTCGCAAAAGCGAAAACGTTCTCGCCATAGGTGTCGTTATATTGCAGCGCGATTTCTATTTCGACGGTGCCGCGCTTCCCTTCGATGTAGATTGGCGAATCATGCAGCGTGGACTTGCCTCGGTTCAGGTGCTTGACAAACTCGCCGATTCCGCCCGTGAAGCGAAATTCCGCGGTCTTCTCTGTGCGTTCATCTGTAAGCGTAATTTTCAGCCCTTTGTTCAGGAAAGCCAACTCGCGTAAACGCTGCGAAAGCGTGTCAAAACTGAAAACTGTCTTGTCAAAAATGGTTCCGTCGGGATGAAACGTAACACTCGTGCCGGTCTTTCGCGTTTTGCCAGTCTGTTTCAACTTCGTGGTCGGTTTGCCTTTTTCGTACGACTGTTCCCATACGGCGCCGTCGCGCGAGATTTCCAGTTCGAGCCGGTCCGAGAGTGCATTGACGACGGAAACGCCGACACCGTGCAAACCGCCGGAAACTTTGTAGGTGTCGCTATCGAATTTTCCGCCGGCGTGCAGCACCGTAAGCACCACTTCCGCCGCAGGACGCTTTTCCGTGGCGTGCATGTCCACGGGGATGCCCCGGCCGTTATCAACCACCGTGACCGAATCATCCGCGTGCACGGTGACGTTGATTTCGTCCGCGAAACCGGCCATGGCTTCGTCAACGGAGTTGTCGACGACTTCCCACACGAGGTGGTGCAAGCCCATGTCTCCCGTCGAGCCGATGTACATCGCGGGACGCAAGCGCACGGCTTCGAGACCGCCAAGCACTTTGATCGACTTCGCGTCGTACTGGTGGCCCGGCGCTTTTCCGGCCACCGTCTCTTTATCACCCATGTATGCTCCTGACCAAACTCTTCCCGCGCAAAGACGGACCGAGAGCGATGCGGTAAACGTCAGCGCGCAAAAATTTGCTCAATCTTTGTGAAGCGAGGAAAGGCGTGCTCGCGGACTGTTCCGTACGTCGCCTTACCCTTTGATTCCGGATTCATCGAGCGAGTCCAGAACTCGTAGGGTTCCTGCTCCATCCCATCTCGCGCAGCGAGATGTGGCGAAGACTTCTTAACTCCAAGCATCCGGCTCCCTAGCTCCTGGCGCGAAGCTAAATTGCGAACCGAATTTACCTGGCCGACGTGCCGATTGGAAGGTAACCGAACAACGAATCGACAGCCAAAAAAGTATACCCGATCTGACACCGTTTCTCAAGGCCAGAAGAGGTCGCTAGCTTTCTGTAAAGTATTTATTTTGTGCTATTTACACTTACCTTCGCAGGCTTTGCAGACTTCGTGGGGAACTTGGCCTTGCGTGAAATCCGATCGGTTTTTTCGCCGGAATTGGTGTTTCCAGCATCTGCCGAATGGTCTCAAAAACGGACTGAAATCTCGCATCGTAGCGCTTTTCCATTGCGTCAATCTTCCGGCGCAATTCTTCGTGCGTTGTAAGCATTTCGCGAAGCCGAACAAAGGTTCGCATGATCGCCACGTTTACCTGCACAGCCCGCGAACTACGGAGCACGCTGGAAAGCATCGCCACGCCTTGTTCCGTGAAAGCATACGGAGCATAGCGGCGACCTCCTTGCCCTGGTTTTGAGGTTCCAAACTGGAGCTTCAAAGTGTGCAGATCCTCGGATGAAAGCTGGAACATGAAATCTGCGGGAAAACGGCTTGCATTTCGCTTCACAGCTTTATTCAGGTTTTTTGTCGCAACGCCATATAGCCGGGCAAGATCGGTATCCAGCATTATCCGAGTGCCTCGTACAAAGAAAATTTTCTGAGTAACCAGGCTAGTTGGAACAATGGCGTTGTGCGATGGCATGTGCATCCATGGAGAGATTTGAGGTTCCAGTTTGGAACCTCAAAAGAACGCCCGCAGAATATATTATTTATTAAGTTAAATCAAGTATTTGATATTTTATTAGTAAAAGGAACGGCGGAAGCCACGTCACTAACTCTCTTATGCACCACTTCAGATGCGCATCGGCATGATGATGTAGCGGTAGCGGTAGGATTCGTCGGCAAGCGGGCGCATCTGCCCGGCGGACTGTTCGTCTTTCAGCTCGATGCTGATCGGGCCATCGGCGGCGGCGGCAAGAAAATCGAGCATGTACGTCGAGTTGAATCCGATGCTAATCGCGTCGCCCTTGTACTCTTTCTCGATATTTTCTTTCGCTTCGCCGTATTCCGGACTCGAAGCGGAAATCTCCACGCCTTCTTTCGAAACGGCCAGCTTCACAGCGTGTGAACGCTGATCGGCGAGTTGCGAGACACGCCGCACAGCATCGCTGAGTTCCGCGCGCTCGAGCACGACGGTCTTGTTATTGTCGCGCGGCAACACCGCTTCGTAATTCGGAAATTGGCCGGTGAGGATTCGCGAAATCAAAAGCCGGTGGCCTACCTGAAAAAATAGATGGCTTTCGTCCTTGGCGAACTCAATGGACGCATCGGCGCCAGCCGCGCTCGCGAGCTTTTCCACTTCGTCCATCGCTTTTTTGGGAACGAGAACTTTCACTTCGCCGTTCAAGCCCGCGAGCTTCTGGTCCGTTTCTGCAAGCGCCAGGCGGTGGCCGTCGGTAGCCACCATCGCCAGAGTATCCGGCTTCAGAATTAGCAATCCGCCATTCAACGTGTAACGCGACTCTTCCATCGAGATGGCAAACTTCGTTTTCGCGATCAGGCTCTTAAGAATTGCAGCGGGAATCTTGACCAGCGTGTGCGGCATCACGGGAAGCGCCGGGAAATTTTCTTTGGCCATGCCAACAAGTTTGTACTTCTTTCTGTCGCTGACGATCTCTACCCAGTGATTCTCGAGCAGTTTGACCTTGATCTCGCCCTCGGGCAGTAAGCGCACGAGCTCCAGCAGTTTTTTTGCCGGGATTGTCCCCGCGCCCTCTTTCTTGATCTTTGCTTCGCAGGACGTGCGGACACTCAATTCCAGGTCGGTCGCCGTGATAGTCAGCTGGCTGCCCTTGGCTTCGACCAGCAAATTCGAAAGAATGGGAATCGTCGTCTTACGCTCGACGACGCCTTGCGTGGTATTGAGTTCATCCAACAGAGCCGATTTTGTAACGCTGAATTCCATCGCTTGATGATCCTCGCGTGCGGTTCCTGGTGCGCTCATTGGGTCCTCGCCACTCTTCTACCACTGTCGTACTGTACTCGATTTTTGCCAAAGTAGAAAGCCCACAAGGCACGCAAAACCTGTGGAAATGCATATGAATCGGAACTGTCTTACTTCGAGCTAGTTCAGAAGAGCGATCACCTTTTCCCACAACCATAATCATCACAACAAGAGCAGTTACTAGTTTTTAAAAACTATAAAGCTTGTTGTTGTGATGAGTGCGGTGGAATTATGGAAAGCTCAATAACTGCTTTTATCGCCAAGATCTACCGTTGCTCTTACAAAGTGGCGAAATGTGGGAATCGGTGAAAATACCATGCCAGACCCCCGGTAATCGACTCCAACCAAATTGTATTCCACGGCGCTCAACAGAATTTCCGCATCTTGTCCAACGCCTATTCACAGCTCTTCTCATATGAATTTCTGCGGGCAAATGCGGTGGACGAAGTGTATAGACAAAGATAGGAGTTCCTATGAGGAGCAAGCCTCGCATGTGCCGGGGACAGCGATTTGTGTAAGGATAAATTGTGCTGAGAGAAAACGCCGTCGCCGTCGCTACTGCAAGGTATCCATCAAACGTGTAATCGTCCGGTTCAAATCTTTGTCCGACCGCCGCATTTCCTCAATCTTGTTGATGGAGTGCAGCACGGTAGTGTGATGCTTGCCGCCAAATTGACGCCCAATCTCCGGCAAAGAAGCGGAGGTGAGTTGCTTCACGATGTACATCGCCACCTGGCGCGGGAACGCGATAGCCCGCGTGTTGCTGCGAACCTTCAAATCCTGCTCGCGCATATTAAAATGCTCGCTGACGCGCTTCTGAATCAGGTCAATCGTTACGCGTTTTTCCTGCGAGGCGATGATGTTGCGCAGCACCTGCTGCGCCGTCGCCAAAGAAATCGTGGCCCCCGTCAAGGACGCATAAGCCATCAACCGCGTCAGCGCGCCTTCTAACTCGCGCACATTGGACTTGATGGCCCGCGCGATGTACTCGGCCACATCGTCCGGCAAACTAAACCGGTCGTTCTCCGCTTTTTTCTGGAGAATCGCAATCTTGGTTTCCAGATCCGGCGGCTGGATGTCCGCAATCAGGCCCCATTCAAACCGCGAACGCAGCCTCTCTTCGATCGAATTAATCTCTTTCGGCAAGCAGTCGGAGGAGATCACAATCTGCTTCTGCTGTTCGTACAGCGCATTGAACGTGTGAAAGAATTCTTCCTGCGTCCGCTCTTTCCCCGCGATGAACTGGATGTCGTCCACCAGCAAGACGTCTACGGTATGAAAGCGGTCGCGAAAACTGGTCATGCGGTCGAAGCGCAGCGAATTGATCACTTCGATCGTGAATTTCTCCGCGCTCACGTAGCTCAGCCGCATGGCGGGATTGCGCTTCTTGATGGTGTGCCCGATGGCATGCATCAAATGCGTCTTGCCCATGCCCACTCCGCCATAGAGAAACAGCGGGTTGTAGGCTTTCGAAGGCTGCTCCGCCACCGCGCGTGCGGCCGCGTGCGCAAACTCATTGGACTTGCCGACGACAAAGGAATCGAAGCTGTAGCGCAAATTCAATTGGTGATCGCTGCTTTCAAAATCAAGTTTGGCTTGCTTCACGCCGGTTGCTGTCGGAGCGGCTGGCACGGGCTCTTCCTCCGTACACACGTACTGTACTTTCACATTGGGGGTCCCAAGCTCGTGGAAAACCGCTTTGACGATCTCGCCGTAGGTCCGTGTCAGAACCTGCCGGAAGACCGTGCTGGGTATCTGCACAAACAGGTTTTCGCCCTCGGCGCGGTTCAGCCGCGTGGGTTGAAACCAGGTTGTATAGGTGTTGATGCTGACCCGGGACTTTACGTGCTCCAGAAACCGTTCCCAGGAATTCGTCGCAGTAGTCATCGCAAGAGAAAATCCACCCAGTTATTTTCCACAGATGTGAATAAGCTGTGGAAAGCAGGTCCCTTCATTTCGTTTTTCAGGCTTCGGGAATCATGCCCGTACCGGAGCGTCTTACTTTCCCCTTGCACCCCGTGCGCGGCCCTTCAAGAATTGCCGGCCCCTCGTACCACTGCTATCAGACAGCGCGGGATTGTCGCTGATTGGACGGAATGGAGCAAGCGAAAAGTGTGCGAAGGGATTCACCGGGGTGCACACCCCATGCACAGCTTTTCCACAAGCGCGATTTTTGTGCAACACCGCCGAGAAAGCCGCATTTGCAAAGAAATTTGCGAATAAATTTCGCACGGGCTCGAACATTTGCACAGGATCAATCTAAATCGTCCTGAGGATAATTCCCTTATTGTTGAGATTTTTTATCAGGCCGTTCGAATTCGTAGATGCCCAGAGGGTCGCTTCCGATGATTAGGCGGTCTTGTTCGATGAGAATCGTAGTGGCTTCCAGCCGCGCCTCTTCGGGCGTGTAGATCTTGTAGGTCGCGCGGCGATTCCCTTCCTTGTCAAAGTGCAACAGATTGTTACCCAGAGCCATCCAGACTTCCCCGGTGGCACGCTCCACGCCAACGGCCGTAAGGATGCGCTTGAACACGGGCGGTTCTCCCCGCTTCTCCTGCCTCTCGATCTCCTTGCGAGTGGCTTGCGCGGCCGGCCACGCGTCTACTCCCGTATACTGAATATCCTGTCCACCGTAGCCGTTCCGGTCGTATTGGCGGACGGTAGGTTCCGGCAGATAGGGAAATGCGTAGTAAAGATGGTCCCCGCCGTCCGTCGCAAGCATCCCGATATTCAGAAAACGGTTCACTTCCGGACGCTCGGAAATCGGCTCGGGGTCGCCAAACTCGCGGACGTCGCGACCATTTTTGTCGAACACCAGGACGAGATGCGGTTCGTGCACGGTGGACACGGCAACTTCGCCCTCCGGCAGTGCCGCGACCGCCACCGGCGCATTGACTTTAATCAGGCGCGCATTTCCTTTGCTGTCCCAAATCTTGATGGCATTTGCGCCGCGGTCCGCTACATAAACAGTTCCTTGTGCGTCCACGTCCAGGTCTTCGCCGAAAATGATGGTTGCCAATTGCGGCGACTGAGGACTGGGACCTTTGCCTTCTTCATTGGCAGGAACTCGCTTTAACAGCTTCCCCGCTGCATCGAAGACGGAGGCGGATGATCCCGGCGCGCTCAACACATAGTAGTTCCCGTCCGCTCCGCGTTTTACCGCGCGCAGTCCCGGCCCCACTCCCGGCAAGAGACGTTTCTTGGCAATGAGGTCCCCTTCGTCCTGGCCAAACGCGCACCCGGCGAAACACCCCAGCAGACACAAACCCGCAAGAATCTTCACGTTATTCACAACCCCTTTGTTCTGCGTCATTTGTTCTGAGTCATCAGAGTACGACGAAAGGATACAGGTTGCCCGTTTCAGGGCTTTCGGTGTGCCGATCAGTCAATCTTAAGGCGCGGGCGACCTCTGAGGGATCGAGTTCCTTCTGGAATCTGGCCAAGCGCTGCTCTTGGCTCGGTGATTTCAGCCCGGCAGCTTTGATTAGTCATCTACGTTGGAAAAATGTTGCTGGAGGATACCGCGAACTCGGCGCCCGGATATGGTTCTTCACCGACGATTGCGCGGTGAGTCCGGGGATGCTCTCAAAAATACCCGGCAAGGGTGCAGCTAGAAGCTGAACTACATGCACGCCAATCCGGGAATTCGCGGTTTGGTGCAGCACCCGAAGGATTGGCCATGGAGTAGCTGGAGTTTCTACTTTCAGAACGGGAAAGGATTGCTTCCGATGGATTTGGTGATCGACTAGAGAGAACCCAAACTCAAGACCCGCCCTCAAAACCCGAGGACGGGGCACCCTCCGCATAACTGAGAGTCGGCGCCACCCGTTCCGATGCGGCCTGCGCACAAAACCCGGGTATGGGACCCCCGGCTAGTTGCTGAGCCGATACTTTTTCTGCCTCTTACTGAACGCTTCCTCGCCTCCCTCTAGAACGGCCAGAAGTTTTGACCGGAGGGTCTGATCCTCAAGGGACCCTGCCATGTATGAGATTTCACCCTGATCGTCGCGGCAGGCAATGATCACCTGTTCAGCGTCGCTGTTCACGACCACATTGCCGTTGTTAGATACTATAATTACTTGCCGATGCTGTTTGGCTTGCCGAAGGGCCTTAACCAATTCATCCATGATGAATTCGTTGTCGAGATGGTCGTCGTGCGAATCAATCACGATAGGGGTTTCGCCCTGCGCCAAGTAAATCTTGAGCAGTACGGTCGCCTTTTGCCCGATGGATAGTTTTGAGAGCTTCACTTTCTTGTATTTCACGGATGGCACGACGTTGAGGTAGTCTGCAAAGACGGAATCAGAGATCGTGTTTCGGCTGATTGTTTCGGCCTTTTTTTGGTTTCCGACAATAGTTGCCAAGAGCTTCGTCGCCCCAAGGTTTGCGACGCTTTTTGCCTTATCAGAAGATGGGTTGGCAGCCAATTCCAACATCGCATCCGTGAAAAACTTGATGTCTGAATCTGTCGTATCCGACCGAACGATTCTTATTTTCCTGAGGTCCACGAGTTCAGACATCGTTTCCTCGAACCGTTTCTGGTCAAACGCCAATTCTGCGGTGAATTCCAGATCCTTAAGAATGTCGCTCTTGTTTACGGAGAACGATGCAATGATGGCGAGATATTTGTTCCTTTGCTCGACCCTCTTGTTCAAAGTGTCGGCGAAGACCGCTTCTCGATCGTCGAGGGCCTTCTTGAGCTGAGCTTTCTTCTCATCTATGCCTTTGAGTTTGCCCTGAATCTCTTGAATTGCCTTTTCAAGTTCCTTTTTCTTGTCAAGGAGCCTAGCATGCTCTTTGATGCCTTTCTCTTTCTCTTCTAAATCTTTTTGAAACTTTTCGATCTCGCCTATGGTTTTTCGAAGCTCGTCTCTGACCGTGCTGATGAATGCCCCCAAAATCTGAGCATCAGGATATTCGATGGTCTTGAATGTGACCGAAAACTTCAAAGCGGCTGCAAGGGCATTTATCTTTGTCACTTGCTGATTGAATGTTCTTCGATCTTCGTCAACGAATTTGAGTGTGTCCCTAATCGTCAGTCCGAGGTCACTCAGTTGGGTTTTTCGGTCGCGTAAATCCGTAAGCTGCTTTTGCTTGGCTTCTGCCTCTTGGCGCTTTTCTTCGCTCAACTCTTTGCTTAACTCCGTGACCTTCTTCGTCGCGTCCTGCAGCTCAGCATCTAATTTTTTGCCATCCCCTTTCAGCTTTTCGCCAATCTGCCGATCTGTTTCGTTCTCAAGGTCGAAAACCGCTTTGTTACGAGCTTGAAGGTCGTCGTAAAGGCTGGCCAACTCATCGCCGATATTTTCGTAGTCGAAGAGTAACGCGCCGTCTTTCACTTCATTGCTTTCGAAAATAAGCTTGTTGATGTATGTCTCCAAATGCGCAGGATCATCAACATGCTTTTCAAGTTCCCCCTGTGCAACGTATACGATCGAAGCGCCCTCGATAAATAGAGGGTCTTGCACTTCCTTTGCGAACTGCTCACCACTCTTCAGCGTGAGGTCCGCATACAGGCCGCTCGTATGTCCAGAGCTGATTCGCTTCACGAATGAATTCTTGTCGTCGCACACCGCACGGTTTTCATACATGTTGGCTATGAGATCTACGAACGCGGTCTTCCCGCTGCCCTTGCCACCCGTAACGGCTACTAGCCCTGGGTTCAACGGTAGCTGTCTTTCCTCGAAGCTTAGTTCTGGGTCGAGCGTGGCATCCTGAATGTGGATATCTGCGATGCCTTGCAGGCTCTTGTGCGGTGTCGGGTCAGCGGTTTGGATCATGATTCGATCCTCTGGTTCATACAGGATTTGTTTTAATCCCTCGAAGGTCGGATCGGCCTTAATCCAACATAACCGAAGTTCGCAACTTGTACGGTTGGGTGAGCAGTTGTGTGAGGAATCGCCCCTTTTTGCGCACGGATGGCCGATGTATTGATACTCATGAGCATCCGAGCCGTGTACACACGGCTTTAGCGTCACGAACTCAGTAACAAACTTTTCTGGGCCTCCGGCATAGGGCGGTTTGCCTAATGCCCAGGCGCGAGTTTTCCGGTTTGAGGAAAACAGAATGTTCGATTTTTGGACGAGGGTCTTTCGTGTAAGATGGTCGCGCGAATTCCAGCTGATGTCGCTCAGGTCCTCGTCGGCCATGGTGCCGAATAAAAATTTGCCGCCAAAAATGTTCTTCTTGTGCGCCAAGATTTCGGACACCTGCTTGTCATCAACGACAGCATTCATCATTCCTACTAAGATCGGCGATTCTTTGAATTCCGCGTGCTGGGCCTTGAGCTGCGTACCGAGTTCCGTGAGATTGCCGACCTTTAGCTTTCTTCTCCGGTCTGGGTTGTTGGGATCGCCCTGAAATACAAAATCGATCTCGTGCAAAAACTTTTCCTCGATATCCTTTACGGGAACGTCTTCAGAGAAAAGCACGTGGAAATTGACGCTGTTTGAACCGACGAAGATATTCGAGCGGAATTCGATATTTGGAATGAAGAGAACCTTTTTTATCTTGCCGATTTCTTCTGCGGAAAAAAGCGCCTGAAGCTTCTGATCGTTCGTGAGGTATTCCTCGATGAGTTTCTTGTATCCGTCGACCGTAAAATAATCCGTGATGCCTACCGCGGCGATCTCCTTGTCTATTAGAATTCTGAAAAGCTGTTGCACGTAGGCATCCCAGTCTGACCCGAAGCCATTGTTGAGTACGGACTCAGGCGTGTGGATGTGCAGATCCCACCGCCTCCATTCCGACCCCGCTTCGAAGGAACTGCCCATATGAGTATTTAAGTAGCTTAGTGCGCGTCTTGAATAGTACTCCTGGTCTATTTCTTGTCAAAGAGTGAACGTACTGCTATGTCATAGTCGGTGGCCCGGACTCTTAGTTATGCGGAGGGTGCCCCGTCCTCGGGATTTGAGGGCGGATCTTGGGTCTAGACTTTCTTTTTCGAAAACGAGAATCCAGAGTTACCTCTGCTATCTCCCAGCAATTCAGCGGCTTATTCCGATTATCGGAGAAGAGAGGTCCTTCGATTCGCGATGCTCACTCAGGACGACTATCCTCATCGGCAAAGGGGGTCCTTCGGCTCGCGGCTCGCTCAGGATGACTATCCTCTTCGGATAGTCAATTTTTACTTGACAAAGTCGTAAAATGTGCTACACTTCGCCTCGTAGAGAATTGCGCTTCGGCGTGATTCTCTTTTTTGTTTTTAGGCCCCTCCTTGCGGCGTTTCCCGTATTGAAAATGCAGGGGTTAGCGTATTTTTTGAGTTTGCAGCTCATGCTCGATGGCGGAAGGCCACAGAAAGTAAAGACGAGCGCGAGGCGCAGAGACAGCGGCAGACTGCGTGTGCCGAATAATCGGGATTCTTCGGCTGCGCGGGCCGACGCCGCTGAGAACGGCGCTCAGGCTATTCCTGGGTAGTCTCTTTCTTAAGGTTGTCAATCTTTTCCCTAAAGTTTCCAATACAATGCGCTAAGGTTGTCAATTACAACGAAAATATTGACAATGCTGAGCGTTAAGGTTTACAATGCGAAGCATGAGAGTAAGAGCGCGTGGAGAAGATATTCGCCGATTCATTCTGTTGCATGTCGAAAAACATCCGAATGATGTGGCGAAGTTAGCGTGCGATCATTTCAAAATTAGCCGACAGGCGGTGAATAAGCACATAAGACGGCTCATTTTGGAAAAGTGTTTGACGGAGACCGGAGAGACACGGAAGAGGGCTTATAAACTAGCTGCTCTAATGGAGTGGCGTCGCGTTTATGAAATTACCCAGAACCTTGAGGAGCACATAGTTTGGGATAAGGATATTTCTCTCGTTTTGCAACCTTTGCCAGAAAACGTGATAGACATTTGGCACTATGGCTTCACAGAGATGCTCAATAATGCCAAGGATCATTCAGGTGGGACAATGATCCTCGTTAAGATATCCAAGACGGCTGTAACCACCGAGATGATGATTGCAGACAATGGAGTTGGAATCTTTAAAAAGATTCAAGAGGCTTTCAATTTGCCCGACCAGCGGTATGCAATCCTTGAACTAGCCAAGGGTAAGCTCACGACCGACCCCAGTCGGCATACCGGAGAGGGTGTATTTTTCTCATCTCGAATGTTTGATCGCTTCTCAATAGGAGCGGATAAGACTTACTACGGTCACAGGATAGGTGACGATTCAGATTGGGTCCTAGACTGGGGGAACGCCGGAACGACCGTCTTCATGGAACTTAACAACCACACGGCCAGGACACCCAAGAAGATTTTCGATCAGTATGCCAGCCCTGATGACGATTATGGATTCAATAAGACCGTGGTGCCCGTAAACCTTGCGCAGTACGGAAACGATAAACTCATATCGCGTTCCCAGGCTAAGAGGGTCGTTTCTAGGCTCGAACTCTTCAAGACCATCCTTTTCGATTTTACGGGCGTTCCGTCCATCGGGCAGGCTTTCGCGGACGAGATATTCCGAGTCTTTGCAAACGAACACCCGACAATTTCACTTCTCGCTATCCATACGAACTCAGAAGTACAAAGAATGATTGCTAGGGTCAAGATAAACCCGGCTTCCCTAGATCCGCCTGTAATTGCGGCAAAAGGAAATGAATCCTGACTTGTGGACTGCTTCAAAATTCTATACGCAGCTCGGTTTGCGTCTTCGCGTTTTGCTTTCCTGATATAGGCCGGTCTCAGCGGCTTCCCGACGGATGAAATGAAACGCGCAGGCCCAGCTTGGCCCTCTGTGCCTTTTGGCGCTAAATCGCGATAAGAATCTTCTCTTACACTGGACAAGAATCATGAAAAACAAAGAGTTGGACGCTGTTTCCCTGTGGAAACAGGTAGAAGACGTGGTGGCGCCGCAGCTGCGGCTGCCGGTGATCGACCACGTGGTGTATATGCATCTTTTGCGACACAGCCACCTGGAAGGAAAGCGTAGGCTGCGGTTTTCGATTCCGTGGCTGGCGCACAATATCAACCTTTCCACATGCCCGACGCGAGACGCCGTTCGCCGGCTGGCCGCGTGCGGCGTTGTGCGCCTGGTGGAACGCAGCAAGGCAGGGCATGTGGCGGAGGTGCGCTTGCCCGAAGAGGTTCGCGGCGTGCGCGGCAAATCCGCCGCACGGGCACGCGAGGCAGCTCGGAAGGCTGCCACCTCGGACATCGAGGAGGTGGATTTCCTGAAGACGTTGGAACTCCGAAGGGCCATCCACGCGCGGGAGCGCGGCCGATGCTTCTATTGCTTGCGGCGAGTCGCTCCCCGGTTGGAGTGCCTCGACCATGTCGTGCCACGGGCGCGAGTGGCGTGCAATTCGTACCGCAACCTGGTCTCGGCGTGCATGGAGTGCAACGCGCAGAAAGGGGAGCGGCCAGCCGAGGAATATCTGCGCTGGTTGTTCCGCGAGCACCGGTTGGGCGCGGCCGAACTGAGAGGGCGGTTTGAGGCGCTTGAACTGCTTGCTGCCGGAAAGTTGAAACCGACGCTTCCGAGTGAGGAGGGAGAAGGGAGTCGGAGAGTAAAATCCAGTGTGGGAACTGGACCGAAGAGAGATTCCTCGCTTCGCTCGGAATGACAGTTTCTGTGGATTGGCGGCAAGGTTCAAGCCGGAGAAAAGCGGCAGCAAGCAGCCGGACTCCAAAGGGATTTAGTCGATGCGCAAACGCAGGCGTTCGATCGACTGGGCGCGCAGGCGGCCCGCCGCGTTGCGCGGTCCCTGGTCGTCCGTTTCGATCAGCACGCAATTCATCTGCACATCGCCGGACGCCACGTCAAACCGCGCTGGCAACCCATTGAGAAATTTCTTAATGATGCCGTCGCGATCCATGCCGATCACGCCGCCGTGCGGCCCGCTCATGCCTACGTCTGTAATAAACGCCGTGCCTCCCGGCAAGACGTGCTCGTCGGCGGTGGTCACGTGCGTGTGCGTTCCCACGACTGCGGTGACTCGCCCGTCGAGATACCAGCCCATCGCCACCTTCTCGCTGGTGGTTTCGGCATGTATGTCGACGAACACGAAGGCGACATCCTCCGGCAACTTGGCCAGTTCGCTGTCCGCCTTTCGAAACGGATCGTCGATCGGCGTCATGAAAACGCGCCCCTGCAGATTGAGCACAGCGTATTTCACACCGTTTTTGGCCGTGCCAACGTAGAGCCCCGTGCCCACGTTCCCGTCAGGAAAGTTCGCTGGCCGCAGCAGCCGCGGCTCGTGCGGCATGAACTCAAGGATTTCCTTGCGATCCCAACTGTGATTGCCGCCCGTGAGGACGTCAATCCCCATCGCCAGCAGTTCCTCCGCCAGCCGCGGCGTAATCCCAAAGCCCGACGCAGAATTCTCGCCGTTGGCGATAACCAAATCGATCTGCCGTTGCGCAACGATGTCCGCCAACCGCTCGCGAACGATCTGCCGCCCCGGCGACCCGACAATGTCTCCAATGAAAAGTACGCGCATGCTTTATAAGGATTCGCTGATACAAAAAAAGAGCGGACTGCTTGGCCGTGGGGAGCTAGGCCGTGAACCTCTGAATTAGGTGGGCGCCACGAGCCAACCGTTAGGCTTTCCTGCCCCGCTCGCGCGTCTCTATTCGCTTGCTCTCAGCAATAAATCTTAGCGACAAAGACACGCCAGCGGGACAGGCCGTGCACACAGGCTGTCTATCCGCGGCTCCTCAGAGATTCGTCATTGGTTCAAACAGCTTTCGCTCCCTCACCTGCTTCGAAGAACCGCTCCGCCTCATATTCTAGCAGGATGGCCGTTCAAAGCTATGCAGGGTCATGGCCCTCCTCGCAACACTATGCTGGTCGCGAGGTGCATAAAGGTGACCCCTGCCCTCATCCGTTGCTTGACCCCGCAACCATTCCGGCCTAAGCTTCGTCTTAGTATAAGGATGCTCGCTAACCCTAGCAGGACACGTGTCTGCGCTCTGCTGCTCGGAATCATCTTCCTGGCGGCACAATTCCACTTTTGCGCCGACCCCAATTCCGGGGCCAGCGGCTCGCATCCTTGTCAGCTTTGCTCCACGGCGGGTTCCGTCGTTGCGACTCAGACGCTGAATCTGGCCGTTGTTCCTGTCGTCGACCGGCTTGAAGTTTTCGCGAAAGTTCTCTTCCCCTCTGTAGAAGTTCAGCGCACAACCTCACCTCGCGCCCCTCCGGCTCTGTAGTTCTCTCTTCTTTCTCCATTTAGGCCCTTCCACCATAACTGCAACGACCCGTCCCTATCGCATGGGACCGTAGAGGAGCATCAACATGAAGAAAGGAACGGCATTGGCCATTGCGCTTTTGGCCTTGCCTCTCTGCGCGCCGGGGCAGCAGAACCCCACGCCCGCTCCGCCCGCATCCCCCACGCAAGCTGTGCCCCCGCGCGCGGACACCACGCAGCCCCCGCCCACGCGCATCACTCTCGACGAAGCCATTCGTCTTGCTTTGCAGCACAATCACGCTCTGCTCGCCGCCCAATCGACCATCCTTCAAAATCAAGCCCAGGAAATCACCGCAAACCTCCGGCCTAATCCCACCTTGTCATGGGATACCCAGTTCCTTCCCATTTTCCAACCGAGCAACTTTACCGCGAGTTACTTCGAAAACCAGGCACAGTTCGACCTTGGCATTGGTTACCTTTTCGAGCGCGGCAGAAAGCGCCAGCACCGGTTGCAAGCCGCCAAAGACCAGACCGCCGTCACCCGTTCTCAGGTGACTGACAATGAGCGCCAGCTCACCTTTAATCTCTCCCAACAATTCGTCAACGCTTTGCTCGCGCAATCCACCCTCGATCTCGCCCAGGAAAACTACGACAGCTTTCAGAAGACGCTTGATATCAGTGAGTCCCGCTATAAATCCGGCGCCATGAGCGAGGGGGACCTGCTCAAAATCAAATTGCAATTGCTGCAATTCCAATCGGACGTTTTTGCAGCCAGGCTCTCTAAAGTCCAGGCGCTTGCCGCTCTCCGCCAGTTCCTGGGGTTCGAATCTGTGCCCGACAATTATGACGTTGAAGGCTCTCTCGACTATCAACCCGTTCACGCAGGTCTCGACGATTTGAAAGCGCTGGCCCTTCGCACGCGCCCGGATCTGCAGGCTGCGCAACTGGGCGTAACCGCCGCGCATAGCCAGGAGTCACTGGCAGAGGCTAACGGCAAGCGCGACTTGGGCGCGAGCTTCAACTACACCCACACCGCGGGCGTCAACAGCGGCGCCTTCTTTTTCAATATGGAGCTCCCTATTTTCGACCGCAATCAGGGCGAAATCGCCCGCACCCGTTACGCCATTACTCAATTCCAAGAGTTGCAAAGCGAAGTCTCCCAGCAGGTCCTCACCGACGTCGTCGACGCCTTCGAGGCTTTGCACTCCAACGATCAAATCATTCAGCTGTACCGCGGCGGGTACGTCGATCAGGCCCAGAAATCCCGCGATATCACCGAATACGCCTACAAAAAAGGCGCCGCCAGCCTGCTCGATTTTCTCGATTCAGAACGCACTTACCGCGCCAATCAGCTTGCCTACCGCCAGGCGCTCGCCAGCTATATGACCGCTCTCGAACAGATGCGCCAAGCCGTAGGAACGAGGAATCTGCCATGAATTTCAAAATCCAGTTTCGCGCCTTGATTTTTCACGCTTCGGCTATCGCTGCCGGTTTTCTCTTCACCTCGCTCGCTGGCTGCGGCTCCAGCGATCCCGAGTCCAAGATGACTTCCTATTCCTCCAGCGAGTCCAAAGCGGAAACCGCTGAGCTCTTCACAGTTCCTCAGGACCAAATGGCGCACGTCCAGGTGGTGTCCGTCGAAAAGGCGCCTCTCACGCGCGTACTTCGGCTCACGGGCGCAGTGGCCTACAATGCTTTCAAGACCACCCCGGTTTTTGCCGCCATCGGAGGCCCCGTCCATGAACTCCTCGTCACGCCCGGCGAAACCGTTCACGCTGGCCAGCCGCTCCTCACTGTCAACAGCCCGGACTTCTCGGCGGCGCGTTCCGCTTTCCTCAAAGCGCACACCGCTTTTCTCCTTGCGGACAAGTTCTACGCTCGTGCGCAAGATCTCCTCAGTCATGGCGCCATTGCTGAGGCCGATTTTCAGACCGCCGAATCCACGCGCAACCAGGCTCAGGCGGATCTCCAGTCCAGCGAAGACGCTCTTCGCGCTCTAGGCATCACCAATCCCGAATCGCTCGAGAAGAATCCGCCGAAAACTACTTCTCAAGTTCCCGTTCTCGCCCCAGTCGGAGGGGAAGTTGTCGAACGCCTCGTCGGCCCAGGCCAATTGCTTCAGGCCGGTACCACACAGGTCTTCACCATTTCGGACATGAGCACGGTTTGGGTTCTCGTCAACGTCTACCAGGGGGAAGTCGCCTACGTGCGCCCCGGAGACGTCGTGGAGATCACCACGGACGCCTATCCCGACACGTTTCACGGGAAAATCTCCTACCTCGCCCCAGCTCTCGATCCCGCCACACGCACACTTCAGGCGCGCATCATTACGGAAAACCCCGGCAATAAGTTAAAGAAGGACATGTACGTCACCGCAACCGTCAGTGCCGGCGCCATCCCCAACGCGCTGACGGTTCCGGACGCCGCTGTTCTGCATGACACCGAAAACCAGCCTTTCGTCTATGTGCAATCATCCTCAAAACAAAATGAATTCGCGCGCCGCGTGGTTCAGCTCGGCGACAGCCATGGCGGCCGCACGCAAATAACGGGTGGTCTGAAGGAAGGCGAGCGCGTTGTCGGCGATGGCAGCCTCTTTCTGCAATTCAAAAATTCTTTGCAGCACTAGAAGGAGACGCGGCGGGAAGAACTCACGATGATCCATCACATAGTCCAATTCGCCCTTCGCCAGCGCTTCCTCGTCCTGATGATCACTCTGTTGATGGTCATCGCCGGCGCCGATTCCTTCCGGCGCATGCCTGTGGACGCCTATCCCGACCTTTCTCCACCCATTGTTGAGTTGATCACCCAGTGGCCCGGCCATGCCGCCGAAGAAGTCGAACGCCTCACCACACTTCCGCTCGAATTGGCCATGAACGGCACACCGCGTCTCGTCGTCATGCGCTCCATCTCCCTTTACGGACTTTCTGACCTGCGCCTTACCTTCGAGGAAAGTGTCGATCCCTATTTCGCCCGTCAACTGGTCTTCCAGCGCATCAGCGACGCCACGCTCCCTACCGGCGTCGTTCCCAGCATGGCCCCGCTTTTCAGCCCCAGCGGCCTTATTTATCGCTACGTCCTCGAGAGTCCCGATCGTTCCCCCCAGGAGTTGAAGACTTACAATAACTGGATCATTGTCCGTGCCTATCGCAGCGTCCCGGGCGTTGCTGATGATTCCGGTCTCGGCGGCCCCACCATGGAGTATCACGTGCTGCTGGACCCGGCGCGCCTCTACAACTATCACCTCCCCGTCGTGCAAGTGCTCAACGCCCTTACCGCCAACAACGCCAACACCGGCGGTGGCTTCTACTCCCAGGGGGGGCAGTTTTATTACGTCCGCGGCATAGGCCTCCTCAAAAGCACCGACGACATCGGCGAAGTCGTCGTCGGCAGCAATAACGGCGTTCCTGTCCGTGTCAAAGATATTGGCCATGTCGAAATCGGCCACGCGCCGCGGCTCGGCATTTTCGGCTTTCAGACCGGCGCCAAAAAAAATGACGATGCCGTCGAAGGCATCATCCTCATGCGCCGCGGGGAACAGCCGCAAACCGTTCTTCAAGGCGTCGAGAAAAAGACCGAGGAACTCAATCGCAACATTCTCCCCCCGGACGTCAAAATTCGTCCTTTCTACGACCGCAGCGACCTTGTCCGCGTTACCACCGATACCGTGGAATGGAACTTGATTCGTGGAATGGTTTTCGTGCTGCTCGTCCTGATCTTTTTCCTCGTCAGCGTGCGCGCCGCCGTGATCACCGCCCTCACCGTTCCCTTGGCCCTCCTTTTCGCCTTCATCTTCCTTCACGCCACGGGTGAAGCTGCCAATCTGCTCTCCATCGGCGCCATCGATTTCGGCATCATCATAGACGGCACCATCGTCATGGTGGAGAACATCTATCGCGAACTCGGCCTTCGCAAAGGCCAAAACTACAACCTCAACGAAGTCATTCTCGCCGCTGCACGGGATGTCGACCGCCCCATCTTTTATTCCGTAGCCGTCATCATTGCCGGTTACTTGCCCATCTATGCGCTCACTGGCCCCGCCGGCAAACTCTTCCACCCCATGGCCGACACCATGGCTTTTGCGCTTATCGGCGCGCTGCTCCTCACTCTTACGGTCGTCCCCGTTTTGGCTTCTTATTGGTTCAAGAAGGGCGTTCAGGAAAAACCAAATCGCATCTTCGAATGGATCCGCGGCGCTTACGCCACGCGCCTCGAATGGTGCCTCAATCATCCTAAAATGACCTTGTTCGTCAGCACCATCATCTTTGCCGCGACGCTTCTCCTCATCCCGCTCATCGGCGGCGAATTTCTTCCTCACCTCGATGAAGGCGCTCTGTGGGTCCGCGCTACCATGCCGTATACCATTTCTTTTGAAGAGTCGAGCAAGTTCGCCCCCAAAATCCGCGACCTGCTCTCCAAATACCCGCAGGTCACCGTCGTGGGCTCCGAGCTGGGCCGTAACGACGACGGCACGGATCCCACCGGTTTTTTCAATTGTGAGTTTTATATCGGATTGAAGCCCTACGACGACGCGTCTTGGAAATCCGGTTCCATTCACACCAAGGAAGAACTCAGCCGCGACATCGATAAGAAACTCGAGGCCTACCCCGGCGTCATCTTCAACTTTACCCAGCCCGCCGAAGACGCCGTCGACGAAGCTCTTACCGGTCTCAAATCCTCTCTAGCCGTCAAAATCTTCGGTCCCGATCTCGATGTCCTCGAGAAAAAAGCCGTCGAGATTCGCAACGCGCTCGACAAAACCCCAGGTTTCAAGGAACTTACCGTTGTCCGCGAGCTCGGCCAGCCCAGTCTTCTTATCGATGCCGACCGCGCCAAAATTGCTCGCTATGGCATCAACGTCGCCGATGTCGAAGCCGTCGTTCAAGCTGCCATTGGAGGACAGGCTGCCACTCAGGTTATCCAAGGCGAAAAGCTATTCGACCTTGTCGTTCGAATGGAACCGCAGTACCGCTCCAGCGCACGCGATATCGGTGATCTTCTCGTTCCCGCGCCCGCCGGGCAGCAGATCCCGCTCTCCGAGCTAGCGACGATCAAGGAAAGCTCCGGCGCTTCTTTCATCTACCGCGAAAACAATTCGCGCTACATCGGTATTCAATTTTCCGTGGAAGGCCGCAACCTCGAAGGCATCGTCAACGCCGGCCAAGCTGCCGTCAAAAAGGCTGTCACGCTTCCCGAAGGCTATCACCTCGATTGGGGCGGTGAATACAGCGAGCTCCTCGAAGCCAGGTCGCAATTTCTAATCATCGGCCCGCTCGCGCTCCTGCTCATTTTCATGATCCTCTTCGCCCTCTATGGCAATTTCAAATTCCCCATCGCTATCGCTCTCGGCGTCATCTTAACGGAGCCCGTCGGCGCGCTCATCGCTCTCAAGCTCACGCACACGCCCATCAGCGTGTCCAGCATCTTGGGTTTGCTAGCTCTTCTAGGCGTCTCCGTCGAAACCGCCGTCATCTTAGTCAGCTACATCAACAAGCTTCGCCTGGAAGGTAAGGGCGTCCGCGACGCCACTCTCGAAGCCTCACTCCTTCGCCTTCGCCCCATCATGATGACCGCGCTAGTGGCTTGCCTGGGCCTGCTACCTGCCGCCATGTCCACTGGCGTCGGCAGCGACACGCAAAAACCCTTCGCCATAGTCGTCGTCGCCGGCCTGGTCTCCCGCTTGGTCCTCGGCTTCTTCGTCAACCCTGTCCTCTACGAAATCGTAGCCCGCGAAGGCGACGTTCTCCAGGTCTGATACAGCCAGGCCTAATGCACCGGTGACCAACGTTCAAATTTAATTGTCGGATGGCAGAAATACAGAAATACGAGCATGCCTTCGCCACTGCTCTGTTAGGAATTCAATTGGGTATCGTCTAAACCGTTTAGGAGTTCGGATCGAAGTTAACAGCCACGGTGACCGTGCTCTCTCCACCAGGCGCAAATCGCCACTGCCTCACCGCTTTTTCGGCCGCATCAGCCAACGTCGGGTTCCCACCCAGCACCTCAACATCCTTCACCGCCCCATCCGCGTGGACCGACACCTTCAGCCTCACCGTCCCGCCAATGCCCCTTCTTTTTAAGATGGAAGGATACTGCGCCTCCACCTTTTTCAGTATTTTGCGGTCATTGTCCTGCGCGCGGACCGGCGTCATGCACACCAGTGTTAACAGTAGCCCCCCGCATATCGCGGCGTATCGATTCCTGCGTTCACGTTTTATCATCGTGCGGCCATAAGGCGGAGGTGTGGGACTTGGCTTTGCGACCACCCACACCATTGCCTCTTCCTTTGCCACACTAACGCTGCAGTCCTCCTACCAACTTAGCGCGTTTTTGAAGTGCGGGTTCCACCAGCGCATCACACTGGGTGGAATAAATGTAAGTCATTGGAAGAAGTACACTTAATAAAGGAAAGCGATCCCCTTCAGCTGGTTTCTCCCACCGCAACCGGAACATTCAAACACACTTTCTCAACTTCCTCTCAACGCCACGTTTCACATTGAGAAGATCCGCGTGATATCTCCGCTTCAGGATGAGAGTCCCGCCCGCCTCGCGGTCGTCACGGAGTGCGCGATCCTCGAAGTAGCCAACTATTTCGCTGGCGCGGGCTGCGCCGTCGGCGGCAGGATCCCGTTCAACCGCAAATACACCGCTTGCGCTCCATAGTGGTCGTACCAATCGTCGCTCAACGTGATCAGCGCTCCCGCCCGCGACGTCTGCCTATTCCCAAACAAAGTCAGCGAATCGCCCAGTTTCGAGTCGTCCACCCCCGCCAGCGCCGTCGTACAAAACTCAAACGACGCCTTTAGCGCCGCAACCAGTTTGTCTTTGCCGTCCGAGTCCGCCAGCTTCACCTCGGGAGCTGCCATTCCTGAAATCTTCGAACACAAAAAATTGTTCGACATCGCGATGTGCATCACCACGTGCCCGAACGAATTCATCTCCGGCGTCGGCTTGAACGTAAATTTCTCCGCAGGCATCAAATCCGCCGCCGCCACCATATTCTTCTCATACCGCGTCAATTGCCCTTTCACCGTAGTCGTCACCGGATTCGCCACCGGCCCCGCGGCCGCTCCCGGCGACGCAACCTGCGCCGCACAAGCCGCCCCACTCACCAGTAGTACCGCCACCGCCAATACAAGTTTTTTCATGTTCGTTCCCTCCCCCAATTTCTTCCGCATCGCAGCATACCCCTTGCTCCTTACTCCCGACAAGCGACTTCCTGCCCTCACCACTACCGTAAGCGAAAATTCCAATCCCCCAGATTGCTCACAAAACAAACCCATCACGCGCTACGCACGCGCTCCACCTGAACAAGCTTCTTCCCCCCAACCGGAATCACGCTCGACAAATTCCGCAAGCCTGCCAATCGTTGATCGCACCCGCCCGACTATTGCGGAATTCGATACTCCCCATTCAAATTTCGTTTACCTTCCCGCAGCAATTCGCTCTCATAATACATGCGCAGGCTCTCGAAGCCCGTCAGCCGCTTCTAGTCGATTTTAAATCAGCGATCTGGCCCCGCGCGGCCAGGATTTCTCGAAAGGTTGGAATTAAGGCCGCGGGTCATGGCCTGAACGAGGTGCTTATGGCAAGAACAAACGGAAACGGTTCATTGACGAAAAGCAAATCCCCATCCATCAAGAAACTTTCCCCCGAACAAAAAATCGCGCAGCGCGCCTACGAAATTTACCTCGAGCGCAACGGCGCCCCCGGCAACCCGCTCGAAGACTGGGTCCGCGCCGAGCGAGAACTGCTCCAAAAATCCCGCAAATCCACCAAGAAAACCGCCGTCGTCGCAGCGTAATCCCCGCTGGGCCTGGCCTGCCGCTCGAACTCTTCCTATGTAGCGCAGAGCGATAGCCCTGCGGCTTTTTCTTTCGCAGCCGCGGCTCCTCAACCCGCCACGCTTCTCTTCGCCCACCGCTACATCTCTTCATCTTCGCACTCTTCTCTTTTCGCCTTCCTCTGCTGTTTGCCCGCCAGCTGTACGCAGACATTCTCGTAACACTCGGCTACAATGACGCGGCTCCCAAAACGTGATCCACATTAACGAAGGAAAATCCAAATGCCCCTTGTGTCACAAACAAATTGCCGCGCCTCGCGCAACGCCACCCGCAAATTTGCCGGCTACGTTTTTGCAATCATCGTAGCAGTCGCCGCGTCTCCCGCAATTCTCACAGCCGCGCCACAAGCCGCTCCCGCAAAAAGCTCACAACCCCGCTTCGCCATCTCCTTCGCCTCTGATCTCAGCCCCACCCCGCTCGACGGACGCGTCTACGTCGTCATCGCCACGAAAAACGACCCCGAGCCCCGCACGCAAATCCTCGAAGAAGAAGTCCAGTCCCAGCAAATCTTTGGCGCAGATGTCGACGCCCTCGCCCCCGGCCAAAACGCCGTCATCGCCGCCGACGCCCTCGGCTACCCCACCGCCAATTTTCGCGACCTCCCCGCCGGCGACTATTGGGTTCAGGGCGTCCTCAGCAAATACACCACCTTCCACCGCTCCGACGGCCACACCGTCAAGCTCCCCATGGACGAAGGGGAAGGCCAGCACTGGAACACCAAGCCCGGCAATTTCTACAGCGCTCCCGAGCGCGTCCACATTGATCCCGCCGCCTCAAACGCAAGCATCATCCAGATTCATCTCACAAAGGTCGTTCCTCCCATCGAGTCAGCGAAAGACACGGAATGGGTTAAGCACATCAAAATTCAAAGCCCCGCCCTGACCAAATTCTGGGGCCATCCCATGTATCTCGGAGCAATCGTTGTCCTCCCCGAAGGCTGGTCCTCCCATTCCAACGCCCACTACCCGCTCCTCGTGAATCACGGCCACTTTCCCGATGACTTCCACGGCTTCCGCACCACGCCTCCCGACGCCGGCATGACCGGCTACGCCCTCGAGCGCGCCCAAACGCAATATAAGTTTTACCAGGACTGGACCACCGGCAAGCTCCCCCACATGCTGCTCCTGCTAGTCCAGCACGCCAATCCTTATTACGATGATTCCTACGCCGTCGACTCCGCCAACGTCGGTCCCTACGGCGAAGCCATCAATCGCGAACTCATCCCCAAAATCGAAAAACAATTCCGCGGCATCGGCCAAGGCTGGGCCCGCGCCATTTACGGTGGCTCCACCGGCGGCTGGGAAACTCTAGCCACGCAAATTTTCTATCCCGATGATTTCAACGGCGCGTGGGGCGCCTGCCCCGACCCGGTAGACTTCCACGCCTACCAAACCGTCAACATCTACGACGACCAAAACGCCTACTGGACCATCGGCCCCTTCGGCCGCATCGCCCAATCCGAAATGCGCACTCCGCCCGGCATCATCCTCGCCACTACCGAAGGCACCAATCGCTGGGAACTGGTCCTCGGCACCCACGGCCGCTCCGGCGAACAATGGGACATCTGGCAAGCCGTCTTCAGCCCCGCCGGCCCCGATGGCTACCCCGCCGAAATCTGGGATCAACGCACCGGCGTAATCAATAAAGAAGTAGCCGCATACTGGCGCGAACACTACGACCTAACCGCCATCCTGCAACGCGACTGGAAAACCCTGGGCCCCAAGCTCGAAGGCAAACTCCACGTAATGGTCGGCACAGCCGACACCTTTTTCCTCGACCACGCCGTCCACCTCATGCAAGCCGCGCTCGATTCCACCGCCAGCCCCCACTCCGACGCCACCTTCGACTACGGCGTCGACCAACCCCACTGCTACACCGGCCCCCCAGGCTCCACGACCCGCGAAGGCGGCCTAACCTTCACCCAACGCGTCCTAAAATCCTCCGAGCAATGGATGCTCAAGTCCGCGCCAAAGAGCGCCGACACCACCTCTTGGCGTTACTAACTTATTTTTTTCGCTGTGGGTGTCCCATCCCGGTTTATGAAGACGGGAATTTTTCTTGGTCTGGTGAGCGCGAATTCTCAAACCCAATTCCCAAACAAAGATAAATAATCTAATATGTAAAGTGGAAGTAATCTATCGCAACGGTTTCTCGGATTGCCGAAGAACCGCCACTTGACGTGTGCTTTCGCGTACATGCAGAATTGTAGGTACATCGTCTGAATGCGCTTTACTTGGGACGAGCAAAAGAACGCCAGCAACCTCGCCAAGCACGGTGTCAGTTTCGAGCGCGCCACGCTCCTCTTTGAGGACCCCCGCGCCGTCAGCCTCTTGGACGGCTACGAACTGGAGGAAAGATGGGTGACGATCGGGCTGGTAAACGGTGTCGTGGTCCTCGTAGTCGTTCCACCCTTCAGGAGCCGGCCCATGAAAATGAGAATGAAGACGAAAATGAGGAAGAAGAAGTCAGAATCATTTCGGCGCGAAAAGCCACGCGCCGTGAAAGAGAAATCTATGAACGGGGGCGCCAAAACCCCTGATCCAGAGCTCGAAGCTCTCGTCCGTCTCCGTGACGAGGACATCGATACATCGGACATCCCCGAAATAACGGACTGGAGCAAGGCCGTCGTCGGGAAATTTTACCGCCCCATCAAAAGCCCCATCACCATCCGCCTCGACGCGGACGTCCTTGCCTGGCTTAAGCGCTCTGGCCCCGGCTACCAGACCCGCATCAATGCCCTCCTCCGCCAAGCCATGCACCGTCCCGACCCTGCCTCCCACAGAGCCGCCAACTCCCACACCAAAAAGTCCCGCTAATTCCGCTCCACCACACCGTCATTTGCGCCTGGCGTTTACCCCGGCCCAGCCGGGGCATCCCGGTTGATCCTCCGGGATGGAACGAAGCAAGCCGGCACTTCTTCTTTCTCCCTCTCTGTGCCCTCTGTGTCTCCGCGACCTCTGTGTAAAATCCTTTTCCCTCAATTTGCCTTTTCCCCCGCCGCCGAATTCCGCGCCGACCACAAGCTCACCTATACCGACTGTTTCGCCGCCGCCTTAGCCGTCCACCGCAAAGCCTCCCTCGTCACCAGCGACCAGGACTTCGCCACCGTCGAAAAAAAGATCGACATTCTCTGGACTACCGCCTAGTCGGACCAGCCAGCCCTTCATCTGCTTTTCGCTTAGAAAAACACCCCTCAATTCCGCCGTAATAGTGGTATCGCGGGACCGGCTCGACCTCAGGTGTTGCTTCCTATTGCTCAGAGATTGATGTCAAACGACAACCCAACGCAAAATGTTCGACGTACCAGCTCGCATTGTGAAACAATGCGGCCAGTATCGATTTGATTCCATGAACAAAGAAGAATTCTCTCTGCACTATCATGAGATAAAGCTGGAAGTTGAACTTTCCAGGCGCACCGGCAAGTCTTTCCAAGACTTTTTTGAGCTGATCATGCAGAAGGCCGATTCCTCGTTCGTCATGATCAAGCCAATGGGGAACGTAGGCGATTGGAAAGCGGACGGCTACTCCATGCAAACTGGAACAATTTATCAGTGCTATGCCCCTGAGGAATTGACAGGGCCGAAGGCGGCGGCGAAGACTAGGGAGGACTTCGATGGTGCGAGAACCCGTTGGAAGGAAAAGATGCGCTGCTGGGTTTTTGTTTGGAGTTCCGAGCGGGCGCTGCCTCCACAAGTGGTCAGCGAGCTAGTGTGCTGTCCCATAAATAAGTGGCAATAGTATTGCTGGGAATATAGGCATCTTCCGTGCAGAATGGGGGTGCTTATGGCCATGGGACGACCGA
>Ga0185299_10001921_pt1 | contig 35284 bp, 30 predicted proteins | sample PaiPotPPA55metaG_FD_128002 | JGI IMG/M metagenome (GOLD analysis project Ga0185299, IMG submission 128002) | Iron sulfur acid spring bacterial and archeal communities from Banff, Canada, to study Microbial Dark Matter (Phase II) - Paint Pots PPA... ...
GCGCTGGGCGCGCTGGCCGCGGCGCTGGCCGATCTGTTCCATCGACAGGCCGAGTACCAAGACCTCGTGCACCAGCGCCGAGCCGTCGGCGCCGAGTTCGCGCTCGGCGCGGTTGAGCCGCAGCACGGCCTTGCGCTGGCGCTCGGTGATCGGCTCCCGAGCCTGCCCGCCATCGACATATTCGCGCGTCGGATCGACGGCCTGCGGGCCGCGCTCGGCCTTCTCCCAATCGTCCTGAAACGCCCGGCCGCCCTGATATTGCGCCTCGTCGATCTGGCGATGCGAATGCATCCGGCCCAGCGGATCGTTGCGGATCGAGCGCAGCGTGACGATCTTCTCGCCGGGCTCCAGCGCCAGCGGATCATCCACTTCGACCGCCGCCACTTCGGCGTTGCGCGGCAAATCCTGGGATCGCCGGTCGTGAGCCCGTGCGGCCTTTTGCGATCGGTTGCGTTTTGCCCGTGCCATTTGCAGTAACTCCGTGGACGTTGACGATTGAAAGATGCGCTTCACTCGCGCCTCATGCCGCCGTGACAAGCCGGAGCAACACGGTGCCGGCGGCGCGTTCGGCGGCGGTGCCGGGGCCGCGCGTCAGGTGAAAATGCGGGCCGCAATAGCTCGAGCCCGGGCGCTTCGGGTGGCCGCAGAAATTGATGGCCTCGCCCTCCTCCTCGCCGCCATAGGGATAGCGGCAATCGCCGGGCTCGAGATCGAACAAGGACAGACGGCGCGGTTCGATTTCGACACAGCGGAGCTTTGGCATTTTCTTGCGTTTCCAGGCCGGCATCGGCCGCATGAACTCGGGGACGTGGCGTCGGCGCGGTTTTTCCAGCCGCGACGCTTTCGCGATCGGTGCAGGCCCGGAAGGTCGGTCCGGCCGCTCGGGAGCCGCGCCAAATCCCATCCGCCTGGCGCGGCCGATCGCGGCGCTGCGCGAATAGGCGGTGCCGAATTTGGCGTTGAGCGCCTTTGCAGCCCGCGCAAACGACAGGCCTCTGGCGAGATGCTCGCCCAGCGCCTGCGAATGCTCGGGCGGCCAGTCCGTCGATTGCATGGGCGTGCTCCGGGGCCTGCTGGATGCCGGATTATTTCTGATATTCCGAAATAAATGTCAAGTCCTATTTCTGAAAATCGGAATTGCATTTGCTTCTGAAATTCAGAAGTATGGGCGCATGCTGGATCTCAGGATGATCGAACGGGGGCTGCAAAAGCCGGGCAAGACCAAGGGCGGCCTGGCCATGGCGATGGGCGTCCGCCCCGGCGCGGTTTCGGAGATTCTGGCCGAAATCCGCCTGATCAAGGCGAGCGAAATCCAGCCCATTATCGATTATCTCGAATTGAATTCGGTGCCGATCATGGGCCGCGTCGGCGCCGGCGCGGCGATCGAGCCGGAACACGAGCAGGTGCCCCCGGAGGGCCTCGGCGAGATCGAACTGCCGTTCCCGATCGCGGAGGAAACCATCGCCTTTGAGGTGGCCGGCGATTCGATGCTGCCGAAGTATGAAAACGGCGATATTATCGTGGTTTTCAGGGAGCAGCGCCACCCGGTCTCGAGCTTCTACGGCGAAGAGGCCGCGGTCCGGCTGAAGACCGGCGAGCGCTATCTGAAGACCGTCGAGCGCGGAAAATCCTCAAGCCTCGTCAATCTCACGAGCTTCAACGCCAAGCCGATCAACGGGGTGAAACTGGAATGGATCGGGGAAATCTGCGTCACGCTGCCGCGGGGCCAGATCGAGCGGCTCCGCGCCAAGGCCGCCGGCCGCGCGCGCAAGGCGGCCAAGACGCATGGCGGCGGCGCCAAGATACCCTCCAAATGAGACTTGGATGAGACTTGGGTGATTCTGCCCAGGCCCGGGCCGGCCGCGGCGGCGCGAACTCATTTTCTGTTTTTCAGAATTTTATATTGACTGACTTCTGATTTTCGGAAATACTGTGCAGCACACCCCCGGGCCGCCTGGCCCTGGGCGAAGGGAGCGCGCGGCCATGCAGTATTTCGTCGTGATGATCGACTATGGGCGGCGCGGACGCGAGGCGATCGTCGACCCGGAAGTGACCCGGCGCGAAGTGGTCTCGCGCATCGTCTCCGGCGAATACAAGAACATCAGCTTCATTCACGAAGTCGCCGATCATTCGGTCGGCGATATCACCGCGGAAATTCTGGCCGAGGCAGCACTTCCCGAAATCCCCACGACCGACGCCGACCTGCAGGCCGACCGCTTCGATCACGCCCGCGATCTCAGGAAGCACGAGGCGGTGTGATGGGGGCTAATTTTTTCGTCATGGCCGGGCATAGCCGTCGAAAGGACGGCGTCGCTTCCGCTCGCCCATGCCCGGGCATCCACGTCTTGGCTTTACTTAAGCAAGAGAGGCCCAATGCCAAAAGGCTGCGCCTCATTCGGGGCTCTCCGGTTTTTGCGATGATATCGGGTACGACATGTTGGAACGGCGGGCGGACGGCATGGCCGTTCAATCGCGATCCATGGCATCGTGGGGCATCCCCATCCCGTGATGCGTCATCGGCGCCGAATCGGACGCAGGCGCGGCCAGCGTCGGGGACGCCACCGAGGGAGGCAGCTTTTCGCCGACCGCGAGCCGCATCGCTGCTATTTCCTGCTGCTGGGTGACGATGAGTGATGCCGCTCGTGCCCTGATTCAAGATTGGTTGAGGACGGCGGGCGGACTGCTGGGCGCGGCTGCCCATTTGGTGCAGGGCAATGCCTTGAGCCCTGCGAAAGTGTTAGGCATTTCGCGAGCGGAATGAATTGATGCCCACGCGAAATGTCAGCATACTCACCTCAACAATAAACAAGATCGGGTGAGGAAGCGGCCATGTCCCCCATTCGGAGGCGCGATTTCATTATCGGCAGTTCGGCGTTTATGGTGCTTGGCTCAGGCGCCAAAGCTCTCGCCGAAACCGTAGCGGCGATGACGCCGCACGAGAAGGAGCTCTTTGAGGCGGCCAAGCAGGAGGGCGAACTGACATGGTACACCGCGCACTCCGACGATATCACGGCGCAAGCGCTCGGCCGCAGTTTTGAGACGCTCTATCCCGGCCTCAAGGTCAATGTGCTGCGCACCACCGCCCAGGTCGCCTATCAGCGCGTCACCCAGGAACTCAAGGCCAGCGCCGTTCAATGCGACGTCTTCAGCTCCACCGATATCGGCCACTCCGTCGAACTGAAAGCCAAGGGCGTTTTCGAGAAATACGTTCCCGACAATGCCGGCAAGATCCTCGAAATCTACCGAGGGTACGATCCGGACGGCTATTACCACGTCACCTCGGCGGGCATGATCGGCATCGGATACAATACGGCGAAGGTGAAAGAGGCCGATGCGCCGAAGAACTGGACCGACCTGCTCGATCCCAAATGGAAGGATAACATCGCGCTCGGTCACCCCGGCTTCAGCGGCTATGTCGGCACCTGGGCGCTGACGCTGCGCAATAAATATGGCTGGGATTTCTTCGAAAAACTCGCCAAGAACAATCCGCGGGTCGGCCGTTCGATCAACGACACCGTGACAATGCTCAACGCCGGCGAAAGCGAGATCGCGGGTTCCGGACCCGTCGGCACGCTGCTCGAGAGCGTGCAGAAGGGCAACCCGCTGGCGATGGTCTATCCGACCGACGGAACGGTCCTGATCATCGCGCCCTCCAGCATCATGAAGGCCAGCAAGCATCCAAACGCGGCGCGCCTGTTCATGGAATTCCTGATGAGCGAGGACGCTTCCCGGATCTGGGTCGATCATTTCAACGAAACCATCAGGCCCGAAGTCCCGGCTGCCAAGGGAGCGAAATCGGCCAAGGATTTGAAGGTTATCCGGCCGACGGTCGCCGAAATCACCAAGGGCGTGCCGGAAGTCATCAAGCAGTGGCGCGAAACGTTCGGCGTTTAGGTCGGGGACAGGGCAAGCACATTGACCGACAATACGCTCGACGACCGCGTCATCCGCTTTTCCGGACTGTCTTCGCGATTGAAGCGGCTCGACGCCAGCCTGTTGCTGTGGCTGGCGCTGATCGCATTGCTCGCCTTCCTGGTCCTCAATCCGGTGTTGCGGCTGATCATTTCCAGCCTGCAGGAAGCCGAGACCGGACGCTTTACCCTTGCCAATTACCGGACCGCCTACGGCAATATCAGGCATCTCCAGGCGCTGGCAAACTCGCTGGAACTCGGCGTCGGCGTCGCCCTGCTCGCGACCTGCTTCGCTGTCCCGATCGCGTGGGCGATTTCCCGCACCGACATGCCGGCCAAGGCGTTCGTTCGCCTGATGGTGTTCGCGGCCTTCGTGACGCCGCCCTATCTCGGCGCCATCGGCTGGATCCTGCTGGCCGGCCCGAATTCCGGCTGGCTCAACAAAATCTGGATGGCGCTGACCGGCGCAAGCCATGGCATCTTCAATATCTATTCGATGACCGGGTTGATCCTGGTCATCGCGGTGACGTCGTTTCCCTACACCTTTGTATTCACGAGTTCGGCGCTCGATCTGGTGTCGTCCGAAATGGAAGATGCCGCCAACATTCTGGGCGCCCGCACGCTGCGGACGACCTTGCGCATCACCTTGCCGCTGGTGACGCCGGCGATCATCGGCGGCATCATCATCAGCTTTCTCGAAGCGATCGCGCTGTTCGGCGCACCGGCGCTGATCGCATTGCCGGCCCGTTTCAACGTGGTGTCGACGCAGCTCTGGCAATTTTTCGAGTACCCGGTCCGGGTCGAGGAGGCGGCCGCCTATGCGATGCCGCTGCTCGCGATCACCGTGCTGATGTTCTGGCTGCAGCGCAAGATATTGGGCCGGCGCGGCTACACCTCCGTCACCGGCAAGGGCGGCGAACGGCGGATGATCGCGCTGGGGCCATGGCGCTGGGTGATGCTCGGCTACGCGCTGCTGGTCTGCGCGCTGTCGGTGTTTCTCCCGATGCTGGTGCTGGTTCAGGCCGCGTTTGCAAAAGCCTGGGGCCGCGGCTTCAGCCTCGACAATCTGACGTTGCACAATTTCTATTATCTCCTGGTCGAGCAGACCCAGGCGAAGCAGACCATTCTCAACACCTTTGTCTATTCCGCCGTCACCGCGTTCGCCGCGATCAGCCTGTCGCTCGCGATCGCCTATGTGGTCAGCCGGAAACTCGTCCCCTGGAGCAACGTGCTGGCATTTCTCTGTGTGGCGCCGTTCGTGGTGCCCGGCATCGTGCTGGCGATCGGTTTCTATGCCGCCTACGCGCCGCCGCCGCTGGCGCTCTATGGCACCGCGACGATCCTGATCCTCGGCTTCACCACGCGCTTTCTACCCATTGCCTACACCTCGAGCGCGGCCGGACTGCGCAGCATCAATCCGGAAATGGAAGAGGCGGTCCGGATTCTCGGCGGCAGCCGTCTGTTGGCGATCCGCAAAGTGCTGATCCCGCTGCTGAAGAAGAGCCTCGCCGGCGCCTGGATCCTGGTCTTCATCCCGGCGACGCGGGAGCTGTCCTCGGCGATCTTCCTGGTCGGGCCGAACACGCGGGTGATCTCGGTGATGCTGTTCGATCTGTCGGAGGAAGGCAATTTCGAGGTGCTGGCGGCGCTCGGCGTCATCCTCCTGGTCGCAACCGTCGCGATCGCCGGCATCGGCTCGAAACTCATCGGGCGCGATTTCATGCTGCGGAGAAATTAGTTGAGCAGGCTCAGACTTTCCGGCGTCAGCAAGCGCTTCGGCGGCTTTCTCGCGGCCGACAACATCGATCTCGAACTGCAATCCGGGGAATTCGTCTCGCTGCTCGGGCCTTCCGGCTGCGGCAAGACCACGACCTTGCGGATGATCGCGGGCTTTGTCGATCCGACGGCCGGCTCTATCGAGATGGACGGCCAGGTCCTCTCCTCGCCGGCAGGCTCGGTTCCGCCGGACCGGCGTCAGATGTCGATGATCTTCCAGAGCTACGCGATCTGGCCGAACATGACGGTCGGGCAGAACGTCGCATTCGGACTGGAGCTGCGGAAGATCGCAAAGGCCGAGGTCAAGCGCCGCGTCGGCGAGATGCTGGAAGTCGTGCACATGAACCACCTCGCCGACCGCTATCCGGCCGAGCTCAGCGGCGGCCAGCAGCAGCGGGTGGCGCTGGCGCGCGCAATCGTGATCCGGCCGCAGGTGCTCTTGCTGGACGAACCCTTATCGAACCTCGATGCGACCTTGCGCGAGGAGATGCGGTTCGAAATCCGCCGCCTGCACGACGAATTTCATGTCACCACCGTCTATGTGACCCACGACCAGGCCGAAGCCATGGTGACCTCGGACCGGATCGCCGTCATGAACCAGGGCCGCATCGAGCAGATCGACCAGCCCCGCGCGCTCTATAACCAGCCGAAGACGCGGTTTGTGGCAGGTTTTATTGGACGCACCAACTTCCTCGAAGGCACAAGCGACGGGAATGCGATTTCGTTCGACGGCTTTGCACTGCCGCGCGCCGGATTCGAACGCGACGTGCCGGCGCACGGCAAGACGGTGTTTTCGGTCCGGCCGCACAGCATGCGGCTCACGGAAGCACCTCCCGCCGCGCGCAATGGCAACATCCCGGTCGGCGTGATCGTGCTCGAGCGCGCGTTTCTTGGCGAGCAGTGGGATTACGTGGTGCGGCCGCGCGAGGGCGCGACCACGATCCGCGTCACGGCGCCGCCGACGGAAGATTTTCCGGTCGGCGCCGCCGCCTGGCTGGAGTTCGAGCCGCGTCAGATGGCGTTGATCGCCTGACCATGCTCGAATCCCGATTCAAACCGGAATGTAGTGAACTGGAGCCGGCAGATGCGCAGCGACGGGATCAGGATGTCTGCACCGGTTGTGGCCGGATCCGCACCTTGCTGCCTTCGGCCAGATCGACGGCCGGATTGAGAATCACCTGGTCGCCGCGCTTCACGCCGTGGTCGATTTCGACCTCCTTTCCGAGATCGCGGCTCACCGCGACCTTGCGCAGGTGCACGACGCCGTTCTCGACCACCGCAACCTGGACCCCGCCTTCATTGAAGATGATCGCATCCGCCGACACCTTGTAGCTCGGCGTCTTGCGCGGGATATGAAGTTCGATCGTGCAGTAGATCCCGGGCGTCAGCGCGCCATCCGGGTTGGGGATATCGATTTCCGTCAGCAGCGTCCGCGACCCCGGCTGCAGAGCGTCGGCGATTCGCGTCACCTTGCCCGGAAAGGTGCGATCCGGAATTTCCGGTACATGCACCACCGCATCGATCCCGGGCTTAAGCCCGAATGCGGCGTCCTGCGGCACGAATACCTGGGTTCGGATGACGTTGCCCTGCATGATGTTGAACATGAAGGTGCCGCTGGTCGCGTCGGCCTGCACCAGGCTGCCGATATCGATGTTGCGCTGCGTGATGACGCCATCGAACGGCGCCACGACTTGTTGATAGATCTTCTGCTGGTGCAGCACCTGCAGCTGCGCCTCCTCCGCGACCACATTGGCCTCCGCGACCGCGACCGCGGCCGCCTGCGCCTTCAGGGTCTGAACGTCGATCGTGCCTTGTTGTGCGGTCAGCCAGCCTTTGGTGACCAACGGGCCGTCACGATCCCAGGTCACCTTGGCAAGCTCCCGGTTGGCCTCTGCCTGCTGCAGCGCCGATTTGAGCTGGCCCAGCGTGGCGTCGGCCTGCGCAATCTGGTGATCGAGCTCGGGAGCTACGATTTCCGCAAGCAATTGCCCCGCCTTCACCCGGTCGCCGATGTCGACTTCGCGCTTGGCGATGTACCCGCTGGCGCGCGCGAACACATTTGCCGCCGCGAATGCCGACGTCGTCGCCGGCAGGCTGACTATTCGCGTATCGTCGCTCGGCAGCACCGATGCGACGCGGACCTGCGGAACAAAGTCGCGGGTCTGTTCGGCGACGGCAATGGTTTGGCGATGCTGCGCATAATGGTTCCAGGCCCCGGAGGCCAGCGCTGCCGCGAACACCAGCACCACGCCAAAGCCTGATACCCGGCCTCGCCAACGCCGCTTGTCCGCGCCGGGCGTTGTCGGCGCCTTGTCGGTTTCGCGATCCGGCTCCCCCGCCGGCACGATGTCAAAAGGCCGATTGAAGTTCATTCCAGCACCTCGTCAAATACCCCGTGATGTGTCTTGCCGTCGTTGCCCTTGCGCAGCATCGCGAACAGATACGGCACCACCAACAACGTCGTAGGCGTCGCGAACAACAGGCCGCCGATCACCGCGCGCGCCAGCGCCGCGTTCTGTTCTTCGCCCGGCGCGCCGATCGCCATCGGGATCATCCCGACGATCATGGCGGCCGCGGTCATCAGCACCGGCCGGATCCGGGTATGCCCGGCTTCGATGGCGGCCTCGAACGCGGTCTTGCCGGCCAATTGCTGTTCGCGCGCGAAGGTCACGAGCAGAATCGAGTTCGCCGAAGCGACGCCGACCGCCATGATCGCGCCCATCAGCGAGGGCACGTTGAGCGTGGTGCCGGTCACGAACAGCATGATGAGAATGCCGCACAGCGTCGCCGGCAAAGCGAGAATGACGACGAACGGATCGCCGAAATTCTGATAGTTCACGACCATCAGCAAATAGACGAACACGGCGGCAAACAGCAGCCCGATGCCGAGATCGAGGAACGCTCCGTTCATGCTTCCGATCTGGCCGATCACCTGGATGGTGTTGCCGGGCTTGAGCTGCCCCTGAAGCTCCGCCACGATCTTGCCGATCTCGCCGGCGACGCCGCCGAGATCGCGACCCTGGGTGCTGGCATAGATTTCATAGACCGGCTGGATGTTGGCCTGATTGGCGTTGGTGGGGACAGTGCCGCGCCTGAAGGTTGCGACATTGCTAAGTAGCCCCGGCACCGGAACGTCGGTCAGGGTCGAAGACAACGAGGTCGAAACCGGCGTATTGCCGAGATCGCCGAGCGAACTGATCTGGTTTTCCGGTGTCTGTACCGCGAGATAATATGGAATTCCCGATTTCGGATCGGTCCAGAAATTCGGCGTGACCTGTTCCGACGAGCTTAGGCTGACATTGACGTTGGTCGCGATGGTGTTCGCATTCAATCCGAGCTGGGCTGCGCGCGTGCGGTCGATATCGGCATAGAATGCCGGCGCATCCACTTCCTGCTGCAGATGCGCATCCGCTATCCCCGGAATGGCTGCGATGCGCCGGTGCAGCTCCTTTGCGACACGCAGGTTGTTGGCCCGATCATATCCGACGGTACGCACGTCGATCTGCGCCGGCAGCCCGAAATTGAGGATCTGGGTGACGATGTCGGCGGCCTGGAAGTAGAACGTGTCTTCGGGGAACGCCGCCGGCAGTTGCTCGCGCAGCTTGCGCACGTATCGGCTGGTCGGCGCGTGGCCCTCCTTCAGCGACACCAGGATGACGCCGTCATTGACCCCGATGGTCGAGCCGTCCGCGAACGCCAGATTGTAGGCCCGCGCCGGCAACCCGATATTGTCCACAATCAGCTCGCGCTGATCGTCGGGGATGATTTCGCGGATCTTGTTCTCAACCGCCTGGAAGATTCGCTCGGTTGCTTCGATCCGGGTCCCGGCAGGGGCGCGGACGTGCAACTGGATCTGCCCGCCATCGATGGCCGGAAAGAAATCGCGGCCGACCAATGGGAACGTGATCACTCCGAGCCCGAGCAGCAGCAGCATTCCCGATGGAATGATGAAGCGGTGCTTGATCAACTCCGACAGCGAACGCGAATAGCCATGACGCATCGATTCGAAGCCGCGTTCGAACGCAGCGTGGAAACGGGCGAACAGGCCTCGCGAGACCCCGTCGACCGGGCCATGGTGCTCGCCCTTGAGCAAGAGACCGATGGTGATCGGCGTAAGCGTTCGCGACAGACCGTAGGAGGCGAGCATCGCGAATACGACGGCGAGGCCCAACGGGGTGAACAGATATTTTGCCGGGCCGTCGAGGAACACCACTGAAGTGAAGACGCAACTGATCGCAAGCGTGGAGACCAGCGTCGGAATGGCGATGCCGGCCGCGCCATGCAGCGTTGCTTGCGGCAGCGGCTGTCCTTCTTCGGTGAGCAGGCGGTGGGTGTTCTCGATCGTGACCGTCGAATCGTCGACCAGGATGCCGACCGCGAGCGCCAATCCGCCCAGCGTCATGGTATTGAGCGTCTCGCCCAGGAAGTACAGCACGACGAGCGAAGCCAGGATCGAAAGCGGGATCGAGATCATGACCACGAGGGTCGAACGCCACGATCCCAGAAACAACAGGATCATCAGCGCGGTGAGACCGGCCGCGATCGCGCCCTCGCGTAGCACGCCCGCGACCGATTGTTTCACGAACACGGATTGATCGAACAGCTCGTTAATCTGCATGCCCGGAGGCGCCGCGGCGCGCGCCGTCTGCAGAGCCTTATGCACCGCATTGACGACGTTCAGTGTCGACGCATTGCCGTTCTTGATGATGCTGAGCAGAACCGAGCGCCGTCCGTTCTGCCGCACGACGTTCTGCTGCACCAGCCAGCCGTCGTGAACCTGGCCGACGTCCTTGACGAACACGGTCGCGCCGTTCACGACCTTGATCGGAATATTGTTGAGATCGTCGATGGTCGGAGGCGTCGCATTGGTGCGGACCGCATATTGGATGTCGCCGAATTTTGCCGTGCCCGCGGGCAGCGTGAGATTTTGCGTGTTGACCGCATTCACCACGTCCAGCGGTGTCAGTCCCTTGGCGAGCAGTTTTGAGGGATCGATGTCGACCATGATCTGGCGGTATTTTCCGCCGGCCGGCGTCGGCAGCGTGATGCCGGGTATCGGCGCCAGTTGCTGGCGGATCCGATAGATGCCGTAATCGTAGAGCTGCTGTTCGCTGAGCGTATCCGAACTCAGACTGATCTGCAGCACCGGCACGCTCGAGGCGTTGAACTGGACCACGATCGGCGGCTGAATTCCCGGCGGCATCAGTGCGCGGATCGCGTTGGTCGCCGACACGATCTGCGCAATAGCAAGGTCGAGATTGACGTCGGGCTGGAAATAAATCTTCTGCACCGACAGGCCGGCGAGCGTCTGCGCCTCGATGTTCCTGATGCCGTTGACGTTCGAACTGATCGAATACTGGCTGTACGTCGTGACGCGCTGCTCCATTTCGGGCGTCGAGAGCCCGGTATAGCTCCAGATCACCGTCACCACGGGAATGTTGATTTCCGGAAAAATGTCGGTCGGCATCTTCCACGACGCGACGACGCCCAGAAACAGGATCAGGGCGGCGACGACATAGAATGTATGCGGAAATCGCAGGGCGAAACGAACAATGCCCATCATTCATCCCTAACTTGAGCGTCGCGCCGGGCAACCAGCCTGTCTTCCCTCCGACCGGAGGAAGCGGTTGAGTGCGCGGACCCTTCCGCGACCCGGCCTTTGCGGTTCCTGATCATTTCTTGAAGATCTAGTCCCAAGAGACCCGGACGATGCCCCCGGAGCCGCGCGAACATCACGACCCATTTCGACATTCTCGAGCCGTACGGATTTAGGACTGTGGAATCGGATTTAAAGCGGTGCTCCGCAAATCTTGTGCCCCGCAACACCCGTCATCCGATCAACGATGAGTGAAATTTCGTGTACCTGGACTCAAGATTCGTTGAGGACGCCGGCACCGCAGCAGCCGCGCGAGCGCACCGCGACGGGCGAGGTGACGGCTTCACCGACGGAGTATTTTCCGCTCGGCACCCCGGCCTGGCTTGTATTCCACCCGCATCAAATGCCATTAATTCGAACCCTCATAGCGCCCGAATGAAGTGAACTGGAGAGCATTGCATGTCTTTTACCCCGGCCTCGAAGGCGCTTGCCCGTTTCAAGGTACTTGATCTGACGCGGGTGCGGGCGGGCCCGACCGCCGCGCGGCAACTCGCCGACTGGGGCGCCGATGTCATCAAGATCGAGCTTCCCAAGGGCCTCGACGAGAGCGACATGGGCGGGCCGCGGCACGGTCCCGATTTCCAGAACCTGCACCGCAACAAGCGAAGCCTGACGCTCAACTTGAAAGAGAAAGACGGCGTCGACATTTTCAAACACATGGTCAAGACGGCCGATGTCGTGATCGAGAACTACCGGCCGGACGTCAAATTCCGCCTCGGGATCGATTACGAGACCATTCGCTCGATCAACAAGCGCATCGTCTATGGTTCGATTTCCGGCTTCGGCGAAGACGGCCCCTATCGCGAGCGCCCCGGCTTCGACCAGATCGCGCAAGGCATGGGCGGCTTGATGTCGATCACGGGCTTGCCGGGTCAGGGCCCGGTGCGCGTCGGTATTCCCGTCGCCGATCTCGGCGCCGGGATTTTTTGTGCGATGGGAATCCTGGTGGCGCTGCTGGAGCGCGAGGTTTCGGGCGAGGGCCAGTGGGTGCAGTCATCGCTGCTCGGCGCGCAAATCTCGCTGTTGGATTTCCAGGCCGCGCGCTGGCTGATCGCCAAGGACGTTCCGGGCCAGGCCGGCAACGACCACCCGACCAGCATCCCAACCGGCGTGTTTCCGACCCGCGACGGGCACATCAATATTGCGGCATCCGGCAAGCATATCTTCAGGCGGTTCTGCGAGAGGCTCGATCTGGTCCATCTGCTCGACGATCCGCTTTTTTCCAACGATGCGGCGCGGTCCAAAAACCGGGTCGCTCTCAACAAGGCGATCTCGGATGTCACCCGGCAGCGCTCGAGTGCCGAGCTGATCGCGATGCTCAACGAGGCCGGCGTGCCCTGCGGCCCGATCAATCGAATGGACCAGGTTTTCGCCGACCCACAGGTAAAACATCTCGGCATGGCCGCGCCGGTGCACCATCAAACGCTGGGCGAGATCGAGGTCGTCAATCAGGCCGTCAAGCTCAGCCGCACCCCGAGCGGGGTCGCGCATCCGACGCCCGAAAAGGGCGAGCACACCGACGAAGTGCTGAAAGAATATGGCTATGACGACAAGGCGATTGCCGACTTTCGGGCGCGAAAGATCGTCTGAGCCGGAGCTTGCGTTCCCTCTTGCGATTTCAACCCGCCGACAACCGGCTCCGGTCGCGTGCAATGGAAACGGATTCCGTTCGGGCGAGCGGGGGCACCGGCGGAGAGCGATCGGGCTGCAGGACGTTGGACTCCGGGGCGTCGGGCGCCAACGCGTCGGACGCCATTTGGTCCAGCGCCTTGTGGTGCCACATTTCGGCTTCGGCGAGCAGTCGCCAGCTTTCGAGCGGATGAAACACCGCGCTCTGACGGCACAAGGATTCCATCGCGCGATAGCGAACGAGGTCTTTCATTGTTGCCTCCCGCCCCCTGTCCGCAATTCTTTTACAGCCGTTTTCAAGACAGCGACATTACGATTTTGGAAAATTTTCGAGACGCGCTCGACGGCGGATCTTTGGAACTCGCCCGCCGCGCAAATCCGCGCCTCTGCATTGCCGTCGGAACCTTGGCGGTAGCCGGGGGTTGTCCTGCGTCCGATTGAGTCGCGCTCAGTCGTGACCCGCGGGGGCACTTGAGGGTGCCATGTCAAATTTCAAAATATGCGCTTCTATCGTTCTTACGGCGGTCGTAGCCGGCGCTGCCTACGCTGCTCCCGGAAGGGGCGGCGGCGGTGGTGGAGCGCCACATGCCATGGGTGGCGGTGGCGGCGCCCATTTCGGTGGTGGCGGAATGCATATTGGCGGCGCCGCGCCTCATTTCGGCGGCGGAGCACCTCATTTTGGAGGGGGCGGCGGGGCACCTCATTTTGGCGGCGCCCATATCGGAGCCGCTCCTCACTTCGGCGGTGCACGGGTAGTCGGCGCACCTCATTTCGGCGGTGCGCATATCGGTGGCGGACCGGCCATATCGCACTTCGCGGCGCGGCCGAGCTTCCACGGCCAGCGCCCGGTCGCGATTCGCGGCGGTCCGAACCCCAGCCGCGCGGCAACGGTGAATACAAATCGCGCCCCAACGTTGAACGGCAATCGAGCCACCTCGCTCGGCCAGCGCCGAAATGCTGCCCTCGACCAGAATCGCACCGCGACCGCAAGGTCGAACGCGGTGCGGAAGGTATTGAACTCGCCATCGGTCGCCGGCGCATTACACAACAGGGCTGCGCTGCTCAATCCAAACGCCCGCGCGCACATCGTGGCGGCCGCAGCCACCGCGGCATGGCATGACCGCCGCGGCGAGGAACACGGCGAGGAACACGGCTGGTGGCGGCATCGCCATGGCGGATTTGGCTGGGTCGGCCCGATATTCTGGCCGTTCGCCTATTACGACATCTATGACTATGCGCTCGGAGGTTATGGCTACGATCCGCTGTTCTGGGATTACGGCTACAACGACATTTACGCCGGCCTGTTCGCGCCCTACGGCTATGGCGACGAACTGGCCTATCTGCCACCAGGCGGAGGGGGTTCCCAGGGCACGGTCGGACGCGCCGGCGGTACCTCAACAGCCCCGAGCGCGGTGGGCGGCCAATTGGCGGAAATGTGCGGCGACGACAGCCGCGAAATCGCCGGCCTGCCGATCGACCAGATCCAGCAGGCGGTTCAGCCGAACGACGCCCAACGCGCGGCGCTGGATGAGCTGGCCAACGCCTCCGTCAAGGCGGCGCAACAGATCAAGGCCGCATGTCCGACCCAAATTGCGCTGACGGCGCCCGGCCGGCTCACCGCCATGCAACAGCGCATCGAGGCGATGATATCGGCGGTGGAGACGGTTCAACCGCCGCTGCAGAAATTCTGGGATCTCCTGGACGATGAACAGAGAGCCCGGCTGAACGCGATCGCGCAGGATCAGCACCAGAATGAAGCCGCAAAAAACGGTAACCGTTCGCTCGTTGATAGCTGCCAATCCGCAGCAGCAAGCGTGCCGCAGTGGCCGGAGGCCGAGATCGAGGCGAGGCTTCATCTCACTGACGAGCAACGCGCCAGCCTTGGGGCGCTGAAGGATGCCACCGCAAAGGCGGCAGATATGCTCAAGGCCTCCTGCCCGACCACGGACCCGATCACGCCGCCGGCACGGCTCGAGACGATCGCCAACCGGCTCGATACCATGCAGCAGGCGATCAAGATCGTGAGGGCGGCGCTCGACGACTTCTATGGCAAGCTCAACGACGAGCAGAAGGCGCAGTTTGAGGCGATCGGGCCAGCCCGTTCGGCATCTGCCGATCAACCGACCTCTTCCAGCCAGCCGACGACTTCCGACCAGCCGACCCCGGCGCGGCCGCATGTTCGCCGGCATCACCATGCCGGCATCCCCGGAATACTCCGCCATATCATGTCGATGGCACGATGGTAAATTGAGCAAGGCGGCGGGCCCCCCGCCGCACCCCTACGACTAATCCTAAAACTGTCAGGCCCAGCCTTATGCATGAAGTAGAAATCCGCACCATCGCGAAAGTCTCCAAACGCCTCGTACCATTCCTGATCATCTGCTACTTCGTTGCGTATCTCGACCGGGTGAATGTCAGTTTTGCCGCGCTGACGATGAACCAGGACCTCGGCCTGTCGCAGACCGCGTTCGGATTCGGCGCCGGCATCTTCTTCGTCGCCTATTTCATCTTCGAGGTGCCATCCAACCTGATGCTCGAACGATTCGGCGCCCGCAAATGGATCGCCCGGATCATGCTGAGCTGGGGAATCCTGTCGGGCGCCATGGCATTCATCCCCGATATCGCCCGCTTGACCGGCATCGGCAACGAAAACGCCTTTTACCTGCTTCGGGTCCTGCTCGGCATCGCCGAGGCTGGCTTCTTTCCCGGCATCATCTTTTACCTGACATTGTGGTTTCCGACCGAGTACCGGGCGCGCATCGTCGGTTACTTCATGGCCGCCATCCCGCTTTCGACCGTGATCGGCGGGCCGATCTCCGGACTGCTGCTCTATTTGCATGGCGGCCTCGGGTTCGCCGGCTGGCAATGGCTGTTCATCATCGAAGCCGTGCCGGCGATCATTCTCGCCGGCGTGGTGTTCTTCTATCTTACCGACCGGCCGGCCGATGCGACGTGGCTGATGCCCGAGGAACGCAGCTGGCTTGTCGAGCGGCTGGCGCTCGAGCAGCGCGAGCGGCAGGCGGTGCGCGATTATTCCGTCGTCGAGGCGCTGGTGAACCCGCGGGTGCTCGGATTGAGTCTCGTGTATTTCGGCGCGGTGGCGATGAATTACGGCCTGAGCTTCTTCCTGCCGCAGATCGTCAAGGCGTTCGGCCTTAACACGTTTCTTACCACGCTCGTCTCCACGGCGCCCTACGCCGTCGGCGTGATCGGCATGGTCTGGTGGGGCCGGCGCTCGGATCGCGTTAGCGAACGGCGGATCCACACCGCCATCCCGCTATTCGTCGCGGCTGCCGGGATCGCGGTCTCTATCGCGCTCGACGACCCCACGCTGAAGATGATCGCGCTTTCGGTTGCCGGTTTCGGCATCTTCGCCTGCCTGCCGGTGTTCTGGACCCTTCCCACCGCCTTCCTGTCCGGCGCCGCCGCTGCAGCCGGCATCGCTGTGATCAACTCGATCGGCAACCTCGCCGGCTTCGCCGGGCCGTTTGCGATGGGATGGATCAAGGACCATACCGGCAGTTACACCGGCGGCCTGTTGTTGCTGTCAGCGCTCGGCTTCATTGCGATGGGTGCCGCGTTGATGCTCGGCCGCGACGACGCGAAGCAACGCGCCACGGTGGCCGCGGAGTAAGTCCCGGCTCATCGGCTCGCGCTCGGACCAATGCCGCGATTTTCACATCAGGTGCGGTCCGGCACCGTCGGCTGCTTCCAGCACGGCCGCACGCCATTCGCGTTTCACGGGGAGGATCGGAGGCATCGGCGCAACATTCGGCTCCGCTGTCGGCGCCGCAATCGAATCGATGTTTTCGGTTTGCGATGCTCTGCGCATGAAAAGGTTGTAGATCATCCATTGCGCGCGGTGTCGCTTGCCGTGCAGCGGAAAACGGCCGGCGATCGAAGACCTCGAATAAAATCCCTCGTAGGCGCTGGCTTGACCGATCCGAAGCTCATCCGCCGACATGCCTGCCGGGCGATACACGACGTGGCCCTGATCGTACATCGTCCAATCGAACGAAACGATACGATTGTCCTTCTTCATTTCATACCAGGTCAGCGTTCCCGGATAGGGCGTCAGCACCGAATAGGCGCAGGCATCGTATCTTGCCGCGATGTTGAACTTGACGGTTTCGTCGAACACCGACGTGTGGTCCCCGTCAAATCCAAACATGAACAAGCCAAACACCATGATTCCGTAGGAATGGACCTTCTCCACCAGCGCCATGAAATTTTCCGGTCGATTGACATGCTTGTGCACGCTTTTCAGCGTTTCACGCGAGATCGACTCGAATCCGATGCTGAGCATCGTGCAGCCGCTTTCAGCCGCGAGTTCGAGCATGCGATCATCCTGCGCCAGCTTGGAGGTAACTCCGGCCTGCCATTGAATGCCGCGCCCTCTCAAGGCGCGCATCACTTCTTTTGGGCGCTCCGGCGTACCGAAAAAATCGGCATCGTTGATCGAGATGGTGCGCGCGCCGCAATTCTCCATCTCGTGGATAACTTCGTCGACCGGACGATAACGAAACTTGAGGCCGTTCATCAGCGGTTCGGCGCAGAAGGTGCAACCTTGATGGCAACCGCGTGAGGTCTGGACAAAGGTCTTGTTGACGTAGCGGTGCTTCTTGAGCAGATCATAACGCGGCATCGGCATCCCGACCATCGGATGCAGCTTGTCGGATTTGTAGGTGCCGCCCATCGACCCTTGCTTCAGATCATCGAGCAGTTTGTCGATCACGAGTTCGACCTCGCCGATCACGACTGCGTCCGAATGCTGCAAAGCCTCCTGCGGCATGAAGCTTGGATGCACGCCTCCCATCACCACCGGCACGCCCCTGGCGCGGAACTGGTCGGCAATTTCATATCCACGGTTGATGTAGCTCGTCATCGCGGAGATTCCCACCAAGTCGGCTTTCAGGTCGAAGTCGATCGTCTCAATGTTCTCGTCCGTGAGAACCACGTGGTACTGATCCCTGGGGATACAGGCTGCAACGGCCAACAAGCCCGCAAGCGGAGAATACAATGCACGATTGAAGTATATGGGGCGGGTCGTCAGCGAGTCGGTCTTTGGATTGATGAGGTGGATGATGCGAGTGCGCATGAGAACTACCCTTTTGCGATTCCATAACAAGACGTTCCCCGCTCAACCGCCGAGAAGGGCTGGCAGCGACCGATCGGAAAGGAACCTTCAACGGGCTCGATCGTTCCCGCTGTTGGAAATTCCTGGAACTTGAGTCGGATTCCGGACAAAGATCGCATCGTTGCCCGGGAAGGGCAGCAATCCCGCGGGTCAGTTCACGCCTGCACGCATGCGGTCGGTTGGAACCGGGACCGGCCCATTCAACATGGCGGCAAAGGTCTTGGCGAATGTGTGGGCGTCGCCCGGCCATCGCGCCGAGACGTAGTTGCGATCCCGGACCACAAAGGCCGGCGTCTCGTCGTCGATGGAATCGCGCGCCAGGCCCGAGGTTTTGCGGCGAAAAAGCGGGTCCTCGCGGGGAACGTCGCGGAAATCCTCCGCACGCGCCAGCGCGTGCGTCACTTCCTGCTGCACCGACATGAAACCCTTCGGCTGTCCGTCTGCTTCCGGATAGGTCCGGTAATAATCGGGATCCCAGAACCGCGTGATGCGCGCGACCGACCAGGCGCTGCGTTCGAACGCCCAGGTCAGGGCGGTCGTCTGATGTCCCTGGAGTACCGAGCGGCCGGTCCGCGGCGAGATGCTGCGCGCTGCCAGCAGCACGCCATGGCACACCGCCGCCACCGGCTTTTCCGTCTCGAAAAAGCTCACGACATGGCGCTGCAGGATTTCGCTTTCGAGAAACTCACGCATGCCCCGCGCGCGATGTCCGCCTGCTAACAGCAGACCATCGAACGCCGCGGGATCGATCGCGTCCCAACGCCGCGGCGCCACGTAATTCGGATCGGCGATCATTTCGGCGTAGGCTTGGCGGGCGGCGCGGTTTGCCCGCATCAGAAGTCCGACAAGCGGTAGATTTCGCAGCAGCGGAATGGCGCCCCAGGGATCGAGGCCCTTCCCCGTCAGCATCATGTCGTCGGCCACCGCCGGCCGGCCGTCGGGGGTGGCGAAGTGAACGACGTGTCCGGCGTTCACCAGCACCCGCCAGCCTACGGCCGCTTCGCTCGGATCAAAGTCCCGCGCCGGCAGCGGAATGAGAACGCGCGCCATCGGCGCCCGGTCTTAAACCAACAGCACCGTAGATCCCGTGGTCTTGCGTGCGGCGAGATCGGCATGCGCCTTGGCGGCGTCCTTCAGCGGATAGGTCTGATGCACCTCGATCTTGACCGCGCCGGATTTCACGACATCGAACAGCTCCTTCGCCATCGCAACCAGGCTCTCGCGCTTGGCGGCATAGGTGTTGAGCGTCGGCCGGGTGACGTAGAGCGATCCCTTCGCCGCCAGCAGACCGAGATTGAGCGGCTCGACCGCGCCGGAGGACTGACCGAACAGCGCGGCGACGCCGAGCGGCGCCAGGCAGTCGAGCGATTTCAAAAACGTGTCCTTGCCGACGGAATCATAGACCACGGGCACTTTCTTGCCGCCGGTGATCTCGTCGACGCGCTTGGCAAAATCCTCGCGCGTATAGATGATGGTGTGGTCGCAGCCATGCGCCTTGGCGAGTTTCGCCTTCTCCTCGCTGCCGACGGTGCCAATCACGGTGGCGCCGAGATGCTTCGCCCATTGGGTGAGGATCAGGCCGACGCCGCCGGCCGCGGCATGCAGCAGGATGGTGTCGCCGGCTTTGACCCGATAGGTCTGGCGGATCAGGTATTGCGTCGTCAGGCCTTTCAGCATCATCGCCGCCGCGGTCTTGTCATCGATAGCATCGGGCAGCTTCAACAGACGATCGGCGGGGATCAGCCGCTTCTCGGCATAGGCGCCGATCGGCGCGGCACCATAGGCGACACGGTCGCCCGGTTTCAGATCGGTGACGCCGGGCCCGACTTCCTCCACCACACCGGCCGCCTCGCCGCCGAGCCCGCTCGGCAATTGGCCCGGATAAAGTCCGGAGCGGACATAGATGTCGACGAAATTCAATCCCACCGCCGTGTGGCGGACGCGCGCCTCGCCGGGGCCGGGCTTGCCGACATTGACTTCCTCCCAGACCAGAACTTCGGGTCCACCGGTTTTGTGAAAGCGGATGGCATGCGTCATGGACTAACTCCTCAGGCTGAGATGACAAACAGTGGAAACGTCGCGGCGAAAGGCGGTTACCGATACTATGCGCTCCTTGTGCGGCAAGGAATACCCTCCGGGAGGGCATGGCCGCCGCTGGACCAATTACGTTCCGATAGCACACTACCGGTCCGAAGTGCCGAACCGGTCCGAAGTGCCGACCGCCTTACACGCGGCCAAATCCCGTTCCAGCGATGCGATATTTTCGAACAATCGTCGCGTGGAGAGCTGCAGAAAATAAAATCCAAATCGCGGATTTTGATAGTAAAGCTGTTTCACCTGCTCATATGTAATTTGCAGCATTTCTCCGCTCTCGATGCATTGGAGCGTTTGCGTACGCAATTGGTCCGGCGCCAATAGACCGAGCTCGCCCACAATTTGCCCTGAAAAGATATCCTTTCCGAGTTCGACCAGACGAAACCGGCCCGACACAATGTAGCCCATGGCGTCGGCGACATCGCCTTTGCGAAACAGCACGTCGCCACACTTGAACCGGCGCACGGAAGTGAACGGCTTGAGCCAGTCCATATTGAGATCACCCTGCGTAACCCCGCGCACCGTTCTGACCAGCCGCAGCATCTCGCAAAGACGCAGGCCATTCAACGGCAGCAGGATGAGATGGAGGACCAACACGGGATGCAGGCCTCCAAGATATGCGTAGGTGATGAAAATGCAGTTGCTGCAGATTCCAACCAAGCGCAGCGGCACCATCGTTTTCATGTAAAAGGTCAGAAAGACGAGTAAAGCCGCAAGATATCCGGCCATTTCGGTGGCATTCATGGCGCGTTTCCATCGTGGTGCCAAGGCGCGTTATCTCGCCCTTTCCCTTGCTTATATTCAAATCCAGGCTCGGCGTCGCCCCCGTCTTGAAGGCAAGCGGATTCCAGCCAGTCGATAGGAATTAGGCTTGCCGTCGGGATACGATCACGCGCTCAGCGGATGCCTTCTTCGTTGATGGTTTCCTCGGCCACCTGGGCAACCTGCCGGCCCTGTTCCGTCAGCACCGTCTTTTTCCAGCCGCCTTGGGCGAACCAGGCCACCGAGACGATTGCGACAATGATGATGGTGATCGGAAACGACCAAAATAAACCGGAAGCCTGCAAGGCCGTATGTTTGGAAAGAATATAGGCCAGCGGAAACTGCAGCATGAACTGGGAGACCATCGCGATCACCATCGCCGCCAGCATGTTGCCGGAGGCGCGAAAGGCGGCAACGACACAGAGCTGCACGCCGATGCCGCCCCATGCAAGGCACATGATCCGAATGAACTGCGCGCCCTCGGCAATGACATCAGGCGCGCGCGGCACAAAGAACGATACCAAAGCGGGCGCGAAGGGGTAGGCGATCAGGCCGACGATCGAAAGAATGGCGAAACTGGCGCAGGCGCCGAGAAACGTAACGCGCGCCGCGCGCTTCTGATTCCCCGCGCCCATGTTCTGGCTGACCAGGGTTGAAACCGCCTGCGACAGGCCCATTGCGGGGATAGTGACGAATTGCAGGATGTTCGACCCGATGCCATAGCCGGCCAGCGTCACCGTGCCGAAACTCGCCACCAGAAACGACAGCAGCATCGGTCCAAGGCCGCGGGTCGAAAGTTCGATCGATCCGGGCAAGCCTAACAAGAACGCGCGTTTGATGTAGGCCGGGTCGGGACGAAAACCGCGCCACGAAAGCTGGATGCCATGACGGCCGCGCAGGAAGATCGCGATCCCAAGCAGCGCCGCGAGCCCCTGTGTCACCAGCGTCGCCAGCGCCGCGCCCATCACGCCCTGCGGCGGCAACGGCCCAAGGCCGAAGATGAACAACGGATCGAGCAGAAAATTCAGCACCACCGTTCCGGACACGATCATCAGCGGCGTTCTGGTTTCGCCGACGCCGCGCATCAGCGCCTGAAACATCGCGTAGACGAAGACGAAGATGATGCCGACAAAGGACACCCGCATGAAACCGAGTGCGCCGGCATAGACGTCAGGCGCGACGCCCAAAAGTTTGAGCAGCGGCGGCGCCAACGCATAGCCGGCGGCGCCGAGAACCGCAGAGGTGACCGTCACCATCAACATGGTCTGCGCCGCGACATGATTGACCATGTCCTGCCGTCCCGCACCCATGTATTGGGCCGACAGTGTCGCTCCGGCGATGCCGAGCCCCGCGCCCAGTGCGATCACGAGGAAGCTGACGGGAAAACTGATCGACACGGCCGCCACGGCGGCTGCGCCCAGTCGTCCGACCCAGAACGCATCGGTCAACTGGTAGCCGGTCTGCAGCAGATTACCCAACGTGATCGGGATCGCGAGGCGAAGCAGCGCGCGTCCGATCGGTCCCTCGAGAAATAGCTTTTGGCGGTCAGACGGCATGTCGCGCGCGTTCTCTCCGTTCGCGATGCGCCGCGCAAGTCGAAATGTTGGAGGCCTGCGTCCTGGGTCCGCCGTGGCTGCCGGCGGACTTGCGGGCCGCGATGTTCACGATCCGCCGCGGACGGGAACCATCGCACGGATAGCAGCGTTCTCCGCTAATACCTGACGGAGAGCCGTATGCGGGATAGTCACGATCGGAAGGGCTCGATGAGCGCCGGAACGCTCGCCATCATTGCCGCGGCGTTCGTTCTGGTCCTTGCCATACTCGCGTGGGGACCGGGGAGCATCGGGCATGTTGAGAGTAATCCCGGACCGAGTGGAACAGCGGGGTCGACGACGATGGACCAGACCCCGCCGGCGGCCGAAGGTCCGTCGGGCAGCACCACGGGGTCGGCGCGCTAACGCCGATGCTTGGATAGCGGCATCTCACGCGTCGATCGCCTGCTTGATCTTCCTCCGCGTCAGCGGCAAATCGCGTAGCCGTTTTCCGGTGGCGTTGGCAATCGCGTTCGCGATCGATGCCGCCGCCGGGCCCTGCCCGGTTTCGCCGCTGCCGAGGAAAGGTTTTCCGGGCCGGTTGATGACGTGCACCACGACGCTGTCGGGCACCGAATCGAAGCGCAGGATCGGATACGTCTGCCAATCGATGCTGGTGATCCTGGTGTCGTCAAAGGTCACGCTTTCGTACAAGGTCCAGCTCATCGACTGCATGATGGCGCCTTCGATCTGGTTGATCAGCCCGTCGGGGTTGACCACCTGACCGCTGTCGACCGCCGCCACCGCGCGCACCAGACGCGGGCGCCCGGTCTCGCTGTTGACTTCGACCTCGCTGGCAATGGCGCAATACGCAGCCAGGTTCTTGTAGCGCGCGAAGGCAAACCCGTAGCCGCGATCTCTTGGCGCCTTCTGCCCCTTCCGCCATCCGAAACCCTCGGCCGCCCTCGCGATCACATCGCGCCCGCGCGGGTCGTCGAGATGTTTTAGCCTGAACTCGATCGCGTCGGCGCCGGCGGCAACCGCCAGTTCGTCCATAAAACTCTCGATCGAGAATACGTTGTGATAGGCGCCGAGCGCCCGCATCGCCGAGATCCGCAGCGGCATGTCGGGGATGAAGTGGTGGACCACATGCGCATTGGGGAATTTGTAGATCGGGATCGCGTTGCGGTCGCCGCCGCCCTCCGGCAGCGGAATGGGTTTGGCCTCCGGCACGGCGAAGGGTTTCGCCATGTGCTGCGCCGCCAGCATCGATCCGGCGCCGCCCGGCCGCATCGAATGGGTGTTGCTCCAGACCTCGAAATTCCAGTCGGCAATGGTGCCGCTGTCGTCGAGCGATGCTTTCAGCTTCGTCACCATCGCAGGGCCGAACGGCTCCCAGCCGTGTTCCTGTTCGCGCATCCATTGCACGCGGACCGGCGTGCCGGGCAAGGCGCGCGCGATCAGCGCCGCGTCCGCCGCGGCATCGTCGGCCCCATTATGCCCGTAACATCCGGATCCCTCGACATGGATGCAGCGGACGTTTGAGGCCGGCATCCGCAGCATCTCCGCGATCCCCTGACGGTCGGGATAGACGCCCTGGGTGTGGGTCCATACCGTCATCGTGCCGTCGGCGAATTGCGCAACCGCGCAGGACGGGCCGATCGAGCCATGCGATTGATATGGCCTTGTATAGGTTGCTTCGATGGTCTTTTGGCCGAGCACGGATGGATTGCGTTGTTCGAAGATGGTCTTGTCCTGCGAAGGCAGGTTGGTGAGAATGCGAAACAGATCGTCCTGCTTCGGCAGGCTCGCCGTTTCCTTCCACTTCGCGGCGGCCGACAGCGCTTGCATCGCCTTGATCGCCTGAAACTCCCTGTTGGCGACCACGGCAAGAAAATTGCCGTCGCGCAGCACCTTGACGACGCCGGGCATTTTTTCGATTCCCCCGGTGTCGCAATCGGTCAATTGGGCGCTATAGCTCGGCGGACGCACGATGCGGGCGTGCACCATGCCGGGTAACCGCATGTCCTGGACATAGGCCGCCCCTCCGGTGACCTTGGCCGGGATATCGACGCGCGGTATCGGCTGGCCCATCACCTTGAATGTCGCGGGATCCTTCAGCTTCGATTTCGGCTGCGCCTGCACATGCAACATGTCGCCCGCGACCAGATCGCCGTAAGGAAGGCGTCGTCCATCCGATGCAATCACCGCGCCGTTTTCGGTGCGTAGATTTTCAGGCCCCAGGTCGAGACGCCGGGCGGCTTCCGCGATCAATAGCTCGCGCACTTGCGCGGCAGCGTTCTGGATCGCGGTGCCGCTGTCCTGCATCGAATGGCTGCCGGAGGTATAGCCTTCATTGGCAGTGAGCCGAGTATCGGCGGTGACGACCTTCAGAGCGGCAAAGGGAACATCGAGTTCTTCGGCGGCAATCTGCTGAAACGCCGTCTTGAAACCCTGGCCGAGTTCGGCCTTGCCGGTGAACGCGGTAACGTTGCCATCGGCATCGATACGGATCCAGGAATCGAGGTACGGCGCCGTCGCGAGGCTGCCCGGGGGTTTAAGCGCCGGTGCGGTGGGCGCGCTCTGATCCTGCGCAAAGCCATCCGACAGCGCGAAGCTGACGATCAGCGCGCCGCCGCCCGCAAGCACGCGGCGACGGTCGAGAATGACAGGCGCGTTCATCGTGCGCTCCTCTGAACGGTCGAGGCGTCCGCGGTCTGCATCAGATGCGCAGCGCGATGCACCGCGCGCAGGATGCGCATATGGGTACCGCAACGACACAGATGCGGTTCCAGCTCGGCGCGGATATCGTCATCGGTCGGTTTTGGATTTTTCTGCAGCAGGGCCTGCGCGCGCATCATCATGCCGGCGATGCAATAGCCGCATTGCGCCGCCTGCTCTTCCATGAAGGCGCGCTGGATCGGCGCCGGCGCTTCGATCGAGCCTAGACCCTCCAGCGTCGTCACCTGCCTGCCCTCAAGCAGGAGCAATGGCGTCACACAGGACAACACCGCGTTGCCGTCCACGATCACCGTGCAGGCGCCGCATTGGCCGAGCCCGCAGCCGAATTTCGCGGCGTTGAGCCCGAGATCGTCGCGCAGCACGTACAGCAGCGGCGTATCGGGGTCCGCATCGACCTGGTGTTCCCGACCATTGACCTTCAACATCATGGCTTGTCTCGTTGCGTTGGATCGGCCGGAACATTGTCCGGCTCGGGCATTGTCTTGAGAAACACCGTCTGCGTGCGCCGCGCGTCCGAGACCGTCTTTTCAACGCCGGTCCATGCCCCCTGGTTGCTGAACCGCGCCCGCAAATAGTTCAACAGCGCCGCGATCTGGCCGTCACTCATGCTGGCGGCAAAACCCGGCATGATCGGGCTGCGTTCGCCCGCCACGGGGCGAACGCCTGAGAGCACGATGTTGGCGGCGTTGCGCGGGTCGGGGTCGGAGATCGCGGTCGATAGCGCGAGATTGATCCCGGCATAGGGCAGCGGCCGGCTGCTCTCATGGCATGTCGCGCAGGCCGCCGTGTAGATCGAGGCGCCGGTGGCGTCGGTCTTTGCTGACTGCGCCGGCGCTGACTTGGCCTGTGCCAGCAGCTCCTCGGCTCGGCGCTTGCGATCCGGCGCCGGTGGCCCGAACACATCGGCCATATAGACCGCAATCGCCCGGACATCGCTGTCGGGAACTTCCGACAGATTACTGACCACCAGCGCCATCGGTCCGCGCGCCACGCCGTGATCGGGATGCCAGCCATTGCGGAGATACGCGAACAAGGCATCGGCGTCCCAAGGCACCGGCGCGGGCGATTGCGCGTTGATCGCGTAAGCGTGCCAGTTGTCGACCTCGCCGCCAGCAAACTGCGCACTCAAGCGTTCCGCGCCGAGCGCGTTGCGAGGGGTATGGCAGGCACCGCAATGCGCCAGTCCCTCGACCAGATAGGCGCCTCTGTTCCACTCCGCACTCCGCGCGGGATCCGGCCGGTACGCCCCGCGGCGAAGAAACAGCAGTTTCCAGCCGGCGATCACGAAGCGCTGATTGAGCGGAAACGGCAGTTCGTTCGCGCGCGCCGGCGCGCGAACCGGCTCTCTTGTCATCAGGTAGGCGTAGAGCGCCCGGTCATCCTCATCGGTAACATTGACAAAATGATCGTAGGGAAAGGTCGGATAGAGGTGTCTTCCGTCGCGGTCGACACCCCTGCGCATGGCGCGGCGGAACGCAGCCTCCGGCCAGCGGCCGATACCCGTCTCAGGTTCCGGCGTGATGTTCGATGAAAAGATCGTGCCGAACGGCGTCGGCACCGGAAGTCCACCGGCAAAATACTTGCCGCCGCGGACCGTGTGACAATCGTTGCAGTTCCCGATTGCGGCAAGATCGCGGCCACGACTGACGAGGGCCTTGTCGAACGATTGCGGCGCGGGTGGATCGATCGCCGATATCGCCGGCCGCCACGTGATCGCAAAGGCGGCAATCGCCCCGCCAATCAACAGCACCGCGACGGCACTTCCGATGATCCGTGATTTCGTCATCCGTTCCTACGGCTTTTTGAAGTTTTTAGCACGCGTCCCAGCGCGGCGCTCGCGCGGAACGGGGCCGCCTCTCGTGCGCCTGGATGTGACAGGAATGCAACAGACACGAACATTGTTCGTGACAGGAATGCAACAGACACGAACATTGTTCCGATGTTCTGCGTCCGTTCGAAAGAGTTCATGATCGGGATTGTGCATACGCGATAAAATAGGGGTGGGTTGAGGTTACCGCGCTTCCGCTATCAAGGAGAGCCGAGATGCCCGCCTACGTCCAGCATCACGAAATTGAGACCGCTCCGATCGTGTGCCCCAGCTGTGTCGGATTGCTTCCCATGTATGTAAGAGACGTCGAGCCGCATTGGAGCATGGCAAAGATCGACTTCATCTATGAATGCTCCGACTGCGGCGCCGAGGTCAGGCAGACCGTAACCAAGCCGGAACGACCGCACTGACGCGCCTGCGTCCGCCAGTCGGCTTGCGTCGACGACGATCAGGACTGAGCGCAAAAGCGCTCAGAGTGTAACGGAAGTAAGAGGTCTTTGCGCGCCCGCCCGCTAAGCGGTGGATGCTTGGGCATCGGCGCTTTCGAGATTGCATTCTCTAAAGTGAAACGCGATTTCATCGAGCGCGCGCTGCTCCCATTCTTTGGCTTGCGCCAGCCAGAAAGTCTTGCGCTCGGAATCAAGCAACGCGCGCTCTCGGCAGATCAATTCCTGGTTACGAATTTCCACCAACTTCTTCATGAACTCACACTCCCGCAGTGTGAAGCCAATTTGCGTGGCTAGCTTAGCAGAAATCCGGCAGACGTGTGTGTTAACTTTACGCCGTGGAAAACGGCAGTCTTCTTGTCCGTCGGCCGACACCGCAGTGCAGCACGCGCGCTTGACCTGCGAACTGAGCGGAATGTGCACGCGTCCGTGCGATGGTTCCCGGCGTCGCCGCTTACCTTGTTGACTATTCGAGTTCTTGACTCCGACGAATATCTGCCGCAGCATTTGGCGTGCTGCACCTCTGGGATCAGGGGTAATCGGCCCTTGGCTCCGCAGGCATTGACGTCCGATCATGTGATCAGGACGCCGCGCAGTAGACGCGGACACGATATGACCTCGTGAATTTCGACATCATGTAGTGTTCGCCGGCCCACACTTTTCGGTGAGGAGCATGACGCCACCGGGTAAGTTGCATTGACCTTGCCCAAGGACAAGGTCACGGCGCAGATAAAGGTGATCCGCAGCTGCTAGCCGTCATTTGCGCCGCCGACAATTCAGAACATATCCACGAGACCCGGGCGCAAAGGCCACGCGCTTTCCAGATCTCGGCATAAAACTGGTGTGTACCAGAAATCCTTCGCAATGCGCGAAGATCACGGGCCCCGCGATGCTCTTGATGCACCGGGGCCCAATCATTTGCAGGGGCCCCATCATTCGAAAAGCATGCTCGCGCTTTTCACCGTTCGCATAGCTCCGGATCGATATCGTAAACGCCGAGCCCTCGATCCTGATCATCCAGCCAGGCCACCTCAGCAACGACGGAGGCTATGATGAAACGAAGTTTATGCCGCTTCGCCTTCGTCGTGATGTTGAACGCGCCCTGTTTGTCCCAGGCTGCGAAGCCGGAGCCTGCATATTACGTTGTGCTGAATTCTCTCACCAAGAACTGCACCGTCGCCGACAAGATGCCGCGCACCGACTCGCCGAACATCACGGTCGCCAGCGACACGATCTACAGGTCGCGCGCGGAAGCGGAAAGCGCGGTCAAGACCTTGGCCTCGTGCAAGCAATAGAGGCAGCCGAATTCCGCTCAGCAGAAATCCAATGACGCCTCCGATTGTCGTGTAACCGTGCCGCTCGCCGCTACGCCTTGCAATCGGCATCAAAGGGCGCCAACATCTCCGGCAAAAGAACGCATACGAGAAGCCGGGATGGGAATCAGGAGCCTCGGGCAGCAAGGCATCGTATTTGCGGTTTTTGCGGCCCTTTTTGCCGTCTTCTCGCTCGTCCTTCCGGGCTTCCTCACCACCGCGAATATGCTGACGCTACTGCAAAACGTAGCCGTGCTCGGCATCCTTGGTCTGGCAATGGCGATCGTCGTGATCGGTCGCGGCATCGACATTTCGCTGATCGCAGCGCTGGCCGTGCCGCCCGGTCTTGTCCTGCAAATGGTCCAGGACGGTCATTCGCTGCCGGCCTCGCTCGCGGCGGCCTTTGCGTTGACGGCCGCATTCGGTCTCGTCAACGGATGGCTGATTGCGTATGCCGAGGTGCCGTCGCTGTTCACGACATTGGCGTCCGGGTTGTTTCTCGCCGGCCTCGGCCAGGCCGCGCTGTTCAAGCTCGACGTCGTGCAGTGGAGCCCGGGGCTCGATGGGTTCGAGCGCCTCGGACAGGGCAATCTGTTGGGTATCCCGATGCCGATCGTGATGTTCGCGCTCTCCTGCGTCGCGGTGGCGTTCTTTCTGCGGCGCACGAGATTGGGCGCGTACATCTACGCGATCGGCGACAATCCCAACGGCGCGCGGGTCACGGGTATTCCGACCCGGCCGATCATCGTGCTGCAATATGTGCTGGCGGCGACGATCGGCTGCGCCGCAGGCCTCATCCTTGCGGCATCGGTCAACAGCATGCCGACGCGCATCTTCAATTCGACCTTGATTTACGACGTGATCCTGGTGGTCGTGCTCGGCGGCATCGGATTGTCGGGCGGCCGCGGCGGCGTGCTCAACGTCGTCATCGGAACTCTGCTGATCGGCACTATGCTCAACGGCATGACGATCATGGACGTTTCCTATTCCGCCCAAAACCTCATCAAGGGCGTGGTGCTGCTGGTCGCGGTGATCGCGGATTCCTTCTTGAATCCGCGTAACGAGGAGACCGCGCAACAAGGCGATATCTAGACGACAATGCATTGCGAACAAAAAACCGGGAGGATGGAATGGCGATATCTGGATGGACGAAACTCACGCCGATGCTCTTTGGCGTCGGCCTGATCGCCGCGGCGGCTACGCCGGCGATCGCGCAAAAGGGCCTCGACGAGCCGTTTCAAGGTGCCTTCAAGACGGCACTCGCGGGCAAGACCGTGGCCTATGTGCCGGTCGCGATGAATTTCGACCTGACCGAGGGCTGGTTTGCGGGCGTCAAGAAGGAGCTTGAGCCCTACGGCGTCAAGGTGATCGTGCGCGATCCGAACTGGAGCACCAACGCCGGCGCGCAGGCGGTGACGACGCTGATCTCCGAAAAACCGGCGGCGATGATCATCCATAACCCCGATGTGCAGACCTACGCCAAGCTGCTGCAGCGCGCCGAGAACGAAGGCATCTATGTCATCCAGATCAACATGGGCTCGGCCTATCGCAGTTCGGCCTTCGTCGGCGCCAACTGGATCGAAATCGGCGAACGCGACACCGAGGCCGTGGTCAACGCCTGCAAGGGGAAATCGAACAAGATCGCGATCATTCAGGGCGCGCTGTCGGCGGCAGCGAGCGCCTACACCCTCAAAGGGGTCGAAAACGTGCTGGCGAAAAATCCGGACGTAAAAGTGGTCTCGAGCCAGGCCGCCGATTGGGATGCCGCAAAGGCCAAGGCGATCACACAGACCGTGTTGAAGCAGAATCCCGACCTCTGCGGCATCGTCGGCTTCTGGGACGGCATGGATATCGGAACCGCGGCGGCGGTGAAGGAAGCCGGCCTTACCGGCAAGGTCTTCGTCGCGACCTCCGGCGGCGGCGAGCGGCGGGGCGCCTGCGAACTCGTCAAGTCCGGCGCCTTCGATCTTAACCTGAGCTATGACGTGCCGACGCAAGCCGCGGATCTGGCGGGTGTGATCAAATGGCTGGTCTCCTCCGGCGTCAAGCCGGGATCGGTGAAGGGATCGATGTACACGACACTGATCCCGATCACCAAGGAGAATGCCGGAAGCGATACGGCCTGCTGGAATCTCAGCGACCTGAAGAAGTAACGAAGCACTCCGGCTAACCGGCGAGCGGCCGTCAAGGCCGCTCGCCCCGGGCCGAATGCGCCGACCGCCTCCAGATCACCTTCTCCTCCTGCTCCAGGCCACCGATGCAAGACGCGCTTCTTCGTTTGCGATACCGCTACTGGCCGGACCATCTTCTCGGCGAAATTCTATCCAAGCGCTGGACCGAGACCGCGATCCCGGTGATCGTTCTCCTGATCATCACCATCGCGCTCAGCCGGTCGATTCCCGGCTTTCTTTCGGTCGGCGGCCTCGCCGATACCGGACGGCAGGCCGGCGAGATCGGCTTTGTCGTGCTCGGCATGGCCCTTGTCGTCATCGTCGGCGGCATCGACCTGTCGGTGGGATCGATGTTCGCGCTGTGCGACTTCTGCGCGTTGTGCCTGCTTAATGTATTCGACTGGCCGGTGCCGGCGGTCATCATTGCAACGCTTGTATGCGGCGCGGCGCTCGGGGCCATCAACGGCCTGTTGATCGGATATTTGCGGCTGCGCGCCTTCATCACGACGCTGATCACGCTGATCATCTATCGCTCGGCTTACGACCTCCTGCTGTTCGACTATTCAAACAAGATCGCCGCCGCCTTTCCCGACATCCCCTCCTGGAATTTCCTGGGCGGCGGCGGGATTTTCGGCGTGCCCAGCGTCGTGCTGGTCTATGTCGCCGTCGCGATCTTCGGACATATCTTCCTGACACGGTTGCGGCCGGGATGGCATGTCACCGCGATCGGCGGCTCGCGCCGCTCGGCTTACAATTCGGGCATTCCGGTGCGGCGCACGATCGCGCTGTGCTATACCGCAAGCGGCGTGCTGACCGCGATCGGCGCGCTGTTTTTTGCCGCTCGGCTCGGCACCGTCGGCGGCGATGTCGGGGTCGGGCTTGAAGTCACGGTGTTGACGGCGACCGTGCTCGGCGGCATCAGCCTCGGCGGCGGCAAGGGCTCGGTCACAAAGGCGCTGGCCGGCACGCTGATCGTTTTGTTCGTCATCAACGGCCTGACCACGCTGTCGGTCAGCGGCGGCGTCAATCGCATGATCCTGGCCGGCGTCCTGCTGGTCGCCGCCACCATCGATATCCGCTGGCTCAAGAACCGCACCCGCATCATCAGCAAGGTCTATGTCAGCCCGACCTATCACGGCCTGGCGCCGGCGGCGTCCACCGAGCCCGGCAGCGGGCCGTTCGCGCAGAACGACAAATTGCGCGACGTGACGCTGATCGGGCTCGGCCGCATCGAAGCACCGGAAGACGTCATTCTCGATCGCAACGACAATCTCTATGCAGGTTCGCGCCATGGCGACATCATGCGCTTCAAGGCGCCTGATTATCAGGAGATGGAGGTGTTCGCCCATATCGGCGGCCAGCCGCTCGGCATGGCCTTCGATCGCGCCGACAATCTCTATGTCTGCATCGGCGGCATGGGGCTCTATCGCGTCACGCCCGATCGCAAGGTCGAGAAGGTCACGGACGAGACCAACCGCAGCCTCTATTCGGTCAACGACGACAGCCGGCTGCGGCTCGCCGACGACCTCGACATCGCCGATGACGGACGCATCTTCTTTTCCGAGGCCACCGTCCGCTACGAGATGCACGAATGGCCGGTCGACGGACTGGAGGCGCGCGGCAACGGGAGGATCATCTGCTACGATCCGAACACTAAAACCACGCGCACCGTGCTGCGAGGCCTGAAATTTCCCAACGGCATTTGTATCGCGAGCGACGGCCAATCGATCCTGTTCGCCGAAACCTTTGGCTGCTCGATCAAGCGCTATTGGTTCGATGGCCCCAACACCGGCAAGATCGAGACGGTGATCGACAATTTGCCGGGCTATCCCGACAACATCAATCTGGCCTCCGACGGCAATTATTGGCTCGCCATGGTCGGCATGCGCAGCCCCGCGCTCGATCTCGCCTGGAAGATGCCCGGCTTCCGCTTGCGGATGGGCAAGCGGGTTCCGATCGACGAATGGCTGTTCCCGAACATCAACACCGGCTGCGTCATCAAGTTCAACGAGCGCGGCGAGGTGCTGGACTCGCTGTGGGATCTGCGCGGCGTCAATCATCCGATGATTACCTCGATGCGCGAGCATCGCGGTTATCTCTATCTCGGCGGCATCGCCAACAACCGGATCGGCCGCTACAAGCTCGGCGACGCCGACCCGAATTTCGTCCAGTACGACCGGCGCTGGGGGAAGCGCAAGTGATCTCGGCACTCAGGGAATTCGCCGACCGCTGGCTTGGGCGCGGCGATGCGACCATCACGGTGCCGTCGTTCGACGGCGCGTTAAAACCCAATCAGGTATTGGCGAAGGCCGAGACGGTCGGGCAGTTCGATGCGCCGGAGGATATCGCAACCGACGGCAGGACGCTCTACATCGCCGACGGCGCTGTTATCCGGCGCCTCGATGGCGCTGTGACCTCCGAGATCAGGCGGTTCGACCGCCCGATCACCGCGCTGTGTTGCCTGCCGGACGGCGGCATGGCGGTCGCGCTCGACGGGCGCGAGGTGCAAGTGTTCGCATCGGCGTCGGCCCCATCGGCCAGGGCAACGTTTTCGGACCCCTCGATGAACGCGATCAACGCGCTCGCACCCGCGCGAGACGGAACCCTGATCGCCACCGATGGCTCGACGGCGCGCTCCTATAAACAATGGGTGCATGACCTGATGGAACGAGGCCGCACCGGGCGCGTGCTTGCTCTCGACACGACAAGCGGACGGGTCCGCACCATCGCCTCCGGCCTGCATTACGCCTTCGGGGCCTGCGCCGCGGCGGACGCTTTCTTCATCAGCGAGAGCTGGCGCCACCGTGTTGTCGCGATCGGGCCCGATGGAAATCAGCGCGCGGTGCTGGACAATCTGCCGGTCTATCCTTCGCGCCTGTCTCCCGCGGCGTCTGGTGGCTTCTGGCTCACCGCGTTTGCGGCGCGCACCCAGCTCGTCGAATTCGTGCTGCGCGAAAACGCCTACCGGCGCCGCATGATGGCGGAGATCGACCCGGAATACTGGATCGCACCGAAATTGAAATCCGGCCAGTCGTTTCTCGAACCGATGCAGGGCGCCCACATCAAGACCATGGGCGTGGTGAAACCATGGGCGCCGCCGCGGTCCTATGGCCTTGTCATCCGGCTAAGCGCGAGCGGCGGGCCGCTTTACGCGCTCCATAGCCGGGTCGACGGCGTCAACCACGGGATCGTCGCGGCGATCGAACTGGACGGCGCACTGTACGCGCTCGCCAAGGGGCCGGGGCGCTTGTTGCGCCTGCCGCTTCCCGTGATCGAGGCGGAGCTGCGCGCATGAGCGACATCATCCTCTCGCTTCGTCAGGCGACAAAGCTTTATGCCGGCGTTCCCGCGATCGAGAACGTCGACTTTGAGCTTCGGCGCGGCGAGATTCATGCTCTCGTCGGCGAGAATGGCGCGGGCAAGTCGACGCTGACAAAAGTGATGGCCGGTGTCGTCACGCTGACCTCCGGCTCGATGCAAGTCGACGGCGCCGATGCCGCGCCGCGCACGCCGCTCGAGGCGCGCCATCTCGGTATCGCCATGGTATTTCAGGAAAACAGCCTGGTTCCGACCATGACGGTCGCGCAGAACCTGTTTCTGGGCCAGGAGAAATTCTACAACCGCTTGCGCGGCATCTACATCGCGGCCCAGCAGTTCCTGCAATCGCTCAATTTCGACGTCACGCCGACCGCGACCGTTGGCCTTCTCGGCGCCGCCAAGAAGCAGATGGTCGAAATCGCACGCGCCGTGCTGCATGAGGCCAAGGTCATCATCTTCGACGAGCCGACGGCAACGCTGACACCGGAGGAGAAGAAGTATTTCTTCGACCTCGTGCGCGACTTAAAACGCCGCGGCGTGTCGATCGTGTTCATTTCGCATGCGCTCGAGGAGGCGCTGATCCTTGCCGATCGAATTACCATCCTGCGCGACGGCAAGCATGTCGTGACCGACGACGCCGCAAACTTCGACCGCGCCCGCATCGTGCAGGCAATGGTCGGGCGCGATCTGTCCAACACGCTCTACGGCACGCGCAAGACCAGTGTGCGGCCGGCCGGCGAGCGGGTGCTGACCATCCAAAACCTCAAGATGGCGCCGATGGTGCGGAACAATTCGCTCTCGGTGTTCGCCGGACAGATCACCGGCGTGTTCGGCCTGGTCGGCGCCGGCCGCACCGAGACATTCAAGATCGTCGCCGGCGTTCTGAAGCGCGATTTCTTCCACGGCGGCGAAGTGATCCTGCACGGCAAGCCGGTACGCTACCGCGTTCCCGCGCCCGCGGTGCGCGCC
>Ga0185299_10001922_pt1 | contig 35263 bp, 29 predicted proteins | sample PaiPotPPA55metaG_FD_128002 | JGI IMG/M metagenome (GOLD analysis project Ga0185299, IMG submission 128002) | Iron sulfur acid spring bacterial and archeal communities from Banff, Canada, to study Microbial Dark Matter (Phase II) - Paint Pots PPA... ...
GATCACTGCTCTTCCGTCAGCAAGACTTTTTCCACGCGCCGGTCGGGCACGAGCCACACGACGGCCACGACCGCGTATAAGGCCGCGGCAACCCACGGTTCCCAGAACGACGCGGCAATTGCAACCAGATACAGCACCACCGAAATCTTGCCCTTGCGGTCCGCGCCGATCGCGCGTTCGAGCATCGAGTTGGCTCCGTGCAGGCCGATCAACGCGCGCGTGAGGATGTACCACGCAACCGCCGTCATGAAGAGATCGAAGCCGTAGAGCGCGGTGGGCCATGACGCGAGATGGCTCTCGCCCATCCAGTTGGTAGTAAACGGAAACAGAGACAGCCAGAACAGCACGTGGAGGTTCGCCCACAGCACGCTGCCGTTGACACGCTTGGCCGCGTGCATCAGATGATGGTGGTTGTTCCAGTAGATGCCGACATACACGAAGCTCAGCACGTAGCCGCAGAACACGGGACCGAGCGCGCCGAGCGCCGCCAGATCGGCGCCGTGTGGCACTTTGAGCTCCAGCACCATGATCGTGATGATGATGGCGATCACGCCATCGCTGAATGCCTCGATCCGGTTCGTGCCCATCTTCGTCCTTTCTCGTTTTGCCGCTGGGGTCCATCGTCCGGCGCGGAGGTGCTGGCCTTTGAGGTTGAGGAAAGCTTGTCTGCGTGACGTCGTGGCTTCCCTCGAATGCGGCCGCACCCAGGCCGCGCGCAGCAAATTATGCGCGAGCAACCCGGCCCTGTCGATTTAGCGTGAAAGAGAGAAAAGACGAAACGAACGACGAAAACCACCGCCCAAACCCCCGCATACGGGACGCTAGCGCCTGTCTGGATTGGCCCGTCAGCCGTCCGATGGTAGAATCGCGTCCGCCTGGCGGGGTGATGAAATTGGTAAACATAGCGGACTTAAAATCCGCCGCCTAACGGCTTGCCGGTTCAAGTCCGGTCCCCGCTACCATGCGTCCCACAAAGCTTCCAGCGGACAGACGCAAATCCGAGCCTACAGGGGCGTGCTTTTCTGCCAGCGCTGAAATCCAGTAACGGCACGGATCGCCTACCTTTTCTACGATTTGTTGCGTTCGAGCGCTATTCGAAGGTGTGGCGGGCTTGACGAAGACGTCCGCGAGCACATCGAAGAAGGCGGCGATCTCCGGCCGATTCCGCGGACGCCGAAGACCACGCACGAAATCATGAGCGCACGTCCTGATGCAGCACGCGTAAGATTGTAGGAGGATATCTCAGCCTCCATCGTGATTCGGGGAATTGCAGCCAGCACCAGCCGCTCATCACGCGATCGACGCCACTACTCAGCGGTTGTCAACCAGCGTGTCGACAAGGTCGTGCCCCGCGCGATAAGCCGCATCAAGCGCCTCCGCTTCAGTCTCAAAGACGTCGCCGAGCTCATAAAACTGCGTGCGTTGCCCGGCATGACGCAGGTCAGCACCTGGTCGGCATACATACCCATTGAAGTGATAAGGGGTACCTGGCGCGGGCGGACCGTATGCAAGGATCGGCAGCACCCAGATCTCAAATCCTTTGTAGTCGATTTTTTCCCACATGGACGCCTCCAACATCAGGACCGCGGGACTGCCGCGCGCGGCCTCACCTGGATTAATCCTAGCATGACCAACGACACCAGCACGTCGTCGATTGCCGGCACCGAGCAACCGGAACTAGACATGGCCGCCCAATATACGAGCGACGAAGTGCCTACCCCATGCTTCGCCGTGAGCCATGGCATCCCCCGCCGTGGGGAACGGCCCATGACCGGCGGTCAATTCGCCAGAATCTTCCGCACGCATCGAGCCTCGAACCGGCATTCCATCATGGCGAGTCACGGCCACTCGGACGTTATAACCAATGATTTGTTCTGCGTCAGCGGGATCGTTTTTTTGCTCGACGTTTATAGCCAGAAGGTAGTCGCCAACTTCAACGTCTTGATGCATGACCGTCTCCTTGTTCGTCGAGGAATCTCATTATGACCGCGATCATCAGTCCCTGCGGCACGTACCGTTACGCGCTGACGCGGGCCGGCGACACATCGTTCGGCAAACGTGGAAAGGCGATGTTTCTCATGCTGAACCCAAGCACGGCCGACGCCACTCTCGACGATCCGACCATCAGGCGGTGTCGTTCCTTCGCGTCTTCATGGGGATTCAATGGAATCGCAGTCGCGAACCTATATGCGCTACGTTCAACAGACCCGGCAGCGCTGTGGCTGCATTGCGACCCAGTCGGTCCGGACAACGACGACCACCTGTACGAGATGGCGGTGGCGCATGGCCGCGTGGTGTGTGCCTGGGGTGCGAACGCTCGGGACGATCGCGTGGCAGCGGTGGTAACCCTGTTGCGCGATGCGGGCGCCCAACTCACCTGCCTTGGTACAACGAAGAATGGCGCACCGCGTCATCCGTTGTACGTGCGCGGCGACCAACCATTGATGGAATGGTCCATGCCTGTTTCGGAGCCAGCATGATGCAGCAGATCGACTTGTTCCCGCGCGCCGCACGTCGACAAAAATGACATTCCGAAGGTTGGGAAGATCAGCGGCAAAAAATAGGGGTGTGGGTTTGTCTGCCTTCGCATCGCTTTCCGCTGTTTGTAAACACAGTATTTCGCACCCCGCAAACCCTTATAATGCCGTCCGAACCTTGTGTTTACGTACAGCGAGACAGGACTTGAAGTCCAGCGCCTAACGACTTGCCGGTTCAGGTCCGGTCCCCGCTACCCTGCGTCAGATTCAATGAGCATCGCCGCAGCAACGGCAATGCTTAGCCGCCGTTCACCCTGTCTTCGCTTAACCCACTGAAGTAGACTGCGCGTCCTGCCTAGCGCGAGCCATCATGAAACATCGAACCTTTTATGCGGTGGCCGCTGCTGCCGTTCTTACCTGCACCGCGGGTTGCACAACGGCGTATCGCAACGGCCAGGAATGCAAGGCCAGGATGGTCGAGACCTACCCGGCCTCGAAGCCCAAGCTGAGTTACGACCCGCCTCGGGTCGCTTATGAAGGTACGCGTGTCGTGGTCGAGGGAAGCTACACTAAAAAAATCCCGCCGACGGGCGTGACCCCCATCAAAACGACGTCGGTGGCTATACCGGCAGCGGTCGAATGTACGTTCGCAGGCGGCACGCTCAAGACGTTCCAGTGGCTGACACCCGCAGACCTCGCAGAAAAATACCCGCTGAAGCCGAGCACCGACGACACGGAGTAAGTGCATCATCAGCCATCGCGGGGACGTGGTCCGGTTGGCTCGCCGATGAAAACCAGGGTTCGTTCAGGCAAAGGCGGACGCTGAACACGCCAGCATCTTCTCCCAAGTACAACGAGAACGACCCCTGGGCGACGGACGGCGCCACCGTCAGCAGACCCCGATCGTCTTTAGTATCATCAGCGGCTCGCTTCATGCCTTGAATCTTCGAGCCCCCGCCATGTCCGCTGCCGCCACCGATTCCGATTCCAGTTCTCACGCCCCGCATCATCCGCACTATTCGCGCGCCACCTTGCTCGTTCTGGCGACGATCGCGGGCATATCGGTGGCGAATATCTATACGAATCAGCCGCTGCTCGCCGCATTTCGCGCGTCGTTTCCAGAAAGCGCGGGGCTGATCGGTGCAGTGCCGGCCGTCACGCAACTCGGCTACGCGATCGGGATGTTATTGCTGGCGCCGCTCGGCGATCGCTTCGATCGCCGTCTGATCATTCTTCTGCAACTAGCCGCGCTTGGCATCGCGCTGGTCGGGGCAACGGCCGCGCCCACGCTCGGCGTGCTGATCGCCGCGAGCCTCGCGCTCGGCATCGTGGCGACGATCGCACAGCAAGCGGTGCCGTTCGCCGCCGAACTCGCGCCGCCAGCGCAACGCGGTCACGCTGTCGGCACGGTGATGAGCGGCTTGCTGATCGGCATCCTGCTCGCGCGCACGGTCTCGGGTTTCGTCGCGGAATATTTCGGGTGGCGAGCCGTGTATGGCGCTTCAGTCGTCGCTACGATCGGGCTCGCCGTACTAGTGGCGATGCGCCTGCCGCGCAGCAAGCCGACGTCCACGCTGCCCTACGGCAAGCTGCTCGCATCGATGTGGCATCTCGTGGTCGAGACGCCGGCGCTGCGCGAGGCATCGATGACAGGCGGCGCCTTGTTCGCGGCGTTCAGCATCTTCTGGTCCGTGCTCACGCTGTTACTCGCGGGCGAGCCGTTCCATCTCGGTCCTCAAGCAGCCGGCCTGTTCGGCATTGTCGGTGCAGCGGGCGCGCTGGCCGCGCCGCTCGCGGGCAAGTCGGCGGACAAGCGCGGGCCGCGCGCAGTGATCTCGCTGTGCATCGTGCTCGTGGCCGCATCGTTCGTGGTGTTCGCGCTGTCGGGACGCAGTCTCGTGGGGCTGGTGATCGGCGTGATCGTGCTCGATATCGGCGTGCAAGCCGCGCAGATATCGAATCAATCGAGGATCTACGCGCTCAAGCCGGAAGCGCGCAGCCGCGTGAATACCGTGTACATGGTCGTGTATTTCATCTGCGGCGCAGCGGGGTCGGCGGTCGCATCGCTGGCGTGGCATTCGTTCGGATGGGTCGGCGTGTGTATGGCGGGGCTTGCGGCCACCGGGCTTGCCGGGCTGAGCCATTCGCGAAGCCGTTTGAAGAAAGCCTGAGAGAGTTAAGCACGAGTTAAGCACTCTCCCGCGATCAATCCCGCTCGCGCGCGTAGTGATGCAGCGCATCGAGAACGCGGTCGAATTCCAGGGATTTATCGAAGAAATGGCGCACGCCGTATTGCAGGCAGCGCTCGCGATATGCCGGCAGCGCATGGTTCGTGAGCACGGCGGCGAAGGTCGACTCGGTCATGCCGGTACGCTGCAAATACGCCAGCACCTCGACGCCGGAACCGCGCTTCAATTGCAGATCGACAATCACCGCATCGAATCTCTGCGATGCCAGCAGGGCAATCGCAGACTCGGGGGTGTCGGCCCATGCCATGACCCGCAGTTCGCCGGACGCATCGATCGCTTCTACCAGGCTGCGCCGGATCAACGGCGAGTCCTCGATCAACAGTACGCTCAGCGGCCGCTCACGCGCGAATCCGGCTTTGTCGACGATCGTTTGTTGGCCCACGGCGGGCATCCTCCTACTCGATCAAGCCGTTCTTGATCGCGTAATACGTGAGATCGGCATTGTTCGCGAGCCGCATTTTTTCGAGAACGCGCGCGCGATATGTGCTGATCGTTTTCACCGATAAATGCAGTTCCTCCGCTATTTCCGTCGGAATCTGGCCGCCCGCAAGCTTGCAAAAAATCTGGAACTCCCGCTCGGATAAGGTCTCGTGCGGGCGCTCGGTCGCGGGTTTTTCGAGCTTGTCGGCAAGCGCATCGGCGATAAATTCCGACAGGTACCGGTGGCCCCGCGCCACCGTGCGAATGGCCCGCACGATCTCGTCGGGCGCCGCGTCCTTGTTCAGATAACCGTTGGCGCCCGCGCGCAGCAGGTTGATCGCGTACTGGCTTTCCGGATAACCCGACAGTATCAGCACGCCCTGCTCCGGGCGAATCTGCTTGATCACGCGCAAGGTGTCGATGCCGTTCTTGTCTGGCATCGCGATATCCAGCAGCACGACGTCGAACGCGCGTTCGCGCACGAGCGCGATGGTTTCGTCGCCGGTGGACGCTTCGGCGGCGACTTCCATGTCGGGTTCATCGGCGACGAATTGCCGGAACCCGCTTCGCACGATGGCGTGATCGTCCGCTATCAACACTCGAATCATCTGCGCTGCCCGCGGCCATTTTTATGGTGAGTCATTGTACTGACGACGCGCGGCGAGAAAAATCCCGATGCGCGTCGTCCTGGAGTTTCGATTCTTCTACCCCAAAGTGCACGATCAGCCGTCGAGACCGTCGAGCAGGTCCGCCATGTCGTCGGCGTGCTCTTCCTCGACCGCCAGAATCTCTTCGAAGATCCGGCGCGTGGTGACATCTTTCTCGCCAAGATAGTGAATAATTTCACGATACGTATCGATCGCAATGCGCTCCGCGATCAGGTTCTCGCGAATCATGTCGATCAGATTGCCGCCTTCCTTGTACTCGGAATGCGAGCGCGACGCGAGGCTGTCGGGTGCGAAATTCGGCTCGCCGCCCAATTGCACGATGCGCTCGGCAATGGTGTCGGCGTGCTCTTGCTCTTCGGCCGCGTGCTGCGCGAATTCCGCCGCAACGGCTTCCGAATGAATGCCCTTCGCCATGAAGTAGTGGCGTTTATAGCGCAGCGTGCAGACGATCTCAGTGGCGAGCGAGTCGTTCAGCAGCTTCAGTACGACTTCCTTGTCGGCGCCGTAGGTCGATGTGACGGGACCATCGTCCATGTGTTGACGCGCATCGGCGCGAATTTTTTCCACGTCCAGGACGAACGGATCGGACTTGCGGCCGGGTTCCTTCGATTGTGCCGGTGCAGCTTTTACAGCAGACGATTTCGACATGGATGTGCTCCAGAAAGAGGGGTGTTGTTTGTTCTGCGGTAGGACAGGTTCGTGACAGGAGCCTTGCCGGAGACCGGCTCGCGCGCAGGTCGCAGTCACTTTTGCGCAGTCACTCTGGAGACCGCCTGCATACGGCGTGCCTGCTCGCGCCGTGCATTCCGTTTGTCAGTCAGGCCGGTCGAGCACGGGTCGCTCACGTAACCGGCCGTCCATGAAAATCACGTTCGAAACACGCCCAGCAGCAATGTGACAACGAACACCACGAGAAAAATGTAGAACAGGATCTTCGCGATCTCGGCGGCGCCCGCAGCGATGCCGGTGAAACCGAACACGGCCGCGATGATCGCAATGATGAAGAAAATAACGGCGTAATGAAGCATGGCGACCTTCCTCTTGTTGGTTTTCGTAGGCCTCAGATCAGGCATCGAATCTGGCTTTGTCGGGGTGGACCTGTCACGTGAGTCGTGAGGCGGTCCACCCGGTGAACGGGTTTCGAATTAAGCCGGTCGAAGCGTGTGAGGGTTTAATAGCGCTAACCAAGGATTAAAGCCGCTAATCGATTATTTTCTTCGTGACGACAAAGCCGAGCACGAGGAACACCACGCACAAGATCAGGAACAGTACGAACAGGAACTTCGCGACGCTGGCCGCGCCCGCTGCGATGCCGGTGAAGCCGAGCAAGCCCGCGACGACAGCGACGATGGCGAAAAACAATGCCCACTTCAACATGATCGGTTCCCCAATAAGGTTGGACTAATAACCGGATGTTAGCGACGCGGTCGCGGACTGCCATCTGGATGCCCGCCGTTTTTCGCGTAGGACTCCACCGACAACCGCTTTCAATTCACCTTTAATCCGTCGCAAATCGAGCGCAATTCATGTTCAATTCAGCCACCCCACGCGGCGCGAAAAGTTACACTGGCCGGACAGAAAACCTGGCGTGTTCCCTATGACTTCCTCTTTGCACGAAGGCGGCGCGGCGAACCCGGTAGCGGGCGTCACGCGGCGCGCGACCCGGTTCAGCATGCGTTTGAACGGCTGGATGCGCCGCTGGAGCTGGGCCGTCGCAATGACCGTGGCCATCGTGATTACCGTCGGCGGCCTCGTGGTACTCGAATCGGGCCGCATGCGCATCGCAGCGGAATACGAGACGGCGCTCGAGGCGAAAGGCGCGACCACTCAGTTGACCTCGCTCGCGGCGGATATCGCGTCACTGACCGCCGATGAGCGCGCGTTCCGCCTCACACCGGATAACACCTACACCGAGCACTACGACGCCGCGGCGGCAAGGATCAGACAAACGGTGGCATCGCTGGATGCCTACTATCGCCGCAAAGCCGACGACACCGCGCTCGCCAGTTTCAATCCGGTTAGCGCGACCCTCGACGCGCGGATCGGCGTAGGACTGGCTGCGCGCTCCGCTTCGCAAGCCGACGCGAGCACCGATAGCCTCGACGGCGCCCTCGCCCTGCTCCGTCTCAATGAAGAACGCCGGGCGCAGGCCGCACTCGACGCGAGCCGCGCCGATCAACGCATTTCCACGTTCTGCGTGGGCGCGTTGTGTGCGTTGAATATCGTGTTGTTCCTCCTGCTGTTCCGCAATCTCGGCATTCAGCTGGACAAGCAGGATCGGGTGCAACAAAAGCTGATTACGCAGCAAGAGGAGCTCGATCAACTCGTGTTTGAGCGCACGCGGCAACTTGAAGCGCTCGCGTGGCATTTACAGTCGGTGAGTGAAAATGAGAAGACCCAGCTTGCCCGCGAACTGCACGACGAACTCGGTTCGATCCTGACGGCCAGCAAAATGGATGTGGCGTGGGTCAACAACAAGCTTAAAAGCGCGGAACCCGCCATGGCCGAAAAACTCGGCCGGGCGCTCGCCAATCTCGACCAGGGGATTGCGCTGAAGCGAAGAATTATTGAAGACATGCGGCCGACCGTGCTCGCCAACTTCGGGCTGGTCACGGCACTGCGCACACTCGCCGATGAAACCGCGCAACGCACCGGCTGGACGCTCGAACTCGCGCTCCCCGAGGAGGACATCAAGCTCGGCGAAGAAGTCGAAATCGCGTTGTTCCGGGTCGCGCAGGAATCGCTCACGAACGCGGCCAAATACGCGCGCGCCTCGTGCGTGTCGATCGCGCTGGCGCTGGACGACGAGCGGGTATCAATGCATATTGCCGATGACGGCGTTGGCATCCGCCCGCAGGATCTGCTGCGTACGCACACGCACGGGCTGCTGGGCATGCGTCAGCGGGTCAGCGCACGCGGCGGGCGTATCGAGATCGAACGGCGCCAACCGCATGGCACCGATATTCGCGTAACCATGCCGCGCATGCGCAACTTTGATGTCTGAGTTCCGGGAAGCTCCCCGGTTGCTGTCGCTCGTGTAGGACGGCGCCGACACAAGATGCAGACCGCGCCTACAAGATAAAAACATCCGCGCCTACAGCCTGCGATCACGCAGTTTTTTATGATTCTTCAGACCGGTGTGGTCGATCGAAGCGATGTCGGCAGGGGTTATCATTGGATGTTCAAACCCCGCGAAGGCGTTTCAAGGATCGGTCGTAGCCAAGGCTGCAATGCGTTTTAAACGCCGGATGGCCGGGATTCGAATATCGGGCACGCTTTCACGGCCACGGCGGCCAGCGTACCCGCATCAAACTCAAGGGGAATTGTTCATGACTCGACTCATCGCTTTGCTGTTGATCGCCGGAACCGCCGCGCTCGCGGGTTGCAATACGATGGCCGGCGCCGGCCAGGACATTTCGAAGGGCGGCAACGCAATCACGAATTCAGCCGATAAGCACGGGGCTGAGTAACAGGAATGGCCAGGGAGACCCTGCTTGTCCCTCGCCGGCTGATCCGCGAACCCGTCCGATGCGCTACCGGCGCCGGCTAGTACGGGCACACCGGGATCGAGAGCTGGATTGAAAAAGAACCTCCTCGCGGAGGTTCTTTTTTGTCTCACGCAAACGCACGCAAGGGATCGGAATCAGGCGGTGGATCTGTCCAGCTTCCGGACTCGGGAGAGCCACCAGATGTGCCACCGAGATGTCAGACTATAAATAGAGTTTTGTGTTGCACCATTTAGAGAGTTCTATGCTTTTTTTGACGCAGATTTCATATGGGCATTGGCGTTGCCAACGATCACATGTTGCCGCGAGTTCAAATAAAACGGCAGACTGTTCCGGAAAAACAGTCTGCCGTTTTTGACTCCCGGTCCTCACGCTCCCTTAAACCAGCCCACGCCTCTTGTAGTCGAACCAGAACGACAATCCAACGCTCGCCAGGATGATCAGTGTCGCCATTACGGTCCACTTCGTGATCACTTCGCCGAGGAACAACGCGCCTATCACGACGGCAACCACGGGATTCACGTACATGCAACTGCTCGCGATGATCGGGCTCGTATGCCGGATCAGATAGGCATACGCGACATACGCTGCCATCGAACCGACGAGCATCAGGTAGAGGTAGGCCAAAAACGGCGTGAACCCCATGCTCACGATGCGCTCGCCCGACACCCACGCGACCATCGTCGCCATCGCGCCGCCGAGGCTGATCTGCAGCGCAGTCGACACCAGCAAGTCGGACGGCAGCTTGAGACGCCCTGCCAGAAAGGAACCGCCTGCCCAGAAAATCGCGCCGCAGAGAATCGCGAGGCTCCCGGCGGTCGAACCTGACGACGGATCGCCGTGATTCAGCAACGCGATCCCGACCAGCCCGAGGCCCACTGCAACCCACTCGCCCTTCGCCACTTTACGGCCTGCTATAGCCGCGATAACCGTCGCGAACAGCGGCACGGTCGCGACCATGACGGCAGCCGTGCCGGTCTCGACCGTGCGCATGCCAAACGCGAGCATGCCACTCGATAACCCCACGAGCAGCGTTCCGACTGCCGCTGCGTTACGCACTTCGGCGAAAGTCGGCCAGACCGGATCGCGGCGCGCGGCGAAGATAAACAAACCGATGCCCGCGAACAGGTTGCGCAGCCCGGAGAGCATCAGCGGCGGAAACGATTCCAGCGACAGATGCACCGCCATGTAGGTCGAACCCCAGACGAGGTACACCACGCAGAGCGCGAGCGCTACACGGCCGCTGCGCGTCACGGGAAGGCGAAACGGGAAATGGTTGGGAAGATTAAGCGGCCGACGCGCGAGGGCATCGGCTGGCGCTTGTGGCTGCGTTACGTTTGGCGATTCGGCTGGCGATTGCGATTGCCATTCAGCTCGCGATTGCGGTTGCGCGTCAGTTGGCGGCTGCGGAAATGGCAGCACGTCGGCCGAGGGCTGCGCCGGTTGCTGCTGTGGCGGCACAAACTGCGAACGTGACGATGACGAAACCGGCGATTGCGAGGGCGGCGGCAACGGTGTGGACATCCGTTACTCCGCAGCGAAGATGACTGCAACGTCAGCCGGCCAAACGGCCAGGCTGAAAGCCGCCGGTTTCGCCTCACCCGGAACCGGGTGAAGCGATGAACGGCGCGCATGCCGCTCGAGCGTCGCGGCAAAACGGGCAAGGCAGGACAACATGTCGGAAGCAGAAAAAAGGGTCGGGCAACAATGTGCCGAAGCTCGATGCCGGCTTCAAAAGCCGGCATCGAGCCGCCGCGAGTTTGCCGGAGCGATCAGGCGAAAAATGTCGGAACGCATCCGGGAAAACACGGTGGTCGCCATTATGCAGTAAGCGCTGCGCGCACACCCGGGAGTGTTACAGATGGTTGCCAACACGCTACGGCGCGGTGTATTGTGACGGCTGCTAACGCGGGGGTCCTGCGCTGCACATCGCAATCTGCTGCTGGATTGTCCGTGTGTCGCGGGTGAGATATACCCTTTGAACCTGATCTGGATAATGCCAGCGCAGGGAAGCGTTCGGATTTTGCCGCGCTGGGGTCTTTCTCTTTCTCGCGCATCCTCGCCAAATCCGCCCGCCTTCTCTCTCTCTGCTTTTTCTTCGGTCTCCCGTAGCTAGCGTTTGACTCAGCCGATTCCGCGCGCCTATGCGTTTTTCGCGGGCCGGCTGGGAAACACCCGTCCCCACAGGAGAGCCGCATGAACGCAAATCCGAAATTCCTGTCCGACGACGCTGTCGTCGACGCCGCCGCGATCGCGCCGCTGCCCAATTCGCGCAAGATCTACGTGACGGGCTCACGTCCCGACATCCGCGTGCCGATGCGCGAAATCACCCAATCGGATACCAACGAAAGCTTCGGCAGCGAGAAGAATCCGCCGGTGTACGTCTACGATTGCTCCGGCCCGTATTCGGACCCGGAAGCAAAAATCGATATTCGCTCGGGTCTGCCGGCCGTGCGTCAGGGCTGGATCGAAGAACGCGGCGATACCGAATCGCTCGGTGGTCTCTCGAGCAATTTCGGCCGCGAGCGCGCCGCCGATCCGGCCACTGCCGACCTCCGCTTCAAGGGTTTGCATCGCACGCCGCGCCGCGCGCTGCCGGGCAAGAACGTCTCGCAGATGCACTACGCGCGGCAAGGCATCATCACGCCGGAGATGGAATACATCGCGATCCGCGAAAACCAGCGCCGCGCCGAATATCTGGAATCGCTGCGTACGAGCGGTCCGAACGGCGAAAAGCTCGCCGCGATGATGGGCCGCCAGCATCCTGGTCAGGCGTTCGGCGCCCAGGCTTTCGGTGCGAATGCGCCCAAGGAAATCACGCCCGAGTTCGTGCGCGAGGAAGTCGCGCGCGGCCGCGCGATCATCCCGGCGAACATCAACCACCCGGAAAGCGAGCCGATGATCATCGGCCGGAATTTCCTGGTGAAGATCAACGCGAACATCGGCAATTCGGCGGTCACGTCATCGATTGGCGAAGAAGTCGACAAGATGACGTGGGCAATCCGCTGGGGCGGCGACACGGTCATGGATCTGTCCACCGGCAAGCATATTCACGAGACGCGCGAGTGGATCATCCGCAATAGCCCGGTGCCTATCGGCACGGTGCCGATCTATCAGGCGCTCGAAAAGGTCAACGGCAAGGCTGAAGACCTCACCTGGGAAATTTTCCGCGACACGCTGATCGAGCAGGCCGAACAAGGCGTGGATTACTTCACGATCCACGCGGGCGTGCTGCTGCGCTACGTGCCGATGACCGCTAACCGCATGACGGGCATCGTCTCGCGCGGCGGCTCGATCATGGCGAAGTGGTGTCTGGCTCATCACAAGGAAAGCTTCCTGTACGAGCACTTCGAAGACATCTGCGAAATCATGAAGGCCTACGACGTGAGCTTCTCGCTCGGCGACGGCCTGCGTCCGGGTTCCATCTACGACGCCAACGACGAAGCCCAACTCGGCGAACTGAAGACGCTCGGCGAGCTGACGCAGATTGCGTGGAAGCATGACGTGCAGGTGATGATCGAAGGTCCGGGCCACGTGCCGATGCAGCTCATCAAAGAGAACATGGATCTGCAACTCGACTGGTGCGACGAAGCGCCGTTCTATACGCTTGGACCGCTGACCACGGACATCGCGCCGGGTTACGACCACATCACGTCGGGGATTGGCGCTGCCATGATCGGCTGGTTCGGCACCGCCATGCTCTGCTACGTCACGCCGAAGGAACATCTCGGCCTGCCGAACAAGGACGACGTGAAGACCGGGATCATCACGTACAAGCTCGCCGCGCACGCCGCCGATCTGGCGAAGGGCCATCCGGGCGCGCAGGTGCGGGACAATGCGTTGTCGAAGGCGCGGTTCGAATTCCGCTGGGACGACCAGTTCAATCTCGGCCTCGATCCGGACAAGGCACGCGAATTCCACGACGAAACCCTGCCGAAGGATTCCGCCAAAGTCGCGCATTTCTGCTCGATGTGCGGCCCGCACTTCTGTTCGATGAAGATCACCCAGGACGTCCGTGAATATGCGGCCAAGCAAGGCGTATCGGATATCGAGGCGCTGAAGCAAGGCATGGAAACGAAGGCGATCGAGTTCGTGAAGAAGGGCGCGGAGATTTACCAGCGCACGTAAAGCACGCCCCATCTCGCGCGCAAGTAAAAACGGCCCGTCGCATGTCATGTGCGACGGGCCGTTTTGCGTTGGCCAGCGCTTAATTCAGTACTTGTCTACCGAATACCGCAGTCGGGCACTGTTTCTGCTCACATATTGAAAGGATCGGCGAAAACTGTCTTTCGCCTCGGGTTGGACGTGGACAGTCAGGCGCATCCGCTCAGGGTAATCCCGGCGTGATAAGGAGCCGAGCCGGAGCCGAGCCGTTTCAGCGACAACCCGTCACACCTTCGTGAATCATCGATTTGGAGAGTTGAAATGGACAAGCTCAAACAGATTGGCGCTGCTGCTCTCATCGCCACCCTTCTCGGCGGCCTTTCTGCCTGCGACAACATGACAACGCGGCAACGCGATACGGCCATCGGCGCAGGTGTGGGCGGCGTCGCCGGTGCGGCGATCGGTGGCAATGCGCTATCGACCCTTGGGGGCGCAGCCGCGGGCGGCCTGATCGGTAATCAGGTTGGCAAGTAGATCGCTCAATAACCACCAGTAACCAAGCGTATCGAGGGCTTTTCTTCGATCGCTTCGCCCGGCCGCTCTCTTTCGCGCTCTCTTTCGATAACACGGCGGCCGGGCGTGAATTTCAGGTGATGAAACAGATCGAAACATTGAGGTAAGCACCAGCGCTTTCCCGCGTTTCAGCGATGCGCTAGGCTGTAGATATGCCGTTTATTCGAACGGCCGCGTTTCGACGCAATCAGGAGTCGCATCATGAGCCCGAAGCTCGCACTATCCGCCCTCGTGGGTGCTTTGAGCTTAAGTGCTTGTTACTACGTGCCCTACGGTTATTACCCGGCGTATCCGGCCTACCCCTCTGTCCCCGTGGTCAGCACAGCCCAAACGCAGCAGGAAATTCCGGTGGCGCCGGCCCGCACTGCCAGCACGAATAACGCGCCGTCCACGTATTCGTCGACGACAACGCAGTACGTCGCTGCGCCGCCGGTCGTCTACGCTCCGTACCCCGCTTATTACCCGAGCTACCCCGTCTACGCGCCCTATCCTGCCTATTACGGTTATCCCGCGTATTACGGACCCTCGTTGTCGATCGGCTTCGGCTGGTGGGGCGGCGGTGGCCACGGGCATCACCACTGAGCCTCCGTGACGATAATGCCCCGTGGCGCTACCCGCCTGGGCGAGCCTTGACCGTTCGATGTAACGCTTGCACACAAGCCGCGCTGAAAAAGCGAAGCTTGTCTATTTGCGCACCTCATCGGCGCGATGTTCAGCCTTGTAAAAAGCCCGTCGCGAAAAGCGTTGTGGCAATCGTCTTGATCTGGCACGTTTTTCGCGGAAATTCCCCGTCACTGCACCGCTGAGCGCGCTGCTCGCTGCTCGCTGCTCGCTGATCCTGCTCTGGCTCGCCGCCTGTCTCGGCGGCCTCTCCGCCTGGGGTGTTCCGCGACGCGCCCGCAAGAGATGCTTCCGAGAAGCACGAACCCATCGCCCGATGACGCTGCGCGCAGCCGGAGGACTATGGGTATTCCCTTCTTTGATGCGAGTCATCCTCGCTCTATTCTTAACCCAGACACATTAGGCAAGCGTTTACTTCGCACTGTGTGTCGGGCGGCGGCGCGCCTGTTGCGCACCGAACAAGCTCACGGGGCTGTCAGCACCGGTCCCCCAAGATCGGAGAACGCCACGCGTTCAACAAAATAAGAAGCAGGAGACGTTATGTTTCATCAGATTCTGACGCCTGTCGGCGGCTCACTCGGCTTGTCCTTTCTCGTCGCCGCCTTGCCTATTGTCGTGGTGCTCGTGCTGCTCGGCTGGGCGCGCCGGCCGGCCTGGCAAGCGTCGCTCGCCGGATTGATCGTCGCCATCGTGATTGCCATCGCCGTCTGGCATTTCCCTGTGGGTCTCGCAATCGATTCCGTCGCTGCGGGCGCCGTGTTCGCCGTATGGCCAGTCATGTGGATCGTCTTCGCTGCGATCCTGCTTTACAACATTGCGCAGCGTTCGGGCCGGTTCGAGGCGTTCCGGACCTGGATGATGGATAACCTGCCCAACGACCGGCGCATTGTGCTGGTGGTGATCGGCTTCTCGTTCGGCGCGCTGCTGGAAGGTATCTCCGGTTTCGGCACGCCCATCGCGATCACCAGTTCGCTGCTGATTCTGCTCGGTTTTCCAACGCTCGAAGCGCTCACGTTCACGCTGATCTTCAACACCGCCCCGGTCGCGTTCGGTGCACTCGGCGTGCCGATTACCGTGCTCGGCGCAGTCACCCATCTGCCCACCGATGCGCTTGCCAAGATGGTCGGCCGACAGCTGCCGTTCTTCGCGCTGATGCTGCCGTTCTACGTGATCGGCGTGTACGCGGGCTTTCGCAACATGCTCAAGATATGGCCGGTGCTGCTGGTAGCGGGCGGGACGTTCGCACTGACGCAATTCGTCACGTCGAACTTCATCAGCTACGCGCTCACCGATGTGCTCTCGTCACTCGTGTCGCTCATTCTCACGATCGCCTTCCTGCGTGTCTGGAAACCGGCGCCCGACGAGCGTTTCGCCGTCAACGTGGAGCGCGCGGCGCAGACCCGCGGAGCGCTTTCCGGGGGGCACGGGTGGGTGCCGTGGATCGTGGTATCGGTGGTCGTGATTGTGTGGACGGTGGCAAAGATCTTCCTTATCGGCGACGTCAAAGTGCCGTGGCCCGGCCTCGATAAAGCCGTCTTCATCACGCTCTATAACCAGCCATACGGCGCGATCTGGGACTTCCAGCCGCTCGCGACCGGAACCGCGATTCTGGTTGCGTCGATCATCACTGCGTTGATCGTGCGGCTGCCGGTGAGCGAATTCGGCGCGGCGATTGTCGATACGTGGGTGCAGACGCGCATAGCCATTTTCACGGTTGCGACCATCGTCGGGCTCGCGTACCTGATGAACTACTCGGGGATGAACTACACGCTCGGCCTGGGCGTGGCGTCGGTGGGTGCGCTCTTCCCGCTGGTGTCGGCGTTCCTCGGCTGGGTCGCCGTGTTCCTGTCCGGCAGCGATACGTCCGGCAATGCGCTGTTCGGCAACCTGCAGGTAGTGGCGGCGCGGCAGCTCAATCTCAATCCAATCCTGATGGCCGCCACGAATTCGTCCGGCGGCGTGATGGGAAAGATGATCTCGCCGCAGAACATCTCGACGGGCGTAGCGACTACCGAACTCAAAGGCAAGGAAGGGGTGGTTTTTGCCAAGACGTTCAAGCATTCCATTCTGCTGACGGTGTTGCTCGGCGTACTGGTCTGGCTGCAACAGAACGTGCTGACGTGGATGATTCCGCATTGAAGGCAGCCGGGGGGCGCCTCACTCCCCCACTACCCGGCCCCGCGTCGCTTTCACGGCTCCTCGCCGCACTTTCCCCTCCACTCTTCGCATCTGCGATGCTCGCGTCGGCTTCGTCGCCACGCGCGTGCGGCGCGTCACGCTGACGCGCTGGATCATCTCGTCGAGCCGTGCAAGCGCCGCCGCGCGATTCATGTCCTGCGTGCGGTGCTCCTGCGACTTGATGATGATCACCCCGTCGCGCGTGATGCGGCTGTCGCGTAACGCGAGCAGGCGCATCTTGATCGTGTCCGGCAGAGACGACGCGTGAATATCGAAACGCAGATGAATCGCGCTCGACACCTTGTTGACGTTCTGCCCGCCCGCACCCTGCGCGCGCACGGCGCTCAGCTCGACCTCGTTCGGCTGGATCACATACTCGATCGAATGATTCACGATGCCGCCTCCACAATGCGTGCGGCCAGACCCGAATCACGCCGCGTAGGTGTCCCAACGGCCTGTGCGAACACGGCCGCCGAGCCGATCACATCGACGCGGCTGCGAGCCCGCGTAATCGCCGTATAAACCAGTTCGCGCGACAACATCCGGCCAAATGTGCTCGGCAACACGAGCGCGGCGTGGTCGAATTCCGAGCCCTGCGATTTGTGGACGGTCAGCGCGAACGCCGTGTCGTGTGGCGGCAAAGCGGCGGGCGAAAGGGTTCGCAATGTTCCGTCGGCCATGCGGAAGCAGACGTGCATTGCACCGCCCGGCGCCGGCAGCGCAATGCCGATATCGCCGTTGAATACGCCCAGCGCGTAGTCGTTGCGTGTGACGATGACCGGCCGGCCCGCGAACCATTGCGCGCCCGCGCCCAGCGTGACCGATGCGGACGCGCGAACCCACGCCGAGACACGCGCGTTGATTTCATCGACACCGCGCGCTCCATGCCGTGTCGCGGCGAGGATGCGGAAGCGATTAAGCGCATCGAAAAGCGGTGCTGCGCCGGTTCCCTCTTCGAGCGCGTCGGCGAGCGCCTGCGCGTACGGCTCGAAACCGGCATTCAAGCGCGCGAGCGTGCGCTCTGAGAGATGGGGACCGGCATCGTCGATGAGCATCGCTGCGTTCGTTTTGTCTTCCTTGCTATCGGGCGTCAAAGCGGCAAGCGCCTCGTCCACGGAACCGCGCCGGATAGCCACCGACAACCTGCCGATATCCGAATCCAGGCCGAACCGGTAATTCCGCTGCAACCACACGACGCAATCGGTCAACGGACTTGCCGCGGTTTGATCGAGCGCTATAGGTGCCACCGGGTGCCAGTCGACTTCAGGCAAGCTGGCGAACGCTTCGTAAGCTTCGGTGCCGTCGTCGGGGATCAGGTAACCGGGCTCATCGAGCCATGAAGGTTCGGTTTCTTGTATCGGCGCCGCTTGATCGCCATCGTTCGGCAACTCCGCGATGAACCGATCCGCCGGCATCGACAACGCCGTGGCAATCCGCGCCGCGCCTGCATCGCTGAAAACCGGCCGCGCGCTTAGCTCGGCGAATACAGCGCCCGCTTCCACGGCAGCGAGTTGATCCTTGTCACCGAGCATCACAAGCCGCGCGCCGGGCGCGACCGCTTCGAGAAGATGCGCGGCCAGCGCGACGTCGATCATCGATGCCTCGTCGATCACGATCACATCGAACGGCAGCGGATTGTCGCGATGATGCCGGAAGCGCCCATTCGCCTGCGTGCCGAGCAGGCGCTGGAGTGTGAACGACGTGCGTGGCAGGCGTGCGGCCAACTCGGGCGGCAGAATGCTTGCCCGCTCCACCAGCGCCTCCTGCATGCGCTGCGCCGCCTTGCCGGTGGGAGCCGCGAGCGCAATGCGCAAAGCCGGATTTTCGTCGAGCAGGCACGCGAGCACGCCGACGACCGTCGTCGTTTTCCCCGTTCCTGGCCCGCCGCTCACGATAGTCAACCGCCCCGACAACGCAACCAATGCCGCCACACGTTGCCAGTCGATGTCGTCATTTTTTGACGCCGTGAAATACCGCCCTACGCGCGCTTTCAATTCAGCCGGATCAATTGCCTCAGCAGCCGCGTGGGCACGTTCGACCAGCGCCCGCGCGAGCCGCCGTTCGTAGTCGAAATATCGGGCGAGATAAATACGCCGGCCGGAATCGATGACAAGTGGCAGCAAATCCGCAGCGGCCTCTTCACCGTCACATACCACACCGCTTGCCATCAACGCGGTGTGCACCGTGCCCGCGGTTTCGCCGTATCGCTGCGCGAGCGCATCGAGGGCGATACACACGTGTCCTTGCGTAGTCGCGCGGCTCACTGCGAACGCGGCGCGCTGCGCCCAGCGCACGTTGTTGGCATCGCCCTGAAGGCGCTTCGACAACGCGCCTATACGGCGCGCAAAACCGTCGGCAAGCGCAACGCTTTCGTCAGAAATGAGAGTGGGATCGGGCGCGTTCATGCGGCGACTCCTTGCATCAGGCGGTCGAGCGCGTCGATCAGCTCCAGCGATGGCTTGCCCACATGCACGCCCGCCGGCCGGTCGCCATCGCGCCAATCGGGCCGTACACCGCGCACGAACAAATACAGATAACCGCCGATATGCTGCTCGAACGCATAGTCGCGCAGCCGAATGCGCAGGTAACGATGCAACGCGATAACGTAAAACAACGCCTGCAAATGGTAGGCATGCGAGGCCATTGCGGCATTGAGCGATGGCGCGTCGTAGTCGGCCGACGTCAACCCCAGATGATTCGACTTCCAGTCGACGATCCAGAAGCGCCCTTCGTGTTCGACGATCATGTCGATAAATCCTTTGACGAAGCCGCGCAAACTTCCGGCTTCGAGTGCGACGTCGGGGAAACCGTGTGCAACGAGCACGCGCCGCAACGCCGAGAAATCGAGCGATTCCGCCGGGAAGAGAAACTCGAGTTCGTTCATACGCCGTTTCGTGGCGATGGCGTCCAGACGCATGCCAGGTACGAGTTCGGTCGCGACTGTATCGGCGAGAAGGCGCGCCATCATCGCGGGCAAGTCGGCAGCCAGCGCTTCGGACGCGGAAACGGGAATGGGATGTTCATGCAGCGCGCGCTTGATCGCTTCGGGCCACGAGGCGGGCTTGGTGAAATCCGCGAGTTCGTACATCCGGTGCAGGCATTCACCCGCCGACGGTCCGCGCGGGAACTCAAGGATATCGTCGGCATCGAGTGGGATCGGGGCCGCGGGCAATGGCGTTTCGAGCGGCGTAGCCAGTACTATTGCGTCGATACGCCCATCGTGGTCAGGACGTTCATCGGCGGGCTGCGGCTGGTTCGATTCCTCGCGCGCGCCGGCCGCGATCATCGAACTGAAGCTCGCGGTTCGCCAACTGTCCCGCAACACGCGTCGGCTGGTTCGTGGCTGCGGCACAAACGCGCTGTCACGGCGCACGACTAGCGGTTCGCGAACGTCGATCACAGGCAAGGGTTCTACCGAAATCGACCCCGTTGCAAGCGCTTGCCAACTTCCGATCACATCATCTTCTTCGGGCGGCTCGGCGAGCCAGTCGCCGAACTCGCGACCGGCACCCGCGATCAGCCAGTTCAGCACGCTACGCCGCGATTCCTTCGCCGATTTACCGATCAGATACACACCGCCAACCACATAGCACCGATACACTGCGCGCGTCAGCGCCACATACACGAGCCGCGCGCGCTCGGCCGCCTGCTCGCGCGTGGCGAAGCCGGCCGCGCGCTCACCCTCTTCTTCGGTATAGCCGTAATGCAGCACGGCCGCGCCGTCGTCGTGATATTCGCGGGCATCGGGCAATCCAGAGGAAGGTGGATCGCGCAACGCGCCGTCGTTCAGGAAAGGACAGAACACGACCGCGTATTCCAGCCCCTTCGATTTATGCACCGTGACGATCTGCACCAGATTGCGGTCCGATTCCAGCCGCAACTGCGCGTCTTCTGCGCCGCCCTGCTCCGCGCGTTGCGCGGCAAGCCAGCGAAGCGTCGGCGCAATGCCCGGCTGCGCCGCGCCACGCGCTTGTATCAACTCGGCCAGATGATTGACGTTCGTCAGGCGGCGCTCGCCGTCGGGACCAACAACCAGACGCTGCGCAATCAACAACTCACGGGCAAGCGTGCGCCACATGACCGCGAAACCGCGCTCATGCCACAACACCCGATAACGCGAGAAACGCTCGACCCAGCTCATGGCGTCAGCGGAACCCTCTACCACTTCGCTATGCTCCAGGTTCCACAACGCCTCGGCATCGAGTCCCAGCCAATCCGTTGCAAGCGCTGCGCGTAGACGGCGCAAGTCGCCAGGGGTATCGATAGCGGCCAGCAGACGCTCGATCTGCTCGGCATCGAACGTACCGAACACTGACGCCTGAGCCAGTTCCACGCTACCCACGCCCCAACTCGCGAGCACTCGCTTGACGAGACTTCCCTGCCGATGCGTCTGCACAAGGACTGCTATCTGACCGGGCGACAAGGGCTTCTCGCCGATCGTGACTTCACCGTTCTGAGCGCCGCGCAACAAACGCACGATCTCCGCCGCGCACGCCTCCGCAGCCTGACGATTCGCATTCGTTTTCGACAGCGCCGAATCGCCTTGCGGCAGCAGCCACACGCAAAAATCGGCGGTATCGGAATATGCGGCTGATGCGGTGTTGTCGCTGAACGGTTTGCGCTCGCGGGCGCCTTCGCGCACCGGTTGATAGGTCAGCCCATCGAGGATGAACGCCGCCGGGTTCGCACTGAAAATGCGGTTGCAGGCATCGATGATCGGCGCAGTCGAACGCTGGTTGACCGCAAGCGTGTATCGCGCCGACGCCCGCTCGCGCGCCTGCAGATACGTGTGCAGGTCAGCGGCACGAAAACTGTAGATGGCCTGCTTCGGATCGCCAACCAGGAACAACGGCCCTTGCGGCGCGAAGATGCTGTTGAAGATCGCGAACTGCAGCGGGTCGGTATCCTGGAACTCGTCGATCAACGCCGCCGGATAACGTGTCCGAAGGGCATCGGCGAGCCACGGATTCGCGGCCAACGCCTGAAACAGGTTGGACAGCAGGTCGTCGAACGACACCACGCGCCTTGCCCGCTTGCGCGCTGCCAGTTCCAGTGGCGCATAGTCGAGCCACTCACGCACGATGCCAAGCCAAGCCGCGCGCTGCGCCGCTTCCGCGGCGGCAGCGGCGGCGGCCAGCGTCTCGGCGTGGTCGAAGAAAGCGTGCGAAGGCGGCTCGTTCTTCACCTTCGTGCCTTTCTTCAATGCGCTCGCCGTGAGCTTTAGCGCTTCTTTCGGGGGCGCGGCGTGACAGTCGTTGTCGGCAAAATAGTCGGACCACGCGGCAATCGCCGCATCGATCAAGGTGCGTTTGTGCGTGGTCTTGCTGAGCTTCGCTTCGGCATCGATCAGCAACTGAACGATGGTGTCGCGCTCGGTGTGCCACAACGCGCAGGCGGTATCGAACAAGGCTTGCGCATCTTCGCGAGGAGCGAGTTCCGGTTCGCCCCAGCGCAGCGTAGCGAGCGGCTTTTTTAGCCGGCGCGAAAGCTGCGCATCGAGCGATGCCGGTCCTGCGCCCTTGCTCACGAGCCATGCGGCAAACGATGAATCGCGCGCTGCCGCCGGCTCGACCCGCTCGCGCCAGAAGTCCGCTGCCATCTCGAAACGCAGCGCGCTGTCATCGGCTTCGAGTTCGAACGCAAACGGCATGGTTGCAGCGAACGGCGCCTCCTGCAGCGCACGCTGGCAGAACGCGTGGATAGTGTGAATGGCGGCTTGATCGAAGGTATGCAGCGCGATGTTGATCCGCTTGAGCGCCTCATCGGGATCGACGCGTTGAAGCGTTGTGTCGAACAGGCGCTCGAGAAACGCGTCGCCCGCGGTGTCGCCGGTTTCCATCGCGTGCGCGATCTGCACCAGTCGCGAACGAATACGTTCGTGCAATTCGGCCGTGGCCGCCTTCGTGAACGTGACGACGAGAATTGCATCGGCGGCGAGCTTCTTTTCGAGCAGAAGGCGCACGTAAAGCGCGCAAATGTTCCACGTCTTACCCGTTCCCGCCGATGCCTCGATCTGATTCACGCCATCGAGCGAACATTCGAAGACATCGAGTTCGGCGGCAGTCATTGCCGTTGTTTGGGTATGCATCATGCGTCGCTCCGCATGTGCCGGATCAGCGGCTCAAAGACGATTCTGGCCAGCGTGGCAAAGGTTTCATCGAGTCTTAGTTCAGCGCCGCGAAACGCGATACGCAACGCGGGATCGTCCGATTCGCCGCGCGTCCTGTCCGATATCCACACGCCCTGCGCCTTCGACTCGCTTTCCTTGACCCACGTCCAGGCGCTCTTTGGAAAGAACCGCAACGGCAACCGCCGCCCGGCGCGATACAACGCAGCGAGCGTCGCCAGGTGCGCGTGAGGATCGTCGACGGGCGTCAGCTCAAAACCGCTCGATTGCGCGCCGCGACCGTGCCATACCGTGCGTCGCGGGCCATCGGGCAAGGCAGCGCAATAGGCGAGATGCGCGAGCCACGCACAGAGATAGTCGCGGGCGCGCGGCACGTCGTATCGATAGATGATCTGGCCTTCGTCAGTGAGTAGATTCAAGGTGCCGTAGATGTGTAGCGGCTGCAAAGCATCGGGTTGCAACGCGGCGTCGTAGCGGCCGAACAGGTCGGCATCCGGCCAACGCGGCGCGATATCAAGCGTGAACGGCAAGCGCACCGCGCCTTCCTCTGTCGCGGCACGCACGCGGTTGGCAAGCGAATGCAACGCGCCGATTTCCCGCGATTGCCACACGCCCCCCGTCGCGCCACCCGGCATTTCGGGACTTGCACGCGCGACGCGCCGCGCACGATCGAGCGCGCGGGATTGGTCGTCCGCTGTGAGAGCAAGAAGCGACGGAAGCACGCGATCGGCCAGCGCGGCGCGGCCCGGATATTCGAGCTCGAACGGTTCTGTATTGCCGAGTTCGGTTTCAGCGTCAAAGAGTGCAATGCCGAGCCGATCGCGCAATATCGCGCGTGCCGGATGACGCCAGAAGCGCTCGAAGTCGTCGAACGCTACGGGCGCCACCTCTTCGGCCTGCAACGGCGCGCTGAAGAATTTCATCGATGGCTCGATCCTGCCGAGGGCCAACGACCGCGCCAGTTCCGCGCGCTCCGGCTCGTAGGTGAACAACGGCGCGCTAAAGTATTGCGGTGCGAACGGCTGCAACGGATGCTCGAACACGAAACGGCTGCGCGTGTTCTCGAGCTCCTTGGGCGACGCCCCCTCGCCCGCCACCGTTTCCGCCAGATAGTCGAGCAACTCGTCGATCAGCGCGGCGGGCGGCAACGTGGCGTTGTCGCGAATGCTGCGTCCCGTGTACGCGATCATCAAACGGTCACGCGCGGACAACAGCAAGTCGAGGAACAGGTTGCGTTCATCGTCACGGCGTTGCCGGTCGCCGAGCTTACCGAAACTCGCCATCAGGTCGAACTCGTCGGCACGCGTGAGACTTGGCAACATGCCGTCGTCCATGCCGAGCAGGCAGACCACGCGATACGGCAAGCCGCGCAAGCTCGTCAACGATGAAAACGTCACGCCGCCCCAGGGGACACCGCCACGCGCGGCGTCGTCGAGGGCATCGGTGAGCGCCGTGCGCAGGACATCGGCGGCGATTTCCGTGTCGACTGCGCCTTCGCTCATGGAAAGCATCAATGAGTCGAGCGTCGCGCGGACGTCGGCGATTGAATCCGCGAACGGCAGACCGGCATCGAAGAACTGCGTGAGCGCCTCTAGCAGCAATTGCGTCCAGGCCTGGGGCGAGCGCGGCGTGGCGATACGCTCGCCGAACGCATCGATGTCGTCGATAAACCGCGTCAGCCGGCCGAGCAATTCAGCATCCGACCCTTGCGCGCCGCCCACGGGCAACCACTCGTCGACTGGCGCGCCGCCATCGGGCAGTGCGTAGCCGAGGAAAAGCCGCGTGAGGGCATCGGAGAAGGTGTGGCGGGCTGCGGGCACGTCAACGCCTACTGCCGAGGGGGCAAGCCCACGCCGCGCGCCGGCTGCCGCAAGCCACGTCTGCGCGGTTTCCAGGGCGACGGCGTCGATGCCATAACGCGCCGCGACCGCATCGACCCGCAACCACTCGATCAGCTCGGGCGCACCGACGCTGCGCTCAGGCAACGCCAGCCAATCGAGCAACACGCGCGCGACCGGATTCGCCTGCGACGGCGGCAAGCCCGTGATCCGGTACGGAATCCGCCGCCGCTCACCCGCCACGCCTGCGGGCGCGGTGCCGAACACGCCATCGATCAGCGGCCCCGCCGCCGCGAGATCAGGAAACGCCACGAGCACGTCGGACGGCTGGAGTCCGTCCATCTCGTCGAACCAGCCGAGCAGACGGTCATGCAACACCTCGAGTTGCCGCGACAAGCTGTGACACACGTGAATTTCGATTCCGGGTTCAAGCGTTTCATCCGGCTCGGAAATCTCATTCAAATTGAGAATCGCGTTCTGCACGTGCGCAAGCCACGTTGGCGCTGAATTTTCCTCGAAATGACTGGCTTCACGCGATGCCGCGCTCTCCGTCAACTCGTGCAGCATGTGCAACTGCGCCTGCGTCTGACGGCCCCATTCGGCGAGCAACGGATGACCGACCTCCTGAAAATCCCGCTTACCCGCCAGTTCCAGTTGCTCTACACGCGCCTCACTCACGATGTCGAACCAGAACTCGCGGCACGGATTGATGGCGTAGATACGCACGTCGATCCAGCGCGACAGTTCACGCAGCAACGCGATATGCAGCGGCGGCATGGTCGGCAGGGCGAACACACTCACGCGCTCCGGCCACTCGGCCTTCATCACGGCGTCGAGATCGAGTTTGGGCGATTCAGTCAGGAACCGGTACGCGGGTGGCGTGGGATCGCGCGCGCCGGCGTCCTGCGCAAGATCGGCGAGCAGCGCACGCCATAGCGCGGCCTGCCAGCGTTCGTCCTCGCGCTGGATCGCAGTCGCGTTCGGCAGGCGCGGGCCGTTCGCGTCGAGCGCGCCGCTGGCGGAGGCCAGGATCGAGCCGCCCGCCTGCCAGTGCTGCAGCCATTCCGGCCGATACGTCAGATAGTGATCGAACACCGTCGCAATGCGGCGCGCGAGTTCGTAGCGCATGGCGTCGTCGGCGGCATCGAGGTACGCACGCAGCCGCGACGAGCGCTCCGGCGCAGCTTCGGCCATTGCACCGAGCAGCCGGAAACAGCGCCACACCAGCCGGTCGGGCGCGAACGGCGAATGCTCGGGCACCGGCAATACCCCGCCGATTTGCGCCCACAGCCATTGCGCGAGATAACACAGGTCCACGTTCGCGCAGATGCCGAAGCGCGCGGCCATGTCGAGCTCGAGCCGCCGGCGCACCGCCGCGCTCGGCACGATGATCGTCTGGCTCGCGAACGGATTGCCGTCATTCAATGCGAACGCGGCAATGTCGTCGAGCAACGCCTGCGACAGCGTTTCTTGGCGATTCGAATAAAAGAGTTCGAGCATGGATCCTGCTAGTTGAGCGTGAATCGAACGTGTGAGTCGAACCTGATAGGCAACGGCTTGTTCTGCAAACCCAAGGACGTGTCGCGAGGTGAAACGACAGGATAGCAAAGGCCGTTCTCAACCGGGATTCGTCCGAACGGCCCAGGTTTCGATGCCATCGAGTTGGGTTAGACTCGAAGCCACATTGAACAGGTCCGAGTGCCCGATGTGGCAAACCGAGACTATGCCGGGACCTAAGACACCCGGGCAGCAAACTAGGAAGTCGATGCGTTACTCGCTAGAAATCAGAAAATTCATTTATAGCCAGTACTTCTTCGGTGGCTTGCGGATCGCGCTCGGCGTCTCGCTGCCGGCCATACTGATGCTGACGGTGTTTCACAATCGTGACCTCGGCTTCACGATTGCGACCGGTGCGCTGGGCGCGAGTGTCGTCGACATGCCGGGGCCGCTGAAGTACAAGCACAACGAGATGCTGGCGTGCACGGTGATCGGCTTTTTATCGGCGCTGGCTACCGGAATCGCGAGCGCGAATGCCGTGACGCTGTGGCTGAGCGTCGTGCCGCTCACGTTCGTGTTATCGCTGATCGTGGTGTACGGCAACCGCTGGCCGCAGATCAGCTTCGCCACGCTCTTCATGATGATCGTGACGCTGGAAGAGCATTTCACGCCGATGCAGGCGCTCGTCAACGCATCGTGGATCTTGCTCGGCGGCCTCTGGTACACCTATTGGGCGACGTTCGTCAGCCGCTCTCTGGTGTATCGGATCGAGCGGCAAGCGCTGGCCGAGAGCGTGTTCAGTTGCGCCGAGTATCTGCTGGCGCGCTCCGAATTTTACGATCTCGACGCCAATCTCGACGAGTGTTATCGAAAGCTGATCGAAAAGCAGATTGCCGCTGTCGAGCGTCAGGACGCGGCGCGCGACATCGTGCTGCGTAACCTGCCGAAGTTGCGAAGCGGCAAGCTCGACGCACGACGCGTCATGCTCTTCAACCTCTTTATCAATGTGGTCGACCTGCACGAGATGTTCGTGGGCGCACACACGGACTACCCGCTGGTACGCAACACCTTCGGCGGAGCGGACATCCTGATCTTCTATCGCGACCTGATGAGAAAGGCCGCGCTCGATCTCGAGGACATTGGCCTCGCCGTGCTGCAAAACCGGCCGGCGCGAGCGCGGATCAACGTGAAGGCCGAGTTGCGCGCAATCGAATACGAGCTCGACCAGATGCGCCGGCACGGCGTCCCGCAGAAAAACCCGGAAGCCTATTCGGCGGTGTCGTCAGCGTTCAGACGGCTTTGGAGTGCGACACGGCTGATCGACAAAATGCGTCGCCGCACGCGGCATGATCCGAGCGTTACCGAGACGGAGATTCGCGTCGACCCCAAGTTGTCGCGTTTTGTGTCGAGCCGGCGCGTGCCGTTCATGCAAATTTTTTCGAACCTGACGATGGCCTCGCCAAGCTTCAGGCACGCACTGCGCGTAACGATCGCGGTCGGCGTCGGGTTCTGGCTCGGACGCCTGTTGCCGCTCACCAACGCGTACTGGATCGTGATGACCACGGTCATCATTCTCAAGCCCGGTTATTCGCTCACCAAGCAGCGCAACGTGCAGCGGATCATCGGCACGGCAATCGGCTGTGCCGCGTGCGTCGGGTTGATCCTGGTGGTGAAAAACCCGCACGTGTTGCTCGTGGCCATGTTCGCCTGCATGGTCATGAGCTACAGCTTGCTGCTCTTCAACTACACGGCGAGCGTGGTGTTCACATCGGCTTATGTGCTGCTGATGCTGCACTTGCTCGCGCCGGGCGGCATGCGGCTGATCGGAGAGCGCGCCATCGATACAGTTGTTGGATGCGCCATCGCGATCGCCGCCAGCCATCTGTTTCCGTACTGGGAATACCGGCTGATGGGCAAGCAGGTGCGCGACATGATCGCCGCGATGCGCAATTACCTGGAGGCAAGCTGGTGGTGGACCGGCAAGCCCGCTGCGCAAGCTGAAGTCAAGAGCGCGGCCGACGCCAATCTTTTCGCCGATGCCAACGCCGCAACCGCGCAAGCGGCGACAGCCGCACTTGCACGGTCCGAGGCTGGCAAAGCGGAACTTGCGACAGCGGAGGAAACCTCTTTCCGCCGCGCGCTCAGTGAGACCGGTGGTGAGACCGGCGGTGTGGCCGGCGCCAGTCAGTCAACGGTCGTGAGCAACGTGGCATCCGCTTCAGCCGAAACGGCGATATCGGATAGAAGCAGTCGAGCTACCCGCACGAACGAAGCAATAACCGCGAGGCAAACGGACCCTGTTTCAGCCACGGATACGCCGGGCGCGGCACACTCGGCCGCGCCCGTGAAGCAAACGGACGCTGCGACAACCAGGACCCCGCATCAATTGGCGACACGACGCGAACCGGCTCTAGCTGAAACGAGCGGCAAGGGCTCGACGACGGCATCGGCATCGAAGAAGAAAACCGTTACCGGCGAAAGCGCGGCCGCGACCGCTCAATCTGGCGCCTCCGCCGCTGCAGCCGTGGCAGCAGAAGCACTCGACAGTGACTTCCGCTATCGCCTCGCGCGCAAGAACGTGCACATCGCGTTTGCGAATCTCGCCCAGGCGTTCCAGCGCATGATGCTCGAACCGAAGGCGCAGCAGAAGTTCGTGCCTGAACTCAACGATCTGCTGATCCGCAGCCACGTGCTCGCGTCGCAGATCACGGCGGCGGGACCGTTATTGCAAGCGGTAGGGAAGTCCGCTGCGGGTCATGCAGCGCAACCCGTGCAGCGTGCGCTGACCGTCATCCGCGACAATCTAACGCAGGCGCAGGAGGGGATGCGCGTCCCCGACGATCAAGCCGAGCAGTCGAAGCTACTCACGCGCGAACTGGATTCAATGGTGGTTGGCGCGGAGCGTGCCGAAGATATCCCGGCCGATGCTGTCCAGGATCTGAAGCTGCTCGCGCATCAGTGCAAGCAGATGCTGACAGCGTCGCTCCTGATTCGCAAGGACGCGAGCCTCATCAACTTGCCGGAGTAAATGGCTAGTCAGGCCACTCACCCATGGGCGCAAGGCGTTGCTGAGAAGCGCGTTACTGAGAAGCGCCGGCCGCGGGCGCCGCGGGTGCAGTAGCGCTCGCCGGCGGGTTTTCTCTTTCGTACTCGCGCTTGTCGCGGATCGCGTTGAAGAACAATGTGCCGATCACAAGCAGCACCACGACCACGATAAGAATGCTGATCGCGAAGGTGGGGTTGTTCCGCGTCGGGGCTTTTTTGCGGCGGTCATCGGTCATGAAATCGAAGCTCTGAGTGGGATTGGACGAAGCGCAGGATCTTACCCGACATGGATTTCAGAAGGGTGGCGCCAGTCGGCCATTCGCCACGCTGCAACGCGCTCCACGTCGCGCCCACAACCTCAGTTTCCTGTGACCCCGAGCGGCGGCCGCACGGGCAGCGCGGTGGAATATTTGATCTGTTCCATCGCGAAACTCGAACTCACGTCATAAAGCGGGACAGCGCGGATCAGCGACTTGTAGACACGGTCGTAATCGTCGATATCCGACACCACCACGCGCAGCAAATAATCCGTCTCCCCGCTCATTCGATACACCTCGACCACTTCGGGGATATCGCGTACGGCGCGCGTGAACTCCTCCGCCCACGTCTGCGTGTGCTGGTTCGTCTTCACCGCGACAAACACCGTTGTCCCAACGCCCAGCTTGCGTGGATCGCAAAGCGCGACCTGAGCGCGGATCACACCGGTTTCCTTCAGCCGTTGCACGCGTTTCCAGCACGGCGTCTGCGAGAGATTGACACGTGTCGCCAGCTCGGCAATCGGCATTGTCACATCTACTTGCAGCAGTTCCAGCAACTTGCGATCGATGAGGTCCATGCCCACAGCCCGCCCCTTATAGGAAATTATTCTACTTTTCCGCGCCTTGACGAAATTATATGGAAACTTTTTCCACATGCAAACCGGTATAAATGAGACTCGGCTTTCCGCTCCTTTCAGCTTGATTCCGCTTCTTCACGAGCCTCGCCATGACCCTTGCCCTCGATACAAAATCGCCGCTCGCGCTGTTGTCCCAAACACTCGATCAAGCCTGTTGCCTCGATCCGTCGTCGGCGGGATTCGCGCTTGGCGTGCGCGCGGCACTGGGCGGGTTATCGAGGGAAACTGGCCTTTTATCGCACGCCCAGCGTGAAAGCGGGCTGGATTGTTATCGGCGGCATTTGCTCGTCGCCGATCCGCTTGGCCGCTACGCCGTCGCCGCGCTCGTCTGGCAAGCCGGTCAGGCAAGTCCGGTGCATGGCCATCACACGTGGTGCGCCTATACGGTGATTGAAGGAACGCTGTCCGAGACGCTGTTCGCGTGGGATGCCGATGCGCATCGGGCAGTTCCAACGCGCCGCCACGAGCGGGCTTGCGGCGCGGTGTCCTTTGTCGGTCCGGGGCGCGGGGCGATTCACCAGCTGGGAAACGCGTCGGCCACGGGACAGACCGCCGTTTCCATCCATGTCTATGGCGTGCCAGGCGCGCAGATCTCGACACACGTCAACGATCTCGTCACGGTCGCCGCTTAACGCGCGTGGGCATGGGCTTAGGCTAATACCGATGTCAAAACAACCGCGCTACACTTTCCCCGGCTCCGAGGCCGTCGGAATCTGCGGCGGCACCTGGGCGGATTGATCGGTGGGCGGCGGTGCGGGCTGCGGCTCGTGCGACACGTCCCGCGCTTTCGCCGCCGCGCTCCGCTCCACGGGCGACAATGGCACGGGCTCCGTCACCTCCTCCATCTCCTCCCACGACGTGTCCTTTTTCGCCGATTCCCGCGACACGCGCACCTGCATTTGCGGCACGGGAACGTCCATGCCGATCTCGTCCATCTTGCGCTTTACCCTTACGTTGAACGCCCGCGCGACGCTCCACTGCTGCAGCGGCAGCGTCTTGATCTGCCCTTTCACGACCATCCAGTTAGGATCGAAACGGTCCAGTCCCCACACTTCGATCGGCCCCAGCATCTCGCGCCGGTATCGAAAATCGGCCATCAATTCCGCGCCGACCTCACGAATCATCTGCGTGATCTGGTCGACATCTGCAGAAAACGGCACCCGCACTTCGAACACCGCAAAAGCAAAATCGCGCGACAGGTTCTTCACCACCTTGATCTGCGAGAACGGAATGGCGTGAATGGCGCCCTGCCCGTCACGCAGCCGCACGGTACGGATGGTGAGCGTTTCCACCACGCCCGCGTGGCCGCCGTCGACCTCGATCGAATCGCCAACGGAAATGGTGTCCTCGATGATGATGAAAAGCCCCGTGATCAGATCGGCCACCAGCGATTGCGCGCCAAAGCCTACCGCCAGCCCGATCACGCCGGCGCCAGCGAGCAGCGGCGTCACGTTCAACCCGAGATTGGCGGCAGTAACAATCGCCGCGACGCTCAGCAGTCCGACGAACACCACGTTGCGGATCAGCGGTAGCATGGTGCGCGCGCGCATGCTCGGACCGCGCCCCTTGCCGCGCGGCGTATTCGGATTGAGCGCCTCCTGAATCCCTGTATCGATCAGGATCCACGCCAGCCAGGCGATGAGAATAGTCAGCAGGATCGCACTCACCGCGTGCGTGACGCCGCGCGCAGCAACGCTTTCTTCAGCGAGTTTCGTGAGCGAAAACCCCCAGAAACGCGACGCGAGTTCGAGGAAAACCAACCAGATCGCCAATACGACCAGACGGCCAAAAAACTTGAAAAGCCGTCGCACGTAGGCCGATTGCCGGCGCGTCTTGCGTTGCGGCAGACGCGTCACGCGCAACACGACGGCGCTAAGAAACAGTCCGACCACCAGCAGCCCAGCGGTTGCGATCGCCATCTGCAGCACGTTCTCAGAGGTCCCGATACCCGCGAGCGTCGCGATCACCGACGCTGATGCAAGCAGCAGCATAGGTACCTGCCAGAGCGAGCCCACCACTTCGAACGTCTCCGTTGCGGCCTTGTGCCGGCTGCGCTGCTCGTACGAGCGGCTGCGAAACAGATGGGACACCGGTCGCTGGAACGCCAGGGTGAAATAGCCGGTCAGGACCGCCGCGCTCATGTTCGCGACCGTCGAGAGCAGCGCGGACAGATTCGTGCCAAGTTGTTGCGCCACCTCATAGTTCGACGCGGCGTCGCCCAGTGCACCGAGCGTGCCGATCAGGAACAACAGGCGACGCGCGTGCAGAATCAGCAGATTCACCGCCACCCGCCGATGCGCCGAGCCGAACAGTGAAAACATGATCAGGCAGATCGACGAAAACACCGCACCCGCGACGATGGCGTAAGCCGTGACCATCGCGAGCGTGCGGCCAAGCGACACCGGCATCAGCCGCACAAAAGTGAGCGCAGCAATAAACGCGAAGAGATACGGCCCGACTCGCCGCAGCGCGAAGATCAAGAGCTCGCTGGTGGTCGGATTGGGACGCAGGCCGAAATGCACGTTGTAGCGGGCGTGCAAGTACCGCTGGAAGTACACCAGCAGATAAGCGCACACGCCCCAACCTGCGAGCATCAGGAAATAGTTGAGCAGGGTACGGCCAAAACTCTCGCGGCTTTGGCCCGAGACGATGGTGAACAACTCGTTGTAGGCTGCATTCAGGCGGCCGCCCCAGTAGTTGAGCGGCGTATGGCCCCGACTGAAATCGGCCTCGAGATTCGCCAGCCCCGACGCAATCGCACCCAGCAAGCCGGTTTTCGGCGTGATGGCCGCGACGACCGACGACGCTGCCGTCGATGCGCTCGCCGTCGACGATGCAGCCGCGCCAGCCAACGCTGCCGTGCCCGTGCCGTCGGACGCCGCGGCTGTGTCGGCGGGTTGCGCTGCGGCATCGGCGTCGCGCTTGGCGTCGCGAAGCTTTTTCAGTTGTGCGACCAGCGCCGTGCGTTGCCGGTCGCTGTCGAGCGTAGAGATAACCGTGTCGAGCGAGCGCGCGAGGTCCGCGTCGCTGGCCGGACCCGCCGCGGTGCCCGAGGTACCGGAAGCAGCGGCGGAAGCCGATGCCGGGGCGGGTGCTGCAGGTTTGTTGAGGAGTTCCTGAAACGACGGCAGCGTGAGCGCCGGCGGTGCAGCATTTGCGTTCGAAGAGGTAACAGTGAGCGCCGCGCTGACCAACGCGGCGAATGCCAGCGCGCCAGCGAGCGCCCGGATGCGGCTTGGCTTCATGGCGGTACGAAAAAGGTAAAAGACCGCCAGTTTAGCCGCTGCGCTGAGATTATCTTTAGACAAAACAGTCACGCGGGTAACGAGATGTTAGCCCGCAGCGGTCTTGTTCGCGGCATTGAGAAGCACGACGGCACGCTCGGCAAGTCCAGTCGGCGACCACCTATTTGTCCATATCCGTGCGTGCGTTTCCCGGGTCCGACGACGTACTGGACGAACCACCCGAGCTCGTTGCCGACATTCCGCTGGCCGCGCCTTGAGCCGCCGCCGAGCTTGCCGACCATGACTGCAGCTTGCGGCCGGCGGCTTGCAGACCTGCGCCGGTATCGCTTGCGGCATTCACGATAGCCGCGTTTGTCGCACTGGCCGCGCCTTCCATGTTCGCGCGCGCTGCTGCCGCCACGCTGCTCGCCGACATATCCGGTAACGTACCCGCCGACTGCAGGTTCTGTTGCGCGGACTGCTTGACCGAGTCCGCCTGCTGGCTGGCATAGCTCGCCGCCTGGTCAAATTTCTGGCCCGCCTGGCTGGCTAGGTTATTCAGCGCGCCGACAGCCTGCCCCGCCGCGGCATCGTGCTTCTCGCACGCAGCGAGCAACCCAAGCGCAACCACGGCGCCAGCCAGCCGGTTCATCCAGTTCTTTTGCATCGTTGTCATCATCCTGTTGGGAGTGCAGACTTGCCGCCCACCCGATGGTTGCATTCGCCGGTTCAACGGCTCACTCGAGACTCATGATAACCGTGTGCGTTCACCCACCTTTTTTCCGGGATGCAGCGTTGGCCGTTCGACCGGGTTTCGGGGATGGTCCCGACAAACAGCACTCATGCCATCAGCACCATCTCGCAACGTTCACAATCCAACCCGCTTTAAGACGCTTCTGATTCATTTCGACGACGCCAGTTCTTATAGTGCTGGCCATCGCTGAATTCGATATTGAAGCGTTGCCGTGATCCTGATGAATCTGCTGATTGCCCTGGTCGCCGGGCTGATCCTTTTCGAGCCGTTCACGCGCCACGCCGATGTCGCGTTCCGTGTGTTTTTCCGGCCACCGCGACCGGGCCAAGCGCGCCTTTGCGCAAGCGGGCGTAGCGCCGGTCGCAGCCATGATCGTCGCTACGAGCAATCCCGAGCCTCGGCAGGTTTCTCCGGTACTCGTGTTCGGCAGTGCGGCATATTGGGTATCGCAGGAATCGTATCGCAGGAATCTATTGGGCGTTGTGCGGGCCGGCGCTTGCTAAAATCGGGCAAGATGTTCACTACGCATCGCTAGTGGCATTGTTAAGGACATCTGTCCTGCGCGCACGCGGGTGCATCTCGCGATGTCCTCTCGCTTTAAAAAGGCATAACCTTATTGGCGAAAGAAGCCGCATCTTTGTAGTTCACCTGAAAATACTAAACACGCAGGGGAACGAAGCGGTATAGGGTGAAGATAAGATGGCATAAGGATTTGAATAGCCGATGCGCCACATCGAGCGCCCATCGCCTTTGGCACCGCAGCAAGTGTGTACCAGTCAGCGGCGCTTTTGCGCACACGCATATACGCGCGGCAGCACACGCCCAGGGGCTGCGACAGCCACAGCGCTTTTGCGAGAGCCTTTGACGAACCGCCCAAAAAAAAGGCGCTACGTTGCCGTAGCGCCTTAAAAGTTCTAGCCATTCCGAGGGCCGTGCTAGAACCTGAGAGCTGGTTATCGATCGCAATTCGACGTGCGCAACGAGCGCTTCCGGAGTGCTTTCGAAATCGGGTTCCATTTTTTACGTTATGCGAAACCTAGTCAAGCGAAATTTCGAGGATTGAGCGATTATCTGGCGGTATGGTACG
>Ga0185299_10001924_pt1 | contig 35224 bp, 33 predicted proteins | sample PaiPotPPA55metaG_FD_128002 | JGI IMG/M metagenome (GOLD analysis project Ga0185299, IMG submission 128002) | Iron sulfur acid spring bacterial and archeal communities from Banff, Canada, to study Microbial Dark Matter (Phase II) - Paint Pots PPA... ...
GGGCACCGACTTCGGTGACGACGAACCGCCTGCCGCGCCGGAGCCGGGCGCGGCGGTGATCTGGATGAACCCGGACGTGGAGATGTCCGCGGGCAAGTCGATGGCCCAGGCCGGGCACGCGGCTCAACTCGGCTGGTGGCGGATGGATCCGGAGCGAGCGGCCAAGTGGGCGGATGGGGGATTCCCGCTCAGCGTGCGCACGGCCGTGCCCGAGCGGTGGGCCGAGCTCGCCGCGTCCGACCTGCCGATGGTCCGCGACGCCGGATTCACCGAGGTCGAGCCGGGGACGGCGACGGCCATCGCGGAACTGGAGCGCTGATCAGGGAACTAGGCCGCTGACCGCACCTCGCACGCAATCCGCCCAGCGGCTCAACGACGGCTTGGCTCCCGTCTCACCGACTGTCCGGCTCCACCGCGATCCGCCCCGACCTCATGGCCGCCTGCATCGCCGCGTAGTCCCGCTCGTTCTGGTCGGCGTACGCCGTCGAGAAGTCGGCGATCGCGTGCGCGAAGGTCGTGTCGTCGCCGAGGTACGCGGCGATCGCCGCCCGGTCGCCCGAGCGTGCGTGGGCGCGGGCCAGCGTCCAGCCGCACAGGCGGCCGTAGTCTGACAAGCCTCCGGCCGTCATGTCCTCGATGGCGGCCGAGCCCTTCCAGTCGGCGAGCTGCCGCACGTAGAAGTCGCGGCGCCGGCCGTCGATGCTCTCGGCCGACTCCCAGCCGAGGAAGATGTCGCTCGCCGCCTGCATCAGCCGCTGCCCCTCGACGACCCGCCGACCCTGGCACTCGACGTCGGTGTGGTCGGGACGGATCCCGCCGTACTCCGCGATCACCGATTGCTGGGCCTCCTTGACCTGCAGGAACAGCGGATCGTCGGCGTCCCGGCCGTACAGCAGCGCGATCCAGCAGCGGGTGCCGACGCTGCCGACGCCGACCACCTTGCGCGCCATGTCCACGTAGTCGAACTTGTCCAGCAGGACCCGGCGATCGGCCTGCAGGGTCTTGCGATAGTTGCCCAGCACCGCGCGCATCTCGTCCTCGAACGCGGCACGCTCGTCCGGCGGCAGCAGGTCCCGCAGCGGCATCACGAGCGGCGGATCGGCGACGATGTGGCGCTCCCCGTCCACGAGCTGCGTCAGCTTGCCCATCGCCCGGCGGCTGTTGCGGGTGCGCGCCTTGGCGATGGACTTGTCCACCGACTTGCGTCGCGCCTTCTTGAGCTGGTCCTTGAGCGTGTCCTTGATCTCGGCCACGTCGGCCTGCGCGTACCAGACGTCGAGTTCGTGCATCCCGGCGAACCCGGCCATCGCATCCTGATACGCGCGGACCATCGCCAGCTGGATCGTCCGCCGGTGCTTGCGGCCCTGGTCGTTGGCCCGCGCCGTGATCTCCAGGCTCGCGGCGAGCCGCTTGACGTCCCACTCCCACGGCCCGGGGTGGGTCTCGTCGAAGTCGTTGAGATCGAACACGAGCCGGCGTTCGGGCGAGGCGAACAGGCCGAAGTTCGACAGGTGCGCGTCGCCGCACAACTGCACCCGCAGACCGGAGTCGGACGTCCCGGCCAGATCGGTCGCCATGATCGCGGCGGCTCCACGATAGAAGGCGAAGGGGGAGGCGAGCATCCGGCCGTGTCGGATCGGCACGAGCTCGGGCACCCGGTCGACGGCCTGCCGCTCCAGGATCGCGATCGGATCGCGCTGCGCGACCCGCGACGGGATCTCGGCCTGCGTGGCGGGCGGAGTCACCTCCCGGGCGAGAACCCCGAGCTCAGCCGACGTACGAACCGTGGTGTTCGGCATAGTGCCTCTGCCTCCCGTCGCCTTGGTCATCCGAAGTCGCGCCCGCAGTCCTGCGAAGAGCGCTTCTCGCCATCCTCTGCCCGAACGCCGCTCCTGGCCACCTTGCGGTTGCTCGGGGAGGACCGAGTTGCGCCGAACGAGTTGATGTCGCTGGGACTGCTGGTGCAGACCGCGTTCGCCGCGACGATCGTGAGGATCGCCAGCCAGGAGGCGAGGTCGAGTCGCTGGCCGAGCGCGAACATCCCGATGAGCGCGGCGAACACGGGATTCACGCTCATGAAGGTGCCGAAGCGATGCGCGGGGACGCGGCGCAGCGCCTTCAGGTCCGCCGCGAAGGGCACCGCCGAGGAGAGCACGCCGGCCGCCGCCGCGCAGGCCAGCGCCTTGATCGTGACGGGATGATGGTGGTGCGCGAGCAGCACGATTCCGAGGGGTATGTACAGCGTCGCGGAGACGGCGGACGCGGCGGCCGACGCCTGCGCTCCCGGCAGCAGCCTGCCCGCCGAGCGGTTGAGCAGGATGTAGCAGCCCCAGCAGACGGCCGCGAGCAGGCCGAGCCCGATGCCCGCGTAATCCGTGCTCGCCTGCGGACGCATCAGCACGGCAACGGCCGCCGCCGCGGCGAGCGCGCAGGCCAGGTCGCGTCGGCGCCGTGATCCGGCCAGTGCGACGGCCAGCGGACCGAGGAACTCGAGCGTCACCCCGAGGCCGAGCCCAAGCCGCTGGATCGCCGTGTAGAGCGTGAGGTTCATCGTCGCGAACACGATGGCGAGCGCGAGGATTATTCGCCACTGCTGAGCCGTGAACTCACGTGGTTTCGGCCGCCCGATCGACAGCAGCACGACGGCCGCGACCCACTGCCGCACCGCGACGACCAGCGCCGGGCCGAGCGTGGGGAAGGCGAGGGACGCGAGCGCCGCTCCCGACTGGTTGGACAGCGCGCTGCCGACCATAAGGCCGACACCGGAGGTTGACGAAGCATTCGAGGTCGTCTGCGCGTCCGCCGCCGGTATTCCGGTACCCGGCACGGAAGCGGAAGTCTGTATCGCCATAGCAGCAGACTCCGCCGCCGTGAGCTATACGCAAAATGCATCCGAGCCGCGTTCTATACGCTAGACGCATGCAAGGGCAACTGGAGTTGAAGCACCTTCGCTGCCTGGTCGCGATCGTGGACACCGGCAGCTTCACCGACGCGGCGATCGAGCTCGGTGTGTCTCAGGCCGCTGTTTCACGCACGCTGCTCGCGCTCGAGGGCATCCTCGGCGTGCAGCTGCTGCACCGGACCAGCCGCTCCGTCACCGCGACGACGGCCGGAGTGCAGGTGCTCGCGCGTGCCCGGCACCTGCTCGCGGACGCCGACGACCTCGTGCGTGACGCGGCGACCGGCCACACGCGACTGCGGATCGGGCACGCTTGGGGCGCGATGGGACGGCACACCGCCGAGTTCCAACGGCGTTGGCACGAGCGCTACCCCGACATCGAGCTGCATCTGATCAGGCACAACACCGCGACCGGCGGGCTGGCCGAAGGGCTGTGCGATCTGGCCGTGGTGCGTACGGCGGTGGACGAACGGCGCTACGACCAGGCCGTCGTGGGCCACGAGCCGCGCTACGTGGCTATGGCATCGGACGACGTGTGGGCCCGGCGCCGGTCGATCGGCCTGGAGGAGATCCGTGAACGCGTACTCATCCTTGATCGTCGTACTGGTACTACTCATGCAGGACTATGGTCGGAGAGCGATCGGCCTCGAATGGAGTACACGAAGGACATCGACGACTGGCTGACCGCGATCGCCGGCGGCCGGTACGTCGGCGTGACCCCGCAGGCCACGATCGGGCAGTACCAGCGCGAGGGCATCGTCTTCCGGCCGCTGCGCAACGCCGAACCGGTGCCGGTGCGGTTCATCTGGCGCAGGCACGACCCGCACCCGGCCACGCACGCGGCCGTGGCGCTGCTCGCGGACCTCTACCGCGAGAAGCGCTGACCGCGCTTGGACGGTTCGGCGTAGCCTGCTGGCTCAACAGGTGGCAATAGATGGGCGATGAGCGCGAAGGAGAGATCGGTGGGGATCGATCGCGGCGGCAGCGGCCTGCGGACACCCGGGACGAGGGGCCGGCAGGCCGCCGGGACCCGGGAGGCGATCATGGCGACGGCCGAGCGGCTGATCGCCGAGCACGGCGTGGCGTCCGTATCCAGCCGGCAGATCAGCGAGGCCGCCGGGCAGGGCAACAACGCGGCGGTCGGCTACCACTTCGGCACGAAGTCCGCCCTGATCCGGGCGATCGTGCACCGGCACGACGAGGGGATAGAGCAGTTCAGGCGGCGGATGGTGGACCGAATGCGGACCGACGGCTCGGCGGACGGCGGCGGCGCCGGCACCGTGCGCGCGTGGGTCGAGTGCCTGGTGTGCCCGCTGACGGATCATCTGGCCGCCGTCGGCCGCACCTCCTGGTACGCGCGTTTCTCGCTGCAGGTGAGCACGGATCCGGTGCTGCGCGAGCTCATCAGCGAGGAGGTGCTGGCCTCGCCCTCGCTCGGCCGGATCTCCGAGGGCCTGCGTCCGGGCCTCGCCGCGCTGCCGCCGCTGGTGCGCACCGAGCGCGAGGACATGGTCAGAAGCCTGATCCTGCACACCTGCGCCGAACGCGAGCGCGCGTTGGCCGCCTCGGGCGACGCGCCGCAACCGGCCTGGGAGCGGACCGCCGGGATGTTGGTGGACGCCATCACGGGCCTGCTGCTGGCTCCCGCGTCCGAGATCCGAACCCTGACTTAAACCTGACAGCTGCCTGACATGCTGTGAATCCGCGACAAGTTTAAGTCGGACGCTTGACTTAACTCCATCGGCCGGAGTTGACTCTCCCGGGAACGACAATCCCACCCGCAGGAGGCATCGTGGAGCAGATCGACGAGACGCTAGACGCAGCCCTCGACGTCGAAGTCCCCGCCTACCCGATGCGCCGGGCCGAAGGCTGCCCCTTCGACCCGCCGCCGCAGCTGCGCGAACTCCAGGAGCAGGCCCCGATCACCAAGGTGCGGCTGTGGAACGGCGACACCCCTTGGCTGGTCACCGGCTACGCCGAACAGCGTCAGCTGCTCGGCGACCCGAGGGTGAGCTCTGACATGGGACTGCCCGGCTTCCCCCGGCTCGTCCCCACGGCGCCGAGCGCGCCGGCGAATCCCGGCCTGAGCTTCATCAGCATGGACGACCCGGAGCACGCCCGGCTGCGGCGCATGGTCACCTCGCAGTTCGCGATCAAGCGGATCGAGACGATGCGCCCGGCCGTGCAGCGGATCGTCGACGACCTGATCGACGAACTGCTCGCCGGGCCCAAGCCGGTCGACCTGGTCGATGCCTTCGCGCTGCCGGTGCCCTCGCTGGTGATCTGCGAGCTGCTCGGCGTGCCGTACCAGGACCACGGCTTCTTCCAGGACAACAGCAAGGTCCTGATCAGACGCTCGATCGATCCGGAGGTGCGGGCCGCGGCGAGCGCCCGGCTGCGCGGGTACCTCGACGACCTGCTCGAGGAGAAGATCCGGGAGCCCAAGGACGACCTGCTTTCCCAGCTCACGGGGCGTATCGCGGCCGGGGAGCTGACCCGGGACGAAGCCGTGCAGATGGGCGTGCTGATGCTCATCGCCGGGCACGAGACGACCGCGAACATGATCGCGCTCGGCACATTCGCCCTGCTGGAGCACCCCGAGCAGCTCGACCGGCTGCGCGACGCCGACGACCCCAAGCTCGTCGCGCACGCGGTGGACGAACTGCTGCGCTACCTCAACATCACGCACAGCGGACGCATGCGCATGGTCGTCGAGGACATCGAGATCGCCGGTCACACGCTGCGCGCCGACGACGGCGTGATCATGGCGAACGACATCGGCAACCGGGACCCCGCGGCGTTCGACGACCCCTATCGCCTTGACATCGGCCGCGAGGCGCGGCACCACGTCGCGTTCGGCTTCGGCGTGCACCAGTGCCTCGGCCAGCCGCTCGCGCGCCTCGAACTCCAGGTCGTCTACGGCTCGCTCTACCGGCGCATCCCGACGCTCCGGCTGGCGGCCGCGTCGGCGGACATCCCGCTCAAGCACGACGGCTTCGTCTACGGCGTCTACGAACTGCCGGTGACCTGGTAAAAAACACCGGACTTACGGCCGGGGCCAGGGCTTGCCGCTGATCCGCTCGATGTCCGCGTTGAACCGGCGCATGTACCCGGCGAACGCGGCGACGTCCTCGGCCGGCCAGTCGTCGAGCAGCTTCTGCAGGCTCGCGATCATCTCGCCGCGGGCCAGCTCCAGCCGACGCCGGCCTTCGCCGGTGACCTGGAACTTGCGGGCCATGCCGCCCGCCGGATCCGGGATGCGGTCCACGAGGCCCTCGCGCAGCAGCGCGGCGGTCTGCCGGTTGAGCGTCGAGTGGTCAAGGTCGAAGGCGTCGCTGAGCTCGCCGATCGACATCGGCCCCTGCACGGTCAACCGGCTGAGCAGGATGTACGCGCTGCGTTCGAGGTTGCCGGTGGTGTGCTTGGCCCGAGCGGTCATGTGCACGTGCCGTCCGAGCAGCATGCTCTCGTACTCGAAATCGCTCAAGTCCGTGGGCTCATCCATCTGTCCGACCGTTCCGCCTCGATCCCGCCGCGCGCGGCCGCTCGCCGCGCCCGCAGGGACCCATCGTATGCCTCGGCACGGTCGGTACTCGCTACGCCGCGGATCAGTACGTGATCCAGCTACAGAGCGATTCAGGCGACCTTGAGATGACGCGCGATCAGGGCGTACGTCTCGAGCGCCTTCGTGTCGTCGGTGCCGTCGTAGCCGTGATCCGCTCCGGCTACGACGTGGTACTCGACCAGCGCGTTCACCGCGTCGAGCCGCTCGGCGTAGCGCTTGCCCTCCTCGTGGAGGAGGTCGAGTTCGGCGGTGATGACGAGCGCCGGGGCGATGCCGGTGAGGTCCGCCGTGTCCGAACGGTGCGCGGGGGAGACGAGCGGGTCGGTTCGGCGCTCTTTGTCGGGCACGTACGCGCTGTCGAAGATATCGCCCATCCATGGACGAAGTACCGGCTTGGCCGCCGCAGCCCTTTTGTCCCGGACATTCGTGGCCAGATCCAGCGGCGGATAGTGCAGTACCTGAAGCCGGATCGGCGGGCCGGACCGGGCCAGGGCCTGTCGGGCCACGGCCGCGGCCAAGCCGCCGCCTGCACTCTGTCCGCCGACCGACAGCCGTCCGGCGTCCCAGCCGAACTGCTCGGAGTGCTCCGCGATCCAGGTCACCACGTCGTACGTCTGGCGGGTCGGCTCGGGGAACGGATGCTGCGGCGCGACCGCGTAGTCCACGTTGACGACCACGACGCTGGCCTCGGCCGCGAGGTAGCGGCACAACGGGTCGTCAAGTTCCGTGAACGGCATGACGTATCCGCCGCCGTGGAAGTTGACGTGTACCGGGACCGGCTCCGAGTCGGCCCCGGCGGTCGGCGCATAGACCACGGCACGGGCCGCGATCACCGACGTCGGGATCGTCATCTCGTGCTTGTCCGCCGGGAACTGCGGGAACCGGTCGTGCGGGGCGAGCCGCGAACCGGCCCTTTTCTCGCCGAGGGCGCCGAGACGCTGCAGGGTCCGGGCCGCGATCGCAGCCGTCGTCGGGCGGGCCAAAATGCTCATGTTTCTTGATAGTCCCTACTGGTCGTGGTCGTCCAGTGTGACCACCACCTTGTCCGCCGCGCCCGGGGTCAGCGCGAGCTCGAAGGCGCGGGCGACCTCGGTGTAGGGCACCCGGTGGCTGATGATCCGCGCGAAGCGCTCTTGGTGCTCGACCAGCTGCGGCGTGACCTCGAAGATCTCGGTCGGGTAGCCCTGCGAGGCCACGAGCGTGAGCTCGCTGCGCAGCATGCCGCCGAGGTCCACCTTGTCGGAGGGCTTCTGCACCGCGACCATCACGAGCTTCGCGCCCCACTTGGCGCTGGCGACCGTCGTGTTGATGACGGCGGGCACGCCGGCCGCGTCGATGTAGATGTCGGTGCCCGGACGCGGCTGGCCGAGGGCGTTCGCGCTCTGTCCGTGCAGCTCCGTCAGCCGGGCGGTGACGTCCTCGGTGGCCGAGTTGACGACCGCGTCCGCGCCGACGGCGAGCGCCTTCTCGAGCCGCTCCGGGATCACGTCCGCGACCACCACGTGCTCGACGCCGCGCAGCTTGAGCCAGATCGTCGCGCCGAGGCCGATCGGCCCGGCGCCGAAGACGATCACCCTGTCGGCCGGCTTGGCCTCGGAACGGTTGACGCAGTGCAGCGCGACGGCCATCGGCTCGTTGAGCGAGGCCACGGCGAACGGCACGGTGTCCGGGAACTTGGCGACGCTCTTGCCCACGACCGCGTCCTCGATCAGCAGGTACTCGTTCATGCCGCCCTGCGCGCCGCCGCAGCCGATCACCCCCGAGTTGCCGGACTGCGGGTTGACCACGACCCGGTCGCCTGTCTTCAGGTCGGCGACCTCGGCGCCGACCTCGACGACCTCGCCCGCGGACTCGTGGCCGAGCACGATCGGCCGCAGTTCGCCGCCGAGGTGCGCGTGGGCCGGGAAGCCGCCCATGTGCAGGAACGCGACGTCGGTGCCGCAGATCCCGCAGGCGCGCACCCGGACCAGCACGTCGCGCGGGCCGGTGACCGGGCGTGGCACGTCGACGACCTCGACGACGCCGACTCCGGCGGTTTGCACGGACTTCATCTCGGTGCTCATGACAGTGCGCCCTCCTGGGACGGTGGAACGGAATCAAAATTTGCTTGACTTAGGCAAGCATATTTAGCTTACCTGAGTCAAGCAACCAACTCCTGAACGACCTGGGGTCGTAGCCCGTCCGGGTGAAGCGCCTTGCTGCTTCCGAGGAAAATGCTTGACTTAGGCAAGTATCTGCTAGGATGGCCGGCATGTCCGCCACAACTGCCGCGGCCGTGCCTGTTTCGACGGAGATCGTCGAGATCGAGGTGGCCCTCAGCGAGATCGCGTACCTCGCCAGCCGCGCGCGCCAGCACGAACGGCTGATGGCCGTCGCCGGCCTCTCGCTCGACCGTTCCGCGGCCGCCGTGCTGCGCCACCTCGACATGGCCGAACCCATCCGCGCCAGCGAGCTCGCCTCCCGGCTCGCCGTCGAGGCCTCGCACGTCACCCGGCAGGTCCAGCAGCTGGAGAAGTCCGGCTACCTTACCCGCGTCCCCGACCCGGACGATCGTCGGGCGCAGCTGATCCAGCTGACCGACGAGGGCCGCAGGACGGTCGACCGCATTCGCGCGGTCGGCTGCCTCGGCATGCAGCAGGTGCTCGGCGAGTGGCCGCGCGAGGACCTGAGCCGGCTCGCGGCGCTCTTCCGCCGGATGGTCGACGACTTCGTCGCCCACGCCGAGGACGAGATCGCCTTCGAGCTGCCCGACCCGACGACCGACTGAGCCCGCGGCGGGCTCGGCCGACCGGAGCGTCCCGACGGAACCCACCCGAACGGATTCGATAGGCCCTGGCACATGCAACGGAGCAACGGGAGTAATCAGAGTACTGAACGCCATCGAGCAGCTCGTCTCGCGGCTGCGGCGAAAGGTGGACCACCGAGAGCCCGCCCTGATCAGAACCCGCCGAGGCTTCGGATACTGGCTGGGCCGCCTATGACCTGCGTCACGTCAGGTTCCTGTCAGGAAACTGACCGGGCACGGTCAGATTGTTCTGGTTGGCTGTGATCGTCTTCCCACTCGAGCAGCCCGCGTCAACCCACACGATCAGAACCACAGAAGACTGAGGTAGGAACCATGCGAGTCGAACTGGACGAGCCGAAGTGCGTCGCCTCGGGGCAGTGCGTGATGGTCGCCCCGGACGTGTTCGATCAGCGCGAGGACGACGGAGTCGCCTTCCTGCTGACCGAGGAGCCTGAGGAAACGCGGCTGGGCGACGTGCGCGAGGCCGTGGCGATCTGCCCGGCGGCCGCGATCCGGCTGCTCGAGCCGTGAGCCCGGAGATCGGGCGGGTGCTCGTCGTCGGGGCCTCGGCGGCCGGGCTCGCCGCCGCGGAGACGCTCCGCCGCGACGGCTTCGCCGGCGAGATCACGCTGGTCGGCGCCGAGCCGCAGCCGCCGTACGACCGGCCGCCGCTGTCCAAGCAGATCCTCGCGGGGCAGTGGGAGGCCGATCGGCTCGCGCTGCGCGCCGACGAGCACCTCGCTGACCTCTGCCTCGACATGCGCCTCGGCGTCACGGCGACCGGCCTCGACGTGTCCGCGCGCGAGGTCCGGCTGGCGGGAGGCGAATCAGTGGGCTATGACGCCCTCGTGATCGCCACCGGCGTCAGGCCTCGACGACTGCCCGGGGACGGCGCGCACGTGCTGCGCACCCTCGGCGACGCGCTCGCCCTGCGGCAGAACCTCGGGCCCGGCAAGCGGCTCGTCGTCGTTGGCGCCGGCTTCCTCGGGGCCGAGGCCGCGGCCGTCGCGCGCGGGCTCGGCGCGGAGGTCACCGTGCTCGAACCGGCCCCGGTCCCGCTCGCCCACGCGGTCGGCGCCGAGGTCGGCGCGGTCCTCGCGCAGGCGCACCTGGACCACGGCGTGGACCTGCGCACCGGCGTCGGCGTCACGGCCGTGGCCCGCGGCGGCGTGCAACTCGCGGGCGGTGAGCTCATCGCGGCGGACGAGGTGCTGGTCGCGATCGGCTCGCTGCCCAACACCGAGTGGCTCGAAGACAGTGGTCTGACGATCGACGACGGAGTGGTCTGCGACGAGTACTGCGCGGCCGCTCCCGGGGTGTACGCGGCGGGCGACGTGGCCCGCTGGTACAACCCGCTGTTCGAGGCCTCGATGCGGATCGAGCACCGCACCAACGCCGCCGAGCAGGGCATGGCGGCGGCCCGGAACCTGCTCGACCCGGACTCGTCCAAGCCCTTCGCGCCGGTGCCGTACTTCTGGTCCGACCAGTACGACATGAAGATCCAGGCGCACGGCTACCTGCGCGGACACGAGGAGATCGCGGTCGTCGAGGGCAGCCTCGCCGACCGCCGGTTCCTCGCGGCCTACCGCACCGGCGACCGGGTGGCCGGGATACTCGGCGTCGGCATGCCGCCCAAGGCCGTCCGGCCCTGGCGCCAGGCCGTCGCGACGCGGGCCCCGTGGAGCTCGATCAATGCCTAGATCTAACTGTTGTTGAGATAGGCCAGCACCGCCAGGACCCTGCGATGGCCGCTGTCGGTCGGCGGCAAGGACAGCTTGAGGAACACGTTCCCGATGTGCTTGCTGACCGACCGCTCGGTGATCACCAGGGTCTCGGCGATGGTGGTGTTGTCGCGCCCCTCGGCCATCAGCTGCAGCACCTCGCGTTCGCGGGCGGTCAGCGTGTCGAGGGGCGTGCCGCGTCGCCGGCTCATCAGCTCCGTGACGACCTCCGGGTCCAGCGCGGTGCCGCCGGCCGCGACCCGCTCCAGCGCGTCTAAGAACTCGTCGACGCGCCCGATCCGGTCCTTGAGCAGGTAGCCGACGCCGGTCGCCCCGCCTCCCAGCAGCTCCGCCGCGTAGGACTGCTCAACGTACTGCGAAAGAACCAGCACCGGGAGATCAGGGATCTGCCGACGTGCGGCCAGCGCGGCCCGCAGCCCCTCGTCGCGGAACTTCGGCGGCATCCGCACGTCGAGCACGGCCACGTCCGGCCGGTGCGCGAGCAGCGCGGGCAGGATCTCCGGCTCGGCCCGCGCGGTGGCCACCACCTCGTGCCCGGACGAGGTCAGCAGCAGGACCAGCCCTTCGCGCAGCAGGGCGTTGTCCTCGGCGATCACCACACGCACGGCAGTTCCACTTCGATCAGCGTCGGTCCGCCGACGGGGCTGGTCAGGTTGAATGTTCCATCGAGGGCCGCGACGCGCCGGCGGATGCCGAGCAGCCCGGAGCCGCCCGCGTCATCGGCCCCGCCTCGTCCCTCGTCACGCACGCTCACCCGCAGCCCGTTCGGCAGCCGGGTGAGCCGCGCCTCCGCCCGCGTCGCGCCGCTGTACTTCGCCGCGTTGGTCAATCCCTCCGCGACCAGGAAATACGCCGCCGCCTCGACCGCCGCCGGAGCCCGTGGGCCGTCATCGGCCAGTCCGTCGAACTCGACCGCGACATCGAGCCCGCTGCTCGCGGAAAGGGCCCGGACCGCGCCGACCAGGCCCCTGTCGGTGAGGATCGGCGGATGGATCCCGCGCACGACGTGCCGGAGCTCGGTCAGCGCCTCCTCCGCCTGGTCCTGTGCCTCGTCGAGCAGTTTCCGCGCGGCCTGCGGGTCGCGCTCGTACGCGCGCTTGGCCAGCCCGATCCGCATCGACAGCGCCACGAGCCGCGCCTGCGTCCCGTCGTGCAGGTCGCGCTCGATGCGGCGCAGTTCAGCGCTGTGCGCCGCGATAGCGCTGGCCCGCGTCTCGGTCAGCACGGTCACCCGCTCCGCCAGCAGCGCCTTCGGCGGCGGCTTGAGCAGCGCGTACGACCACGCGGCGTCCAGGTCGGCAAGGCGGCCGATCAGCGGCAGCACCACCGCGTCGCGCCGCAGCAGTCCGCTCCGCACGCCGTCCACGACGAGACCGGCCGGCCACAGCGGCACGGCGAACACGACGAGGAAGCCGTAGAGGTAGTGCGCGACCATCCAGCGCAGGTCGGCGAAGGTGCACGTGTCCCGGACCGCGAGACCGATCTTCTCGCGCAGCGGACCGCGCAGCGGCAGGTACGCCTCCGGGATCTCCCGGCCGGTCCAGTGGGCCACCCGGTGCCGCTTCATCCCGGCCATCCGCCGGATCAGCAGCACGGTCTCCGGCAGCAGCCCGGCCCCGACCACGGCGATCGTGCCGACGAGCGTGATGATCAGCACGGTGATGAAGATGATCGAGAAGAAGGCGAGCCCGGCGGCCAGCGCGAGCTGGAACGTCGCCCGCCCGGCCCGCTTGATCGCCTCCGCCAGCTTCATGTGATCAGCGTAGGGGACCGCGGGCCCGCTGACGGTGTAGCGCGCTACACCGTCGAGCCGCCGCGCAACCTTAGTTTCACGTCAGGACGCTACCGATCACCCTCCGCCGTCTCCAGACTTTGCGCCAAGTGAAACGGCCATGGAGGTATGAGCAATGACGCTTATCAGGAAACGATGGCTCGCGTCCGCCGCGGCGGCGGCACTGGCGTCGGCGGTGTTGACCGGGTGCGGCTCCTCGAGCGCGAACGGGGGTTCGTCGGGTGCGACCGGGTCCGCCGGCGATCTCGCCAAGGCGGCGCGGGAGGTCGCCGGCCTGGAGGCCGTGACCACGAGCTATCCCGTGCCGACGGCGAACGTCTCCGGCGTGTCGGCTCTCCAGGGTCGAAAGGTCTACTACATTCCGCTGGTCCAGCAGATCCCCGGCTTCGTGCTCACCGCCGCGTCGATGAAGCAGGCCCTCGGCACGGCGGGACTGAGCCAGCGGGTGTGCGACGGCCAGGGCCAGCCCAGCGCCGTCGCCGCCTGCGTCCAGCAGGCCGTCGCCGCGAACGCCGCGGGCATCGTGCTCGACGCGGTGCCCTACGGCATGGCGCAGAACGCGCTCGACGCCGCCAAGGTCAAGGGCATCCCGATCATCATCGCCGACCAGTACGCCCCCTCCGGCACGGCCAACACCGACCAGGTGACGTACGTGCCGGGCGCCACCGACCAGCCGAGCGACATCGCCTGGTGGACGATCGACGCGTCTAAGGGAGCTGCGAAGGCGATCCTCGCCGAGGAGATCGACTCGCCCTCCTCCAAGGAGTACGTGACCAACTCGCTGGCGATCTACCGGCAGTACTGCCCCGGCTGCGCCATCAAGGTCAAGGACATCACCGCCGCGACCGACGCGCTGCTCGCCACCGACACCAGCTCCAACATCCTCACCGACCCGGGCGTCCAGTACTACTACACCGAGTTCGAGGACAGCCTGCAGCCGACGATCCAGGGCATCCAGCAGTCCGGGCGCGGCAGCGACATCGCGCTCTCGGTGGCCGGCGGCTCGGTCGACGGGCTCGGCCTGCTCAAGAACGGCAGCGACTCGGTCAAGGCCGTCGTCGCGGTGGACGAGACCTACGCGGGCTACGCGCTGACCGACGAGATCCTGCGCCTGATCACGAAGTCGGCGCCGGTCTCCGAGCCCTATCCGACCCGGCTGTTCACCGCGGACAACATCGGCAGCATCCAGGTGACCACCGCGGCGCAGGCCTCCGGCGCGTGGTTCGGCGGCGACTCCTTCGAGACCTCGTACGCCGCGCTCTGGGGTGTCGGGTGACGACTCGGCGCCTCGAGGTGTCCGGCCTGTCCAAGACCTTCGGCCGGACCCGCGCCCTGCGCGCGGTCGGGCTGGAGATCGCCCCGGGCGAGCTGCACGGTCTGGTCGGCCAGAACGGCTGCGGCAAGTCCACCCTCGTCAAGATCCTGACCGGGGTGTACAGCCCCGATCCCGGCGGCTCGATCGCGGTGGACGGGCGAGGACTCGCGCTGCCGGTCCGCCCGGCCGCGCAGCGGGCGGCCGGGGTCTCCGTGGTGCACCAGAACCTCGGCCTGGTGGACGACCGGACCGTGTGGGAGAACGTGCGTCTCGGCCGCTACCAGGCCGGGCGCTTCACCCGCCGGATCAACCGCAAGGTGGAGCGCGCCGAGGCCGGCCGGATCCTGGAGGGTCTCGGCTACCGGCTCGACGTCGACAGTCCCGTCGGGCGGCTCTCGGCGCAGGACCGGGCCGCGGTCGCCATCGCGCGCGCCGTGCAGGACCACCGGCCCGGCGGCGGCCTGGTCATCTTCGACGAGTCCACCCGCGCCCTCGGCTGCGCGGCTCGCGGACGCTTCTTCGAGCTGGTCAGGTCGTTGACGGCGGAGGGGACCTCGGTGCTGCTGATCTCCCATCAGCTCGACGAGGTGGTGGAGACCACGGACCGGGTCACGGTGCTGCGCGACGGCGCCGTGGTCGAGTCGGCGGTCGAGACCAGGGACGTGGACGAGGCCGCGCTGACCACGATGATGCTCGGGCGGCACCTCGCCTCGCACGGCCGCGCCGTCAGCCACGCCCGCGGCGAGCAGGTGGCCTCCGTGCGCGGCCTGGCCACCGACCTCGTCGCCGATTTCGACCTGGAGGTCCGGCGCGGCGAGATCGTCGGGCTGACCGGCCTGGTCGGATCAGGGTTCGTCGAAGCCGCCGAGGCGATGACCGGCGCGCGCCGGGCCGAGGCCGGCACGCTCACCGTGGACGGCCGCGAACTTCCGCTCGACCGGCGACGCGGCTGCACCGAGGAGTTCGTGCGGGCCGGGGTCGCGTTCGTGCCCGAACGCAGGCTCGAGGAGGGCCTGGCCGGGGAGCTGAGCGTGACCGAGAACCTCACGCTCCCGCGCGTACGCGGCCGAGGCGGCCGGCTGCGCATCGGCGCCGAATGGCAGCACGCTGAGACCGCCGCGATGATCGAGAGGCTCGACATCCGTCCGCCGAACCCGCGCGCCCCGGTCGGCACGCTCAGCGGTGGAAACCAGCAGAAGGTGCTGCTCGGCAAGTGGCTGGCCGGCGAGCCCAAGCTGCTGGTGCTGCACGAGCCGACGCAGGCGGTCGACGTCGGCGCCCGGCACGACATCATCGACGCGGTCCGCGAGGCCGCGCGCGGCGGCTGCGGGGTGGTGCTCGCCTCCATCGACCCGTCCGATCTCGCAGTGCTCTGCGATCGCGTGCTGGTGCTGCGTGACGGCCGGGTGGTCGGGGAACTCGGCGGCGAGCTCGAACCCGAAACGATCGCGCACGCGGTGTTCGGCGGCGAGAGCGGACCACGGCAGGAAAACGCAATGGCAGACGCGGAAGAGGTGGCGCGGCAGTGAGCACGATTCGCGACGAAGGTCTCGACACACTGGCCTCCGCCGACCCGCGGCCGCCCGCGCCGGGCCGGCCGAGCCCGGTGGCCGCGGTGGCCCGCAAGCTCGTCTCGCACTACGCCGTCGTCGGCGTGTGGATCGCGATGATCGCCGTCTTCGCGGGGGCCGAACCCGGCGTGTTCTTCACCGGCCCGACGTTCCAGGCCATTTTCGGCTCGCAGCAGGCGCTGGTCTTCCTGGCGCTGGCCCTGCTGTGCACGATCTCCGTCGGAGAGTTCGTTGACCTGTCCGTCCCGGCGGTCTTCGGCTTCGCGGCCACGATCCTGCCGGTACTGGTCGTCAACCACGGCTGGGGCGTGTGGCCGGCCGCGCTGGTCGCGGTTCTCGGCGCGGTGTTCGTCGGCGCGATCAACGGATTCCTGGTCGTGGTCATGGGAGTCAACACGATCGTCGTGACACTCGGTATGAGCACCCTGCTAGCTGGAATCAGCCTGTGGATATCCGACATGAACACGATCAGCGGTCTGCCGACCGGCTTCGGGAAGATCGCGCTGACCGACGTCGGCGGCCTGCCGATCTCCTTCTACTACGGCGTCGTGCTGGCGCTCGGCTTCGCGTACGTCCTCGGGTGCACGCCGCTTGGTCGGCACATGCGCTTCGTCGGGGCGAACCGCGAGGTCAGCCGACTGTCCGGGATCCGCGTCAACCGAATCCGCTTCGGCTCGTTCGTCGTGGCCGGGGCCTTCGCGGGCGTCGGCGCGGTGATCGACGTCGCGGCGCTCGGCGGCTTCAACGCGACCACCTCGTCCAGTCTGCTGCTGCCGGTGTTCGCCTCGGTGTTCCTGGGCACGGCGGTCGTCGAGCCGGGCCGCTTCAACCCGATCGGGACGTTCGTCGGCATCTACTTCCTGGCCACCGGCATCCTCGGACTGCAGCTGCTCGGCTTGCAGGACTGGGTATCCGACGTCTTCTACGGAGGCGTGCTGGTGGCCGCGGTGACCGTCGCGACGGTGCTCAGACGCCGCGTCGGCTGAAATGGCTGTGGGCCCCCCGAAAAAGGGGGCCCACACCGTCGTCAGTCCCCGTCGACCATCCGGTCGTCGGGGGAGAGGTGCTCGACCGTGCGTCCCGTCGCGGTGAACGTGCGCGTGACGAGGTCCGTGTCGTAGACCCACAGAATCGTCATCGGCACATCCCCGGTGTTGCGGAACAGGTGCGGGATCCCGGACTCCACGTACGTCGTGTCGTACCGCTCCAGCGGCGTCACCACGCCGTTGATCACGCACTCGCCGACGCCGCTGAGCAGCGTGACGTGCTCGACGCAGTTGTGCGAGTGCATCGGGGCGCCGGTGCCGACGGGATACGTGCTGATCCCGGAGGTGATGGTGATCTTCTCGGCCGCCGTGTGCCGGGTGATCAGCGGGATGGTCTCGACGCCGCCGCCCCGGCCGAGGCGGGTGACGGACGCGGCTTTGATGATGGTCATGCCTCCGCAGCGTAGGCCCGCCCCGGGCCGCCGCGCCCCCACGGACCCGAACACTAATCCTGCACGCCAGAGGCTCGTACGTCGCCCGGCGACCGTAGACACTGGGCAGCGCACCCCCACACAGGTAAGCACCGAAGGAGAACACCCCATGCGCCTGGGACCGCTCACCGACATGAGCCCCGAGCAGGCCGAGCTCAGCGCGCGGATCACCGCCCGCCGAGGCGGCACCCGCGGCCCCTTCCTGGTCTGGCTGCGCAGCCCGGGCCTGTGCGAGCGCGTCGAGGCGCTCGGCGCGTACTGCCGCTTCGAGTCCGCCCTGCCGTTGCACCTGCGCGAACTGAGCCTGCTCGTCGCGGCCCGCCGCTTCGACGCCCAGTACTCCTGGAACGCGCACATCGACAAGGCGGTGGAGGCGGGCCTGGACCGCGAGGCGGTCCTTCGGCTGGCCCGCGGCGAGAAGCCCGCTTTCCCCGACCCCGACGCCGAGGTGCTCCACCGCTTCGCCACCGAGGTGCTCGAGGACCACTTCGTGACCGACGCCACTTTCGCCGAGGGTCTCGAGCGCTTCGGCGAGCAGGGGCTGGTCGACCTGATCGGCTCGCTCGGAAACTTCTCCATGCTCGCGATGCTGCTCAACACCTTCCAGGTCGACCTGCAGCCGGACCGCGAGCCGCCGTTCCCCGACGTGCGCGGATATGGCCCGGTCGCCGGCTGAGCCGTGGGCTTTTCTCAGGATCGGGCTGTACAGATAGATCGATCTAGTGAGAATACGGTCTAGCGGCTGATCGTGCCCGACCCGAGCACGGGAGGGGCGGTCGCCGCGACATCCAGGTACGCAAAGGAGCGTCTCGATGGATCGCATCACGGTCATGCGCAGCTTCGTCGGCGTCGGTCGGCACGGCAGCTTCAGCCAGGCCGCGCGCCATCTCGGGATTTCCGGTTCGCTGGTCTCCCGGCACGTGTCGGAGTTGGAGAACCAACTCGGGCTCCGCCTGGTCAACCGCACCGCCCGGACCGTCACGCTGACGTCGGTGGGCCGCCGGTACTTCGACTTCTCACTGCGTATTCTCGAGGAGATCGAGGCCGAGGACGAGGCGCTGCGCGGCATCCACGACCGGCCGGAAGGGCCGCTGGCCGTGATCTGCCCCAAGTGGATCGGGAACCTGGATCTCGGGGAGGCCATCGCGGACTTCGCCGTGGACCACCCGAAGATCCACGTGCGCTTCGAGATCGGCGGGATGTCCGACCGCACCTTCGACTTCCTCGACAAGGGCTACGACATCGCGTTCCACACCCGTGAACTGCGGGACAGCACGCTGCTGGTGCGTCGGGTCGCAGGCATCGACTATGTGCTGTGCGCGGCCCCCGGCTACCTCAAGCTGCACGACCCGATCACCGACCCGATCGCGATCGGCGAGCACGACTGCCTCGTGCACATCAACGACCCGATCTGGAACCTCCAGCACGAGGGCGAGCAGACCCGGCTCAAGGTCGACTCCGCGGTCTACTCCTCCAACAGCTACCTCACTCTGCGCGCGGCGGCCCTGCGCGGCCGGGGCCTGGCCCTGATGCCGCTGCGCACGGTGATGGCCGACCTGGAGGAGGGCTCGCTGGTCCGGGTGCTGCCGGAGTACGAGGGTCCGGCGCGTTCGCTGTACGCGGTGCACTCGCCCGGCTCGCACACGATGCGGAAGGTGCGGGTGTTCCTGGACTACATCGCCGCCTGGTTCCGCAAGCACCCGCTCTCCCCGCCGGTCGCCTCCCTCGCGCCGACGCAAACGAGACTGACAGACGATGACAGGAGGGTGTTGCGGTGACCATCACACGTATCGAACGAGCCGTATACGCGGTTGAAGACATTCCCGAGTGCACGCGCTTCTTCGAGGACTTCGGCCTCGAGCGGGTCGCGGCCGGGCAGACCGGCGCCGAACTCGCGACCGCGGTCGGCCAGCGCGTCCAACTGCGGCCGATCGAAGACCCCGAACTTCCAGCGGCACTCGAGGACGGCCCGACCCTGCGCGAGGTCGTGTGGGGCGTGGACTCGCAGCAGAGCCTTGATTCACTGCGCGCCAAGCTCGAACGCGACCGGGAGGTGCGCGTGGCCGAGGACGGCAGCCTGCACGCCCTCGACGAGACCGGCTTCGGCCTCGGATTCGCGGTCGCGAACGTCGTCGAACCCGAAGTCGCGTATCCGGGTACGAACTACTTCGGCACGGCTACCCGGCTCAACCGGCCGCTCGACCCGCCCGGACGTGTCAGGCCCCTGCGGATCTGCCACGTGGCGCTGAACATTCCGAAGCAGGGCCGGGAGCGGGCCGTCGGCTTCTACCTGGACCGGCTCGGTTTCCGCTGCACCGACGTGGTCGAGCCGATGGGCGTGTTCATGCGCGCCCCCGGCGACGCCGACCAGCACACGATGCTGCTGTGCCACCGGCCGGACCGCGCCGGGATCAACCACACCGCCTACGAGGTCGCCTCCTTCGACGAGGTGATCAACGGCGCCAACTACATGATCGACCGCGGCTGGCGGGAGGCCAGGAAGCTCGGCCGGCACACGATCGGCTCGAACGTCTTCCGCTTCGTGCACGCCCCCTGCGGCGGACGGGTCGAGTACGCGGCCGACATGGACCGCGTGGACGACACCTTCGAGACGCGGGTGCACGCCGAGACCCCGCCGCACCACCTATGGACCCTGCAGAGCAACCGGGACGGCGACCAATCATGACGCAGAGCACTGACGAATCCGAGCTCGAGGTCGAATACCCCGAACTCGCCCTCTACATCGACGGCGCCTGGACCCCGGGCGCGCGCGGACGCACCGAGCCGGTGATCGAGCCCGCCACCGGCCGCGTCCTCGGCGAGGTGCCGCTGGCCGAGGCCGAAGACCTGGACCGGGCCATCGCCGCCGCCGAGCGCGGCTTCCGCGTCTGGCGGGACACGCCCGTCGACCAGCGTTCCACCATTCTGCGCAAGGCCGCGGGGCTGATCCACGCGCGGGCCGAGCGGATCGGCCGGGTGATGACGGCTGAGGAGGGCAAGCCGCTGACCGAGTCCGTCGGCGAGGCGCATCGCGCGGCCGGGCAACTCGAGTTCTACGCCGAGGAGGTCAAGCGCGCGCACGGCCGGATCATCCCCGGCGGCCCCGGCGAGACCCTCAGCGTGGTGCACGTCCCGGTCGGTCCCGTCGCCGCGTTCGTCCCCTGGAACTTCCCGGCCGGCGGCCCGATGCGCAAGATCGCCGCCGCCCTGGCGGCGGGCTGCTCCATCATCATCAAGCCCTCCGAGGAGACGCCGGCCACCAGCGTGCTCATGACCAGGTGCTTCGCCGAGGCCGGGCTGCCGCCGGGCGTGCTCAACGTCGTCTTCGGCGTTCCGGCCGAGGTCTCCGAGCACCTGATCCCCGCGCCCGAGATCCGGCACGTGGCGTTCACCGGCTCGGTCCCGGTCGGCAAGCACCTGGCTCAAATGGCGGCAGCAGTCATGAAGCCGACCGGGATGGAGCTCGGCGGCCACGCCCCCGTCATCGTGTGCCAGGACTCTGACCCGGTCGCCGCCGCCAAGGCCTGCGCGCGCGGCAAGTTCGCCAACGCCGGGCAGGTCTGCACCTCGCCGAGCCGTTTCTACGTGCACGAAGACCTCTACGACCGCTTCGTCGAGGCCTTCGTCGCCGCGAGTAAGGCCGTGAACGTCGGCAACGGCCTGGCCCCCGGCGTGACCATGGGCCCGATGGCCAATGCGCGTCGCCGCGATGGTGTGCACGAACTCGTACTCGACGCCCGGAAACGCGGCGCCAGAGTGCTGCTCGGCGGCGAACTGCCGGACGGACCGGGCCTGTTCTATCCGCCGACGGTGCTGGTCGACGTGCCGGAAGACGCCCGGATGCTGCACGAGGAGCCCTTCGGCCCAGTCGCCCCGATCTCGCGGTTCGCAGAGTTCGACGAGGCCATGGAGCGTGCCAATGCCCTGCCGTTCGGCCTCGCGGCGTACGGATTCACCGATCGCGCCGACACGGCCGATCGGCTGGTGCGCGGCTTCGAAGCGGGCATCCTCTCGATCAACCACACCGGCGGCTCGGTGCCGCAGGCGCCCTCCGGCGGATTCAAGGAGAGCGGCCACGGACGCGAGGGCGGTGCGGAAGGCCTCGAAGGCTATCTCGTGACCAAGCGCATCTCGCACAAGCTGGTGCTCGGCTGATGCGCTGGGTCAGAACGCTGCACGAGGGGCAGCCCGCGTACGCCATCGTCGAGGACGACACGCTCGTGGTGATCGAGGGCACGCCCTTCACCGCGCACTCACGGACCTCGGTTCGTCTTCCCCTCGCCTCAACCCGCCTGCTCCCGCCGGTCATCCCCCCGACGTTCTACGCGGCCGGCTACAACTACGCGGGCCACAATGCCGAGGCCGCGACCCGGATCTCGTCCGCGCCCGTCCCGGAACGCCCCGAGCCCGGCTACCGCGCCCAGAGCGCCCTGATCGGCCACGGCGAAGCGATCGTCAAACCGGCCGACTACTCAGGGCCCTTCGAAGCCGAGGCCGAACTCGTCGCCGTGATCGGCCGGGACCTGCGCCGTCGCCCGGGCGGATGCTCCCGGGACGAGGCGGCCGCGAGCGTGTTCGGCTGGACGATCGGCAACGACGTGAGCGCGCGGGCCTGGCAGCGCGCCGACCGGACCTTCTGGCGCGCGAAGAACAGCGACACCTTCAAGCCGATGGGCCCGTGGATCGAGACCGAGGCCGATCCGCTGGCCGCGACCACGATCGTGACCATCGACGGCGTGAAGACTGCCGAATTCCCGACCGGCGCCATGATCTTCGACCCCTACGACTACATCCGCACCGTCTCCCGCTACATCACCCTGAGGGCGGGAGACGTGCTCTGGATGGGCACCGACGCGATGGTGGAGATGCCCGTGGGCCACGTGCTCGGCATCGAGATCACCGGAATCGGCACGCTCGCCAACCCAGTGACGGAGGAGAAATGACCGCAAGCAACCGACCCGCCTATATCCACCACGTGAATTTCCCGACCACCGACCCCGAGCGTACGAAGAAGTGGTACACCGAGGTGTTCGGCCTCAAGGCGATCACGCCCAAGAGCAACACCAAGGTCGTGCTGATGACGCGCGGTAACTTCGATCTGCACTTCACGCCGGTCGAGGAGATGGACCGAATGTCGCCGTACCACTTCGCGATCGAAGTCGAGGACTGGGACGGGTTTCTCGAGCATCTCAAAACCCTGGGTATCCGGCACACCCGGCCGATCGAGCGTCCGGAGAACAATTCAAAGTTCTGCTATATCCACGACCCGGACCACACGATGATCGAGCTCGTCCACCACGCCAAGCGTCCCGGCGGCGCGCCCGCCGGTCCGCCCGCCGCGTCCGTCCCCGCCCCCGCCGCCTCGGAGAACTGACCTCACCATGTCCTTCGCAACCTCCTCCGACGGCACCCGGATCTACTACGAGGCGCACGGCGCCGAGGGATCTCCCGCCGTGCTCTTCGTCCACGGCTCCGGCGGCCATCACGCCGCCTGGTGGCAGCAGGTTCCGACGCTCGCCGAGCGCTACACCGTCATCACCCTCGACCTGCGCGGATTCGGCCGCTCTGACTCCGGCATGGACGAGTTCGACAGCCGCGTCTTCCCGGACGACATCCAGACCGTGCTCGAGGCGTCCGGCGTCGAAAAAGCTGTCCTCGTCGGCCAGTCCATCGGCGCCGCGGCCGCCCTGAAGACGGCCCTGCGCGACCCGGCCAAGGCGGCGGGCGTCGTCCTGGCCCACTCGCTAGGCGGCATCGCAGACGACGAACTCGCCGATCTGGTGCGTGCCGACCGCGCCGAGGCCGAGAAGCTCCCGGTCCTGGACCGCCTGCTGACACCGGCCTTCCGCGAGCACGACCCCGCGAAGACCTTCCTGTTCCGCCAGATGGGCACGTTCAACACCGCGAAGATGGCCGATCTGCGCAATCTCAACGCGGACGGTCCGAGCGTGCGGCAGGTCGTGGACTCGGGCATCCCGATCTGCTTCCTCACCGGCGAGCGTGACGCGGTGCTCAGCCCGGACACCGTGCGCGCGGCGGCCAAGCGGGTCGGCGGATCAGTGCTCGAACTCGTTCCGGAAGCGCCGCACTCGATGTACTGGGAGGCCCCCGAGCTGTTCAACGCGGCGCTCGGCCGCTTCCTGACCCGGATCTATCCCGAGAGCTGAAGGTGGAGAGCATGAGCGCACCCAGTCTGGACGAGGCGAAGTCGCTGATCGAGAGCGCGCAGGCGCGAGCGCTCGAGATAGGCAAGGCGTTCAGCGTCGCAGTGGTCGACTACGGAGGCTACCTGGTGGTCGCCGAGCGGATGGACGGCGCCCGGCCGATGACCCCGAGCATCGCGCTCGCGAAGGCCTACACGGCGGCCGTGATGCAGCGGCCCACGCGGATGCTGCGCGGTTGGGCGGACAGCGACCCGGTGTTCTTCGGCCAGGTCGGACGGATGGGCCAGCAGCCGATCGTGGCGACCGGCGGCGGCTACACGCTCAAGCGCGACGGCGTGATCCTCGGCGGTGTCGGCATCTCCGGCGGCAGCCCGGAGGAGGACGAGGAGATCTGCGCGGCGATCGTCGTGCGGGCTGGATTCGACACGGACTTCCCGGCCTGGGCCGGAGCCCGCAAGGCCGCGGTTGACGGAGGGGCGAACTGACATGGCCGACGACTTCAAGTACCACATCGACCACCACAGCGGCCTGATTCCCCCGGCCGAGCTGGTCGAGGCCAGGACGGCCAGGACGCGCGGCAAGATCGGCGACGAGGAGCTGCGGGCCAGGCAGGACCAGGCGATCAAGGACGCCCTGCGCGCGCAGCGGCGGATCGGCCTCGCGGCGGTCGGCGACGGCCAGTTCCGTCGGCGCAACGGCCTCGCGCCGTACTACGACCGGATCGAGGGCTTCGGCGGACAGGAGGCCGCGCGCGGGGCTGTCGCGGAGCTCGTAGGCCAGCGGCTGGCGCCCGAGTACCGCCCGTTGACCGGCACCCCCAAGGCACTCGGCCGCCTGGTCGAGAACGAGACGGCTTTTCTGGTCGGCGCGATCCAGCGCCCCCTGCTGATCTCCCTGCCCGCCCCCGGCTTCGTCGCGGAACTCTGCGATGCCGCCGAGCCCGACGCCGAGGCCCTCGCCGCCATCGTCCACGACGAGATCGAGGCCCTGGCCCGGGACGGCGTGGCCTACGTCCAGCTGCACAACCCGCTGACCGGAATCCTGCTGACCCGCGCCGGCCGCGACCGCGCCACGCTCCTCGGCCTGGACCCCGACGCACTCCTGGCCCGCATGCGTGCCGCGGACGCGAAAGCCATCGAGGCGCTCGACGTTCCCGAGGACTTCCGCGTCGCCTTAGACCTCACCACCTCCGGCGCGGGCCACGACCATCAGGGCTACGACGTCCCCACCACCACCGCGTTCCTCGCCGACCAGCCCTTCCAACGCCTCTGCGTCGAGTACCCCGCCGCCGAGCAGGCCCGCTTCCCGATCGGCCTCCTCCCGCCGGCCTCCGTCGTCGCCCTCGGCATCGTCGACGTGGCCACCGCCGAGCCGGAGGACGTGGACGACCTGGTCGACCGCATCGACAAGGCCGCCTCCGTCCTCGACATCGACGACATCGCCCTTTCCACCAACGGCCCCTTCACCGCGTCCCCGGCCCCGCTGACCGAGGCCGAGCAGCACGCCAAGCTCCAACTCGTCGAGATGACCGCCCGCTACTTCTGGGGCAACGAACTCTGAGTCGCCGGCTCGCGGAATTATCAGTGCCTGGGGCCGGGGGAGTCGGGCCCGCTGCGCCGTAAGTCCGGTGGGGGCTATTCAGGACGCCGGTCGTGCGTCTCGCGTGCGGTTGCCTTCCCCGCCGCCTCTTCCTCCAACCGGTTCGGCCATGTGGCCTCGGGCGCGCCGACGACGCCTGTTCAGGAGACGGTTTGGGCTGTCCACACTTCGGGGGACAGCCCACTGCAGACCGCGCTCGATCTCCTGCCAACAGGTGCCCGCCGCGACCTAGGTCGGATAGTCAGTCGCATCGACGGTGAGTTTGAACGTCGGACGCTGCCAGAACCAGGACCGCGAAGCGATTGGGCCGGCGGACGATGGTGGTGGCAACGAGTTCGCGAATGGTGAGCATACGGCGGCTTGACCTGCGTTGCCGGACAAGCGGACGCCGGTGCAGGGGGTCGATGACCTTGCTGCCAGGTTTGCCGCGCTCGGGATCTACGCCTGAAACCGGGCGCGGCGTCGTCGAGCCGTGATCGGCGTGGTCACGCGTCGCCAGGCAGCGGTTCGCCGGTCTCCAGCAGCGTCTTGAGGCTCGCCACCACGTTCGGCCAGCCGTGGCTGACCATCTCGGCCAGGCTCGATCCGGGCTCGAAGCCGTCGTGCACGACGGTGAGCTTCACGACCTGCGCGGTCTCCTCGATCGTGAAGGTGACCTTCGAGCGGGCCTCGCCGGACAGCCGGGTGAGCATCTCGTCGTCCCAGCCGAAGCGCTTGGCGAGTTCCGGGGTGACGGCGTGCCAGGTGTACGAGAGCCGGCTGTAGGGTTCGGCCTCCAGCACGACCTGCTCCGGGTCGCTGATCAGCACGCCGTGGTTGTCCCAGGTCATCGGCGACCCTACGGTCCAGTCCGTGGTGAACTCCGTGGCCCAGTAGCGGCGGGTGAAGGCGGGCTCGGTCAGCGCCTGCCAGAGCTTCTGCGGGGTGGTGCGAATGTAGGTGGTGTAGACGAAGGTCGGCGCGTCCATCGGGGTCTCCTCCAAGGCGAGTTTCAGGTCCGCCAGGGCTTGGACCCTGGCCCGGTCGTAGCGGCTGATCCAGCGGTGGGCGATCTCGTGCACGGGCGCGGCGTTGAGGTAGTGCAGCTTCTCCCGGCCCCGGCGCACGGTGGCGACGAGCCCGGCCTGCTCCAGCACCGCGAGGTGCTTGCTGACGGACTGCCTGGCCATGTCGAGTCCGGCGCACAGTTCGCGCAGCGTCTGGCCGTTGCGGGCGTTCAGCGAGTCGAGCAGTGCGCGCCGGCTCGGATCGGCCAGCGCCTTGAACACCTCGTCCATGCCCGCCCTCGCATCCGGTTGCCGCTGACAATATGCAGCCTTTCGGCTGCCTTTAACTTAGGCAGCCGAAAGGCTGCCTGTCAAGCCGTGCGGCGCCTACGTGCGAGTTGCCACAGAGGATGGAAGTCGCAGCCTAGTCAGCTCAGCGGTTTACTTGCTCGCCGCTCGGAATGGCGCCTCGCTATGAGGCGGCGAAGACGACCGTCACCGTGACCGAGACCTGCGACGTGCCGGCGCTGATCGGCACCGCGGGGTTGGCCGCCGATGAGCCCGCCGCCGCGCCTGCGACCGGCACCGGCGTGGCCGAGTTGACCGTCTCGTTGACCTGGATCGCCTTGCCGAGCGTCTCGTGCGCGGCGGCGGCGTATTGCCGCGCCTTGGTCTGGGCGTCGGCGAAGGCCGCGGACCGGGCCGATGACATCAGGGAGCTGTTGTTCTCGATATCGAGGGAGACCCCTTCGACACTGGTCGCGTCGCCGCCGGCCGCCACCGCCGCGGTGATCTCGGACCCGGCGGCGGACAGGCGGCGGAGCGTCGCGGTCAGGGACTCGGTGGCCGTGTAACCGTCGACGCGCGAGACGCCGGAGCTGGACTGGTAGTTCGGCTCCAGCGACGCGCCGGTGGTCTGCAGGTCCGCGCTCGCCACGCCCAGCCCGGTCAGCGTCAAGTCGATGCTGTTGACGGTGTTGCTCGCCGCCGCCAGGGCATCGGAGACGTTCGACCGGGTCTGGGTCACGGTCAGCTGGAGGATGAGCGTGTCGGGCGTGCCGTCGACCGTGCCCGTCCCGGTCACCGTGATGCCCGGCAGTGCCGAATTCGTACTCTGATCCGCCGCGGGCACCGCGTACACGATGGGCTGCGGCGCCGTTTCCGCGCGGTTCGTCGTTCCGATGAGATAGGCGCCTGCCGCGACGGCGAGCGCCACGCCGCCCACCGCGAGTGTCCGTGCCTTGATTGTGACGTTTACCGGCATCTTCGCTCCCAAATCCGAAGTTGGGGTCGGCGTTTGGACGCGCACGGATTCCGGTGCGTTCCGGATCCGCTGATGTCGATTCGGTCTCGGATCGGGCGGCCGGCAGACGGTCAGCCGGCTGTTCCCGGGGCCTCGCGCAGCATCACGGTCGCGTGGCTCTCCTGCAGGCTCTGCTCGGATACGAGCGTCAGCCGAGCGGTGGACTGGAAGCGGGGGAGCGTCGTGGCGCCGCAGGAGACCATGGTGGCCTTGAGCTTCGCGATCGTGACCGCGAGGCCTTCGGAAAGGTCTCCGGCATACGGCACGTAGCCGTCGACGCCCTCTTCGAACAGCAGCCCCTGGACTCCCTGGCCGTAGCGCTGCCAGTTGCGCGCGCGGTTCGATCCCTCGCCCCAGTACTCCTTGACGAAGCCCTCGCGGGTCGGAACCTTGGCCCCTGGAGCCTGGTCGAAGCGGGCGAAGTAACGGCCCATCATGACGAAGTCCGCACCCATCGCCAGCGCCAGCGCGACGTGATAGTCGTGCGCGAGGCCGCCGTCTGAGCAGACCGGGACGTACTGGCCGGTCTCCGCACAGTACGCGTCCCGGGCCTCGGCCACGTCGATCACCGCGCTCGCCTGGCCTCGGCCGATGCCCTTCTGGTCGCGGGTGATGCAGATGGCGCCACCGCCCACGCCCACCTTCACGAAGTCGGCCCCGGCGTCGGCGAGGAAACGGAAAGCCGCGCCGTCCACGATGTTTCCGCCTCCGATCGGCACTTCCGGGTAGTGCTTCTTGACCCAGCGCAGCGCGTCGGCCTGCCATTCGCTGTAGCCATCCGACGAGTCGAAGCAGAGGACGTCGGCGCCCGCCTCGACCAGGGCCGGCACGCGCTCCTGATAGTCGTGGGTGTTCACGCCCGCGCCGACGCGCAGGCGCTTCGCGGCGTCCACGAGTTGCACCGGGAAACGCTTGTTGTCGGTGTAGTCCGCCCGGAAGACCAGGTACTTGAGGTGACCGCGCTCGCCCACGACCGGCAGGCAGTCCAGCCGTTCATCCCACAGTCGAGCGTTGGCCTCGGACAGCGTCACGTCCTCGGTCGCGTGCGCCAGCTTCGCGATCGGCGTCATCCGGCTGGACACCGGTGCCTCGGGATCGTGCCGCTGCGGGTGGAAGTCGCGTGAGGTCACCAGGCCGAGAAGTTGCCCGGTCGCGGTGCCGTTCTCGGTTACCGCCGCCGTGGTGTGCCCCGTGTGCGACATGACTTCCTTGAGGTGCCCCAGGGTGTCATCCGGGCGGATGTTCGTGTCGCTGACGACGAAGCCCGCCTTGAAGTTCTTCACCGTCAGGACGTCCGCTACCTGCTCGTCGACGGGACGATTATGGTGCAGGAAACCGAGACCGCCGTTGCGGGCCAGGGCAATGGCCAGCGCGGGCGAGCTGACCGCCTGCATGATCGCGGACGTGAACGGGGTGCGCAGTTCGATCGCCGAGACCTGGCCGACAGCATGCCGCACCAGCGGCGCGCGCAGGTCCACCACCGCTGCCGAGCAGTCGACGGCTGTTCGATTGGGGAGCAGCAGGTACTCGTTGAAGGTCCGTGAGACTCCGGCGATGATCTCCACGCGCGCTCCCCAATCTTCGGGCCGGCGTCGTGCCGCCGACCGCCATGTTGACGCCCCCGAGATCCCGCACCTTACCGATCCAGCAGCCGAGAACCAAACCTGGCATATCCGTCATCTTGCGGCGCGGCGAGCGCTGAGTCCGCGCAGCGCTACATCTATTTGTTGTCGATGACGTCTGAAATCATCCAACGTCGCCGCAGGTCAGGAGGCAGTTCCGGGAGCTGTTTCTTTTCCTTGACGCGGCAGGTTTCGCAGAGTTCACTTCTCGCCGAGAGAACGCTCTCCGAGTTCTTTCGCTCAGATGAGGGCACGGGCGTAAGCCGTGCCGCGGGAAGGCGGATGACAGTGAGGCAGAGATCGGCGATACCCGGGACGCGGTGGAGGGTGGCGCGGCTGCCACGGCTGCTGGCCACGGTGGCCGCGGCGGTGGGACTCGCGTGCACGCCCGCGCTGGCCCCGGCCGCGTCGGCGAGCATCGGGTCCACGACCGCGTCCACGGCGGCTAGTTCGAGTACGTCATCGGACGTGGCGCCGTCTACTACCGGCGGGGCCCTCGGGCCGAACGTGTACGTCTTCAGTCCGTCCATGGCGCAGAGCACGATCCAGGCCACGCTCGACGCGATCGCCGTGCAGCAGGTGCCCAACCAGTTCGGCACCCAGCGGTACGCGCTGCTGTTCGAGCCGGGCACCTACGGCTCGACCGCCGACCCGCTCGTCTTCCAGGTCGGCTACTACACCAGCGTGGCCGGGCTCGGGCAGAACCCGTCCGACACGACGATCGTCGGGCAGGTGGACACCTTCAACCAGTGCACCGGCGGCGTCCAGACCCAGTGCTACGCGCTCGAGAACTTCTGGCGCTCGCTCTCCAACCTCAGCATCGACACGGCGGGCGGCTCCGGCTGCACGGCGAACACCGAGTTCTGGGCGGTCTCGCAGGCCGCGCCGATGCGCCGGGTCGAGGTCAACGGCAACGTCACGCTGATGGACTACTGCGACGGCTCGCCGGACTACGCGAGCGGCGGCTTTATCGCAGACTCCTCATTTACCGGTGGCACCGTCGTCAACGGCTCGCAGCAGCAGTTCATCACCAGGAACAGCGACATCGACGGCTGGTCGAACGGCGTGTGGAACCAGGTGTTCTGCGGCGATCCGGGCGCCCCGGCGCAGAGCTTCGCCTCGAACTCCGGCGACGCCGGCGGGCCCGCCCCGTACACGACGCTGGCCACCTGCCCGACGACGCGTGAGGAGCCGTACCTCTACACCGACTCCGCCGGGAACTACCAGGTCTTCGTCCCCTCGGTCCAGACGAACTCGAGCGGGCCGAGCTGGGCGAGCGGCAGCACTCCCGGCTACTCGCTGCCGCTGAGCAAGTTCTTCATCGTCCAGCAGTCGACGACCGTCGCGCAGATCAACGCCGCGCTACTGCGTGGCAAGGACCTGCTGTACACGCCCGGCGTCTACGACGTTCCGAGCACGATCCACGTCCTGTGGCCGGACACGAAGATCGTCGGCCTCGGCTTCCCGACGCTGATCCCGACGCGCGGCAACGTCACCATGGACACCACCCCCGTCCCGGGCATCAACATCTCCGGCCTGATCTTCGACGCCGGGCCGATCACCTCCCCGGCGCTGCTCGACCTGTCCGGTCTGCCAGGCCTGGCCGGTCTCAAGGCCTACACCTCGGACCCGACGAGCATCGACGATGTCTTCTTCCGCGTCGGCGGGGCGACCGCCGGTTCGGTCAAGACCGCCTTCGTGGACAACGCGAGTGACTCGATCATCGACGACGTCTGGAGCTGGCGGGCCGACCACGGCGCGGGCGCCGGCACGTGGACGGGCGACACCGCCGACACCGGCGCGCAGATCGGCGGCGACAACGTCACCGCGTACGGCCTGGCGGTCGAGCACTATCAGAAGTATGAGACGGTCTGGACCGGCCAGCACGGCACGGTGATCTTCTTCCAGAACGAGAACCCGTACGAGGTCCCGGACCAGGCCGCGTGGATGGCGAGCCCGACCCAGGACGGCTACCCGGCCTTCTACATCCCCCGGAACGTGACCTCGTTCCAGGGCTACGGCATGGGCGTCTACTCGTACTTCAACCAGGGCGTGCCGATCGAGAACTCCGTGGCCTTCCAGGTCCCGGACTCGCCCGGCGTGCAGTTCCACGACCTGCTCACCGTGTTCCTCAACGGTTCCGGCGGCATCCAGTCGGTGATCAACGGGACCGGCGCGGCGGTGTCCTCCACCTTCGGCGGCCCGAGCGACGTGGTGTCGTACCCGTGAAGTGACGTGAGTTGAGTTGCGGCAGCCTCGGCGGCTGCGAAAGTCAGCCGCCGAGGCTGCCGCGATCCGCGGCCAGTGAGTAGCGGTGCTCGGGGCGGCCGGTGGCGCCGTACTTCAGTTGGAGGCGGACGACGCCGTGCTGGGCCAGGTAGCTGAGATACCGCTGTGCCGTGGGTCGGCTGACGCCGACCTGCTCGGCGACTTCGGCTGCTGAGATGTCGGCTCCCGCGCCGCGGACGGCGTTGCGGACGAGCTCGAGGGTGGGCGCCGAGTGGCCCTTCGGCGGTGGCGGCTCCGTCGGCAGGGCGGCCGGGCCGCGCAGCAGGCCGAAGAGCGCGTCGACCTCGGACTGGTCGGCCTCCTGGTCCTGGCCGAGCGCGGCCATCCGGGTGCGCAGGTCGCGGTAGGAGACGAGGCGGTCGCGCAGGGCCTGGTAGCCGAACGGCTTGACGAGGTAGTGCACCGCCCCGACCTGCATCGCGGCCCGCACCGTGTTCACGTCGCGGGCCGCAGTGATGATGATGAAGTCAGGGTGCTCATGCCGCTCCGCGATGCCGCGGGCCACGCCGATGCCGTCGCCGTCCGGGAGGTACACGTCCATCAGCACGAGGTCCGGCTTGAGCTCGTCCATCACGGCCATCGCCTGCTCGGCGCCGTAGGCCACGCCCGCCACCTCGAAGCCGTCCGTGCGCTCGACGAACGCGGCGTGGATGCGGGCCACCCGGAAGTCGTCGTCCACGACGAGGGTGCGGATGGGGGCGTTGATCACACCGGTAGTACTCATGCCATCACCTTTCCTGCCAAGGCCGCGACCTCCGCTGGCGTCTCGACCTCCGTCGGGATGCGCACCGTGAAGACGGCGCCGGGTCCCGGACCGACCTCGATGTGACCGCCGAGCCGCTGGACCAGCCGGTGGACGAGCGCGAGACCCAGGCCGCGGCGTAACGTGCTGGACGCGGGCTTGGTCGAGAAGCCGTCCAGGAAGATCGACTCGCAGACCGCGTCCGGGATGCCGGGGCCGTTGTCGCGCACCTCGACCGTGATGAAGTCCTCGTCCTCGACCAGCGAGAACGTGACCTTGCCGGGCCCCTGCTCGGCTGAGCGCGCCCCGCCGACCGCGTCGAGGGCGTTGTCGATCAGGTTGCCGAGGATCGTCGTCAGCGCCTGCGACTTGACCGGCACATCGCCGAGCCACGAGTCCTCGGCCAGCTCCAGTTCGATCCCGCGTTCGACCGCGACCGCCGCCTTCGCGACGATCAGGCCGACGATCAGCGGGCTGGCGATCCGGGTGCGCAGGGACTCGGCGAAACCGGCCTCCGCGCCGCGCAGGTCCGTCAGATAGTGCAGCGCCTCCTCGGATTCGCCCAGCTCAAGCAGCCCGGCGACGATGTGCATCCGGTTCGCGAACTCGTGCTGCTGCGCCCGCAGCGCATCGGTCAGACCCTTGACGCTGTCGAGTTCCCTCAGCAGCCCGGCCAGCTCCGTGCGGTCTCGGAGCGTGACGACCGAGCCGTGCGGCCGACCCGCGAGGACCACCGGCATCCGGTTGACCGTCAGGCAGTATTCGTCCGTCAGCACGACCTCGTCCTTGCCGACGATCGCGCCCGACAGCACGTCACGCAGTCGGCCCGGCGCCACGACGTCCTCGATCCAACTGCCGATCCCGCTCGCGCCGATGCCGAGCAGCCGCCGCGCCTCGTCGTTGACCATCGTGATCCGGCTCGCGCGATCGAAGGCGATCATGCCCTCGCGAATGCCGTGCAGCACCGCCTCGCGCTCGTGCAGCAGCTTCGCGATCTCGTCCAGTTCCAGGCCGAACGTGCGTTTCTTGAGCCGATGCGCGAGCAGCCAGGACGCCGCCGCGCCGATCACCAGCGCCACCGCGAACCAGATCGCGTACGCGGGGAGCACCGACCACAGCGCCGTCGTGACCGAGCTCTCCAGGATGCCGACCGAGATCTCGCCGACCATTCTCGTGTTGCTGTTCGGTGCGTACAGCGGCGCCTTGCCGTTCGCGGAGCGGCCGAGACTGCCGGGGTCGATGCCCACGTGCGGCCGGCCGTCCGCCGTCACGATGGGCTCGCTGACCTGCTGGCCGATCAGCGCGGGATTCGGATGCGAGTGCCGTACCCGGTTCATGTCGATGACCACGACGTAGGACGCGCCGGTGTTGTGCTGGATGCCCGAGGCGATCTGCTGGACGAGGTTCCCGCACGGCTTGGCGCCCGGCGTGAGGCATTCGCGGATCTCGCTGACGGCGCTCGTGGACTGCGCGATCGCGAGTGCGCGCTGCTCGTACTGCAGGTCGAGCTGGGCGCTCTCCTCGCGGGCGAACAACGCGAAGCCCACCAGGATCGTCGCGACCAGGATCGCCACCTGGCCGACGAAGATCTGACTGGAGAGCCGCCGCATGCGTCGTTGCATGTTCCGGATTCTGGAAGCATTCCGCGGTCCGCGGCAAGCATTGTCGGGAAATGCGTTCAAGCTGTTATCCGAGCCCATTGGTGAACTCAATGCACAAAACCCCGACAGAACGCGGAAAACGCGGGTTAAGGCCGAAAGAGAGACCCCGCGCCTCGTGCTGCCTAGCGTGTGCCTTCCCCGATCAATGGAGAGAAGGAGGCGGTCCGCGATGGCGGCAGCGCAGCCGGCAGCCGGTACGCCGGGAGCCCGGATCGAGATATCCGGAGTGACGAAACGGTTCCTCACCCCGAGCGGCGACGTGTTCACCGCGATCAAGGACGTCGATTTCGAGGTGGAACCCGGACAGTTCTGCGCAGTCGTCGGACCGACCGGCTGCGGCAAATCCACCACACTCAGCCTGGTCTCCGGACTCGACAGGCCCAGCGAGGGCGAAGTGCGCGTCGCCGGGCGGAACGTGGACGGCATCGCCGACGGCGTGAGCTTCATGTTCCAGGCCGACGCGCTGCTGCCGTGGAAGACCGTCCTCGGCAACGTCGCGCTGGGGCCGAGCTTCCGCGGCGTGCGCAAACGCGAGGCGGAGACGGCGGCCCGCGACTGGCTGCGCCGGGTCGGCCTGGCCGGTTTCGAGGACCGGCACCCGCACCAGCTGTCCGGCGGCATGCGCAAGCGGGTCGCGATGGCCGCCGCGCTGATCAACGAGCCGCGGATCCTGCTGATGGACGAGCCCTTCGGCGCCCTCGACGTGCAGACGAAGGCGATCATGCAGACCGAGCTGCTCGGCCTGTGGGAGCAGCTGCGCCCCTCGGTGCTGTTCATCACGCACGACCTCGAGGAGGCGGTCGCGCTCGCGGACCGCGTCGTCGTGATGACCTCGGGCCCCGGCACGGTCAAGGCGATATTCGACATCGACCTGCCCCGGCCGCGCGGCCAGATCCAGGACATCCGCTTCCAGCCGGAATTCCTCGAGCTGCACCGGCAGATCTGGGAGTCGCTGCGCGAGGAAGTCGAGACCGCGTACGCCCGCACGACAGGAGCCCCGGCATGAGCGACAACATCATCATGGACGCCGCGCTGGACGCCGACACCCGCCGCACCGGCTCCGTCCGCCCCGGCCTCCCCGGCCGCAGGGTGAACCGTGCCCGCCGCCTGAAGCTGCTGGCCGCCCAGCTCATCCTCGCGGCGATCCTCATCGGCGCCTGGCAGCTGCTGACGACGTGGAAGGTGGTCGACCCGTTCTTCTTCGGCCAGCCCAGCGGCATCGCGAAGCAGCTCGCGGACTACTTCACCCAGGGCGACCAGGCGACCGAGTTCGGCTCCTACTGGACGCAGATCGAGACGACGCTCCGGGAGGCGGTGCTCGGCTTCCTGCTCGGCACCGGGACCGGCGTCGTATTCGGCGTGGCGCTGGGCCAGAGCCGCTTCCTGGCCGGCGTGATCGGCCCGTACATCAAGATCTTCAACGCGATCCCGCGGATCGTGCTCGGCTCGATCTTCCTCGTCGCGTTCGGCCTCGGCCAGACGCCGAAGATCCTGCTGGCGGCGGTGCTCGTGTTCTTCGTGGTCTTCTTCAACGCCTTCCAGGGCGTGCGCGAGGTGGACCGCAACATCCTGAACAACGCCCGCGTGCTCGGCGCGTCCCCGCTGCGGATCGTCAAGGACGTCACCGTGCCCTCCGCGCTGACCTGGATCATCGCGAGCCTGCACACGGCCTTCGGCTTCGCGATCGTCGGCGCGCTGGTCGGCGAGGTGCT
>Ga0185299_10001925_pt1 | contig 35217 bp, 26 predicted proteins | sample PaiPotPPA55metaG_FD_128002 | JGI IMG/M metagenome (GOLD analysis project Ga0185299, IMG submission 128002) | Iron sulfur acid spring bacterial and archeal communities from Banff, Canada, to study Microbial Dark Matter (Phase II) - Paint Pots PPA... ...
CGTCCGCTTTTGCTCCGGCATGAAATCCTTCATCGTGTCGCCGTTCATGCGGCCTTGCTCGGACGAGCCGTGACCGTGGTACTTGCCGGTCAGAACGCCACCGGCCAGTGGCGACCACGCCGTCAAACCGAGGTTAAGCGCCTTGGCCATCGGGATCAGTTCTCGTTCAACCGTTCTCTCGATCAGGCTGTATTCTACCTGCAAGCCGACGAAGGGTGACCATCCACGCAGTTGGGCAATGTATTCGCCTGAGCGATCCACCACGCTGGGGCATCAGAGATTCCGACGTAGAGCACCTTCCCCTGGCGAACCAAATCGTAGAAGGCTCCCCTGCGAAATCAGACAATTCTCCCGCCGCAACCAATACAAGAGCTCCGAAGTTCTGCGGAGTGCTTTAATTGGGTTCAGAGCGCAGAGCTCGCGCTCAACCCAATTAAAGACCAAGGCTATCTGGACGCCGCCCGCGAGACGGTGTGCCCCTTGCAATCTGCATGTGGACAGTCGCAGGCAATGTCTGGAGTTTTCTCCATCGCTTCGCACTCGGTACTGCAATACTTACCGGAGGTTACATTGCAGGAACAGACTGGATGGGCGCATTTTTTATTGTCAGCCATTGAGTCTCCTTTTCGTCGAACCTAAGCAATGATTAGATGTCCAACGGGCGAGCAAAGGCGGCATCGCCGTGCCCGCGCAAAGCGTGGTCCAGGGTGCTTTTTGATAAACTAGACTGAGGGCAGACGTGGTGTAGCCAAAGCCCAGATTCCCAAGGATGAAATGTTTGTTCGCAATAGGCAGACTACTATCGGGACATGGGATCATCGGCCATACGCTCGCAGCAGGAGGCCCAGTACTAATATGGCCGCTGGCACGACAGCCTTTGGGAGCTTCATTTGCCTTGAGGTGATCCTCGCACTTTTTCTGGCTCAAGCATCCTCGCCCCAGTCACAACCGGCACAGTCCCCGCCCTCCGCGTCGCCACCCGCATCGCAATCACAATCGCCTCCTTGCTCCGACGCTCCTCCCATTTTGAAACGAGGCAAACAGCCGGCTCTGCCTCCCTGCCCCGACCTGCCGCCAGCCGCGGGGCCTCCTGCGGACTCCGTGCCCACGCGTTCGCTGACCTTGATCGAAAGGGCCAGAGTGGCGGCGTTCGAGTTTTCAGAGAAGCTTCCCAACTTTATTTGCCAGGAGTTCATGGCGCGGTCTACCAAGCGAGGCCGCGAGAGTGAAATGCCCCTGGACGTGGTTTCGGCTGAAATAATTTACGCTGACGCACAGGAAACCTATCGTAACGTGAAGATCAATGACCGCCCCACGAACAAAAGCCTGCAGGAAATTGGTGGGTCCTGGTCCACCGGAGAGTTTGCGTCCACACTGCTGCAACTTTTTCACCCCGATACAAAGGCGCAGTTCCGGTCCGGTGGTGCGTCTCCTATTTCGGGCTTCAGTGCCCAGGTTTATGACTTTCAAGTGCGGAGTGAAAATTCGCAATGGAGGCTGCAGGTCGGCTCTCAGACTCTGGCTGCGGCTTACGGAGGCTCCGTATGGGTGGATCCGACATCCGCGCGCGTCCTGCGAATCGAGATGCAGGCCCGCAGCATACCGCCAGATTTTCCGATGGATACGGTCGAATCGGCGGTTGATTATTCGTATGTGACGATTGGCGGTGCATCAGTTCTGCTTCCGGTCCATGCCGAGAGCTTGGGCTGTGAACGGGGCACCAGCTACTGCAGCCACAACATCATTGACTTCCGCAACTATCACGAATACAAAGTCGATTTTAAGATTGGTCCCTAAGGATAAGGGTTCATTCGATCATTGGGATCGGGGCAAGAGGACGTTATGCCACTCAAAAACCCTGAAGCTTCGCAGCTGACCGGGAACGTGAATTTCGTATTTGTGGAAACTTTGGTGGATGCTATAAAAAATGCCGAAGAGTGACAATTCGGTGGCTCAAGATTAAGAATCCGCACTATACGCAGACTGAGGGACGGCACGAGATGTTTACTGCGTTTCACGAACGACGGAAGAGTTCGTCTAAAATTTCGTGAATGTGGAATTGTATGGAGGTAGCGGTGGGACTCGAACCCACTAAGACCGGCTTTGCAGGCCGGCGCCTCGACCACTTCGGCATCGCCACTTCGGCATTGCCGCCTCAACTTTGAAAATCCAGTCGGGATGATCGAACGAAGAGGCAACACGCGTGGGAATTGCGAACTTGATGGGCGGGAATTGCTGCATGCGATGATCAATTCATCGCGTATCCGGCCGCCTTCCACGCCTCCACTCCGCCTTTCAGCACCTCGACGTTCGTAAAGCCTTGCGCCTGATATTTCGCTGCCTGACCGACAGCGCTCGCTTCCCCCGGTCACGCTCAATAGAAGATGATTTCTTGCGATTTTGGTAGAGAGTTTACCCGCGACTTGAAGCTGGTGAACGATATAGAACCATCTAGATTGAGCATCCGGCATTTGGCCTCGTTCTCATAAGCGCAGACCAACAAGGCTTGGTTCGACTTGGCTTTTGTATGTGCTTGTTGAGCATCGATTCGCTGGATTTCTGCCATGACTAACCTCCGAATTAATTTACGCAGGGAACTGCACATTTCAATTCTAGATGGATGCACTGGAAGGCTGCAACGCAATCGTACGAGTCGGGTTGAACCGAACTCCACACTGGACTCTTAGAGAAAATGGAGGTGACGGCGGGACTCGAACCCGCTAAGGCTGGTTTTGCAGGCCAGGCCTCGACCACTTCGGCATCGCCACCTGTGAAAACCCTGTGGTGCAGGATATTCTGTGTATGTCTTACCAAATGAGTTTAGCTGCAGAATCCGAAGGGACTAACGACGATGCAGAACGGAAGGATCTATCGCAAGGGTAGTGCGTGGATACTCTCCTACGCTGTCAAAGCGCAGGAGCCTGATGGCAAGATTACCTGGGCGCGGCGATCAAAGAGACTGGCGCCCTACGGCGACGATACGCGAGCGACAGATCGTCAAAGAGTGAAAGTGTCCCCGCACTGTCCCCACAGTGTATCCGAAACTACCCTTTTATGCCCGATCTACCCCATTTTTCCCAGCTAGGCCCACCGTAAACCGTTGATTTCCAAGGACACCGGCGTAGGGCCGGGACATTATAGGTCCGCTGCTCTAACCGCTGAGCTACGGGCCCCACGCGAGCTAATGGCCTGATTTTATACGATTTGAGTGAGTTGAGTGGAAGATTCCAGAAGGTCAAAGATCGGCTGGGGCGCACGTGTCCGGCGACCCCACTAGTCAGGTATCAGCTCTGCCAAGCGGCCAATAATTGCCGGGAAAGGCCTTCGACGTGAAGGTACTACCTGAGCCCTGCGAAGGAATTTACGAACAATATTCAGGCTAGTTTCTCATTGTATCCGGGCGCTAATCCCTACACAAACGCGGAATTGATGCGCAGGTGAAGGAAATCGGAGATGCAGACCTAACGCCTACTCAAGTGATCAAGGGGCTGTTCAAAGGCTTCCCATATGACTGAAACGCACCAAGAGAAGGGATTCGCATGCAACCTTACTCGATATCCTCAGACTCATCCTGCTCCGGCGAACTGGACGTGAGGCGAATCGCCGGCAGATTTGCTCCAAGCAGTTGCCGATTCAGCTCTGGCAGCTCGCGTTCTTTTATTACCGCCCACTGTTTCAGAACCCCCGTAAAATCCTTTTCTGTTTCCGTCATCGCACTTTGTTGCGCCAACGTCGGTGCTGCATCGCCCCGGTCCACTTCCCCGTACAATGCCCTTAGCGCTCCGCCGATCCCGGTGATCGTTGGCTCCGCCGACGCCGCGCCGACGCGCGGCCCGTCTCCGCCACCGAGAACCGCAACAACCTTCTTTTGAAGCGTGGATACTGCGTCTGCCAGCGTTCCATTCGCTTGACCGGCCAGCTTCTGCAACTGCTCGCGCGCAGAGCGCGCCTCCGCAAGCACCCGCGCACTGTCGGTCATCATGCCGGCGAGGCGCGACTCCATCTGAAACATTTGCGCCAGCCCCTCATCGGGTGTCTTCACGCGCGGATCCTTCTTAACCGTAAGCGGCTCTGAATACGTCTGGCCGTTCACCGTAAGTCTCACCGTGTACTGTCCCGGCAGCGCCAAAGGACCTTCCGGAACTCGCGGCGTCTCTCCGGGAACTGCCGAAATTGGATACTCGTATCGAGGAGAACTCGGCGCGGCGTAGTGAAGATCCCAAATCCACCGGTGCATCCCCGCGCTTGCCGAAAGAATTCGGGCTTTGCGAATCCAGTAGACCGGAATTAGTTGTTTGGCCAGATCTTCCTCACTCACCTCCGGCTGGTCGGTGCTCGCAAAGCGGCGCACGACTTTGCTTTGTGCGTCAAGGATCTCAACTGTCACCGCGCCAGAGGCTTTTTCCGCTAGAAAATAATCAACGATCGCGCCGTCCGGAGGATTCTGCGCGGTCGGCTCATCGGGAGGGATCGGCGTGTCCATATTCGTGCTACGCCGCACCCGGTAAGCCGCCGCGGGTTTGAACAAAAAAGCATTCGCCTTCTGCACCGCTCCCGTGAACTGCTGGAGCGGCGTGATGTCGTCGAGAACCCAGAAAGAACGCCCGTGAGTTGCGACAATCAAGTCGTCATCGTGAATCCACAGGTCACGCATCGAAGTGTGCGGCAGGTTCAGTTGCAGAGGTTGCCACTGATCTCCGTCATCAAACGAAACCCAAACACTCTTCTCCGTGCCGGCAAACAAGAGTCCCTTGCGGACGGGATCCTCCCGCACCGTGTCCACGGGCGCGTCGCTCGGCAGCCCATTGGTAATCAGCTTCCAGGTTTTCCCGCCATCATGAGTGCGATAAATATAAGGCCGAAGATTATCCACGCGAAAACGGCTCGCCGAGGCGTAAGCCGACTCGTCATCGAAATGTGAAGCATCGATCTGCGTCACCTTGCTCCACGCGCTCAGTTCTGGCGGCGTGATATTTTTCCAATGCGCCCCGCCGTCGCGCGTCGTCCAAATCAACCCGTCGTCCGTTCCCGCCCAAATCGTGTTCAAGCTCTTATGCGACAGCGCCAGCGAGTAGATGACTCCGCGCTGCTTGTCCGCGTTTGCGTCTTTGCTGGCGGCACTGCCGACACTCGGGGGTACCCCGTCATGCTCGCGCGCAAGATCCGGACTAATGGTTTGCCAGGTATGTCCGCCATCCGTGGTCTCGAAAAGAACATTGGCGGCGTAATAGAGGATATGCGGATCGATCGGCGAAAACAGAATCGGCTCAGTGCGGTCAGCTCGATATTTCGGGCTAGCCAGAGGAATAGGCGTAATATTTTGCACCTGTCCGGTAGCGATCGAGTATTTCGAAACCTCGCGCCGGCCAGCCCCATAAATAATGTCCGGATTCAACGGATCAGGCGCGGCATATCCATACTCGATCACCCCCACGGGATGCCAGTCGCGAAACGTAATCTCACCGTCGTTGCCCCGGCTCGAAACGCACACCGATCCGCTTTCCTGCTGTCCTCCGCAAACCAGGTAGGGAAATGTATAGCTGGTCTGCACGTGATAAAGCTGCGCGGAAGGCTGGTTGTACCATGAGCTCCAGGTCGTGCCGCCATTGACCGTGACGAGGGCGCCCTGGTCGCCCACCAGCAAGATAATGTTGGAGTCCTTCGGATTAATCCAAATGTTTTGATAATCATCTCCGCCCGGCGCCCCGCGGAAGCTGATCCAAGTCTTCCCGCCATCCGAAGACTTCATCGTCACAATGCTCGCGCTATAGACCACGTCCGGATTGGCAGGATCCACCTTGGGAACTGGCAAATCCCCTCCGCCGATGCGCAGAGCAGGTCTCGTATCCGTGGTAATGCGCTGCCAGGTCTCCCCCGAATCATCAGAGCGATAAAGGCCGACATCTGACCCGGGAGCATTTTCGGCCTTCTCGCTCGCGGCCGTTGCGTACACACGGCTCGTCTGGCTCGCCGCAATCGCCACATTGATTTGAATGACCCCCCGCGGCAACCCATTCGTCAACGGCCGCCAATTCTTGCCACCGTCGGTGGACTTAAATAGTCCTCCGCCGCTGCCTTGGTATTCGTTGCCATCCTCCCAAGGCCCTAGCCGCATTTCCCACAAAGACGCATAAACCAAGTCGGGATGAGCGGGATCGATTTCCACATCCGCCCCGCCAATTCCGTCGCCCTTGTAGAGCACTTTCTGCCAATTCTGCCCGCCGTCGCTCGACAAAAAAATCCCGCGCTCTTCATTCGGGCCATAGGGATGGCCCAGCACCGCCGCCCATACCCGTTTCGCATCGCGCGGATCGACGGCCAGCGCAGGAATGCCTTGTCCGCCGCGAAGCCCCGCGAGGTGCGTCCACGTCTTCCCCGCATCCGTCGATTTGTAAATCCCGTCACCCACCGCAAGGTCGGGGCGCGCCAAACCTTCCCCACTCGATACATAAATGATATTCGGGTCCGATGGAGCCACTGCAATCGCCCCGATCGCCTGCGTCCCCTCGTTGTCAAAAATTGGCGCCCAAGTCCGTCCAAAATCGTCCGTCTTCCACACCCCGCCATTTACCGCCCCAACGTAGAAGACATTCGGCTGGCTAGGTACTCCACAAGCCGCCCGCGTCCGCCCGCCACGCGTCGGCCCAATCATCCTCCAACGCATTTCCTGGTAAGCACTCTCGGGATACTGCTGGGCCCCGCTACTCCGTGCGCCAACAAAAACCCCTAGAATGACGAACGTAACCATCAGCAGTCGAGCCCATCGCATCAAGGACACCTCAAAGAAAATCTTCACGCGCACCATCAACCAATGGCGCCACTTGTGTTACTCAGTCTCGTTTCGAAGGTGGGAATGCCCCACTCCCAGCCATCGCCGCGCAGCACTATGAACCCAGTCGCCATAAAACTCAAATCAGTTCGAAGCGGGGGCACGGCACGCCGTGCCCGTCCGAAGGTTTTCGCTGCCCAACCCAGCCGTCCGCTTCGCGCCCTAATAAAACCTACAGTCAATCTCCCGTAAAACTAAATAAGCCACCGCATTCCCTTCCCGCAAGAGGAAACGGAGCCTGTCAGTGTTACGGACGCGTATTTGACACGAAGCGCCGCCGTTTTAGCGGATCTGAATCGGTCTGTATCCGGAACAAATATTGGACTTAAGGAGCTTGAATATGCCAGAGCAGGAAGTCATCGACAGAGCCCACAAAGACGCCGAGCAGGGAAAATCACCGACTACCCAAGCCGGCGAGTTTGTCCGTGAAGAAATGCACCATGTTCGTGAAGGCAAGCATGGAGCCAGGTCGCCCCAGCAAGCTATTGCGATCGGCCTCTCGAAAGCACGCCGCGCCGGCGTCAAGCCGGCGCCTCCAAGAAAGGGCAAGACCTCGTCTCGTACAAGCGCGCAAGCCCAACGCGACATGAACAAGGGGCGCAAACCACACACCGCGAAGCCCTCCAGCACCCGTTCCCGCGCCGTCACTGCGGCACTCAAGCGCGAAGGGCACTCCGTTGCGTCCCACGCAAATCTTTCGCGTCACGCACACAGCGCCGCACAACGACGCAGCGGTCAGTCCCGTCACCAGTCAGCAATAACCGCCGTTCGCACCAAAGGCTCAAAAGGCCTGCGCCAAGCAGCCCGCAAAGCCGCGCGCACCCGATCGAAAAACCGCTGACGAGCCTGGCCTTCTACGGCAGGAGATCTCGTCCTAAATTATTTAACAACGTAGACAGGGATGGCTATCCGACGGGGATAGCCTGGGCACCCTCAAGGTCAGCACGAAAAAGACGATGCCCGTCTCACCCTTAAAGGATGCGGGCCGCAACCAATCCGCATCCCTAAGGCTTCAAACATGCTTCAACAAGGTATGGCCTCAACGGACACCGCTCGGCTTGCAATTGGCGCGGATGACGAGGTGTAGCGTCTGCGGCGAACACGTTGCATCGTCACACCTGCGACAGCGCCACCTGCTGCTGCTCGGCGACCGAAGCCAGCGCCGCTTCGATGACATCCAGTCCTTCGTTGAGTTGTTCGTCGGTGACTACCAGCGGCACCAGAATGCGCATGACATTGTTAAACGTGCCCGCCGTGATGGTGATTAGTCCATGCTTGTAGCAATACTCCGCGATTTGTTTCGTCTCTTTCTCGGCGGGCTCGCGCGTTGCTGCATTGCGCACCAGTTCGATCGCACACATCCCTCCGAGTCCGCGAACGTCGCCGACCAGCGCCCACTTTTTCTGCCACTTCAGCGCGCGATCTTCAAAGTGTTTGCCAATCGCGGTCGAGCGCGCCAGCAATCCCTCTTTATCGATGGTCTCGATCGCCGCAAGGGCAGCCGCGCACGACGCCGGATGTCCACAATACGTTCCGCCCAAGCCACCCACATTCGGCGCATCCATGATCTCCGCGCGGCCCGTCACCGCCGCGATGGGCATGCCGCCGCCCAACGATTTCGCCATGGCGATCATGTCCGGTTCGATTCCAAAATGCTCGGAGGCAAACCATTTGCCGGTACGCGCGAAGCCCGACTGCACTTCGTCCGCTATAAACAGGATGCCGTGCTTGCGGCAGATCGCCTGCAAAACCTTGAAGTAATCACGCGGCGGCACGACGAAGCCGCCTTCCCCTAGGACCGGCTCGACGATAACCGCGGCAACCGATTCGGCCGCGACGTAGCGCATGAATGCATTTTCGAGATGATGCGCGAACGTTTCCGCGGTAGCTCCGCTCTCGCTGCGGTAAGAATAAGCATAAGGAATGCGATAAACATCGCTCGCAAAGGGCTCGAAGCCGGCCTTGTAGGGATGCGCCTTGCTGGTCAGCGACATGGCCATCATCGTCCGGCCGTGAAACGCGTCCTCGAAGCAAATGATCGCGGGTCGCTTGGTGTAGGCACGCGCGATCTTGACCGCGTTTTCGACTGCTTCCGCACCCGTGTTGAGCAGAATGGTCTTCTTCGCAAATTTGCCCGGCGCGAGGGCGTTCAGTTTTTCCGCCACGGCGATGTAACTCTCATAGGGAGTGACCGCGAAGCACACGTGCAAGTGCTTCCCCAATTGCTCCTGGATCGCGGCCATCACTCGCGGCGCCCGGTGCCCCACGTTCAGGCAGCCAATGCCCCCCGCAAAATCGAGATAGCGGTTGCCGTCCACATCTTCCATCGTCGAGCCCTCCGCGCGCGCGGCGAAAACCGGCGTCGTGTTGTACGGCGCGCGAGGAACCGCGCTCTCGCGGCGCGCCATCAACGCACGCGAGCGCGGCCCGGGAATTTCCGTGCGAATTTGAATTGTCGCCATGTTCAGTACCATCCAATGGGAGTTTCGTCGAGATTCACAAAAACTTGTTTGGTTTCGAGATATTCCTCAAGGCCCCAGGGACCCAGTTCGCGCCCGAATCCGGATTGCTTGTATCCGCCCCAAGGTGCTTCGACATACGTCGGCTGCATATGATTGACCCATACAATGCCTGCGCGCAGCGATTTCACAACGCGAAACGCCTTGTAGATGTCGCGGGTCCACACCGCGGCGGCGAGACCATAGGGCGTGTCGTTCGCGATGCGGACGGCGTCGGCTTCCCCGTCGAACGGAATCACCGAGGCGACCGGGCCGAAGATCTCTTCGCGTGCGATGCGCGCGCTGTTTTCAACGTCGTAAAAAATTGTCGGCTCGAGATAGTAGCCTTTGCCGAACGCCTTCGGGCGGCCGCCACCGATGGCCACTTTGGCTTCCTTCTTTCCGATTTCGAGGTAGGAGCTGACGCGGTCGTATTGTTCCTTGCTGACCAGCGGACCCATTTTCGTTTCGCGCGCAAGTGGCGGTCCGAGGGTGATGCGCTTGGCCTTTTCGGTCATGGACTCGACAAACTTGGAGTAGATCTTTTTCTCGACCAGAATGCGGCTGCCCGCGGAGCAGACCTCGCCTTGATTAATGAAGACGCCAAACAGAGCGCCGTCGACAGCGGCTTCCCAATCCGCTTCGGCGAAGAAAATGTTGGGGGATTTGCCGCCAAGTTCAAGGGTGACGCGCTTGAGCGTGTCGGCCGCGCTCTTCACTATGAGCTTGCCGACCGCGGCGCTGCCGGTGAACGCGACTTTATCGACGCCCGGATGGGCGACGAGCGCCGCGCCTGCCGTTTCGCCGAACCCGTTGACAATGTTCACGACACCGGGCGGCAGGCCGACCTCCTCGAACCAATTGGCAAATTCAAGAGCGGTGAGCGGAGTCTGTTCTGCGGGTTTGAGAATGCATGTGCAGCCAGCAGCAATCGCGGGCGCGAGCTTCCACGCGGCCATCAGCAGCGGGTAATTCCACGGAATAATTTGCGCGGCGACACCAACCGGTTCGCGCAGCGTAAAGCTCAGTGCGTTTGCGGGAACGGGATTGACGTGTCCCACCACCTTCGTTGCGAGGCCGCCGTAATACTCAAAGCATGTTGCGACGTCGGCGATGTCATATTCTGCCTCGACGATGGGCTTCCCGGTGTTGCGGCATTCAATGTCGGCAAGGCGAGCGGTATTTTGGCGAATTTTGTCCGCCAGCTTGAAGAGAATGCGGCCGCGGTCTTGCGCGGTGGTCACCCGCCAAGGTCCATTGTCGAAAGCCTCGCGCGCGGCTTTGACGGTAGCATCCACGTCGGCGGCACTCGCTGCGGCAGCGTGCGCGATGACTTCTTCGGTCGAGGGATCGTATACAGGGAACGTCTCACCCGATGCGGCGGCGACCCATTGGCCGTTCACGTAATTCTTGAAAGTCTTCACGTCCGTTCTCACACCGCCCGACATGTCTTCCTCCACTTCGTTTGTTGCGTGCCCCAAAACGGGTACGGCGTGCCGTGCCCCTACACGACCATCGTCACGCTGCTGGGGCGACCGTTTCCAGTTTGCGGGCCGCTTTTCGACGGCCGTATGCAAAAAAGAAAAATGCGGCGAGCCCGATGAACAGCAGCGTGCCTCCGAACATCCATACTTCGTACGACATGATCGAGGTGATTTGTTGCGCCGGAAAAAACGCCAGCGCGATGCCGAGGCTCGTGGTCACCAGTCCGCTGGCTCCCGCAAAGAAGAGCGTCGGTTTGCTGTAGCGGCCTTTGATGAAAGAATCATCGGCGGCGATTTTTAACAGGGCGCCGAACATATAAAGGAAGGGCACCAGTTGCAACACTACCGCCAGCGACAACAATTTTTGAAATGTCTCCTGTACGCCGGCACCGGTAAACGAAAAATTTATGATGACTAAAATCAGCGACACCGTTGCGTGCACGATCAGCGCTGCATAAGGCGTCGCATATTTTGGATGCACTTTGCCAAGCCACGAGGGCATGTAGGAATCCAGGCCGGCAACGAATGGGATGCGTGCCGAGCCCGCCAGCCACGCCGAGCCAATTCCGGCGATGGAAATACTCAGCATGAATGCAAACGGAGCGACAATCCACCCAGCATTGACTTTCGCCGCCATGTGGCTCACCGCCTGCACGATGCCCTGCAAAACGCTGATGTCCTGCTTGCTGACGGCAATCAGCAGGGTCAGCGTCGCACCGATGTACAAAGCGCCGGACAAAACGCCGCCCCAGGCTACCGCTCCGGGCATGATGCGCTGCGGATTTTCGATTTCGTCGCCCATGATGGACGCAAGCTCCAGCCCGACGAGGCCGAAGCAGATGACTCCGAAGGAATTGAGCACGAACCGCGGATTTGCCGGAATCTGAAAATCCGCCCAGGTTACCGTCGTGCCGAACCGCAGCCACACGATTGCTCCCAATCCGATCAGGACCGCCGCCGCAATCCCGGTTCCGATGGCGCCGATATTGTTGATCCACTTTCCTACGCCGAGACCTACGACGTTGAGCACCACCAGAATCGTCAGAAGAACTAGGGATACGCTCAACGTGAAAGCCTTGTTGTCGGCCAGGGATTGGTGGCCGCCGCCCAGCGCGAACACGAAGACGCCCACGAAGTACAGCATGATCGTAGGGACGTACATCATGTTGTTGGTCCAGTAGCACCAGCCAGAAAGAAAACCATGAAAATCGCCGAAGACTTCCTTGGCCCACAGATAGACGCCGCCTTCGCCGGGATAACGGTGAGCTAACTCGATTACGGCGATTCCTTGGGGCCAAAAGAAGAGGATTAGGCTGATGATCCAGAGCCAGATGGTTACGCCGCCGTTGGCGGCGATCGATGGGACGACGTTCAGGTTGAAGACTGCTACTACGAAGAGGAGAACGAGGTCCCAACGGCCCAGGACGCGGCGCAAGTGCGGTTTTTCTTGCGCCACATCCATCGCCGCACTGGGCAAACTGATGACCTCGTTCTGCAACGGTTTCTCCTGCGACCCACTCATTGCATGCTCGGCGCGGCGCTGTCTCGAAAAGCCGCAGGGCTGCGCGGACTCCGCCCTGCGCTATAGGTGTGCACCGGGCGATTCGCTTAGTGGCCGGCGCTGCCGACCATGGCGGCTCCTCGTTCCGATTGCGCTTTCGCTAAGGCTGGGGCGATTTCTTCGAATACCGCGAGGTGCTTGTTAATATCGGCTTCGGTGTGCTGGACGGAGATGGTCCATTGCTCATCCCACCAGTAGGGCTGCGCGAGGACGCCGCGGTTGACCATGGCGAACCAATAGTGCCGCCACAGATCGACGTCGATGGTGGTCCAGTCGCGATAGTTCTGGATTTCCTTGGGATAAAGCATCAGCGCGCCGTTTACGCCGGCGCTCGCTACGTACGCCTGTAACCCAACCTTCGCGACGATCTTGCGGTAGCCCTCGGTGAGTTGCTTGCTGAGCTTATCGGTGTGCGCATAGTTTTCGCGGGTGAGCACTTCGCGGAACGTCGCGAGGCCCGCGGCCATGGCTACGCGATTCGTGTTGTACGTGCCGCCATGGAACACTTTGTGCTGCGCGATCAGGTCCATCACCGTACGGCTCGATCCGAACGCCGCGAGTGACAACCCGCCACCAATCGATTTGGCCAAGCAGATCATATCGGGCTTCACGCCGAAGTATTCGCTCGCGCCGCCCCAGCCAAGTTTTGCGCCGGTCTTCACTTCATCGAAAATGAGCAGTGCGCCGTTCTTCGTGCAGATGTCCCGCAACCCCTGCAAGAAACCAGGTTGCGGCATGCACAGCCCGACGTTCATCAGAATTGGCTCGAGGATGATAGCGGCGATCTGGCCGGGATTTTCGCGGAAGCGCCGCGCGACGCTGCCGAGATTGTTGAAACTGGCGACAACTACGTTGGCCAGAGCAGATTTAGGGATGCCACCACCACCCGGCACCGAATTGGGCGCGTCGATATCGCCATAGTCCTCAGCCTTAGGCTTGACGCTAACTAGCGCCGTATCGTGCAGTCCGTGATACGAGCCTTCAAACTTTAGAATCTTGTCGCGACCGGTAGCAGCGCGTGCGATACGGCAAGCATGCATAGTCGCCTCCGTGCCGCTAGAACCGAAACGGACCATCTCCACCGGGTAGCGCTTGCAGATTTCCTCGGCAAGTTCCCATTCCTGATCGTGCGGCATGCCGAAGGTGGTGCCTTCGTGCAGCTTCTGCTCGATCGCCTTCACCACCGCGGGATGGCAATGCCCGGCCATCAACGCGCCAAAGCAAAGGTTGTGATCGATATATTCATTGCCATCGACGTCGTGAATCCGGCTGCCCTTCCCGTCTTTTACGAAAATGGGATAAGGCTCGTAATGGCGATAGTTGCTGGCCACCCCCAGGGGAATGCGTTGCAAAGCGCGTTTGTGTGCTTCCGCCGACTTGGGCGTCCTCTTCTCGTATGTGGCGATTTCTTTTTGTAGAGCGTCGTACATGTGAGCCTTCCGTGCTTGCAGGCCTGTTCCCTGCGGTCAGTATCTTTCTCGAACTGTGTTCTCGTGCGAAGGCGCGGCCCAGGCGGGCCGCGCCTTCCCCTATTGTCGCTTACTCTATCGATCGTTAGAACCTGAATTTCAGCGAGAACTGGACCAACCGCGGGTCATGAACGTGCTGCACTTGTCCAAAGGTGCTACCGGTATTCGTTACGTTGCCGTCCACGCTGTAGAACTGGGCGTGATTCCAGACGTTGAAGATGTCGCCGCGGAATTCCATATTCCACCTTTCGCCGAAGCGCGTTTCCTTCATGAAACTCATGTCCCAGTTGTTGATGCCGGGGCCGCAGCAGATGGAGCGTGGGGCATTGCCTATGGTGCCCTTCATCACGGTGGAGTTGGTGAACAGCGCCGGATCAAACACGAAGCCGTTGTTCTTGCGAATGTCCTGCGTGTGAAACGGAGCGGTCAGGTTTGGTTCACCAGGAGTTTCGAAGAGAAAAGTGGAATCCAGCTCCTCGATATCATCCGAAGAGGTTATGCGGATCGGGAAGCCGCTCTGGAAGGACACGATACCCGAGAGTTCCCAGCCGTCCAGGAGTTTGCCTTTAAAGCCGTCGAACCTCGGAACCGGGAGGTCCCAAACATAGTTGAATACGAAACGATGGCGCGCATCGTAGGCCGAGAGGCCGTAGGTAGCGTTGAAGTTGAGCGGATTCAGAGCGCTCTCGAAACTGGAGGCATTGTCCATGGTTTTGCTAAATGTGTAGGAGCCCTGAAACTGCAGCCCCTTGGAAAAGTTTTTCTGGACCAAGACCTGCAATGAATTGTAGTTCGACTTGGCGACGGTGTTTTCCGAGAAGATACCCGAAAACACCGGCGTTCCGTCGGATGGGCAGCCCACCCCGGTCAAGGGCTGGCAAAGCGGCGAGGAAAATGGGCGCAAGCCAACCAGAGTAATCGGATTCGCCAGGACGCCGGCAGGCACGTTCAATCCGCCACTTCCGGCATTGTAGGGCAGAGTAAAGCCTCCCGCCGGAATTACCGAGCCCGCAGGAATGGTGTAAGCGGAGTCTTCGCCGAACGGGCCGCAGGTGTTGGGGCCCAGAATGGTGTTGAGTTGATTGCAGGTGGTGGGATTGCCGACGTTGAGTTCATAGCTTGCCAGCAGGCGATGCCCTTGTGATCCCACATAACCGATTTGAAAGAGGATATCTTCGCGCAGCTGACGCTTTATCGTTAGATTGTACTGGTCGGAATACTGCAGGCGTACATTGGCCGGGAACTGACCGAAGAAGGTCATCGGCCGAAACCGCGCCCAATCGACCGGTTGCCCGCGCGGCGGATTCAAGATGCCATTGAAAGGATTCGGGAATACAGTGCCGCGTTGGTTGACATAGGGTGTCTGCAAGAGCGGAATCGAGATGAAATTGCTGCCGCCGAAGGGAGGCTCAGCGCTGAACTGCTCGAGAACAAGCTGCTCGATCGGGTTATAGAAAATGCCATAACCCATGCTGACGCTGGTTTTGCCAGGGCCGCCAGCCAAGGCCCTCAACAGTCCATCTTTCCAGTTTGGGCTCCAGTTGAGGCCCAATCGCGGCGCAAAGCCCTTGTAATAAGTGTTGGTCAAAGCGTTGGGTACGCCTCTATCGCCGGGAAAGACCAGACCGACCGGGGTGACACCGGCGGTGTTGCAATCGGTGACGCTGCCTGCCACGTAAAGCGGGCTGGTTGCCGGTAGAGTGCAAGGATAAATGGTGGAGGCTTCGCCGGCGCGGAAGGTCTGCACTTTCTTGCCAATATCTGTGAGCGGCGTATTCATTTCCCAGCGCAACCCGTAGTTGAGGGTCAGGTTGGGCTTGATCTTCCAGCTGTCCTGGGCGAACAGGTACAGTGATGTGCTGCGCACCAACTCATGCTGCGCCGAGCCCTGAAAGTAGCTGTTGCCTAATCCAAGGAAGAAGTTGGGATAGGCATCCGAGAAACCCAAATCGTTGCCGCCGGGAGCCGAGGGGGAAGATAAGAATGACATATCGCCATTGACGTCGAAAAATAGCAACTGATCGAACCGTTGGAAACGTAGGTCGCCCCCAAACTTCAGGCTGTGCGTGCCGATGATCTTGCTGTAGTTATCGCTGAACTGAAAGGTGTTGCCGGTCTGCGGCAACTGACCGTTGAAGTTGTTGCCAATGGAAAAGCCGCCGCCGACGGAGACAAAAGGCACCCCTTCCTTGGTAGGGCCGAGGCCGGAATGAATGCCAAAATCCGGACTGGTGCCCAGAGCGGTTCCACCGTCGGTCACCAGAGGGGTGTCCGCGGTTCCCGTAAAGCAGAATGCCGCCGCAGCGGCTCCGCAGGAACTCTGAATCGCGTTCGTCTTTGTTGGGGTATCAAACTTCATCTGGCCTTCGCGGAAATAGCTGAAGCGTGCTTCGTTGACGGAGGTCGAGCCGATCGTCGATGTATGCGTCACGTTAATCTGCTGCGTGCGCGTCGCGTAGACGCCGGGGAAATTGCCGGTGGTGGCTCCGGAGGCCTGGAATTTCGCGAAAGGATCGAGAAGATTGTCGTCGTCGAAATAGTAGTAGATCGCGGTTTTCTGATTGTTGTTAAAGGAATGATCGACGCGAACCTGGAATTGGTCGCCGCGATCGGTTTTGTTCGGAGTCACTTGAACGTTGCCTGCCCCGCCGGCGCCGGGGACATACTGCAGCAAGCTGACCGCGACGGGATCGAAACATTGGGTGGGAATCTGGAAGTTGGGAAAAATCGTACTGTAAAGCTGCGAACCGCCGCCAGCCGCGACGGAGGCGACCGCAGCGCTTGCCGGCGCGCTCAGACTGGTGCCGCAGCGGGTTTGCAGGATGTTGGCGACCGTGGCGTCGCTCAACGATCCGGCGAAGCCCGGGACACCGGTAGGATCCACAACACCGTTCGCGAGTCCTGCTGCCGAAAAATCACCGCTGGTTACTTCCGCCGCGGTGGGAACGCTGATCGGTTGCGAGACGATGCCTTGAACGACGCGGCGGCCTTCGTACGAGCCGAAGAAGAAGGTCTTGTCTTTCCTGATGGGACCCCCGATGGTGCCGCCAAATTGGTTCTGCCGGAATTCGGGCTTCGGAGCTGCGAAAAACGTAAATGGATGAGCATTCAGGACGTCATTGCGGAAGAACTCGTAAAAGCTGCCATGTATTTGATTGGTGCCGGATTTGGTTACGACGTTGACGACGGCGCCGGAGTTGCGGCCGTATTCGGCGTCAAAGGAATTGGTGATTACGCGAAACTCTTCGATGCTGTCCGGCGAAGGCTGAATGGCAGGCAAATTGGCGAAGAGGTCGTTTCCGTCGCCTCCGTTCACGGAGTAATTGTTGGCGCGGCCGCGGCCGCCGTTCACGGTCACGACGCCGGGTTTGTCGGAGCCGTAAAAAGTGTCGTTGCCCAGCTGGGATTGCACGCCCGGTTGCAACTGCAACAGTTGATACACGTCGCGCTGGTTCAGGGGCAGTTGCGTTGAAGCGCGCTCGTTCACGACCGCGCCCAACTGCGTGGAGGTAGTGTCAACAACAGGCGGAGCACCCGTCACTTCGACGATCTCGGCGGACGCGCCGATCTGCAGCGGGATGTCCAAGCTGAGGACTTCATTCAGGTTGACGGCAACGCCTTTGCGCACGTATTTCTTGAAGCCTGGTTGGGTGACGTCGATCTCGTACGAACCGACGGGCACTTCGATGAACAGGTACTCGCCGTTGCCGCCGGACTCGCTGTCGCGCGTGACGTTGGTGGCTTCGTTAACCAGCGTCACCTTGGCCCCAGCCACGGCGCCGCCGCTTTGATCGGTAATCGTGCCGCGAATTCGGCCGCCGGTGCTCTGCGCGCCGGCAAATGGCGCGGCAACCAGCATCGCGAATACGGGAATCGCAATCGCAAGAAACGATGGACTACGGAATGACAGCGTGCGCCCGCTACAAACGTCTGCCCTCATGAACTCACCCCTTATTACGAGAAACGAACCTTATAATCCCACTTCTTCGAGGTTGCCGTGCCCTTGAAACCTTACTATAATCCCGCAAACTTAGGAGATAGCCGGTACCAGTGTCAAGCGGAAAGAATTTATCCACCAAATCGCGCACGCAATTCCACGGACGCATGCTGCGTATTAGTGAGGCTGCGCGGCGCGTCGGGATCTCCTCGTCCGCCCTGCGTGCGTGGGAAGTTCTTGGACTGGTCACCCCGCGGCGCACGCAAAGCCGCTACCGGCTTTATACCGAGGCGGACGTGCGGCTCTTGCAGCGGGCCATGTTCCTTCGGCGCGCGCGAGGCTTGAATCCCGCCGCGATCGCTCTCGTGTTGAAGCGCCAGGGGATCGTTTCCGCGCCGGCGGAAAGCGCGGCGGCGCTGCCGGGACAGCGCTTTCGGCGTTTGCGAACGCGGCGCGGCCTTTCCCTGGCGCAGGTGGCGCGTGCTACCGGGGTTTCGATCGGCTTTCTCAGCGCGCTGGAGCGCGGCCAGATGCGCTCGTCCGTGGCCACCTTGCAGCGTATCGCCCGCTACTACCGCACAAATATTCTCTCGTTGTTTGAGACTGCGCGCGAAAATCCGCGCATGGTGCGCCCGGCGCAACGAAAAATTCTCGAGACCACTGCCGGCGTGCGTATGGAATTGCTCGCCTGGGGAAATACCGCCATGGAGCCTCATCTCTTCCGCGTGAAACCCAATGGCGGCAGCGGAGAGTCCTACGCGCACGAAGGCGAGGAATTCCTTCACATTTTGCGCGGCGAATTCGAGATCTGGCTCAGCGACAAAGAGCACTATCGTTTAAAAACGGGCGATAGCCTGTATTTTGAGAGCTCCACGCCGCATCGCTGGAGAAATCCTGGGCGGAAAGAGACGTGGCTGCTGTGGATCAACACGCCGCCGACCTTTTAGAACCAGAGCCCGTGGGGCAGAACAGTTGTCTGCCAATTTCTTTCTTGGGGTATTCATGAAAATTCGCCTGGTATTCTGTCTTCTGCTTGGGGCCGGCACTCTGGCTTTAGCCGGAGCGCGATCAGCGGAAAGATCCGCTGATGCACCGACGGACACCATCATCGTGCACGGCAAGGTTTACACGATGAACGCCAAGCAGCCGTGGGCACAGGCCGTGGCTATTCGTGACGGGAGGATCATCGCCGTCGGAGACGACGCCGAGATCCAGAAGCTAAGTCACGCCGGAACGCAGGCAATCGATGCAGGCGGGCGGCTGGTTCTTCCCGGTTTTGTCGATTGCCACATTCATTTCCTGGATGGAGCGCTCAGTTTGGGACGCGCGAACTTGGAGGGAGCGAAAGATCCCGCCGGCATCCAACAAAAATTGCGCCAATACGCCGCCCAACATCCGGGAACGGATTGGATTCGCGGGCGCGGCTGGGATTACGCGATGTTTGGCGCCGAAGCGCTGCCGCACAAGAGATATTTGGACTCACTTTTTCCAGACCGTCCGGTTTTCCTGGAAGGCTACGACGGGCACACCTATTGGGCGAATTCGAAAGCGCTGGCTATGGCGGAGATCACGAAGGCCACTCCCGATCCGCCGAATGGCACGATCGTGCACGACCCAGCAACGGGCGAGCCCACCGGAGCGTTGAAAGAGTCTGCTGCGGACTTGGTCGCCAAGATCCTGCCGAAAACGACTCGCGCCGAGAAGTTGGACGCCCTCCGCGCCGGTATGAAATGGGCGAACGAACATGGACTGACGCGAGTACACAGCGCGGGACAAGATTTCGAAGATCTTGCGCTGTTCGACGAACTGCGCCGCCGTGGAGAGCAAACCCTGCGGTTCTACATCGCCTATTTTTTGAATCCGCCGGAACTCCGCGCCAGGGATATCGCAGCGATCGAGACTGCGCATAACAAATATCACGATGAGTGGATCGACACCGACGCGGTGAAGATGATGATCGATGGAGTCATCGAGTCGCATACTGCCGCGATGCTCGACCCGTACACCGACGATCCTTCGACCAAGGGCAAGTTGTTCTGGGATCCAAAGAAGTATGATGCCGCTGTCGTGGAGCTCGATAAGCGCGGACTCCAACTTTTCACGCATGCTATCGGGGATTATGGCGTGCGGACGGCGCTGGACGCGTACGAGAACGCGGAACGCGTGAACCACACAGAAGATCGCCGCCCGCGGATCGAACATATTGAGACCATCACGTCGCGGGACATTCCACGATTTGGGCAACTGGGGGTGATTGCCAGCATGCAGCCACTCCACTCTTATCCGAATGTCGACACGCTGAATGTGTGGGCACGAAACATTGGTCCGGACCGAGCCGGGCGGGCCTGGGTGTGGAAGAGCATTGCGAAGGATGGAGGGCATTTGGCATTTGGAAGTGACTGGCCGGTGGTCACGCTGAATCCCTGGGAAGGTGTGCAGACCGCGGTAACGCGACAAACGACCGAAGGCCAACCGGAAGCCGGCTTCGTGCCGGAACAGCGGCTCTCCGTCGCCGAAGCAATTGCCGGTTACACACTGGGAGCTGCGTACGCGGGGAGGCTGGAGAAGAGCGAGGGCTCAATCGAGGCCGGTAAACGCGCCGATTTGATTATCCTTTCGCAGAATGTATTGGATGTCGATGTGCATCGGCTTGCTGAAACGAAGATCGTGACGACGATGGTCGGCGGGCGTGTGGTATACCGAGGCGACGCAAAATAGGTGTCGGGGGAACAAGGATGCAACGATGGTTAGGATTCGCGGCGGCCCTTGTACTAGGGCTTTCAGGCGCCGGCTGCGGGCCGAAACAAGACACGCTGAGCTTGCTGGTGTGGGAAGGTTATGCCGATCCGTCGTTCCTGCACGCTTTTGAAGACGCGCATCATTGCAAGGTCGTCGCGTCGTACATGGGATCGAGCGATGAGCTTGTAGCTAAACTGCGCGGGGGCAGCGCGGCGAATTACGACGTGATTTCCCCGTCGAGCGACGTGGCTACATCGATTGTTCACGCAGGGCTTGCGGCGCCGCTCGACTTGTCAAAGATTCCTTCCTACGCTCAACTCTCCACGAAGCTGCGCGATTCTCCGTTGGTCAAAGCCAACGGCCAAACTTACGGCGTGCCGTTCGTGTGGGGACCAAACCCGCTGCTGTACGACACTACGGCCTTCGCGGCGCCGCCGGACTCGTGGAGCGTCCTCTGGGATGCGAAATACAAAGGGAAGATTTCCCTCTGGGATGAGCTCTCCAGTATCTACATGGCTGCGCAAGTTCTCGGCTACGACAAGCCCGACCCGAGTCAGCTTTACAACCTGAGCGACACGCAACTGGAAGCGGTAAAGAAAAAACTAATCGACCTCAAGCCCAACATTCGAAAGTATTGGTCGACCGGCGGCGAGTTGACCAACCTTTTTCAAAATCATGAAGTCATCGCCGCCATGGGATGGCCGCTAATGACCAATCAGCTCCGAAAGCTCAACTTCCCGATCGGCGAAACCATCCCGAAAGAAAACACCACTGGATGGATCGATCACTTGATGATCACCGCCGCGAGCGCGCACAAGGAACTCGCACAAGCATTTCTCGAATATATGGTCGAGCCGCAAACTCAGAAGCTGGTCACCGACGTGACCCACTACACGCCCGCCAATCCGGCTACGGCCCAGATTCTTAGCGCCGACGAAAAGAAAACTCTCCACCTGGACAACCCCGACGAGTACATGAAGCGAATTTATTTCTGGCAGGATGTCCCGCGCCGCCCGAAATACACGGAGATTTGGAACGAGGTGAAGAACGCGCAGTGACCTCGCCTGCCGCCATTTCGCCGCGGGAACCCGCGCTCGCCGGAAAGACCCTGCTCGAAGTGCGCGAAGTCTCCAAGCGCTTTGGCGCCACCGAAGTCTTGAAGAGCCTCACTCTAGACATCGCCGCAGGAGAATTCCTCACGCTGCTCGGCGAAAGCGGCTCGGGCAAAACGACGCTGTTGCGCCTGATTGCCGGCTTCGAACAGCCTTCCTGCGGCGAAATCTGGATGGACGGCGAGCGCTTGGACGCCGTGCCCGCGCACCAACGCCGCGTCAACACCGTCTTCCAGCAATACGCGTTGTTTCCTCATCTCAGCGTGCGCGACAACGTCGCGTACGGTCTCCGCGTAAAGAAGAACACGCCGAAGGATGAAATCGGTGGCCGCGTTGACGAAGCGCTGCAAATGGTGAAAATGCAAACCTTTGCCGACGCTCGCCCTGGCAGACTGAGCGGCGGCCAGCAGCAACGCGTAGCACTGGCTCGCGCGCTCGTAAATCGTCCGCAATTGCTGCTCCTGGACGAGCCGCTCTCCGCGCTCGATGCAAATCTCCGCAAGCAGATGCAGAGCGAGTTGAAGTCGCTCCAACGCGAAGTCGGCATCACTTTCCTTTTTGTCACCCACGACCAGGAAGAAGCGATGGCGCTTTCCGATCGCATCGCGCTACTTCGCAACGGTGCGCTGGAGCAAGTCGCCGCGCCACGCGAAATCTACGCCCGCCCGGCGACTGCTTACGCAGCACAATTCATCGGCCAAACCAATCTGCTCCGCGGAACGATTAGCAATCGCTCCGTCAATTGCGGCGCGCTCTCCTGGCGAACTTCCGCCGCCGACGGCGAGGTACTCTACTCCCTGCGTCCAGAAGCCATCCAGTTGGTCACCGACAGTTCCTCCCTCGCGGACCCAGTGCGTTTTCGCGGCGCCATTCGCCAGCAAATCTACGCAGGCGCCACCGAACTGCTCGAAATCGGTTGCGGTGGCGACCAAATATTGCGCGCCAGGATTCCTGCGCACGGACCAGTCTCCGGCGAACACGAATTCGCATTCGCAGCCGAAGACGCGATTCGCGTGGGCCAATAGACGGCCTGCAACAATCTTGGAGGAGCCAGGATGATTCTCGACGTTCAGCGCGATCGCAGCATCTTAAGCATCGGGATTTGCCGTCACTGACACCGCGCCAATTGCAGCCACCATGTACTCGCGCGCTTACAAGTCGATCGTTTCTCTTCCTCCGCTACTCTGGGTAGGACTCTTCCTGCTTCTACCCTACGCCCTGATGTTCGCCCACAGCTTCTGGCTTGTGCGCGATGGCTTCCTCGTCCACCAGTGGAATCTTCAGAACTATCACAAGCTCTTCACCAATCCCCTTTACGTCGAAGTCCTTCTGCGCACGATGCGCATCGCGGGCTCGGTAACATTACTTTCGCTGATCTTTGGCTATCCTCTCGCCTACTACCTGTCTTTCCATGCCGGCCCTCGCAAAGAACTTCTCTATCAGCTCGTCATCGTGCCGCTCTGGATCAGCTATCTGGTTCGCGGCTATGCCTGGAAGACAATTCTTGGCAGCGACGGCGTGCTCAACGGTTTTCTGCAATATCTGCATCTGACGCACGCCCCAGTCAGCTTCCTTCTCTACAGCCCCTTCGCCGTCGTTCTGATGCTCACGCACATCTACACGCCGTTCGTCTTTCTACCGATCTACGCCGCACTCGAGCACATCCCACGCCCCCTCGTGGAAGCTTCGCAAGATCTTGGCGCCAGCCAGCGCGCCACGTTTCTGCGCGTGATTCTTCCTCTCTCGATGCCAGGCTTGCTAGCCGGCGCCACGTTCGCTTTCGTCTTGTCTCTCGGCGACTTTCTCGCACCGTTACTCGTCGGCGGCCCTTCGGGCACGATGATCGCCAACATTGTGCAAAGCCTTTTCGGCGCCGCCTACGATTGGCCGCTGGGCGCTGCCGTCTCCGTCTGCATTCTACTGATCACCGTGACCCTGCTCTTTCTTACCGAGCGGGTTGAGAAATGCTGGTCCTTCAAATGACCTCCGTGAAGCTCACCCGCCGCGCCCCGCTCCTCGCCACCTACGCCGCACTCGTATTTGCATTCATCTATCTGCCAATCGTCGTACTCATCGCCTATTCCTTCAATCGTGACGGCGTCGGCGGCTTCCCCCCACGCCATTTCACCCTCGACTGGTATCGCCAACTCTTCGCCGACAGCGCTATCTGGGACGCCGTGCTGAACAGCCTGATCGTGGCCTCAGCCAGCGTCGTCCTTGCGCTAACGCTTGGCTTCCTCGCCGCACTGGCGCTGGACCGCGTCGACTTCCCCGGCAAAGCCCTCTTCCGCCGCTTCGTACTCCTCCCGCTGATCCTCCCCGGAATCATCACCGGACTCTCTCTCCTCATGTTCGCCGTGTTCGTCGGCCTGCCGCTGAGCCTGCTCACCGTCTTTCTCGGTCACGGCACCGCTCTGATCTCCGTGGCCACCACGGAACTCTTCGCCGGCCTCCAAAAAATGGACCGCACGCAAGAAGAAGCCTCCCTCGATCTCGGCGCCACCCCATGGCAAACTTTTTGGCGCATCACGCTCCCCAATCTCAAGCTCTCGCTCATCGCCGCCGGCCTGCTGATCTTCACCCTATCCATGGACGAAATTGCCGTGACCTTCTTTCTGATCGGCCGCGACAATACTCTCCCTCTCGAAATTTGGGGACGCCTGCGCCGCGGCATCACTCCCGAAATCAACGCGATCTCCACGCTCATCTTCGCGGTTTCCGTAGCGCTGATCGTCATCTGGTACCGCGTCCGCACCCGCGGCCTGGGCGCCCAACCACAAGATCTTCTCGAACGACCTTAGGAGCCTATGACTAATTCACGCCGCGATTTCATCAAGTTCGTGGTGGTTGGTTCGGTCGCTGCCGGCTGCCCCATCGATTCCACTCTCGTCGCAACGTCGCAACCGCCACCGCCCAGCGCTCCTCTCGTTCACGGCGAACATTTCGAAATCTGTCACCAGATCCGCGACGGCCATGCGTTCGACCGTCCCGGCGCCACGCGCAAAGCCGACATCGTCATCATTGGCGGAGGCGTTGCCGGCCTCTCCGCCGCCTATTTCATGCGTGGGAAGGATTTTCTTCTTCTCGAAAAAGAGGATCACTTCGGCGGCAATGCATACCAAGAGGAATACGACGCTCAGCCTTTCGCCACCGGTTCCGCATACGCCTACAAGGGCGACGAAGGCGATCAGCTCGCCGCCGAAATCGGACTCAAGCTGCTGCCGGTAGATAACTCCGATCCCACCATCGTGAACAAAACCTTCGTGCCGGATACCTGGAAGAACGGAATTGATGAGCTTCCGTATCCCAAGGAGGTGCGCGCCAGCTTCCGAAAATTTCGCGACGATATGATGAAGATCAACCTACGCGAGCGGATGATGGAACTCGACGCCAACCCATTGACAAAATACACGGCCGCCTATGCGCCCGAAGTTCAGCAATGGTGGGATGGTTACAGCGCTTCGAATTGGGGAGCAGTGTGCGAAGACAGTTCGGCGCTTTTGGGCATAGGGGCAATGCAAGACCTCGCCTCCGGCGGCGACGCCAAGCGCGTGATCTTGCCCGGCGGTCTCGGCTGCATCACGCACAAACTGGTCCAAGTCCTCCAGCCACAATATAAGGACCGCACGCTCGGCGACGCCACTGTCGTAGCCGTCGTGCCGGACAAGGATGTTGTCCGAATTACCTACTTCCACGAAGGAAGGCTCACCACCGTCGCCGCCAAAGCCGTCCTGATGTGCACGCCGAAACACATCACCTCTCGCCTGGTGTTGAACCTGCCCAGCGATCAGAAAACCGCCATGCGCCGCACGCGTTTCGCTCCTTATCCGGTCGTCAACGTCATCTTCGACAAGCCGGTCTACAATCGAGGCTACGATACCTGGTGCCCCGGCAATTCCTTCACCGACTTCATCGTCGCCGATTGGACCGTCCGCAATCAGCCCGGCTACAAACAAAAAAACAACATCCTTTCGTTCTACACGCCCCTCCCGGAGAACCAGCGCGCAACTCTGCTTGACGAAACCGAGTGTAAAGCTCTAGCCGCCCGCGTTCTCGCCGATTTTCAAAAACTCATGCCTGAGTTCAACGTCGATCCCATCGAGGTCCGCATCTACCGCCGCGGCCACCCGATGTTCATGGGCACACCGGGGCAATACACCATAAATCGCGTCGCTGCCGCTCATCCCATGGAGCGCATCTTTTTCGGCAATGCCGATTCCGGCGGCCCCGAATCCCTCACCAGCGAAGCCGTCCGCCTTTCGCGTGTGGGCGTCGAGTGGGTGGACCGAGTGCTAGCCGGCAAACCCGGCGCCCGAGAATTGGTAGAGAAAGCTCTGACACCTATAGCTGATTAATCCCGACCGTAGCTAGTCGGATCGTTGTAGGGGCGGGGCTTGTTTATCCTGAGCTTTGAAGGGCTCCGCCCGGCCGAAGGGCAAAAGAGAGCGACAACAAGTCAAGCTTCCGCGAGCAAGTACTAGAACGACCCCTTTACAGTTTCGCTCCCAAACCATCCGACAATCCGCCACCTCTACCCCCCAAATCTCGTGTTCAGTCATAATGGGTGCCCAATTTTCGTAACTCGTGCATGTGACGGTATTCCTGGAGGCGACATGCCCGGTGGGCTGGACGATTTTCAGAAGTTTCGCGCCGATCTGAACGAGGAAATCCTCGGCTGCGGCCACTGGGTATGAAGCGGTTTTTCACCTTGGATCACCAGGCCTACGAGCCGGGCCCGCTGGGTACCAAGACGAAAGAGCTATTGGGCCTAGTGGCCTCAGCGGTGCTACGCTGCGATGACTGCATGACTTATCACCTGGTGCGCTGTGGCGAAGAAGGCTGGAACCGCGACGAAGTCATTGATGCCCTGAACGTGGCCTTGATCGTCGGCGGCTCGATCACCATTCCGCATGTCCGCCGCGCCTTTGCCGCATGCGCGAAATCGATGGCTTGGCGGCGTAAACTTTTACTGTATCTTTTTCGGATTGTGTAGAATCTACTGCAACAGATAGAAAGACTGATCGTTCCATGGACAGTACGGCTACCCCCGCGGACTCACAAACTGAAAATGTCGGTGCGCGCCTGCAGAAGCTAGCCATCGGCGCCCTCTTTGCGGCCGTTCTGCTCGTCCCCAAAGTGCTGAACCTGCGCCGCGACGAGCGCTCATGGACGGCTTTCCGCGTTTTGTTGGGCTTCGCGGGAGCCGCTCTGGTCATCCTGCCCCTCGCCTTTTGGAACAGTTGGCTCGCCGCCATCGCAGGCCTCGCGCTGTTTCTCACGGCCGCATTACTCCCCCCGGCTACGTTGGCCGGCACGGTGGACGACAAAGCCCGCGAGCTGGGCGCGCTTGTAGTCGTAAATGGCGGGAAATACCGGGGCGCGCAAGGTTTCGGCGCAACTGCCGCCGCTCGGCTCTTCGTAAGTTCGGACTATATTGGGGTGTTGGATTCCCGGATGCAGCCGCTTCGCACCATCCCCGTATCCGAAATTTCGTCAGTCCAAGCCGAAGGGGTTGACGGCCAGTGGACTCTGCGTGTTCGGCTTTCCGATCACTCCGAGGAATTTTCCTACACCGGCATTTTCGCCGAGCATTTCGCCCGCGTAGCCGAAAGCACGCTCCGCAGCGTAATACCCTCGACCCTGCCGATTTTACCGCGCGCCCGCGCCGCAGGCGCATAGCCGACGCTTTCGAAACCCCAGCCGATTATCGATTCATCCCCTGACCGGACTGTGCCACAATATAGCCATGGCCAGAGGCTGGGAAAGCAAAGACGTCGAAGCGCAGGTGGAAGCCGTCGAAACGCAAAAGGCCCCGTTGAGCCATGGACAAAAGAGCCCCGAACAGCACTTACGGGAGCAAAGTATCAGTGACCTGCAAATGTCCCGCACCCGCATCACTAACGATCTAGTCTCCGCCACCAACCCCAACCACAGAAAGTCCCTGGAAGCCGCCCTGGCTCACCTAGATAAAAAAATCGCCGACCTGAGCTAGCCATGGCGTACGCGGTAGATCTTCCTCCCTTCCTCCTTTGTGATCTCCGTGCTCTGCTCTCTGCGAACTCTGTGTTAAATTCCTTCTTTTTCTTTCAACCTTCAACTGTCGATTATCAACTCTCTATCGAACAAAATCCCCCGCAAGCCCCCAAAAATCATTCACGTAATAATGTGAAAGCACGTTCCCAAACAAATAGCAAATTCCCTGACAAGGCGGAATATCTCCATATCTCTTCTTCCCAGCCGCAAAAATCTTCCGCAACGATCCGTCCAGCAGCAAATTCCCCGCGACCATCCGCAACGGCTCACACGGATAAAACACATCCCCATTCGGATAAACCCGCGGAAACATCGTCGGAAAGCACTCAAACTCTCGAAATCTCAAAAGTGTCTCGATCGTCCGCGCCGTTCCATTAATCGCCTGCTTGTTCTCCCGCCGCCGCGCAATGATCGTATCCACCAGCGCCTGATACCGCGGATTTTTCAGCAGCGCCAGGTTCGGCATCTTCTCCATTTGCGCCGACTGCGCCGCGAACACAAACCCCTGCTCCCCGCACCAATCCAACAGCCGTTCCACTTCGGCGATGTTCCATTCCTCAATCACCGTGCTGATGGTAATTTTTCGCGGGTTCCCGAGCCGCTCTTTCGCAAACTCCAAGTTCTCCATCACTTTCGGCAAAGCGGCAGGCTTTGATAGCGGATTGGTCGGATCCGATCGCAGCGCATCCAGACTCACCACCAGGCCGGTCACCGCATTCAGAATCCGAGGCTTGCGATCCAGCAACGTCCCATTGGTGATCAGCAGCAGCGACCTGAATTTATGCTTGAAGCGCGCGGCCTCGACCAGCTCCTCGATGTCCGCCCGCAAAGTAGGCTCGCCACCGGTGATCACAATCGAGTCACTTTCCTTGCGAATCCGTCCCAGTAAACGCAGCGTCTCCGCCGTGGGCAACTCGTCGCTGAAGACATCGGGTTCCTTCTGCGTGCAGTAGCTGCAAGCGAGGTTGCACTTGTGCGTCACATAAAACGTCACGGCGTACGGCGCCACAACTTTGGTCTGCAACACGTGCCGCCGCCACGCATTCCGGAAATAGAGCTGGAAATTTTTCGCTACGAATGGCGCTTGCCGCACCAGACCCCGGAGTAAGTCCCGTCGCGAAGGCGCTCGCCGGTCCAACGCGCTCACCGGCACAAAATTCGCTTGCTTCTGCACGGTCTCCACCCGAATCAGACTATACGCCGCGTGCCTCACCCGCCATGCCGATATGTTTTGAACGGCTGGATCAGGTTCGTCGCGGTTGTAGCGGCGAGTTTAGCTCGCCATCCAGTTTCATCCGCACCGCGATCATGCCCAAATGCCAACAGTCACAACCCAGAGAGCGAAGTGACTCGGCGCGCCCGGAAGTAGGAGGAACAAGACCAATAAAAGCAAGCCTGGCGAGCTAAACTCGCGGCTACAAGGCCAAATTCATTCGAAGCACCCCACGTCGGGTTCCCGGATGCCTGCGAATCGCCAGATCCAAGGCAAGGTGAACCATTGCGAAGAGGTTCGATCTAGTCCGTGAACACCACTCCAACCGCGCTCTGGCCCTTCTCCGAGCCCGTGTCCACACGCACTACATAGCCGCGCAACCTCATCGCCGCTTGCAAACCATTTGGCCCGGGCGTCTCCATGATCACCTGCAGTTCCGACTGTAGCCGCGGGCTGTGCCGCAGGGAAATCAACGCGCCTTGCAGCGACAAGTCGCTCACGATCGTCTCTTCGTCGAACGGCCGCCCACCCTCGGTTACCCCCGACACACGCGCCCGGAACTGCGCCTCGCGCCGCAGTGCCGTCCGCGTCCCGGGCATATGCGCGTCCACGCGTCCACCGGGAGATCCCAGCGTAATCACCATCCCCTCGCTGGCCGCAAACACCGAATCAAACTCCTCGCGCCCATGCCGCAAAAGCGCGTCCACCATGCGGTCCGTTGAATCCGGATCGTGATGGAACAACACCAGCGTTTTCGCATTCACTTCGCGCGCTACGCGAACACCGTCTTTCCATGATGAATGACCCCACCCGCGCTTTGGCCCAGCGAGTTGCTCCGGCGTGTACTGGGCATCGTTGATGAAGATGTCCGCGCCATGCGCCAATTCCCGCAGACCCTTGTCCAATTCCTTGTTCCCAGGCTCGTTGTCGGTGGCATACACTACCGTGCCTGCAGGCGTTTCGATGCGAAATCCCAGGCAACCTTGCGGATGATTGAGCGCGCGCGTCGTAACTTTATTTTCCCCGATGAAAAATGTGTCGCCGCCAGCCACTTCTTGAAATCTGCGCTTCCCACTCATCGCCGACATATCCACGGGGAAATAGGGCAGCGCCATCTGCGTTTCGAAAACCTGCTTCAAGCTGTCCCGGCCCAGAAACTTCGAACGGAAGCTGTAAAAGTGAAATTCATTCTTTTCCACGTACAGCGGAGCAAAAAAAGGAATGCCCTGGATGTGGTCCCAGTGATAGTGGGTAACAAAAATATGGGTCTCGGGCACGCGTTCGCCGTTCGCGGCCTCGAGCCGGTTGCCCAACATGCGCAGCCCTGTGCCGCAATCCAGAATGATCTGCGTGCCGTCCGGCGCGATCAGTTCAAGGCACGGCGTGTTACCGCCATAGCGCCACGTCGCCGGGTCCACGGTAGGAGTCGCCCCGCGCACGCCCCAGAAACTCAATTTTGCGATGGGGACACTCATGGTTCAGTCTTGGACATTGCGCGCAGTATACTCCCGCACGTGTTCTCCCGACACATGTAACCCGAGGAACGATAAGCCCTTAATTGATGTTGGCAGTCACCTGCTGAACGGTCAATGAAATCGCAGCGGCGACGTGTCAAGATCTTCACTAAGAGCGCAAGTAGACTTCGCGGCGGCGATGCGCGGCGGTAGAATATAGATCACCGTGATGCATCCACACGCGCACGATCACACTCACGACTGCCTTCCCGGTGAAAGCTCCAAGACGAGCGCCGCACATCCCGATCGCAGCCATAGTCACGAGCACAGTCACGCTCCGGGCCACAGTCACGGGCAGGGCCATCACGGCCACGCGCATCCGACGTTGCGCCCCGCCGTCCTCGGCTGGGCCATGGTCGCCACACTGGGTTTGGTCGCGGCTGAAATCGTGGGCGGTCTCCTCGGCCACTCGGTGGCCCTGCTCAATGACGCGGTCCACAATCTTTCCGACGTCCCCGCTCTTGGCATCTCGTGGCTGGCGATGCGCTGGGCCGAGCGTCCTGCGGACTCCGAGAAAACTTATGGCTACCATCGCGCCGGTACACTAGCCGCCTTCACCAACGCTCTCCTCCTGGTGGTCCTGGCCTTGTGGCTCGGCTACGAATCGATCGAGCGCTTTCGCTCCCCAGTGGACGTCGTCGAAAGCTGGATGATCTGGACCTCGCTCGCCGCGCTTGCCGTGAACGGCGGGATTACTCTGGCGCTCGTGCGCGGCCGCGGCGACCTAAACCTGCGCAGCATCCTGGTTCACAATTTTGGCGATGCTCTCTCCAACATCGCCATCATCATCGGCGCAATCGTCATTGGAGCTACCGGTCTTCGTTGGATCGACCCGCTCCTCGGTCTTGCCATCGGTCTCCTGGTCTTGTGGTCCAGCATCGGCATTCTGCGCGAATCCGCCCACGTGCTGCTGGAGGGCAGCCCCCGCGATTGCACCGTGGAAGACGTAGCCCGCGCCATGCTCACGATTGAGGGCGTCTACGAAGTTCACGACGTACATATCTGGTCTCTCGGCGGGGACCACAACGCGCTCAGTCTCCACGCGCGCATCCCCGACATGCACTTGGATGAATGCGAACGCATCCTCATCGCCATCCAGCAAAAGGCCGCCAAGGATTTCAACATTGGCCACTCGACGGTTCAATTCGAGAGGGCAGGTCTGCCCGCTCAATCCGGCTACGTGATGCCCGAGCCAGCCAAGTAGACGTTCCCGGTCGCCGTCAATACCGCGTCTTGTTCTCCAGCCGGTTCCACGCATCGAAGACCGCGACCGATTCCTCGTGCAGAAGCTGCGTCATCGGAATGCGGCGCGCCCCATTCGCGCGCTTCAATTCGTCGTAGATGAAGGCATCGTCAAATCCCGCGGCCGCCGCGTCACCCGCGGTGCCGCCGTAGAAAACACGCGCAGGACGCGCCCAATAAATCGCGCCAAGGCACATGGGGCATGGCTCACAGGAGGTGTAAAGATCGCAGCCGTCCAATTGAAAGACGCCGAGAGTTCGGCAGGCGCCGCGAATCGCTACGATTTCAGCGTGCGCGCTCGGATCGTTGTCCACGGTGACGCGATTGGCTCCTTCGGCGACGACCTGGCCTTCCTTTACAACCACCGCGCCGAACGGGCCTCCGCCCGAGCTCATATTGTCCATCGCCAGAGCGATGGCGCGCCGCATGAAACTCGCGCACAGGGCTGCATTATTCGCCGGCATCAGTGATATTGGCTTCCTTTCTCGCTACTCCTCATCCCTCCCCATTTACTCTTCGGGCCACGAGCCGAGCGCTCGCCGCAGATCGATGAGCTGGCCCAGGTGATACGCGTTGTGATCCGCCAGAACCAGCGCCTCGCGCAAAATCGTCTGCCCGTTGCCGTGAGGAATGGGTGCGTGCAGATTTGTACGCGGGTTCTCCACGAGCCGCACCATATCGCGCAAATCCCGCCGGAACTTGAACAAACTGTCCTTCCATTCCTCGTCCGCTTGCGGAGCAGGCGTCTTCGGCCAGTAGCCATCCGGAAATTCCGGCGAGACATGTTTTGCGTTGCGGCTGAACTCCAGGATGTCCCACTGCGCGATGCGCGCGTGCTCCAATAGCTGCCACCCCGTGTGTGGCAACCCTTGCGCGTAGGTTCCACGTTTTGCTTCCGGGAAGCTTTCGACGGCATCCATGAAATGCACGTGCGCCCCGCCACCCTTCAGCAAGTAGGCGAGCTCTTTTCGCAGCGAAGCGTCACCCTTATCATTTCCATTTTTCTTGCCGTGGCCACGCTTCGCCGGCGTCGCGAGTTTCTTTTTCCCAGGTTTTTCTTTCTTGGCCTTTTTCAAAGTTATTTCTCCGAGACAAGCGCCGTTTGCGGCATGTCGGGTATCGGATGCTGTGTGGTTTTGGCGAATCCCGCGTTCTTGCAGATCTTTTCGAGTTCGGCGAAGGTGTAGGCGTCGCCGGAATCGGTGTTCGCCAGCATCACCAAGCTGAACGCCGCGGGAATCTGCGGCGAAACGCGGTCTTCGTTGGGCACGAATTCCAGCGTGATCGCTTTGCCGCCGGGTTTGAGCGCCGCGTGCACGCGCCGCATCAGTTTCTCGCAACCCGCGGGGTCAAAGTGATGAAGGATGTTGGTCAGCAGAATCGTATCGTAGCCTTCACCGAAGTCCGCCTCGAAAGCGCTGCCGGGCCGCGTCGTGTAACGCTCCGCTACGCCAAACTTCTTAGCATTTTCCTGCGCCACCGCGAGCACCGCCGGCCAATCCAGCGCCACGATCTGGGCCGAGGGGTTTCTTCGGGCAATGGTGATCCCATACATCCCGTGGCCGGCTGCGATGTCCAGTACCTTAACCGGTTTGCCTTCCTGCGCGCCAATCAACGCCGCGATGAATTCGGCACTGGGCACCGCCAATCCCGCCATCGATCTGGCGAACTCCACCCAAAACTCGTCACGCGGCTTGGTATTGTCGCCCGAGTCGGTCGCGGAGCCGCCCTTGCGCACCGCCTCCGCCAACACCCCGAAACTCTTCCGGTGCATGTCCGATGCGAGAAAGTTCGCCATCGCGCCCAGGTACGCGGGCGAGCGCTTGTTCAGAAAAATCGCGGATTCCTGGGTGAGCGCGTAGTGGTTATTTTCCTTGGTCAAGAAACCAAAAACGGTCATGTAATCGCAAAGGGTGCGCACACCGCGTTCGGACGCGCCGATGGTCTTTGCCAGCGAGCTGACTTCATTCGCGCCTTCACCGATCTTGGTGAAGATGTCGAGTTGAATCGCCGCTTTCAGTGCTTCGGTCTGCTGGAACGCCACCAGCGTGCTGAAGATGCGCTCGGGTGACGGCTTTGCTCCGTGAGATGCTGTGGCCACAAGTAGGCTCCTTCTCTCCTGGAATTTTTGCAGGCTTGGGGTGTTGCTGGCTAGCCATTATACATGCGCGCCGCCGGTACACTTCGGGCCGAAGTATTGCCGGTCGGGCCGATGGGCTGGCATACTTCCTTTCCCGCAAACGGCACAAGGTGGCCTGGATGAAACGCGAATATCACCGCTGGCATTCGCCGCGGCTCGGCATGGACATGGGCGTGGTAGTGTACGGACACTGGGGCGGGCCGCTGATGGGCTTTCCTACCAGCGCCGGCGACGAATGGGAACTGGAAGGGCAGGGCATGATCGGCGCGCTCGCGGATTTCATTGAAGCCGGCAAGGTCAAAGTCTTCAGCGTCAATTCCATTAATGGCCTGAGTTTTTACAATCGAGGCTCGCATCCGTTTCACCGCAGCTACGTGCAGTCGGTGTTCGACGCGTATCTGCGCGAGGAAGTGGTTCCTTTCATCTGGGATAACTGCAAGTCGCAAGGAATCGGGATCTCGACGATGGGCGCTTCGTTCGGGGCGTATCACGCGGTGAATTCGTTGTTCAAACATCCCGATGTGATCAAGCGGTGCTTCGGGATGTCCGGAGTGTACGATCTGAAGAATTTCATGGACGGGATGTACGACGACAATTTTTATTTCAACAATCCGGTGGATTACCTGGCGAATTTGAGCGACCCGTGGATTTACGGGCAACTGGCCAGTTGCGACATCCATATCACGACCGGCACGGGGCAGTGGGAAAAGAGCGGACCGACGTACCGCCTGTCGGGGGTTCTGGCGAGCAAGGGCATTCGGCATTCGCTGGACGACTGGGGACCGCAGGGCGGCCACGATTGGCCGTATTGGAAGAACCAGATGCGGGAGTATGTAGGACGCCTGTTCTAGCAGCCGTCCGGATTCAGTTCCAAAGTGGGAAGCTTCGCGTACACCCTCCGTTGTTTTTGCAAGAGTCTGCAAATTATTGTGCTGAAAGGATTTGTTGCGTGATTTTGGCGAGAGAGTTGTGGGCGAATTCTGGAATAAATTGATTTTATTGGGGATAGCTGAAGCCTTTTGTCTTGTAGATGAGGGAGGACAGGCGGGCTGAAGGAGGTCAGTGGCGAGTATCACGACTAAGTATACCAGTCGGTAACATCAATGTCGGAATATTTCGAGGGCCACGCTAGTAGCGACCTGGCGGAGGCTGCGGGCTCCGGGCTAAAGAGTCTGTGTAAGGACTGAGAGCAAAAGCCCTCAGCGGCTGAAGCCTTATTGATTAGACATCAGTTACGGCACGGCTGAAGCCGGTGCCCTGACGGTAACCGGAGTTCTCACACCAATTCTAAAGCTCGGCGCCTACATAGCCTGGGAACGCGCCGCTCGTGGAGAGGCGGAATAAAACGGCTAGCGGCGGATGGCGATGCGGGTTGGGTCGAGCTCGTAGCCGTCGTCGCGAACGGTCTGTTCGGCGGCCGAACGCAGTTGGGCCTCGGTGGCGTCC